>Ga0081540_1000778_pt1 | contig 29291 bp, 23 predicted proteins | sample TabmetS2T1R1_FD_71024 | JGI IMG/M metagenome (GOLD analysis project Ga0081540, IMG submission 71024) | Tabebuia heterophylla rhizosphere microbial communities from the University of Puerto Rico - S2T1R1 | ecosystem: Host-associated > Plants > Roots > Rhizosphere ...
CTTCAGCATTTCGGGAGTTGCGGGGGCAGGATTTGAACCTGCGACCTTCGGGTTATGAGCCCGACGAGCTACCAGGCTGCTCCACCCCGCGGCGATGTGGACGGCTCTTGTAGCGGTGAGGTGACGACCCGTCAAGATCGAATACGGGCCGCCAGGCAGCATCTCACCGCCCTCTCTGCGCGTGCACCCGGCCGGACCAGCCCAGACCGGCCTGCCCGCCAGAGCTTCGCCCCACCCGCGACGGGACCGATGGTGAAGAGCGTGGCGCCCTGCACGTACGATTCACCGCCATGGACCGCTACGACACGATCGTGGTCGGCCTCGGCGCGATGGGGAGCGCCGCCGCCTTCCACCTCGCGCGCCGAAGAAGGCGCGTCGTCGGACTCGACCAGTTCACGCTGGCACACAACCGCGGATCATCTCACGGACGGTCCCGGGTCACGCGTCAGGCCTACTTCGAGAACCCGGCGTATGTTCCGCTGCTACGCCGCGCGAACGAGCTATGGACTCAGCTCCAGCGCGACTCCGGCACACGACTCCTCGAGATCACCGGCGGACTGATGCTCGGCCCCCCCGAGGGCGGAGTCATCAGGGGAACCCTCGCCAGCGCGCGCGCACACGGTTTGCCGCACGAGGTGCTCGAGGCAGCTGAGGTCCGGCAGCGCTTCCCGGCGTTCTCGCTCGATGACGGCAAGATCGGTGTCCTCGACAAGGTTGCCGGCGTTCTCTTTCCCGAGAGCTGCATCCGCGCGCATGCCGCGGCTGCCACCCAGGCCGGCGCGGAACTTCGGTGGCAGGAGCCGGTCGCGACCTGGAGAGCCACCAGCGACTCCGTCGAGGTCGAGACGCCGCAGAGGACCTACGTCGCTGGCAACCTCGTGCTGTGCACCGGGCCGTGGATGGCGGAGCTTCTCCCAGGCCTCGGCGTGCCGCTCACGGTCGAGCGAAACGTCCTGTACTGGTTCCGGCCGACCACCGACGTGACGCTGTTCGCTCCCGACAAGTTCCCGGTCTTCATCATCGAGTACGAACCCGGGAAATTGTTTTACGGATTTCCCACTCTCGGCGACGACGGCGTGAAGGTCGCGCGTCACCACACCGGCATCTCGTGCTCCCCCGCCGACATCCGCCGCGAGATCGACCAGGACGAGATCCGCGAAGCCCGGGGAATCCTCGAGCGCCATCTGCCGACGGTCAACGGAGATCTCCTGTCGGCCACGACCTGCATGTACACGAACACGCCCGATGGACATTTTATCATCGATCGGCATCCCCGACACCCGAACGTGTTCCTCGCCAGCCCGTGCTCGGGACACGGGTTCAAGTTTGCCTCGGTCATTGGTGAGGTCCTCGCGGATCTCGCCTGCGATGGCCGCACCGATCATCCGATCGACATGTTTCGTCTGCGACGTTTCACGCAGGGCTGACGACTCAGCCCACCGGGCGCTGGTCGTCGATCACCTTTCCGTCGTTCGGCAGCGTCCGCAGGTCCACCAGCTCCACCTCCCCCCGCAGCTGCGTCAGCTCCCGCAACGTCGCCCCCAGCGCCTCCGCCAGCCGCGGTCGATCCTCCGGCGACACCTCCGCCCTCAGCGTCATCACATCCAGATCCTGGGGACGGGTGACCACCACCCGCGCACGCCTGACGACCGGATACCGGCGCACCAGCTCCGCCAGGTGGCTCGGATGCACGAACAGCCCCCGTACCTTCGTCGACTGATCCGCCCGCCCCATCCACCCGCGGATCCGAACGTTGGTCCGACCACACGGGCTCTGACCCGGCAGGATCGCCGACAGGTCTCCCGTCGCGAAGCGGAGCAACGGATGATCCGCCGAGAGGATGGTCACCACCACCTCTCCGACCTCCCCCAGGGGAACCGGATCTCCGGTCCCCGGACGGACGATCTCCAGAAGCACATCCTCGTCCACGATCAGGCCTTCCATCGCCGGCGTCTCGTAGGCGATGAGTCCCGCATCCGCCGTCCCGTACCACTGAAGGACCTGCACCCCGCGCTCGGCGAGCCCCTTGCGCAAGGCCGCCGGCAGAGCCTCCGCCGTCACCGACGCCTTCGTCAGCGACGACAGGTCCAGCTTCATCTCCACGGCGCGATCGAGCAGCACCTTCAAGAACGAGGGCGTCCCTCCATAGGCCGTCGCCCGGAACTGTGCGGCGGCCGTCACCTGCGCCTCGGTGGGCGCCGTTCCCGCCGGAATCACCGCACAGCCGAGCGCGTGCGCCCCCGTCTCGACCATCGTCCCGGCCGGCGTCAGATGGTACGAGAAGCTGTTGTGCACCACGTCCCCCGCCCGGAAGCCGGCAGCGCGCAGCGCCCTCGACGCGCGCCACGGGTCCAGCGCCCGCGGCTCCAGCTCGAACACCGGGCCTGGCGAGGAGAACAGCTTCGCCGCCTGCGGCGCGGCGATCATCGACAGCCCGCCGAACGGCGGATCCTCTCGCTGCAGCTCCGGGAGCTCCGACTTCCGCACCAGCTTCAGCTTCGCCAGCGCCGTCCGGTCAGTCACTTCCTCCGGCACCACCGATGGATCGCGACGCCGGTAGCCCGGCGCCCGCGCGAAGAGCTGGCTCACCGCCGCCGGCAGCGCCTTCATCAGCGCCCGCTCGCGGTCCTCGGGATCCCGCCGCTCCCTGGGGTCGTCCTCCTCCATGCCGCTCCTCACGCGAGCCAGCGCTTGCGCCGACGGTAGTGCTTCGCGTCCCGGAAGTTCTTCCGCCCCGCCCCACCGAGCCCCAGATAGAACTCCTTCACATCCGCGTTTCCCGCAAGCGTCGGCGCGTCGCCGTCCATCACCACCCGGCCTGCCTCCAGGATGTAGCCGTGATCCGCGAAGCGGAGCGCCGCCGCCGCGTTCTGTTCGGCGAGCAGGAAGCTCACCTTCTCGCTCCGGTTCAGCGAGCGGACGATGCCCAGGATCTCCTCCACCACCTGCGGCGCGAGCCCCATCGACGGCTCGTCGAGCAGGATCAGCGACGGACGGGCCATCAGCGCCCGTCCCACCGCCGTCATCTGCTGCTCCCCGCCCGAGGTGAATCCCGCCATCGCCTTCCGCCTGTCTCGTAGGCGGGGAAAGTACGCGTAGACCTTCTCCAGATCCTCGCGGATCTCCCGCCGCCGACTCCCCCGCGTGTACGCCCCGGTGAGGAGGTTCTCCTCCACCGTCAGGTGGCCGAAGCAGTGCCGTCCCTCCATCACCTGCACCACGCCGCGGCGGACCAGCTCCGACGGGGTGAGGCGGTCCACCCGCACCCCGTCGAAGAGGATGCTCCCCTTGGTCACCGCCCCCCGCTCGGTCCCCAGCAGGTTGCTCACCGCCTTCAGCGTCGTGGTCTTCCCCGCCCCGTTCGCACCGAGCAGCGCCACGATCCGTCCCCTCGGCAGCTCCAGGGACACCCCCCGGAGCACGAGGATGACGTGGTCGTAGACCACCTCGATGTTGTTCACCGCCAGCAGCGGCGGCGCGGCTTCCGGGGCGGCGGCCAGCACGACGATCAGCCTTCCTTGCTGCAGTCGCGCGGCGTGATGTTGTTCTCCTTGGCGTACTTCATCGCGCTCTCCTCGATCATCGGCCGGACCAGCGACTTGTCCGCCTGGATCCAGTCGCTGATGATCTTCCACTTCGTCCCATCCCACTGCTGGAACTTCACCGCGCCTCCGGCCTCGTGATCGGCGCAGCTGACCTTGAGCGGCTGGATGAAGCCCGGAGCCCCCAGCTGGGTGAGCCGCGCATCGTCGATCTTGATGTTCTCCAGCCCCCAGCGCACCTGCTCGCCGGTGAGCGGCTTCTTCCCGAACTTCCCCTGGGCGACGCGGATGCCCTCGACGGTCATGATCCCGGTGAGCACGCCGCGGTTGTAGAAGACGCTCCCGATGCGGGCCTTGTTGACCATGTTGCCCTTGCCCGCGGCGTAGACGACGCGCTCGATCTCCTGGATGACCTTGATGTCCTTCCCCGGAGGATTGAGCGCGGCACTGATGTAGCCCTTGGCCGCGGCGCCGACCGGCTCCGTGTCCTCCTCCGAGCCGCTCCAGAAGTTCCCCACGATGTGGTCCATGGGGAAACCCACCCGGGCGGCGCCCTTGAGCGAGGCCGGGGTCATCACCCCGAACCCGGTGAGGATGACCCAGTCCGGCTTGTACTGGCGGATCTCCAACCACTGCGCCTGCTGCTCGGTCCCCGGCGCAGGCACCTCCACCAGCTTGGCCTCGAACCCGTACTTCTCCGCCTGCTTCTGGAAGATGGCGTTCGGCTCCTTGCCGTAGGCCACGCCGAGATAGAGGTGGACGATCTTCTTCCCCTTCAGCTTGTCCATCCCGCCTTCCTTCTGACCGATGAAGCGGACGATGTCCGTGTTCAGGCTCCAGTAGTTGGTCAGCATCGGAAAGACGTAAGGGAAGACCCGGCCGTCCGAGGCGTCGGTCCGGCCGTACGCCATGGTCAAGAGCGGAATCTTGTCCTGGGTCGCCTTGCCGATGACCGCGTAGGTGATGCCGGTGCTGAGAAAGTTGAACACCGAGGCACCGGTCGGCCCCTTGCCCTTGAGCCGCTCGTAACACTCGACGCCGCGGTCCGGCTTGTACTCGGTCTCGCATTCCTCCCACGTCAGCTTCACGCCGTTGAGGCCACCGTCGCGCATGTTGAGCAGATTCAAGTAATCGATGAACCCGCCGTAGATGCTGGTGCCGCCCGCCGCGTACGGCCCCTGGCGGTAGCTTGGCATCGGGATGAACTGCTCGTTCTGCGCGATCGCCGGAGCCGACAGACCGAGCGCGACCAGCAGCGCCGCCGCCTCGGACCAGCCTCGTGTCCTCGTTCTCATCTCTCCCTCCTCTTCAGTGGGGAAACGGCCACAGACGCAGCTTCTCCTTCGTGATCTGCCACAGCCGTGCGAGCCCGTGCGGCTCGACGACCAGAAAGAAGATGATCAGCGCGCCGAAGCAGACCAGCTCCAGCTGGCTCGCCAGGCCAGGCCGCAGCTCGCCGCGGACCACCAGATGCAGGACCCAGTTCAGGAACAGCGGAAACAGGAGGATGAACGCCGCTCCCAGGAAGGCGCCCATCACCGTGCCCAGACCGCCGATGATGACCATGAACAGGATCTGGAACGAGCGCTGGAGGTCGAAGGCCTGCGGCTCCACCGTCCCCAGATAGGCGAAGGCCCATAACGCCCCGGCCACCCCGCAGTAGAAGGAGCTGATCCCGAACGCGATCAGCTTCGTCCGGAGGATGGGGATGCCGATCACCTCCGCGGCGACGTCCATGTCCCGGACCGCCATCCACGCCCGCCCGGTGGCGGTACGCGAGAGGTTCTTCGCGACCAGGGCGAGGACCGAGACGATGGAGAGCACCAGCAGATAGCGGCGAGCCGGAGTGTCGATGGGGAACCCGGCGATCACCATCGGCTGAGCGGTGATCGTTCCCGACGGCGAGTCGTTGCTGAACCAGCCGACCTTGGTGAAGAGCCAGTCGACGAAGAACTGCGCGGCCAGCGTCGCCACCGCCAGGTAGAAGCCCTTGATCCGCAGCGACGGCAGACCGAACACCAGACCCACCCCGGCGGCCACCGCTCCGGCGAGGGCGAAGGTGACCAGCAGCGGGATTCCCGGCACCCGGAGCTGGAAGTTGTAGGCGGCGAACGCTCCCACCGACATGAACGCCGCGGTGCCCAGGCTGAACTGCCCGGCATAGCCCGTGAGGATGTTGAGCCCCAGCGCGGCGAGGGCCAGCACCAGCATCGGCACCAGCAGCGCGGTGAGCGCGTAGCTCGAGGCAGTCAGCGGGACCACCACGAAGGCGACCACCAGGAGGATCGCCATCGCCACCCGATCCTGGGTGATCGGGAAGATCCGCTCGTCGGCGGCGTAGGTGGTCCGGAACTGGCCCGCCTCCCGGTAGATCACGTCACACCCGCTCGATCCGCTTCTCCCCGAACAGCCCGTCGGGGCGCACGAGGAGGAAGAGCAGCGCCAGCACGTATGGGAACCAGTTCTCGATCCCTCCGCCGATCAGCGGCCCCAGATACACCTCGGCCACCTTCTCCGAGGCACCGATCGTCAAGCCTCCGACGATGGCTCCCGCCACCGAGGTGAACCCGCCGAGGATGAGCACCGGCAGTGCCTTGAGCGCGACCTGGGTCAGCGCGAACTGGACGCCGAGCCGGCTTCCCCACAGCAACCCCGCCACCAGCGCAACCGCTCCCGCCGCCGCCCAGACCAGCGCCCAGATCCGCTCCAGGGGAATCCCCACGCTCAGCGCCGCCTGGTGATCGTCGGCCACCGCCCGGAGTGCCCGACCCACCCGGGTCCTCTGGAAGAAAATGGCCAGCACCACCACCAGGCCTCCCGCGGTCGCCGCGGCCACCAGGTCGAACTTCGAGATCAGGATTCCCTTCAGCTCCAGGGGAGAGTCCGGGATGCCCAGGTCGAGCCCCCGGACCTCGGCGCCCCACACGCCCTGGGCGACGCCCTCCAGGACGAAGGTCAGCCCGATGGTCGCCATGAAGAGGCTGATCTGCGGCTGGTTCACCAGGGGGCGCAGGACGAATCGCTCGGTGGCGAGCGCGAAGAGCACCATCACCGCCAGCGACGCCGCGAAGGCTAGCCACCCGCTCCAGCCGAGCCCGACCAGTCCGGCGTAGGTGGTGGCCGCGGCGAACACCATCGCCCCCTGGGCGAAGTTGAACACCCCGCTGGCCTTGTAGATGAGCACGAAGCCGAGGGCGACCAGCGAGTACATCACCCCGGCCAGCAGCCCTCCGACCAGCACCTCGACGAAGAAGGACATTAGTGCTCCGACCGGTGTGTCGTGGACACCGCGAGGCGGCCTAGACCGAAGCGAGACGGCGCACACGAGAAGCGAGCAGCGGAGGCGTGCCTCGCGGCAGTGAGCCTGGACGCGCCGCGCCTCCGCGCGGCCCCGCGGGCCTCCCCCTGGTGCGGGGGGCGTCGAGCAGCGTAGCGACGAGTCTGCGCGTCGCAGATGACCGTGCAGCAGCCGCCCGGACTCCAAGACGGTGTGCCAGAGAGTCCACACCGTGGATTTCCGAGCGGCTGCCCTGACCGAGAGGATCGGCCGCCACAGCGTTCAGGACACTCCGGTCGGAGCACTCTAGCCCGCCTCCTTCAGCGCCCGTTCGTCCGCCGCGGTGGGAACGCCGAGATACGCGGCGATCACCTCCGCATTGGCGCGCACCTCGGCCGGCGGCCCATCGGCGATCTTCCGCCCGTAGTCGAGGACCACGATGCGGTCGGCGATGTCCATCACCACCGCCATGTCGTGCTCGATCAGGACGACCGTGACCCCGAGCTCGTCGTTCGCGTCGAGGATGAAGCGGCACATGTCCTGCTTCTCCTCGATGTTCATCCCCGCCATCGGCTCGTCGAGCAGCAGCAGCCGCGGCTCGGCGGCCAGCGCCCGGGCCAGCTCCACCCGCTTCTGCAGCCCGTAGGGGAGCCGGCCCACCGGCGTCCTGCGCACGTGCTCGATCTGGAGGAAGTCGATGATCTTCTCCACCCGGGCCCGGTGCTCCAGCTCCTCCCGCTCCGCCGGACCCCAGTAGAGCGCTTGCCAGAAGACGCCGCGGCGCATCTTCAGCGCGCGCCCGGTCATGACGTTGTCCAGGACCGACATTCCCTTGAAGAGGGCGATGTTCTGGAAGGTGCGCGCGATGCCCTGCTCCGCGGCCCGGTGAGGGCGCATCGCGCGGCGGGTCTCTCCGCCGTAGGTGATGGTGCCGGCGTTCGGCGCGTAGACGCCATTGACCACGTTGAGCAGGCTGGACTTGCCGGCGCCGTTGGGCCCGATGATCGCGCAGACCTCGCCCTCGTGGACGTGGAAGTCGACGTCCCGGAGCGCATGAACGCCGCCGAAGCTCAGCGAGACTCCCCGCACCTCGAGCAGCAGGGGGCCCGGAACCTTCCCCTGCATCAGGCGGCCCTCCGCGCGGCCTCGTCCTCGACGATCATCGCCTCGAGGATGGGCAGGTCCGCCTGCACCATGCCGGTCCGTCCGTCCTCGAACCGGACCTGCGTCTCCACGTGCACCGAGGGCTGGGACGAGTAGAGCGCCTCCACCAGCGGCGCGTACTTCTCGGCGATGAACCCCCGGCGAACCTTCCGCGTCCGGGTGAGCTCGCCGTCGTCCGGGTCCAGCTCCTTGTGCAGTACCAGGAAGCGTCTGAGCTGGGAGCCCTTCAGCCGCGGATCGGCCGCCAGCGCGGCGTTCACCTCCTCCACGCATCCGCGCACCAGGTCGTGCACCGGCCCCTGTCCCGCGAGGTCGGTGTACCCGGTGTACGGGAGATTCCGGCGCTCGGCCCAGTTCCCCACCGCCGCCAGGTCGATGCACACGAACGCCGCCGCGAAGTCCCGGCGGTCACCGAAGGCCACCGCCTCCTTGATGAAGGGAAAGAACTTGAGCTTGTTCTCCAGGTACTTCGGCGCGAACAGCGTTCCGTCCTGGAGGCGTCCCACGTCCTTGGCCCGGTCGATGATTCGGAGGTGTCCGTCGTCGTCGAGGAAGCCCGCGTCTCCGGTGCGGAAGAACCCGTCCGGAGTCATCGCCTCGCGAGTCGCGGCCTCCGCCTTGAAGTAGCCGAGGAACACTCCCGGGCTCTTCACCTGGACCTCGCCCTGCTCGGAGATGCGGAGCTCGACACCCGTGGCCGGCGTCCCGACGGACTCGAGCTTCGCCTGCCCGTTGGGCTGGATGCAGACGAAGACCGAGGTCTCGGTGCTGCCGTAGAGCTGTTTGAGATTTACGCCCAGCGACCGGTAGAAGCGGAAGAGGTCCGGACCGATCGCCTCGCCCGCCGTGTAGGCCACCCGGATCCGGCTGAACCCCAGGACGTTCCGCAGGGGGCCGAGGATCAGCAGATCGGCGAGCCCGTACAGGAACCGCGCCCCGACCGCGACCGGCTTGCCGTCCAGGATGGCCGGACCCCAGCGGCGCGCCACCTCCATGCAGCGGGCGTAGAGCCAGCGCTTGAACCGCGAGGAGTCCTCCATCCGGATGGAGACCGTGGTCAGCAGATTCTCCAGCACCCGCGGCGGGGCGAAGAAGTACGTCGGCCCGATTTCCCGGATGTCGGTGAGGACCGTGTCCGGGCTCTCGGGACAGCTCACGCAGAAGCCCGCGACGTGCCCCTGGCAGTAGCTGAAGAGGTTGTCCCCCACCCAGGCCATCGGCAGGTAGGCCAGCACCTCCTCGTCGGCGGTCAGCCGCTCGCGCTGGATGCCGCCCCGGGCGGTCTCGATCAGGTTCTGGTGAGTGAGCATCACGCCCTTCGGCGTTCCGGTGGTCCCCGAGGTGTAGAGCATGATCGCCACGTCGGTCGATCGGCCCCGCTCCACCTCGCGGTCGAAGAAGTCCGCCCGGGCGCGCTCCAGGTCTCGACCCGCCGCCTGGACGTCGTCGTACGACCTGAGCACCGAACGGTCGTAGTGCCGCAGTCCGCGCGGATCGTCGTAGACGATGAGCTCCAGCGCGGGGCAGCGCGCCTTCACCTCCAGGAGCTTGTCCACCTGCTCCTGGTCCTCGACGATCGCGATGCGAACCTCTGCGTTGGAGAGGACGAAGGCCATCTCGTCGGCCACCGCGTCCTGGTACAGCGGCACCGGGATCGCCCCCAGCGCCTGCGCGGCGTCCATCGCCCAGTAGAGACGCGGGCGGTTGTCCCCGATGATCGCCAGGGTGTCGCCGCGCCCGAGGCCGAGCGTGTGCAGCCCGGAGGCGAGGCTCCGCACCTCGTCCAGCACCTGCTTCCAGGAGTGGGTCTGCCAGATTCCGAGGTCCTTCTCGCGAATCGCCGGGCGGTCGCCACGCATCTGCGCGTGCTCGATCAGCAGCCGCGGAAAGGTGTCCGGCGCCGGCATCCTCGCCTCCCGCCCAGACCGCGAGGAGCGGTGCCTCCCTCCTCCCCGTGCTCGCGGCCGGGGCATCCTAGGGGGGCAACCCCTCGATGATCCACGACGGAGGTGCAGGCCGGCGCTGCGCTGGACGATGCGCGCCGCACAGCGTCAACACGTGAGACGCCCGGAACTGTGCTTCTCTGGCCGGCGCCTTGCCCTTACCCGTGGAGCGTGGACCAGACCACCGGGAGCCCTCGCATGACCCAGGCCGGCGCCGCACCCGACTTCGACGCGATCAAGAAGAAGCAGCAGAGCACCTGGGCCAGCGGCGACTTCGCCGTCGTCGGCACCACGCTCCAGATCGTCGGCGAGCTGCTCGCTGAAGCGGTGGACATCCGGTCGGGGGAGCGCGTCCTGGACGTCGCGGCCGGCAACGGCAACGCCACCCTCGCGGCGGCGCGCCGGTTCGCGAGCGTGACCTCGACCGACTACGTCCCGGCCCTGCTGGAGAAGTCCGAGGCACGGGCAAAGGCGGAGGGCCTTCCGGTGACCTACAAGGTCGCCGACGCCGAGCAGCTCCCCTTCCCCGACTCGAGCTTCGACGTCGCACTCTCCACCTTCGGCGTGATGTTCACGCCGCAGCACACCCGTTCGTCCGGCGAGCTGATGCGCGTCGTGCGTCCCGGAGGACGGATCGGGCTCGCCAACTGGACGCCCGAGGGATTCATCGGACAGCTGTTCAAGGTCATCGGTGGCTTCGTTCCCCCGCCGCCGGGCGTGAAGTCACCCGCGCTCTGGGGCACAGAGGCGTATCTGCAAGAGCTCTTCGGCCGGGAGGCTTCCGACATTCGCGCCCAGCGGAGGATGTTCAACTTCCGGTACCACTCGCCCGAGCACTTCGTACAGATCTTCCGCGACTTCTATGGGCCGACGCACAAGGCGTTCGGCGCGCTGGACGCCACCGGGCAGAAAGGTCTTGCCGAGGGAATCATCGCGCTGCTCGAGCGGATGAACGTCGGAGGCAAGGGACCGATCGTCGTCCCCGGCGAGTACCTCGAGGTCGTCGTCACCCGGAAGGGCAAGCTGCCCGAGAGCGGGTAAGCGGCGTCTGGTCCATCGAGATTGGAGCGTCGTGCGGCGAACGCTCGCGCCGCGCTCCTCACTTGCTGCGTCGCTGACATCGAATCGCCACCCCGAAAAACTATCCGGACGGCATGCGCATTCGATCGGTCGTCGCTGGCGTCCTCGCGGCGCTGGCAGTGGCGGGCTCGGCTTGGGCCGAGCCCAAGGTGGTGGTCATCTCCCTCGACGGAGCAAGACCCGACTTCATCAAGCACTACCTGGACACGGGGGTGCTCGACCGGGGAACCGGTCTCGGTCGCCTCGTGCGACATGGCGTCCGGGCAGAACGGAACGTGACGGCAAATCCGTCTCTCACCGCGCCGGGACACATTCTCATCGCGACTGGCTCCACCTCGGCCCACGACGACATCGCCTCCAACACCTTCCATCCGGTCGCGGGAGCCGCGAGCGCCTCCTTCAGCGGCTTCGCCGCGCCCATCGGCGGGTACGAGATCAATCCGCTCGGGCCCACGCCCGAAGAGCAGCTCACCGCGCTTCCGCTCTGGGTCAATGCGCGGCGTGACGGGAAGAACGTGGTCACCGCGACCTGGCCCGGTGGCGACGGCGCCGACATCTCCCTCACCCTTCCCAACAGCGCTCCGGTCGTCATCCAGCCGGCGGTCCCGTACCGGACCGTGGACTACACGCTCCCGTTCGGGGCGTTCGGCGGAGTGGGCGCACAGGGCTACGCGAAGGGCGCAGCGGACTTCACTCCCGCGGATCCGTCGATCGTCGGCCAGCTCGCCGCCGCCGGGTTCACCTCGAACAGCACGGTGCAGATCGCCTCGCTGGAGACCGTCTTCTGTGTTCCCGTGCCCGGGACGGGAACCTGCGGAACGAGCTCGGCGAGCGGGCGCACCCTCCGCTACGTGCTGGTGGCGGCCGCCCTCGACACCACGTCCGATGGCCAGACGAACTACGACACGCTGGTGATCTTCACCGTCCCCGGCCCGGCGACGCCGGGAATCACCGATGCTCCGAGCGTGCTGCATCCCGGCCCCTTCGCCCCTCCGGAGACGGGACCGGCCGTGGTCCGCCTCGGCCACGAGTCGGCGCCCTTCCTGTTCTCGGGCTCGGCGAGTGTGGTGGGCGCCTCGTTCTTCGTGACCCGCTTCGAGCCAGACCTCTCCACGGTCCATCTCATCCGCTACGGCGCGAACTTCATCCCGCGGAACGCGCCCGCGCTCGCCGCGGTCAACGACATCAACAACAACGTCGGCTTCTGGCGGCCGCAGCCCGACTTCCGGATCCCCGAGCGCCTGAGCCCGGGCTTCGATGCCTTCCCCGACACCGAGCTCGAGGTTGCGTACGAGGACATGGTCTCCACCTGGACGCGGTACCAGGGTGACGTCGCCGTCCACGCAATCCAGGGGAACCCGAACGCCGACCTGGTGATGATCTACTTCGAGCAGCCCGACGGCTCGGAGCACCAGTTCCTGCTCACCGACTGGCGCCAGCCGACGAATCCGCGAGATCCGACGAGCATCGGCTCTGGACAGGATCCTTCCAAGGTCGCTCGCTACAGGACCTTCGTCCAGAACGCGTACCGCGCCGCAGATCGCGCCGTCGAGCGGGTGATCCAGGCGGTGGGCGTCGACCGGCACGGCGGGCCCAAGGGGAACGTCATCGTGGTGTCCGACCACGGCTTCGCGCCCTTCCACACCGCGGTGAACCTCTCCCAGCTGCTGAAGGACGCGGGGATCGACACCAGCCAGATCATCATCCGGACCAGCGGTCCGGCCGCGAACGTGTACGTCAACCTCGCCGGGCGTGAGGCAGGAGGAACGGTCAGCGCCGACGACTACGGCCCTCTGGTCAAGAAGATCGCCACGACGCTCCGCCAGGCCGTCGACCCCAACGCCGTGTACAACGCGCAGAAGGCGCCGACCTTCACCCAGGTGGTGGCGCGTCCCGACAACTGCAAGAACCCCGGCTTCTGCACGAGCAAGGTGATCGGCCAGGACTACGGCGACGTGTTCGCCACGATGGCCGAGGGATACAACTTCGACGGCACGCAGGCCCCGGTCGTCGCACGGCTCGGCGATCCAGCTCCCGGAGCGACGCCGCCCGTCTACTCCCTGCCAAACTTCTACGGCGCGCACGGGCACGATCCGAAGCTCCGGAACATGAGCGCGACCTTCATCGCCGCCGGCCCCGACTTCCGCCAGGGCGTCGAGATCGAGAAGGTCCGCAACATCGACATCGCCCCGACGGTCCTGGAGATCCTGGACGTCGAGCCGTCCCCGACCGTGGACGGCCGCGTCCTCCGCAAGGCGCTCGAGCAGCCCCGTCACTGCGACTGGCGGCACTGGTGGCGGTGCTGGGACGACCGGGACGACGACGACCACGACCACGACTGAGGTCCGGCGGGCGGCGCACACCTCGGCGGCGCCGCCCCGGTCGAGGCACTACCTCCGGCTTCAGCGAGAGCGGCGGTGAGGGCTCGCCAGCGAGCTCGGCTCACCTTCACCGCCGTTCCGTCCCGGAGCACGACCTCACCCTTCGCGGGACGGAGCTCGGCCAGGGAGCGGTCGCGCCCCTCAGCTCGACCGGCGCCCGAGCCCCTCGAGGTGGCCGAGCGCCCGCTCCAGGCCCTCCGGCCGGGTGTACAGGTCCAAAGGCCCGGTGAAGAGCCCGTCGGCGATGACTCGCGCGACCTCCTCCACCGACTGCGCGCCGGGAATGCCGCGCGAGTCGGGACCCCCGCCGAGCGCGTTGAGCCCGAAGTCCGAGGCCACCACGCCGGGAATCACCAGCAGCACGCGGATGCCGGGGAACTCGCGCGCGAGCTCGAACCGCAGCGACTCGGTCAGCGAGTTCAGAGCGGCCTTCGCGGCGCTGTAGGCCGCGCGAACGGGGACGTCCGGGACGCGGGAGAGCATCGACGAGACGTTCGCCAGCACGCCCTTCCCCCGGTCCTTGAAGTGCGGCAGCACCACCTGCATGCCGAGGAGCGCCGAGCGGGTGTTGTCCCGGACCATCACGTCCAGGTCCTCGGCGGTGATGGCCTCGACAGAGGGGCGGGTGATGCCGTGGCCGGCGTTGTTCACCCAGACGTCGACGCCGCCGAAGCGCGCCACGGCCCGGGCCAGCGCCTGCTCGAGGTCCGCGCGGCGGGTCACGTCCCCCGGCACCACCTCCACCGGGGCCCCGAGCGTCGCCGCCATCTCCTCCAGCAGCTCCTCGCGACGGGCCAGGAGGACCAGCGAGGCCCGCCGACCGGCGAGCTCCCGCGCCAGCGCGGCACCGATGCCCGCGCTCGCGCCGGTGATGACCACCACCGGCCCGCTGGGCTCCTGGGACATCCCTAGACTTTACGCCCCTTGAGGAGGTCGCCCAGGGTACCGAAGCCCTTTCCGCCACCACCCGACGGACGCTGGCTGCGCTGCCAGGCCTCCATCTCGGCTCGCTCGGCGGCGCGCTCGGCCGCGGTGAGCGACAGACGGATCTTCCCGCTGCCGTCCACCTCGAGGATCTGCGCCTTGAGCGCTTGCCCGAGCTGGAAGTGGCGCTTCAGGTCGGTGCCCCGCTCGGTCCCGGTCTCGCTCGCCGGGACGAGTCCGCGGCCGCCCGGGAACACCAGGAACACGCCGTAGGGCTCGATCCGATCCACCGTCCCCTCGACCACCTGGCCCGCCTTCGGGCGCGGAGGGGCCGGCTGCTTCGGGGCGCTCTCCCGGGCCGGCTCGGGTGTCGGGACCGAGGTGGACACCCCGCTGCCCACCGGAGCGCCGCCGACCACGAGGCGCAGCCCGATGCGCTTCTCGGCCGGGTCGACCTTCTCCACCGCGACCTCGACCGACTCGCCGACCTTCAGGACGTCGCGAGGATGCGCGATGCGCCGCTCGGACATCGCCGAGATGTGGATGAGCCCGTCGACCCCGGGCTTCAGCTCGACGAACGCGCCGAAGGGCTGGAGCCGCACCACCTTGCCCTGGAGCCGGTCGCCCTCCTTGAGCCCCGCGGCGAACGCCTTCCAGGGGTCCTCCTGGCGGGACCGCATCGAGAGGGTGATGCGCTCCTTGTGCTTCGCCTTGTCGGGCGAATGAGGGTTCGGCGCCTCGATGCGGAGCACCTCCACCTCGACGGTGTCGCCGACCTCCACGACCTCGCTGGGGTGACCCACCCGGACGTGCGACAGCTCGGACACCGGAACGAGGCCCTCGACGCCGCCGAGGTCCACGAAGACGCCGAAGTCACGGACGCCGGTCACCTTGCCCTGGAGCACCTTGCCCTCGGCGAGGCCCTTGCGGGTCTCGGCGGCGAGCGCCTTCTGCTCCTCCTCGAGCAGCGCGCGCCGGCTCAGGACGACGTTGCGCTCCCGCACCTCGGTGACGCGGAACCGCAGGCGCTCGCCGATGTACTGGTCCGGCTTCTCCACGAAGCGCAGGTCCATCTGGCTCAGAGGGACGAAGGCGCGGGCGTCGCCCACCGCGACCTCGAAGCCGCCCTTGTTCACCGCGAGGACGAGGCCCTCGACCGGCATCCCGCTCGCGCGGGCCTCGGCGAGCATGGCCAGCGACGCGGAACCCTTGCTCAGCGTGCGGCTGAGGATGACGCCCTTGGCGCCCGCCTCGACGACGTGCGCCTCGACGGTGTCGCCCACGCCGAAGCGGAGGATGCCCTCGTCGTCCTTCAGCTCGCGGAGGTCGATCATCGCCTCGGTGCGGCCGTTGATCGTCAGGAACGCGGTGTCCGCGCCGAGCTGGAAGATGGTGCCGGTGACCCGCTCGCCGACGCGCGGCATCTTGCGGTGCGCCCCACCCTCCTGCTTCGCGTGCGCCTCGTACATCTCGGCGAACGACTGGTCCTCGGGGACCTCCTCGTAGAGCGCGCTGCGCGGAGCGGGCGGGGTCGGAGTCGGAGTCGGAGCCGGGGTGGCCTCGGGCGCAGGGGCGCTCTCGGTCGCCGGCGCGGCGGGCTCGACGGGGGCTGGAGCATCGGGACCGCGGGTCTCGATGGCACCACTCGCGCGGCGGACCACGACCAGCGGACCCTGGGCCTTCCGGCGCTCGGGCTTGCGCGGCTCGCGGCGCGCCGGCTCGGAAGGGGTGGCCTCGCCCGGAGCAGCGGACGCAGGCTCGTCGCGGCGGCGATCGCCCTTGGGTCGGTCCTGCTGCTCACCCCCACGGCCCGCGGGGATGCCCAGCATCACGTCCCCGAAGGTGGCCCGCGGCTTCTTGGGCCCGAAGCCCTTGTCCGGGCCCTTCTGATCGTCACTCACCTCGATGCACCTCGCTGCTCACGAAGGGTACGCACGCCCCCCAAGTGAAGGCCGCGGGTCTTTGCACATCCGCCCTCCCAGGGCAAAGGGGGAAGCCCAGGGATTGCAACGGGAGCGGACCCCTCTACTGGCGTCGCAGCCGCGAGAGGACCGTCCGGACCTGCGAGGCACCTCCCAGCGCGGTGAGACCCAGGTACACACCTCCGAACACGGGGATGAGCAGTGCGGCGACCAGGACGGGGCTCAGCGCCGGCGCGGGCAGCACCTGCCACCCCCAGAAGCGCATCACCGCTGGCGCCGGGCCGACCCGGGCAGTCATCCACGTCTTGCCCAGCAGCGCGAGCCCGCCCGCGACCAGCGCGCTCCCCCAGAACCAGGCCAGCCGCCGGACCGGAATTCCGGTTCTTCCAATGCGGCGGGCGAGCGCCCGGCGAAGCAGGAGGTACTCGAGCCAGGCGGCGAACCCGGTGGTGGCGGTGATGCCCACGGCGCCGAGCTCCACCGGAACGCCGAACCATCCGGGTCCGTAGCGCACCGACACGTAGGCCAGGATGGCGGAGAGCACGACCCGGATCGAGGCGAAGCCCAGCGGCGTCCGCGCGTCCTGGAGCGCGTAGAAGGCCGAGGCATAGAGGCGTCCCAGCGTGCCGGCCACCAGCCCCACCGCCGAGCCGATGAGGAGGTACCAGAGCCAGCGGGTGTCGGCGGCGTCGAACTTGCCGGTCTGGAACAGCAGTCCTCCGAGCACGTCGCCGAGGAAGAGGAAGGCGACGGCAGAGGGAACGACGAAGAACGCGATGCGCTCCAGCCCGCGATCGATGCGGGTACGAAGTCGCTCGGAAGCGTCGGGCCCCAGCGCCGTCTCCCGGGCGAGCTCGGGCAGCTCCGCCGCCGAGACCGACATCCCGAACAGCGACACCGGGAGGAGCGCCAGCAGCTGGGTGTAGCCCAGCACCGCCACCGTCTCCGGCGAGATGAGCGAGGCGTAGTAGGTGTCCACCAGCGCGCTCACCTGGACGACGCCCCGGGCCACCAGGATGGGGAGGAAGCCGCGGAACACGGCGCGCATCGCGGCGCTCGTGGTGTCCAGCGACGGCCGGAACCGTCCCAGCAGCGGCCAGACCACCGGCAGCTGGATCAGGAACTGGAGCCCGCTGCCGGCCACCACGCCCCAGGCGAGGAGCGTCGTCAGCCGGTCCTCGTCCACCCGGGGGCCGGCGACGACCAGGACGGCGATCTGCGCCAGGTTCCACACCACCGGCGCGGCGTAGGAGAGGAAGAACTTCCGGTGGCTGTTGAGGACGCCCAGGCACCAGGCCGAGAGCACCAGCAGACCCGTGCTCGGGAAGAGGATGCGGGTCAGCTGGACGGCCTTGGCGAACGCGGCCGGCCCGGTCTCCGCGAATCCGCCGACGACGACGCCGACGATCCACGGCGCGGCGAAGATGCCCACCGCGACCAGGACGGCGACCAGCAGCGAGAGGAGCCCGAAGACGGCGCTGGCGACGCGGTCGGCGTCCTCGCGGCGGCCCTCGCCGAGGAGACGGGCGTACACCGGGATGAAGGAGGCGGAGAGCACGCCCTCGCCGAAGAGGTTCTGGAGGACGTTCGGGATGCGCAGCGCGGCGGTGAAGGCGCCGGCCAGTGCGGAGTTGCCGAGGTAGTGGGCGAAGACCCGCTGCCGGACCAGCCCCATCAGCCGTGAGGCGAGGATTCCCAGCGCCACCAGCGTGGCGCCCCGGCCCGAGCTCCTGGCTGGTGCAGTGGCCTCGGTCACGGGCAACGACACTCTATCGACTCCGACGGGGGCCGGGGCTCCTCTTGACGTGCATGCGCTCTGCCCGCATGGTGCCCGGCTCGCCCCACATGGCAAAGGTTCTGGTCATCGACGACGAGGCGAACCTCCGGAAGGTGCTCGCCGCGCTGCTCCGCAGGGACGGCTACGACGTCACCATCGCCGAGGACGGCGAGATGGGGCTGGCCGAGTTCCAGAAGAACGGCGCCGACGCGGTCATCACCGACCTGGTCATGCCCAAGGTCGGCGGGATGGAGGTCCTGAAGGCCATCAACGGGGCCGACCCGGAAGTGCCGGTGATCATCATCACCGCGCACGGGACGGTGGACTCGGCGGTGGAGGCCATCAAGCTCGGCGCGTTCGACTACGTCACCAAGCCCTTCGACCAGAGCGAGCTGAGCAACGTGCTGGCGAAGGCGATCCGCACCCACGAGTCGGCCCGGCGCAACGCCCGGGGCGAGCACGGCAAGCCCTCCCTGGTGGGCGAGTCCCCCCAGATGCAGGACGTGATGCGGATCATCGACAAGGTCGCGGACACGCCGTCGACGGTCCTGATCACCGGCGAGAGCGGAACGGGCAAGGAGCTGATCGCCACCGCGCTCCACGAAGGGAGCTCGCGGCACGACAAGGCGTTCATCCGGATCAACTGCGCCGCCATCCCACGGGAGCTCATCGAGTCCGAGCTGTTCGGCTACGAGCGCGGCGCCTTCACCGGAGCGGTGACGTCGAAGCCCGGCCGCTTCGAGCTCGCCGACGGAGGGACGCTGTTCCTCGACGAGATCGGCGAGATCCCGGTGGAGATGCAGGTGAAGCTGCTCCGGGCGCTCCAGGAGTCCGAGTTCGAGCGGGTGGGCGGCATCAAGACCACCCGGGTGGACGTGAGGCTCATCGCCGCCACCAACCGGGACCTGAACACCGAGATCGAGGCCGGCCGGTTCCGCAAGGACCTGTATTATCGGCTGGCGGTCGTGCCCATCAACCTCCCCCCGCTCAGGGAGCGACCGAGCGACATCCCCACCCTGGTGCGTCACTTCGTCGACAAGTACAACCGCCGGTTGAACAAGCGGATCGAGGGGATGACGGACGAGGCGCTCGCCCTGGTGCAGGCCTATGCCTGGCCGGGCAACATCCGCGAGCTGGAGAACCTGATCGAGCGCACCCTGCTCTTCGCGGACGGGCCTCTGATCAACGTGGCGGATCTGCCTCAGCATCTGCGGTCTCCCGGAGCCGCGACGCCGCTGCCCGGACCCGTACCCGCGCCTGGAGCCCTCCCGGTGCCCGCGGGCGAGACGGGGCTGAAGGACATCGTCCGGCAGCGCTCCGCCGAGCTGGAGAAGGAGATCATCACCCGCGCGCTCGAGGAGACGGGCGGCAACGTGACGCGCGCGGCGAAGCTCTTGCAGATCAGCCGCAAGTCGCTGCAGACGAAGATGAAGGAATTCTCGTTGCGCGACGACAGCGACGAGTGAGTTCGGAGGCGGGGCAACGATGTCAGTGAAGATGCCAGTGCTGGGCCAGCCGGCGCGGCGCAAGTCGAGTGGTCTGGGGTGGGTGCTGTTCCTCGGGCTCGCGGTGGCCGCGGGCGGGTACCTGTGGCACGGGAGACACCGGCCGGCGGCGCAGGTGGCGCAGGTGCCGGTGGTCGCGCCGGCGCCGGTGATCACCGCGCCGGGCTCCACGGCGGTTCCCGGTGTCGCGCAGGCGCCGGTCGCGCCGCCGGTGCCGACCGGTCCGCGGTTCCTCTCGGTGCGGATCGACGGACCGCTGGAGGGCGCGCTGGTCGCGGGAGCCGGGAACGAGACGGGGCCCGCGCTGACCCAGGTGATCAAGCGCGTCCTGGTGTGGTGGATCGCGGTGCCGGCGGACCTGCGGAAGGGCGACGTGCTCGAGGTGGTGTACGAGCCGCAGCCGGGACAGGAGCCGCTGGTCAGCGCCCTGCGGCTGCAGAGCGCGAAGGCGGGCCGGACGTTCGAGGCGTACCGGTTCAAGCCGGCGGGCGCGCAATTCGCGCGGTTCTACGGGCCGGATGGTGACGACCTGGAGCTGCGGCTCGACCCGTCACCGCTGGACAGCTGGGAGCAGATCACGTCGCTCTTGAAGGACGGCCGGAAGCACAAGGGCGTGGACTTCAAGACGCCGGTGGGAACGCCGGTGAAGGCGACGTTCGACGGGACGATCACGAGGAAGAACTGGTTCTTCCGCGGGAACGGGAACAGCCTCGAGGTGACGCAGTCCGGCGCGCCGCACATGAAGGCGATCTTCCTCCATCTCTCGGAGCTGCCGCGGACGCTCGCGGTGGGCACGAAGGTGAAGACCGGCGAGGTCATCGCGCACAGCGGGAACAGCGGTCACAGCTTCGCGCCGCACCTGCACTACCAGCTGATGTCCGTCTCGGACCGGGTGCTGGATCCGTTCGACGTGCACGCGACGCGGAAGGTGAACCTGCCCGCGGCGGACCGGCCGGCGCTCACCGAGCAGGTGACGAAGTACCGGTCGATGATGACCACGCGAGTGGCGGCAACGCCCTCTCCCGCGGCGATTCCCGCTGCTGCCGCGCCGGCAATCGGCGTCGCCGGGGGAACGAGCGGGTCGACCCCGCCCGTCCGGTAGGTCACGCCCGAGCGTTCGAACCCGGGTCCCGCCGGGCCCGGTTCCTCCGCCGTGCCAGGACGAGGAGCGCGAGGAGCGCGAGGGGGGCGTTCCCGAGCGGCGAGCCACCGCCCGCCACGGTACAGCCACTCTTGCCGGCGCCCGCGACGGGCGGCGGAGGGTTCGTCATGGCACGAGTCACGGTGACCGAGAACTCGCAGGTCCGAGCATTCCCGAACGCATCCGTCGCTCTCACGTGGACCTGAGTCGTTCCGATCGGAAAGGTCGAGCCTGACGACGGCTGGGTGGTGATCCGAACCTCGCTGACCGCGTCGTGAGCCACGGGGGTGAAGGAGACGGCCTTCCCCCTCGAGTCGGCGGTCTCGTCGTTCACGTTCGCGGGGCAAGTCAGCTCCGGCGGCACGTTGTCGGTGACCGCTGCCAGGTCGATGCTCCACAGCTCGCGGCCCGACACGTGGGTCTCCGCGGGCACCAGAAGCCTGTCTCCGAACCGCGCGGGGAGTCCCGGACGGGAGGGAAGCGGCCCCCGGGCGATCTCCACGACCGGCCGTGTCCCGCCCTCGGTTCCATCGCTCACCCACAGCTCGGACCCGGCGAATCGGCCGCGCGCGGGGAAGACGATGCGACCCTCGGACTCGAGGGGCAGCGCCAGGAGTGGGTCGACTGCAAAGCCCGGGTCGTCGAACGCGACCGAGGCGACGAAGCGGGTGCCGGCATCGGTTCCGTCGGTGGTCCACAGCCCATCGGTCTGCGTCCCGTGGGCATCCCACTCCCGGTGGCGGAAGTAGAGCCGATCGCCGACCGCCCCGAGAGGGGTGAAGTCGAACGGCTGGGACGGAGAACCAGCGATGACCTGTGCTCCGGCATCGGTTCCGTCGGACGAGAAGAGCATCCCCGCCACCGAATAGAGCAGACGACTCGACGTGGCGTAGAGCCGCTGGGGCGCTCCGAAGTACTCGAAGGGGAACGCCTCCCTCGCCGCCGTCCCATCCGAGACGTACATCCGCTGAGCGGTCGCAAAGTAGAGGTGGTTGTCCATGACCGTGACCGGCCAGGGAGGTCCACCGCTGAAGTACTCGTTCGCGGGCAGTTCGAAGACGACCGATGAGGTCCCCCCGTCGGTCGAGAAGAGGCGAAGGGGGGAACCGGCCAGGAAGTAGACGCTGTCTCCGAACCGCGTGAGGGCGAACGGGTTGTCCGCCCCGCCGTCGGCCGGCAGCCCGGGAAGACGCTGGGTGCCTGCCACCGTTCCATCCGAAACCCAGGCGGCCCCGGGGTCGATGAAGTTCCCATAGGTCGCAAAGACCGTGGAAGCGTCGAGCGCGGCCCAGCCGGCGATGAACGGAGGCAGCGGAAGGCTCTGAGCTCCTCCATCGGGATTCACCAGCAACAGAGATCCCGAGAAGTACTGGTTGGTCGCGAGGACGCCCCCGGGGACGGGGACGAGCTGCGAGATGGTTCCCGGTTGAATCCCCGGGATCGGCATCGCGTTGCCTCGAGCATCCGCATGCCACAACCCGGTCTGCAGATCGTATTCGCCGGTACCCCAGAACACGTCGCTCCCGGACACGACCGGAGTTCCCGGCATCGAGGAGGAGCCGGCGGCGACCGGCGCGATGATCGGATGCGCCCCGCTGGCGCTCCCATCGCTCAGCCAGAGCTCCGACACTTGAAAGAAGCTGTACAACCAGTCGTAACGGCCGGCCGAGAAGAGGAGTCCGAGAGGGGTGGCCGCAAGGCGATGGGGATTCGCGGCCTGCGCAGCCAGGGCTGGGCCGAAGGCAGCATGCGTCCCTCCGGCAGTCCCGTCCGACACCCAGAGCTCGTCGGGAATGTCCGGGTTCGCGATTTCCGAGGACCCGAAGAAGACCTTCTGGTCGAACACGACCGGGTCGATCATCTGGCCGGCGTAGTGGCCGTAGAGCGGGTGAAGGAACTCGGGGGCGGAGGTGCCGTCGCTCGCCCAGAGGCCGGTGGCCGGAGGCCCGAACACCGTGTACAGGACGCTGCGATCGAGCGCGATGATGTTGGAGCCCAGCGAACCGCCATCGGTCTCGACGGTTGCGGCAGAGCCGTTCCATCGCCACAGCTGCTCCTGATAGGGCGCTGGCCCAGCCAGGAATGCCGTCGACGTTCCGGCGGCGACGAAGCCATGCGGATTGCTGCCGTCCGGTCCCGGGACGGTATCCACCAGCCGCATCGTGCCTGCCGGAGTTCCATCACTGATCCATGGCTCGTTCCCGCCGGGTCCCGTGGCGCCGAAGAAGAGCTTCCCGTTGGAGACGCTCAGGTTGGACGGATTGAGCAGCCCGGCATCCGGAGCACCGACCTTCACGGTGCCTCCAGGCGTCCCGTCGGTCTTCCACAGCGTTCGTCCCAGCCCATCGTCGGCAGTGAAGAAGAGCGTGGAACCCACCACGGTGAGATTCGCCGGGCTGGAGCTGAGCTCGTTCGACCGGATGTCCGTGAAGAGCGTCGTGCCCGACTCGGTTCCATCGCCCTTCCAGAGCTCCTCCCCGTGGTCGAAGTCCGTGGCGACGACGTAGAGGGCGCCACCGAACACGACCTGCTCCCCGGTGGGGGCGAACGAACGGACCGGCTGGAGGACCTGGGTATGCTCGGGGTCCCCTTCCGTCCGGACCCAGACCACCGCGCCGTAGGTCTGCGGCGAGCGATCCACCGCGGCGAAGAACACGCCTCCATCGAAGGCGACCAGCTTCGCCGTGGAGGACGGGTACCCGAAGTCGAGTGAGAACGTGGACACCGGGGCCGTGCCCTGATCGGTGCCATCCGTCACCCAGACCAGACGATCCACCGCTCTTGCGACGAAGAACACCCGATTGCCCAGCGTCACGAACTGCTCGGCCTCGGATGCCGCTGGACCTGCATCACGCGCCGAGGGAACGGCAAAGAGTCCGAAGAACGGTGACTGCAGGGAAGCTGCTTCCAGACCGGTCGACTGGCTTCGGCTCTCGTCGACCGGCGAGGCCGATTCTCCGGCGCAGGCACAGAATGCCAGCGCAAGCATCACCGAGGTTCTGCGTGCCATGCCCCCCCCTTTGCGACCGCGACAATCTCGCACGCTCCTCACAGGACACGGAAGAAATTCTTGGTTCCTGCCCGTGGGGTCGAAGTGACTGCGGAAAGTCTCTCTCGACGGACGGTTCGTGGCTGCAGTGCGTGAAACGGCGCGAAGACCGGCCCCCCCCTCATCGGGTTCTTCGCGCCCCGAGGCGGTAGACCTCGGCGCTCGTCCAGCCGGCCTGGCGTGCCAGCTCGGTCGAGAGTGACTTGAGCCGTTCGCCACGGGCGAGCCCTGCCTCGAGCGCCGCCTTCACCTCGGCCTCCGTCCAGCGCACCGCCTCTGTCCGACCCTCCACCAGCACGACCACCTCACCGAGCGGTGGTTCCCCTCCGTAGCGCTTCGCCAGCTCCGAGAGCGTCCCGCGGACGAACTCCTCGTGCACCTTGGTCAGCTCGCGGGCGACGACCGCCCGGCGCGCACCGAGTGCCTTCTCGAGGTCGACCAGCGTCTCCCCGAGGCGCCGCGCCGATTCGTAGATCACCAGCGTCGCCCGGAGGCCCGCCACCTCCTCGAGCACTGCCGCCCGGTCCGGCCCCGACCGCGGAAGGAAGCCGAGAAAGTGAAAGCGACCCGACGGCAGCCCTGACGCGCTCAGCGCCGCGATGACCGCGCTCGGCCCGGGAACCGGCACGACCCGGATTCCACGTGCCACCGCCTCCGCCACCAGCGCCTCTCCCGGATCACTGATGCCCGGGCTCCCCGCGTCGGTCACCAGCGCCCCGTCCTCCCCTCCCTCGAGCCGCGCGACGATGCCGCCGATCCGCTCCTTCTCCGCGAACGCCGGCAGGCTCAGCAGAGGCGCCTGCACGCCGAGCGATCTCAGCCACGGCCCCGAGTGCCGCGTGTCCTCGCAGACCACGAATGCCGCCGCCCGGAGCACCTCCACCGCCCGGGCAGTCACGTCCCCCAGGTTCCCGATCGGCGTCGCGACGAGATGGAGCGTTCCGGCCACGGCCGCCGACGCTCTCACATCCCGGCGTCGAACGCCCCGGGCAGGTGCTCGATGACCGCAGCCCGTCCCCTGCCGAGGACGGTCATCACGTCGAAGCGGATCATCCGCCGTGGAGCGGGCTTTCGCTGCAGATACCGGAGCGCCGCCCGCACCACCCGGCGCTGCTTCTCCCGGGTCACCGTCAACGAAGGGTCACCGAAGACCGCCGAGGTCCGCATCCGCACCTCGACGAAGCACAGGAACTCGTCCCGCTCCGCCACGATGTCCAGCTCCCCTTCCCGCACCAGCCAGTTCCGCTCGCAGATGCGGTACCCCTCGCGCTCCAGCCAGGCCACGCACTGCTCCTCGGCTTCAGAGCCGAGCCTCGAACGATCCACCTCGCCCATGTCCCCGTCCCCCCACGTCCGATCCGAGGTCGACGTTAGGGGGCGGGTCAGACGTTCAGAGAGCCCTCGGACCCCGAGGCGAACACCGGGTGCGCGGTCACGTGGAGCACCTGCGTCGCGCCTCCCAGCGCCTTGAGCATCCGGCCGAGCATCGGCAACCGCGCCTCGTCCATCCCCGTCGCCAGGTCCTCGATCAGGATCGGCATCGGGTCGGCCTGCACCAGCCGCTCCAGCAGCGTGAGCCGCAGCCCCAGCCAGACCCAGTCCACGTCGCGCGCGCTCACCTGACCCACCGGGACCTGCTTTCCTCCCACCCGGGCGAGGCCCTGCCCTTCGTGGGTGACCTCCACTCCCTCCACGCGGCCGTCGGTGAGCACGCTCACGTACTGCGCGCAGCGCTGGGCGATCTTCGCGCCGAGCGTCGGCACGTCGAGGGTCATCAGATCCGCGGCCGCGTTCACCAGCCCGGGGGTGAAGTCGTCCAGCCCATCGGCGGACTGGGCCGCGGGGACACCCGGGCTCGACACGCGGCGCGGCGCCGGGGCGAGCGCCTCGCGCATCCGCGCCATCTCCCGCTCCACCTCCCGCGCATCCCGGACGTAGCTGCCCTTCTCCGCCAGCTTCGCGTTCAGGGCCTCCTGCTCGGCGCGCAGCTCCGCCAGCTGGGTCGAGGCCGCGACGTATTCGGGGTTCATCCGGGCCTGCTGGAGCCGCTTCTCCAGATCGGACGCCCGTCCCCCCCACCTCGCGTGCTCTTCGAGCGCAAGGACGATCTCGTGCGGCTGCTCCACCCCGAGGATCTTCATCGCGTTCCGGACCGGCTGGGCGTCGGTCTCGAACTGCTCCCGCACCTGCCGCTCCCGGTCGCCGAGCCGGTCCCCGCGGCGCACCGCCAGCTCGGCCCACTGGAGGTCCTCGACCCGCTTCAGCGCCACCAGCGCCGCCAGCCCGAACGCCGGAATGTCGAACAGGGCGATGTACTTCCAGGAGCCGGTCAGCGAGGCGCCGGCGAAGAGCGCCGCCGCTCCCACCGCCATCCCCGCCCAGAAGCGCGCGTCGTGCTGCAGCGGCGTCGCCGTCGGGGACTTCACGACGTCTACCTGTCGCTCGGCCTCGAGCCGCGCGAGCGTCTCGTCCACCTTCGCCACCAGCGCCGAGAAGCCCTTCGCCCGCTCGACGATGTCGGGGATGAGGCCCAGGCCCTCCACCGTCGGCGCCTGCTGGAGGCCGCGTTGCGTGTCGGCCAGCTCCTGCTCCAGGCCCTGCACCGACTTCAGCTTGGTCTCCAGCTGGAACACCTGTGCGCTCACCCCGTCGGCACGGAACTGGAGCCGCTCCACCTCGCTGGAGAGCGCCAGCTCCTTCTCCAGCTCGGCCAGCCGCGTCCGCGCCTCGGCCGGGTCGATCGGCGTCTCCGGAGCCGGGGTGAAACCCGCCGCCGCAGCCCGCGCCGTCGGTCCCGCCGAGCGCCGGGGACGCTTGCTGGGGAGCTGTCCGGGGGTGAAGGTGAACAGCGTCTCGTAGCGACCCCGCGGCGGGAACCCCACCTGCGCGCGGAGGAACTGCGCCATCTCGGTGGGCTCCTCGGTGACCAGGTCGTGCCCGCGGGTCGCCGGATTCACCCGGTGCAGCGCGCCCGACCGGCCCAGCTCGCGGAGGATGCGGTAGGTGGTCCGGTCACGCCCGACGATCCACAGCGCCGCCTTGCTGGTGTTGCCGCCCTCGGCCGAGGCGTAGCGCGCATCTCCTCCGCGCCCGTCGGGGAAGCACAGCTCGGAGGTCAGGCCCACGAGCGGCGCCCCCGGCGTGTTCGGGAGCAACGTCCAGTAGCCGGGCTTCAGGGAGACGCGAACGCTGGGCAGGAACCCGCGGACGCCCTGGAGCGCGAACTCGACCCAGTGCATGCGCAAGGGTCGAGTCTAGCTCAGCCGGTGCTCAGGACTGCGAGGCGGAGGCGGAAGCCTTGCCGGCCTTCCCCTTCTTGCCCTTCTTGCCCTCGGCCGGGGCAGAGGCCTGTGCCTCCGCCGCGGGTGCCTCGGGGGCCGGCGTGCTGCTGGAGGCCGCTGCGGGGGCGCCCTCGAGGAGCTCCTCCTGGGTATCCACCCGGCTCGCCTTGCCGCGGAGATCGCGCAGGTAGAACAGCCGGTTGTGGCGAACGTCGCCCCGGGTCAGGACCTCGATGCGCTCGTAGCGGGGGCTGTGCAGGGGAAAGATGCGCTCCACACCGACCCCGTAGGACATCTTCCGCACGGTGAAGGTCGCGCGGTTGGCGCCCTTGGTCTTGCGGATGACCACGCCCTCGAACGGCTGCACGCGCTCCTTCTCGCCCTCGCGGACCTTCCAGTGCACGCGGACGGTGTCACCGGTACGGAACTCGGTGAGATCCTTCCGCATCTGCTTCGACTCGACGTATTCCAGGGCGCTCGGGCGCATGGCAACTGACTCCAACTGACTTGGGGAGCCGGGCCAGATAGCAGACGACCCGTCCCATCGCAAGCACAAGGCCCCCGCCAAGCCCCCGGATTCAGAGGTCCTTCTCCTCCAGCGCCAGGAGCCGCCGGTCGTCGTCCGACAGCGTGGCGCTCTCGAGCAGGTCCGGGCGGCGAGCGCGGGTCAGCTGAAGCTGGTGCCAGCGGCGCCACCGGGCAATCCGGGCATGGTCGCCACCCTGAAGAATTTCGGGGACAGGCACCTCGCGGAACTCGGCCGGCCGGGTGTACTGCGGGTATTCGAGCAGCCCGCCCTCGAAGCTCTCCGAGCCCGAGGAGTCGGCGTTGCCGAGGACGCCGGGAAGCAGCCGGGCCACCGCGTCGACGATGCCCAGCGCGGCGAGCTCACCCCCGGTGAGGACGAAGTCGCCGAGCGAGACCTCCGCATCGACGTGGGCCCGCACCCGCTCGTCCACGCCCTCGTAGCGCCCGGCGACGAGGATCAGGTCGGTGGGACCCGCCGCGAGCGCGCGCGCCATCTCCTGCGTGAAGCGGTCGCCCCGCGGCGAGGTGAGGAGCACCCGGGCGCCTGGCAGCGCAGCGCGGGCGGCCTCGATCGCGGCCACCAGCGGCTCGGGCTTCATCACCATGCCCGCCCCGCCGCCGTACGGCGCATCGTCGGTCACCCGGTGCTTTCCTTCCGCGTGCTCGCGGATGTCACGCGTCTCGACGCGGAGCAGCCCGCGGGTGCGCGCCTTCCCGAGGATGCTCGCCTCGAGGTACCCGGTCACCATCGCCGGAAAGAGGGTGAGGATCTCCGCCTGCCACATGGCCTGCCCTACTCCAGCATCTCCGGAGGGCGGACGACGAGCACCCCCGCCCGGACGTCCACCTCGGGGACGAACTCGTCGACGAACGGGACCACCAGCTGCTCCGGGCCTTCACCCTCGATGACGAGGTTCGGGACGGGACCGGTGTTCCAGATCTCCGTCACCCGCCCGAGCGGCACGCCGTCGGGGGTGCGCGCCTCGAGCCCCACCAGGTCGCCCTGGAACCACTCTCCCTCTGCCGGCGGAGGGAGGTCCTCCCGGTGGACGAGCACGGTCGCGGCCTTGAAGGTGTCGGCGGCGGAGCGGGAGCCGACGCCCTCGAGCGAGATCAGCGTGACATCCGCGGCCCGGCGGGCGCTGACGAGCGCGACCTGCCGCTCCTCTCCGGACCGGAGCCGCAGCAGCAGCCGGCGCACGACGGTCAGCGCCTCGGAGTCGGGGTCGAAGGTGCGCACCGCCAGCTCACCCTTCAGCCCGTGCACACGCGCCACGTACCCCACCTCCAGCGTGGGGCGAGGCGGGCTCATCCGGCCGGTGGAGGCTCGGAGGGGGGCGTCGGCGCGGCGGTGGAGTTGCGGCGGTCATCGAGCACCTCCAGACGCACCTTCACCCCGCGCCGCTGAGCTGCGACGGCGAGCAGGGTGCGGATGGCGTTCACGGTGCGGCCGTCACGGCCGATGACCTTGCCCACGTCCTCGGGGGCGACCTTCAGCTCGAACAGCGTGCCGCCGTCGGCCGGCTGGCTCCGCAGCTCGACCTGGTCCGGGCGGTCCACCAGTCCCCGGGCCAGGGACATCAACAGCTCTTCCACGCGCTCGTGCTCAAGCCTTCGGCGTGGACTTGGTGGCGCGCTTGATCAGCCCGGCGACCGTCTCGGAGGGGGTCGCGCCCGCCTTCAGCCAGTGCTCGAGCCGCTCCTGCTGGAACTCGATCTTCGGGGGCTCGAGGTTCGGGTCGTACGCCCCGATGGCCTCGATGAACTTGCCGTCCCG
>Ga0081540_1000779_pt1 | contig 29284 bp, 31 predicted proteins | sample TabmetS2T1R1_FD_71024 | JGI IMG/M metagenome (GOLD analysis project Ga0081540, IMG submission 71024) | Tabebuia heterophylla rhizosphere microbial communities from the University of Puerto Rico - S2T1R1 | ecosystem: Host-associated > Plants > Roots > Rhizosphere ...
CAGCAATAGCAATGAGGCCGCTGATCATGGTGAACGTATCTTCGTCGACTTTCAACATACGGCACCTCATCGAGAGATAGCCAGTGACCAACCGGATCGTAGGCGGCTGGGGTCTAAATTCCTGTGGCTTAGATGCAACGATCCCATTTTCTACTGTGGCAAGAAGATGGCAGAGACTCGCGTCATGCGGACTGATGACTTGCGCAACCGATTTTGGGAGCCGGGCTCGCCGCGTCGCCGCCCTACTTGCTGACATTCTTAAGGGCAAAAAAGCCGAAGGACATTCCGTTTAATCAACCGACGAAATTTGAATTGGTTATCAACCTCAAAACAGCCAAGTCGCTCGGGATCGACGTGCCGCACACGCTGCTCGCCCGCGCTGACGGGTGATCGAATGATGTCGCCTGTTGTGCCCGAAGCAAACCTAAGGTGTGTGGGCATCAATGTCGCCGCTTGAGATGAAAAGCGGACATCATCCAAAGCAGCCTCCCTAAAGATAATTCGTGGGTGGCGCATTTTCATGCGGCGACCTTGTCTTCCTTGTCCGCTCCCCGCATGACGATTTTCAACGCGTTGTCCGACAGCGGCCGCTGCAGCGCCTTGGCCTCATCCCAGGGCGCGCGCATCCAGACGTCGCGCTCCCCGTCCGTCACCACGATGACTGGTATGGCCTTCGGATGGATCGGCTTGACGATGGCATTAGGCGATGTCGTGAGAAAACCATAGACCTGATGCGGCCGCGCGATTGGCTTGGACTTGGTGCCGCGATCCCGTCGAACGTCGTCCAGATGCCCGCCAAGGCGAACAACGAACGGTCCTCGTTGAGGGCGAACCAGACCAATCTTTTTCTTGGTTTCCGCGTTCAGATCGGGCTCGTATTCGGCGACCCGACTGAAACCAGCGCAGAGAAACTAGTCAGTCGATTGGCACGGGCCGTTGGTCCCACTGCGCCGCAAGGTTCTTGATCTGCTCGAAATTCAGGATCGCCGGTTCACCCTCGCGGACGATTGTTGTCCGCTTGCGTTCGCTGGGCAGCAACGTCATCGCGCGCGATACGGCCGCGCGCAGTTTCATCGATCCGTGATCTGTCAGGGTGACGAACTCTTCGGGGTCAAGGGCCATGGGTCCACGCCTACACTACCGGCTGGCCCGCAAGCCAGCACACGCGCCCCGAATGCCCATCTCTCCAGATAATCCAACTCGGTTAATAGCTAGTTATCGTTCAGTTTGTCATTTTGAATTGGCGCACGCGGCACACTCGGATTTGAACCTCGACCCAGGCGCCGCCCGATTTCAAATGGTCGGCCTAAAGGAGGCGGCTGCCGTCAAGCTCACAGCAGGTGGTGTTCGCAGCGCACCTGCCACGGTAGCGCGCAGTGAGCCATGGCGGTCGCAATGTATCAAGCTACCGCTGTCAACCTGCTATCGACATCCGGGTTTGCGCAAAGCAGACGCTTGCGAATGGCCTCTTCAACGAGCGCGAGCGCTTCCTTGGCTTGTCGCGCTTCGGCTTCAGCCACTTCGGCACGAAGTTCTGCAGCCGTCAGCTTATCCTTTTGGGCTTCAATACACGACCGGGCCTGTTCTAGTGCTTTGCACGCATGTTGCAGCTTATGTTCGGCGGTGATGATGAGTTCACGTTGCGCCCGCTCGGCGGCCTCAACTCGCATGTCGGCAAGCCGCAATCTTTCTAAGGCGCTGCTGCAAAGCGATTGGGCGTGGGCTTCGGTCTCGCGGGCGTGCTCCTCCATGCTGCGGAAGACATCGGCCGCTTGATACACCAGATCGAGGGCTGTTGCTCCCTTGTCGGGTGCCGACGCTGGGGGAAAGCTAAGGACGTTCTCGTCCTCTCCAGCTGACGCTCTGGGATTACGCTGCGTCATGTACTTCAAGCCTTCGCGAACACACGCACAAACACACGAGCAGCATCATGAATAGCTATGGTTAACGGATGGTTAAACAATTGTATGCCGGGAGGCGTCGCGACGGCACCCGGCGGGCACGGCACACGAAGTCTACCAGCAACGTCCTTGAACGCGCTTAGAGTGCGAGCGAACGTTTTCTGGCAATCGACTCCTGCTGGGGGAGAGCGCGATTCACACGGCTGGAATTTGATTTACATCATTTCGGGAAGTCGCCAGCTCGATAAGCCTCATGGTCGGTTCGCGTCTTCTGCCAAACAGGGGAAATTGGGAGCGGTTCGACGGGCCGCCGGACCTAATGCGACAATCATGACAGCGACCGTCAGCGGTAGATCGGGCATTAGTCTCCGCTCGTCTTCCCTTAGCGGACCTCAGCCGCCGGCTACGCTCCGACTACGGCTACAGAACGATGCTGCAATTTTGCCAGTCTTCGTGAACTGAAAGCGCATGCGGACTGGTGTGCCATCGTAAGCCACATAATCGAGGACGATGCCGGGATTGACGCCGTAGTCATCGGGGGCAAGATCAGCAAGACTGAACGCGTGCGGGACCGCTCGCTCCAATCGCGTTGACCAGTAGCGGGTCAGCTCGTCGCGCCCTTGATAAAGACCCTCGCACGCACATCGAAACGGTGCTTTCGCGTCATAGAGATCTAAGAGATCGTCAAGATGACGCGCTCTGCACGCGTCAAGCCAATCGACGACCACCGCCACGGGATCGAAGGTGCAATTCGGCATCGGCGTTTCACTCCAGCACCGCCCTCCGGCGGGGCAAGCAAAATAAGAATAGCTGCGCCAAGTCATGGACACGGGTCAGGTTCATCAATCTGTTCCAGCACCAGTACTGACGCTGCGCGCAAGGTCTGATGAGGCGTGCATTCCAGTGATGGAATCGAGCTTGCATGAAAAAAGCCTCAGGCCGGCGGCGGCTGGCTGAGGCATTTTCAAAAGCGCCCGTTCTGGTTGATTCTTGTCTTTGCTTCTTGATTGAAGGCGGGGCGCAGTGGATTTCCATCTTTTCCCGACTAGATGCAATGCCATAATTTGCAATGCTGGATAACGCTATCGCGATAGCTGAATAGTTCCCCGCACCGTGCGCGAAACAACTTAGCGGCTGTCGGCATTCCTGAGGCCTCAGTGCTGCGTCCTGTCGAGTCGGTCGACGAAGCGATCCTGCCGCCATAACTCGACGTCGTAACCATCTGCTAGGAGTGGTCTTATCACGGGCGTCATCATCGTCTTGGCAGAACAGATCAAGGGCCGAGATGATATGTCCCTTTCGGTCGATGATTGGACACGATACTGTTGCATGGGCTGGCATTTGGATTAGCGACAGAGAAAGATCCGTCGCCCGGATGCCAAGGAGACGGCCCGGCGCGGGGGCTCACGTGCACCGAAGGCCCCCCGCTGCTCCCAGAGTGCAAAAGATAGTGCCGGGAAAAAGTGGCAATCAAAGGGCGATGACCCGGTGCGATCCGTAGGGCGCGTGATACGCCGATCTGGAAGCTGGAGCCGTCGTTCCGATTTCGCTCGTGCGGCACGCGCCGCTACAAGCCGCCTATCCGCATGACCAAGTTGACCGAGCAGCGGGAGATTACGCCGTATAAGCGCGTGCATCCTGATGAGGAGCGTTGAGGCTGCCATTGCAAAAGAAGCGAACCTCGGCGTTCCGCGTAAAAAGTGCTGGTTGTGACTCACGCGCCACAGGATTGGGGCGAAAATTTCTTTAGAGGTTGTGATTGCGACTCGATCAGGAAAATAGTTTGGCATGTTTGCGGCGGGGACCGGGCCAAAAAGGCTTCCTGCAACTTTTGTTGCGGCGACAGCACTTGTAATTGCCACGCTAAGGCTAAGTGTCCCTTGGTCCTCAACGGGGAGCGACTTTGAGGAATGCGCGGAGTGGGGCCGACGGATGTTTCGCGGCGCCGAGCGCGTCGCGCGGATTATGGATTGCGGCGCCCGTTTTGCCGGGCGCCGAAAGATGGGCGGGGGTTATGCCTACTACGATCTATTCCAGTACCGCAGCTTTGACATAGCTGGCCCGAACCCGACCGCGAACGAGCGCACACGGATTTATTCGGAGTATAAGCGCTTCCTTGATTTGCAGCGTCGGGAAGCAGCTTTGGCGGAACTCCAACAGCCGGTCGCCGAAGAGCCTCGAATCCTGGCCATGTCAATGCCAACCTACCTGCGCCATCCAAAGCGGCCGAAAGTACGGACATGCATGATTGAGGGCTCGCTGTCGTGTACTTGGGTGAAGTTGGCGTCCACGGTTCGAAACTCTTTTGCTTCCAGCGGCTCCAAGCCTGTAGCTCCAACGAATTCGCGCTAGCGCCAATCGCGCCCGCGCAGATCCGCGTGACGTCCCTGCGCCCAATTCTGCGCGTGTCGTTCGGAAGCGTCGTGCGTCGGGCCTTCTCTTCCGGTCGTTGATGCTCTGCGCTCACACGGTTTTGCCGCTTTATCCCAGCATAGTGATTCGGTGCTCAAAAGAGTGCATCTTGAGGAGCGGCTCTGGCACATTAGCCCCCAGGCCCGCCAGAGCCGTTTCATCCCGTGCTCGCATTGCCGGAAGTCCGGTCGCACGTCGGCCCCGCGCTGGGGGCATATTTTGATAGTGGGGCTTCCGCTGTGGAGCGATCCCGTTCTGAGATCGTCTTGGAAGTCATCACCGCAGCAGCGATGGTCGCGCTCGTGCTGTACGTGCTATTCCCGCCCAACTAGCCATCGTTGCCAGACGCCCGCGCCGCCTTGCGCGGTCAAAAACTCTACCTGTCGGGTGGCTCTAGGCGAACGGTTCGGCGTCGGCCGCAGTGAAGGTGACGTGCGTCCCAGCCTCCTTGATGGACCAGGCGACAGCCTCGGCAGAAAGGTCGCGGGAACGAGCTCCGCCGCAGGCTGTTGAATCGTCACCTCACGAAGGTGGAGCGAATCCATGCGATACGCGTTGACCGCGCTCCTGGCAGTAAGCGCGCTGACAGTTTTCCCGGCCAGGTCGGAAGAAATTGAGACTGGAACGAGTCTCGCCTCACTGGAACGAAACATCACGACGGGTTCCAGACAAACCGCCGTTTATCCCGACAGCGAGCGGAACACGGCGTTGATCAAAGAGGGTGAATTCGAGACGCCTGAGACGATTGCGACCATCGAAAAAAATCGCGAAGACCGCGAACGGATGGTTGTAATGGACCGGTAGATTTTCTGGAGAAGGGACGGAGCGCTAGAGCGTCACACGAGATCTAGAATTCGGCGCCACGATCAGCTTCCGGCCTGCTTGATCAGGATAGTGCCGTCTAACGCCTCGTGTTCTGATTTCACCCAAAGGGCGACCTAGTAGGCTTCGTGAAGGTGCTCGACGATCACACCCTTGCGATTCCCGACAGGATCGGCAACCGCCGCCTGGATACCTTCCACAATGTGTTTCGAAATCCGAACGTCGGAATAATCTTCCTTATTCCGAGCGCGACGCACACACTTCGGGTAAGCGGGAAGGCCATCATCGTGAGAGACGATATTCTCCGAGATTCGATGAAGGTGAATGGCAAGGCACCAAATCACGTCTTGGTGGTGGGAGTGGATAGGGTCTTCTCACACTGTCCGAGGTGCATGATGAGATCTGGACTCTGGCAACCCGATACATGGGGCGAGCCAACCGCCGAGCCAACCTTTGCGCCAACGCTGATCGCTCATGCCAAGACACAGCACAGTGTCGAGCAGATGCAGGCCATCATCGAGAAAGGCCACAAGGAAAGGCTGTGAGGGCATGTCGCTGGTGGCCCAAAGCAGCGGTCCAAGGATTGTCCGCCGCCTCGAGCAGCGCGCGATCGCCGGGATAATCTCCCGCTAGCCGCAAGGCCTTTTCGAGTTGGTCGATGAGCTGTTCGTTTCACTGCTTCTTCCGATCGAAATAGGCCTGGGCCTTATCAAGCATACGCTTGGTGGTGATGATCTCGTCATCCGGTTCGATCATATCAACCGCGCATTCCACGCAACGCAGGCGAACGTTCCTGGGCGCGTGCGGACGGAACTGAACGGTCGAGCCACACTCGGCGCAGTGACCAGTGAGATTGTTGGGGAGCAGCACATGGCGGCTCACCCTGGCGCATACGAGGATCATTTCGTCGGACATCGCGCGTCCCCGATTGATCTCAAAATTTGCGATTAGGAGTGCAAACCGTGGCGGAAAAACAATGGAGGCCCGGTCGCTGAAACCGGCCTCCCGGTGGTCCCTTGTTTTCTCATTCCGCCGGGCTCGCTTGCGATGCTGCGCCCAAAGGACCGGGCAAACAATAGGAAATGACGGCAAGAGGCTGACACCGCGCCGCGAATGCCGTGAGCGGCCCTGGCGTATCACCGCGCCAGAGCCGCCAACCCTGTCCAGGAAGGGTCGGCTTCCGGCCGGGGAAGGGGCTGTGACCGAAAGCAAAACACCGACTCCCGCGGAGCGAATTCGTTCCTTATGTGTCGCCCCTCGCGCCAGCCGGTAGTAGTCTCCCAACTGCTCTCGGAGGTGATCCCATGACCGACGTGGATATGCTCTTCGTGGCCGGATTGGCCGGGTGGACATACGTCTTTCTGCCTCTGGTCTATTTCCATTGAGGTCGTCGCAGAATCGACTTGGCGCAGTCCCAAGAAAGAGACGGCCCAGGGGGAGCGGCGGCTCGGCGCCGGACGGCGTCGTTTATGGTCCGATCGCCTCGGCCGCCGAGGCCGATGCGCTGTTCGGCGTCGGCTCGATCGCGGCTTTCCTTTCAGTGCTTTGAGATTTTCCTGGCCCCGAGATCCTGCGCCGCCGTAAGGCCGCGGAGCTCCCGTCGCGATCGAGTGTCGCCAGCGGCGCCTGGCGCGCCTGATAGATCCGCTCTCCGTCGACCGTCGTGCGATCGGTAACGTCGTGCGAACGTGGCCGTCCTCAACAAGCTCTCGTTGAATTCCACAAGAGCGTGACTGAGCTGCCACATCGGCAATCCCGCCGCGACTCGGGCGCGTTGATCAGGGCCTGCGCGGCGTCGATGCCGCGCGCCTGGCCGATGCGGTCGAGCTGCGCCAGCAGCAGGTCAGAGCGCGCGTTCACTCGACGTTTCTTCGAGACTCAATTCCTTGATCCTTCGCAAGCGTCGAAAACAGATCAGGAAGGCTTCTTAAGGTTGGACTGCCCGATGCTTCGCTATGGGGAGCAGAGCCATGACCCAGGATCGTTTGCTGCTAACGGCTATGATAGCTTGGACTTCCGTCGTTTCTGGTGTGCTCGCATATATGGTGCTCACGCATTGACGCGAGCGAAGCGGTCAGCGGGGTGGCTTTTTCCTACAACCACGTTGGCACGGCTGGTAGAGCCGCTCGCCGTCGCCGGTCCGCCGATCGTAGCCGCAGCGCTACAATCACGTCGGCTCTCGAGGGTAAACCGGACGAAGGCTCGCGCTCGCCCTGACCGCCGCTTGTGGCCCATTTCAGGCATGATGAGCACGACGGACAATGTCCGCTCTCGTGAGCAAAACGGAAGTGGCTCATGCCAGAAGCGACTTTCAATCGCAACCTAGAGGAGCGATGCCTTCTTTAGGTGAAGATACTGGGGCTCGAACTCGCCAAGCCTCTCCAGTTTTGCCCAATTTTTCACCGTCAGAACGCCATCGCGAAACTCCACGCTGCCGCTGATGCGCAGTTGCTGAAGCGTACGATTGACTGTGGCAATTGACATTCCCAGCCCTTCGCCGAGCTGAACGAGGTTGAGGGGCAGCTCGAGGCGATTGTGTTCCGTCAGGCCGGAGACGCGAGCGCGATAGAAGAGTTCGCAAAAAAGGTGCGCCATGCGGGTCAGTACTGGGCGTGCGCTGTTGTTAGTGATCGCCTCGCGAAAAATCGCTGCATCGATCAGCGTCTCCCGCCAGATGGCGAAGCCTAGCGCCGGTCTTGCCTTGAATGCCCTAACGAGCTCGGCATGCGGAATGAAGGCGATGACGGCGTGGCCCAGCGCGCAGACCGTATGGTCCATTTGTTCGATGAAAAGTCCCTGCGCGTCCGGCATGTCGCCGGTGATGTGAAAGGACAGATACTGGCGGCGGCCGTCGCGAAGCAGGTGATAGCGCCCGACCATACCCGACAAGACGAGTGCGGCTGCCGTCGGGGTGTCGCCTTGGCGGATCACATCCTCGTTTGGTTGGTAAGGTCGCACCACAAAGGACAATCGCTTGATTTGTTCGATGTCCTCGTCTCCGAGCCGCGAGTGCTCTCGCAGATTTCGGACCAATATTCTGTACGTTGGCTCCAAAGCAAAACCCACTCTCGTTCGTATCAGATGATACGGCGTTGCGGATTGGCACGGCATAAAACGAAAAAGGGCCGGAGAGGTTTCTGCAATTTGCGCTGCAGCAAATGCAAGAGTGTGTGCCTATGTGGAGTTCGCAATGAGAAAACGCGTCAAGCACGAACTTCTGTTCGAAGAGCGCCTACTGGTAGCTGCGCGGGAAGCCCGAGAGGTCGCTCGAAAGCTGCCACCCGGCGAGAAGCGCGAGTTGTTCCTCCGCTCTGCCCGCGAAAGGGAGGCCGCCGTGCTGATCAATAAGTGGATAACTTCGCCCGGGCTTAAGCCTCCGAAATAGCTCCCAGAGCAGCTTCTGCCACCTTGCACGTCGTAATGGGCTTCGGGCCGACGTCGGCTGCTGGCCCTAGCCGACATGGCAGACCGGTTCACCGACGTCCGCTTTCCGGGGTGGAGCGCACCAAGTGCGGACGGGCTCCGAGCGTCAGCTTATGACCCCGTAGCGGACGTCGCCCAGCCGCGCGGACTGTGAGCAGTGGCCCAATTTCAACTTTAGGCTTATATGTGACAGCCTCACCACAAAATTGGAGACAGCGCCCATGAAGTCTCTCTCAAGGAGTTTTATCGCAGGTTCGGCAATCTGTATGGCTTTCGCAGCTTGGAATGGAGTTGCGTTGGCGCAACCGCCAGCGAACCGACCGGCACAGGCAGAGACGTTGGGATATCAGTGCCGCGCCGCCGTCCGCGCGGAAATGAAAGGGCCTGATTGCCGGATGGCAATCCCCCCTAACGCAACTAGCCACTGCAATATACCTAGTAACGCCGAGGTCGAAGTTATGGACAATAAAATTAATGAATGCGTCAAGCGGGGTGGTCCGGGACGACAAGCAAAATCCCGATCATGATGGACAGCTAGAGGCCGTCTCAATTGGCGGCCTCTTTCATCTCTAGGATGTCTCGTATTGGCCCAAAGCCGACATGATGAGCACGCTGGGCAACGTCCGCTCTTCGGGCACAACGGAAGTGCCGGAGATGGGGCTGTGAGTTCAGCTAATGACCCTGGCTGTGTGAAAACGCTGCGCTTGATGTGATTCGCGCGATATGATTCCCGCACGATTTGCGGGGGCTCGGATGAAGCGCTTCATTGAGGGTGCGGATCGTGGGCAGAGCACGCTGTTTCCTGAATGCGTGGAAGACTGGATTGGCGAGGACAATCCTGTTCGCGTCATCGACGTCCTCGTCGATGGCCTCGATCTGGCCGAGCTTGGGTTCGGCGGGGTCGATCCCGAGGCAACCGGCCGACCGTCGTACCATCCCTCGATTCTCCTCAAGCTGTACATCTACGGCTACCTGAACCAGGTGCAGTCGAGCCGGCGTCTAGAACGAGAAGCCGGACGCAATGTCGAGGCGATGTGGCTGCTGGGTCGGCTCGCACCTGATCACAAGACGATCGCGGACTTCCGCAGGGACAATGGCGTGGCGCTACGCAAGGTCTGTGCGCGCTTCATTGAACTCTGCCGTGAGATGGGTCTTCTCGCGGCGGCAAGCGTCGCCATTGATGGCAGCAAGTTCAAAGCCGTGAACAACCGGGACAAGAACTTCACACGGGCGAAGGTGGAACGACGGCGTGCCCAACTTGAGGAGAGCGTCGCGCGCTATCTGAGCCAACTTGACACGGCCGACAGGCAGGAGCGGACGGAGACGCTGGCCGCCAAGGTGACGAGGCTCCATGAGAAGCTCACAAAGCTGAAGGAGGAGATGGGCAAGCTTGCCGTCTGCGAGAGGCAGATGCTTGGGTCACCTGACCAGCAAATCTCGCTGACCGATCCCGACAGCCGTTCGATGGCGACGAGCGGCCGCGGTTCCGGCGTCGTCGGCTACAACGTGCAGGTCGCCGTGGATACCAAACACCACCTGATTGTGACGCATGAGGTAACGAACTGCGGTTCGGATCGGGCTCAATTGGCCAATATGGCCAAGCAGGCGAAGGCTGTTCTACAGACCGAGACGCTCGAGGCCGTTGCCGATCGCGGCTACTTCAGCAGCGTAGAGATCCTCGCCTGCCACGAGGCCGGCATCACAGTAACTCTGCCCAAGCCGCAGACGTCTGGCGCCAAATCGGATGGGCGCTTCGGCAAGCAAGACTTTGTCTATTTGCCGGAGGAGGACGCCTATCGCTGTCCGGCTGGAGAGCAACTGCCATATCGCTTCACAAGCCAGGAAGATGGCAAGCGGATAAGGCGTTACTGGACCAACGCCTGTCAAAATTGTTCGCTTAAGTCCCAGTGCACGACAGGGCCGGAGCGGCGGATTCCACGATGGGAGCATGAGCACCTGCTCGATGCCGTGCAGCAGCGCCTTGATACGAACCCGCTCGCCATGCGCCAGCGTCGCGAGACGGTCGAGCACCCGTTCGGCACGATGAAGGCCCGCATGGGGGCGACACACTTCCTCACCAAAACGCTTCCAAAAGTAGCCGCCGAGATGGCTCTCTCGGTCCTGGCCTATAATCTGACACGGGCGATGAACATCGTCGGGCCCAAGCCGCTGATGGCTGCGATCGCAGCCTGAGACTGAGTCGATCTTGACCTCTCACCGACTTGCTGGGAGGGCGTTTCTACACGGAAGACCCAAAGCTGAATACCCGCGAACTGACAATCGATTGATTTGGATCAACACTGAGTGCTTTTGGTTCAACCTGATTGGTTGCTGTAGCGCGAGCCACGAGGAGGAACTTATGCCTGATTCCGTTTACAACGTCATCGAATTGGTAGGCACTAGTACAGAGTCGTTCCATGACGCTGCCAAGGCGGCAGTCGATATGGCCGCTAAATCTTTAAGGGATCTTCGGGTTGCGGAGGTCGAAAAGATGGATGCGCTGATCAAGGATGGAAAAGTCGAACTATATCGCGCGAAATTAAAGGTCTCGTTCAAGTATGAAGGCAAAGGTTAACTGCGATCAACGCACGTTGTTTCTGAGACCACTGCTCATTGTATCGCCCAAATTGCTCGGCCGCACAGACGAAGTGACCGGAACGAGGGCGGCGCTATTCTCATGGGGTAGAGGGCGTGGCCAGGCTCGCTTCAGAGAAACAGCGGCTTGACCGAAAGCTCAATCGACGCCGGCCAAACCGCCGCCACGCTGCCACCAAGGCGCATGCCAGCGCCTTTTGCCCGTCGCGGGCTTAGCTAAGATCGAGGCACTGCGTCAGTTCGATCAAGCCAAAATCTTGTTTATCGCGGCCATCGCGCCGCCGAGAGAACCGACGACCAGCGCGCTAACCCGCCGACGAATGCCGCACAATGGCGGCCAGTTTTGCGAGCTCGGCCCGGATGCAGTGAATTTCGTGACGCTGTTCTCCCGCCGACACCGTTCTCTCGGCGGCGGCGGCATGTTTCGCGATTATCTCGACCTTCGAAGCACGGCCGAGGCGAGCGTTTCGGGCGGCGGTTTTTGGAACACGTTCATGCGGTCGCGAAGATAGCACCGCGCGCTCACCGGTGGCCAGCGTAGGACACCTCGTCGCTTTTTCCTGTCCCAGGCACTTGAAGCCCGCCGGCGGCCGACGCGTCATCGTCGCGCGCTGCAACGCGGCCGGTTGGCCACCGGCGAATTCGTGTTCCGAGCAAAGAGCGGGACATCAACAGAGCTGCGACAGAATGAGTCACTGAGGGGCAATAGCCTCCGACGCCATCACTTGGTTCGCCTAAGCCAGCGCCGCGCTCCAGCATCCGAAATACCTGCGGTGACGACCATTTCCCGCCGCGCGCAGTCGGAATACCTGCGTCATTCAATCCGGCGGCAATGACCCCAGACTCGTTTTCCGGCCTGTAGCTCTTTGATGATCGGCACCCTTCGCATCAGCACGCCCGCAGGGCCTCTACGCGCGCTACGTTATTTGCTTTGATGTGCAAAAGCGCCGTGATAAAGACTGCGTTTCCATCCAGAGAGGACCGGTAGGTCCCGCCAACCAGCCCTAGACCGGCAACGCTGGAACGACGTGGCCCGCGTGGGCAACAGTAGGTCGCGCGGCCCTAAGTGAGCAAGACGTAACAAAAACTCACGGAACTAGGGAGACAAAAATGACTCGCAAACATTTGACGGCCACGGCTGCTCTTCTCGCGGGCCTGTTGTCGAGTACGGCACTTAGCGCGCAAGACCTCAAACTCTACGCGTTCAGTTCCGGCGCATTGACGCTCGGCAAAGGATTCTTGGTAAACGGCGCGCCCATGGAGCCGACGATCCAGGTTCCGGTGGGTTTTTACGTTATCAAGCATCCGAAAGGGAATGTTCTCTTCGACACAGGTAACAACGACAAGATTATCACCGACCCGAGCTACTGGGGTGCCGCGTTCACCGCGTTGAAGCCGGTCAATACGCCAGATGTCGCGATCGATGCACAGCTCAAGAAAATCGATCTCACGCCTGACGATATCACCTACGTCGTGGTGAGCCACCTCCACCTCGACCACGGCGGCAACGTCGCGAAGTTCCCGAAGTCGACCATAGTTGTGCAAAAGAGCGAGATTCAAAACTTCTTCTGGCCGGAGCCCGGCACCGGCGCCAATTACATTCTCGGCGACGCCCTGCCGCTGCGCGGGAACATGACACCAAGCGCGAACGCGGTGAAGATGTTGCAGCTCGAGGGCGATCAAGACCTGTTCGGAGACGGCACGATCATCGTGAAGCGCTGGGTTGCCCACACGCCGGGCAGCCAGATGATGACGGTGCGGCTGAAGAACACCGGCTTCACCATCCTCACCGGGGACAACGTCTATTTCCGGGAGAACGTCGAGAAGAACATCCCACCAAGCACCCCGCTGGTCTATTCGACATCGGGATACTTCTCAGCCTTCGAATGGATACGGCGGGAGATGGCAACACAGAATGCAAATTTCTTCACCGCCCACGACCCGGACGCTTTCAAGGCGATGAAGAAGGCACCGGAATTCTACGATTGACCAGCTCCACGCTGACGCCGGACCTGCACTTGACCGACAAAGCGCGCCGAGCCCCGGCGGGGTTCGGCATCGCGCCGGCCGTTGTCTCCATCGAACGGTTGGGCAAACGCTACGGCCGCCGCTGCGCCGTGGACGGCGTCTCCTTCGAGGTGAACGAGCGGGAAGTGGTGGGCCTGCTTGGTCCCAACGGCTCGGGTAAAACCACCATCTTGCGCATCCTCACCGGCTACCTGCGACCGAGCGAAGGAACCGTTCGCATCGACGGCTTCGACGTGGTCCGCGACGGGCAACAGGCGCGCGCGCGGGTCGGCTACGTGCCGGAGAACGCCCCGCTCTACGGCCACATGCGGGTAGACGAATTTCTCCACTTCATGGGTCGGTTGCGGGGCATGCGAGGCCCGGCGTTGCGCCGAGGCGTCGAATCCGCCCGTGCGCGGCTCTCGCTTGACCCGGTCGGCGACGCCGTGATCGGCCGGCTGTCGCGCGGCTACCGGCAGCGCGTCTCCATCGCCCAGGCCGTGCTGCACGATCCCAAGCTGCTGGTGCTCGACGAGCCAACCAACGGTCTCGACCCGCGTCAGGTCATCGAGCTGCGCGGCCTGCTGCGGACCCTGGCCCACGACAGCGCGGTTCTTGTCACCTCGCACATCCTTGCCGAGATGGAACGGGTCGCTGACCGCGTCGCGATCCTGCTCGACGGGCGGCTGCTCACCGTCCACCCTCTCGCCGGCCCCCGGAGCGGCGCCTCGCTCCGGGTCCGCGCCCGGGCGGATCGGGCGGACGAGGTCGCGGCGGCTTTGTCCGGCCTGCCGGGGATCGCCGGCGTGACCCGGGAGGAGCCCGGGGGGGCCCTTGCCGGTTGGCGGGTCGAGGTGGCGGAGGCCGGCGCTGCGCCGCACGTCGCCGCTGCCCTGTGCCTTGTCGGCATCGCCAGCGTCGAGACGGTCGAGGCGGCGTCCGACTTGGAGGAGCTGTTCCTCCGGCTAACGGCGAGCCGGGTGGTCCATTGACGGCCTTCCTCGCCCTGGTTGCCAAGGAGTTGCGCGCGCTGTTCGTCTCGCCGATCGCTTACGCGGTCATCGCCGTCTTCCTCGTGCTCAACGGCTATGGCTTCGCCGTCACGCTCATCGCCACGAAGCAGGCGACGCTGGCGAACGTCTTCTTTCAAGCGGCCGTGCAACTCGTCCTGTTGGTGCCGCTCGTTACCATGCGGCAGTTCGCCGAGGAACGCCGGGGCGGCACCCTCGAGCTGCTGCTGACGGCGCCGGTGCGCGAGGGCGACATCGTGCTCGCCAAGTTCGCAGCCTCAATGGGCATGCTGCTCGCGATGGTCGCGCTCACTTTGATCTATGCAGGGGTCCTGGCGCGGTTCAGCACCCCCGATTGGGGGCCGATCTATAGCGGCTACCTCGGCCTCGTCCTGCTCGCCGGCGCCCTCGTCTCGATCGGCCTCGCCGTTTCCGCGCTCACCGCCAATCAGATCGTGGCCGCGGTCGTCTCGCTCGGCGTGTTCGGGATGCTGTGGGCGATCGACGCCTGGGCCGCGCTGCTGCCGTCGCCGATCGACGATTGGGTGCTCGGGCTGTCGCTGCTGGCGCGTTTCCAGCCCTTCGCCGTCGGCGCCATGTACGCCTCGGATTTCGGCTTCTTCCTCGTCGTGACCCTGCTCGGGCTGTTCCTCGCCGCGCGCGGTCTGGCCCGGCGCTGACGCCATGGAGCACCCCGAGCTCGACTGGAACGCGTTGCTATGGGCTGGTGGCTGGCTCGGCGCCGTCCTTGTGCTGTTCGCGGCCGGGCTGAGGCTGCCGCTGCAGACCGCGCTCGCGGGCTGGCGGGGGCGGGCCTATTCGGCCGGAGTCATCCTGGCTGGGGTCGGCGCCGCGGTTCTGGCCAACGTCGCGCTGCATCTGCACGACGTGCATTTCGACCTGACGCGCGAGAAGGTCTATACCCCCTCGGGGGCGGCCATGCGGGCGATCGACGAGGTCTCCCGCGAGGTAACCGTCACCTACTTTTATCGCTCGCAGGACCCCGCGGGGCGGCGCGCGCGCGACCTCCTCGCGATCATGGCCCGGCGCAACCCGCTGCTCAAAGTCGTCGCGGTCGATCCCGACCGGGACCCGAGGCTTGCGCGCCAGCAGGGGATCCAGATCTACAACGCAGCGGTCGTCGACGCGGAGGGACGCCGGGTGTTGGTGCAAGGCACGGACGAGACAGAGATCGCGATAGGTATCCAGCGCGCATTGCGCGGGCGCGCGATCACTGCCTGCTTCCTCGAAGGCCACGGTGAACTGCCGATGGACAACTACGAGTACCACACGCACCTGGAAAGCGGCGCCAGCCACAGCCACGACGACGCCAGCTCGCAGGTGGTCGAGATGCCGGGCCACGGCGTGGGGCGGCTGCGCCGCGCGCTCGAAGCGCAGGGGTATGAGGCGCGGAAGCTCGTCCTCGCCACCGAGGGCGACGTGCCGAGCGGGTGCACCCTCCTCGTCGCGGCCAATCCGCGGACCACGTTCCTGCCGGCTGAGAGCGCGGCCTTGCGCGCCTATCTGCGGCGCGGCGGGTCGGCCCTCCTCCTGCTGGACCTGGGTTTCGTGCTCGAACCTGGGCTCGCCCGGCTTGTCGCCGAGCTTGGCGTCCGCCCTGAACAGGAGGTCGTCGTCGATCCGTTGAGCCACTACTCGACCAACCCCGAGATCGTGGCGGTCACGGGCTACGACCCGCACCCGATCACGCGCTCGGTCTCGCTCACCTTCTTCCCCGGCATCCGTCCCCTCACGATGCTGCCGCCCGCGGGCGACCTTCGCGTCACCCCGCTGCTCCTGAGCAGCCGCGACAGCTACACGCGCCAGGTGAAGCCGGTGGGGTCACACGCAGTCGAGCCCGACCCGGAGGGTGACAAGGACGCGGCGGCGCCCCCGGTCCCCGGCCCGCGCGTGTTGGGCGTCGCCGTGGAAGGGCGCCTCGACGGCGACGCACAACCCATGCGCGCCGTCGTCGTGGGCGACAGCGACTTCGCCAGCAACTCGTTCTTTCCCTACATGGCAAACAGCGACCTTTTGCTCTCGGCGGCCCGCTGGCTGGCACGTGAGGAGCGCACGACGGCCGTCGCCGCGCGCGTCCCCGTGCCCCCCCTCATCGCGTTGACCGGGCGGCAGTCGAACGCGGTATTCTTCCTGGTCGTCGTCGCACTGCCGCTCCTGGTGGTCGCGCTCGGCTGCGTCGTTTGGTGGCGGCGGCGATGAGGCGGCACCTGCTTCCCGTCCTCGCGGGGCTCGCGCTCCTCTACCTCGCCGCGATGGTGGTTAGCGGGGCTATGCCGGTGCAGCGCCAGCTCGTGCGGTTCGAGGCCAAGGGTGTGCTCAAGCTCTCGCCGGATGAGGTCACGCGGGTGGAGTTGAGCCGCGGCACGCGGCGCGTTACTCTGCTCCGCACGAGTGAGACGGAGTGGGCAACGCCGGACGGCGTCAACATCGGCGCCGCCGGGCGCCGGGTCAGCAAGGCCGTCCAGATCATGCACAATTCCGGGCCGGTCCGCGAGATCGAGGCGGCGGAGCTGTCGGGGAAGGACCCGGCGTCGTTCGGCCTCGACCCGCCCCGTCTCTCGGTCAAGCTCTACGGAGCGGTCGGCGAGCCGCTTCTCACCGCCCGCTTCGGCGAGTTCAACCCCGAGGGGTACCTCCAGTACATGCGCATCGACGGCAACCCGCGGCTCTACCTCATGTCCCGCTTCGTCGGCGGCGAATGGAGCGAGGCCACGACCGAAGCGGAAGCGCGATGACGCCCGCCGCCTCGCTCCGCCGGGCGGCACCGTGGGCCGTCCTCGCCCTGCTACTGCTCGGGCCGGCGCGGGGGCACAACGCCGGGTCGATGGGCTATGCCACGGTGAGCCTGTACGGCGGAACGGTCCGGTACAGCCTCACCCTCGGCCCCGACGCGCTCGCGGCAGGCGGTGACGCGGCCCCCTCGGCTCGGCCTGCGCCTCGTGGAGGCTACGACGCGCTGGCCGATTTGGTCGCGCGCAAAGTCGCCATTTCCGCGGACGGGGTGAGATGCGAGCCAGTGCCCGGGACGGTCACGCCACCCTCGCCCGACCGCGCCAATGTCGTAGTGACCGTCGACTACGCCTGCCCCGGTGCGCCACGCGAACTTGCCCTGCGCGACGACCTATCCGACGCCCTCGGCCGCGACTACCACACGATTGTCCGCATCGAAGCCCTGGGGAGCGTGCAGCAATACACCCTCGAACCCGACCAGCGCGAGGCTCGGGTCGCCGTCGCGGCACCGACCGGGGGCGGGGCGCCCGAGGTTTCCGCCGGGAGCGGCGTTTTCGCCTTCTTCCGGCTCGGCGTCGAGCATATCCTGACGGGAGTCGATCACCTCCTCTTCGTGCTGGCCCTGGTTCTGGGCGGCGGTCCAATCGGCTCCTTGTTCGCCGTTGTCACCGGCTTCACCGTGGCGCACAGCATTACCTTGGCGCTGGCTGTGCTGGGCGCGGTGTCGCCGCCGGCGTGGATCGTCGAGCCGGTGATCGCGCTGTCGATCGTCTATGTCGCGGCCGAAAACGTTTTCCTCAAACGCACGGCGTCGTGGCGCTGCGCCGTGGGCTTCGCGTTTGGCCTCGTGCACGGCTTCGGCTTCGCCGGCGCGTTGCTCGAGCTCGATTTGCCCCCGGCTGCGCTGGCCGGCGCGCTGCTGTCGTTCAACCTTGGCGTCGAGGCCGGCCAGGCTGCGGTGATCGCGGCTTTCCTGCCGGCCCTGCTGTGGCTCCGGGGCGTCGCCTGGGAGCGCCGGGCGGTAACGGCGCTCTCCACGGTCGTGCTGGTCGCCGGGCTCGCCTTCCTCGTCGAGCGCGTTCTCGTCGCGGCGAGCTGGTGAGATTCCCTTTTGGCCGCTGTGCGTCATTTGATCACCAACGAAGCTATGCGCCTATTTGGCCGCCCCATCTAGATCATCTCGAACACTCGGCCGTGCCGATAACTGATGCCCGCGAGCCGGACTAAATTTCTGCAAATCTCTCGTTAGCGGCGTCCCGGCGGCAACATAAGCCCACGAGATTTTTATCCTTGCCGTTACCGCGCCCTCACCATCATTGGAGCTAATTGTTTATCGCAGCGAGGTGGTCATCATGCTGGGCACACATGATTGGCAGCTTCGCGACGGCGAACAAATCATTGCTTGTAACACAAGCCTTTTGACTTCTAAGCACTTTTTGATCGGAATCACCCGTGTACGCAATGAAGGGCTTATTGTCCGAGATACGCTGGACTACGTCGGCAAGCACGTCGATGCGATCGTCGTCTATGATGATGCGAGTACGGATCGAACGCTGGAGATTGTTGGCGGGCAGGCCTGCGGCCTCTATAACGCCGCTTCGCGCTGTTCTTGATACTGGTCCGCGCGCCGATTGATTTTAAGGCGTCAAACTAGACTTTGTTGGAGGACCGCATCAAAGCGTTGCTGGAGCACCTGGCTTTCCTGCCAATGCGACCCCCGACGGCCTCAGTTCGCCCGCGCGCTGAGGCCGTTTCTTGTGGTACTCGATCGATATCGTTTTCCCGGCAGCCGCGCGTCGACGGTTACGCGAAGCTTGCCACTCCGCCGGCGCCGCCGCTGGACATCTACGCGGCGCGAACGTAGCCGTAGCGCAAGTTCGAGGGTTGCTTGGCCGCCAGCGCATACTCGTTCTTGAGTGAAGCGAGACGGTCCTCGGAAAAGGCCGGCATCCTGGTGTTTTCAGCCGCTTTCAGCCTGATCTTGTAGAACCTGGTTGCATTGCCTGCGAAGATCGCCTGTTTGGCGAGGCTATTGGCGTCGCCGAGCGGCGCAAAGCCGTATTTCTTCTGCATGTCTTCCGGAATTTCGAGCCGGCGCAGCGCCTCGATCTGCCACTGCGGCGATCCGTACCAGACCGAGTCAGTCCCCCACATCACGTGGTCGACTCCCATGCCCTTTATCAGCGTGCCGACCAGCGCGGCGCAGAACTTGGGATGCGCCACCGCCGAGTTGGCAAAGGACGTGCCGAGCTCGGCATAGACATTGTTAACGCCGAACTTCTGCGGGATTTCTGCAAGGTCAGTGGCCCACTGGATGCGGCCGGTCTGCTCGAACTCCGCCCACGCCTTGTCCGGCAGTTCGAGGAACGCCCGCAGCGCCGAGTGATAGATCACGAAGTTCATCTGCGGCCAATCCTTGGCCGCCTTTCCGACGTCCCAGGCGGTTGCGTATTCCCACACGCCGGCGAACGACTTCTCGTAATCGGGCGGCAGCAGCCCCTTGTGGATGCACAGCGTGTTGATGCCGGCCTTCACCGCTTTTTCGTAGAACGGATACATTACCTGCTCGTCGTCGAGCCGCCATGGGAACTTGGACGGCGCCAGCGGATCGCCGATCGTATAGGACTTCCAGGAATCGGGCTTGTAGACGTCGATTGCCTTGTCGACCTCCTCCATCCAGCCGGGCTGCTTCGGGGTGATGACGCTGTGCGCCAGCAGCCGCCGCGAACCAGCGAAGTCGTTGATAAGTTCACGTGCCTTGACGATCTGCTCATTGGAAAGAAGCCACCAGCTCGGATCGTCGAACGGCGCGCCGCTCAGGAGCGCCATGTTGGTGTCGCTGTCGTAGTAGATCTCTTTCACATAGTTCTGGAACTTGTAGCGCGCGAGCGAGGAGACGCCCTCCTCCTTCATCTTCGGGTTCCAGTGCTGGCTCGCGAAATCCGCCAGTCCCAGCAGCTCCTTGTGGTCGAACTCGTCGCGCACGAAATGGGTCTGAACGTCGAAGATAAACTGGTCAGCGAGACCTTGCGCGCGCGCCAGCATCAATTCGGGCTCTCGCGCCTCCGCAGGCGCAACCTGGAAGACATTACCGTAGACGTCGTTCATGGCGAGGAATGCCGCCGCCATGCCGCAGCTCGTGTGCAGGAACTGCCTGCGGCTCAAGCCAAGGTGCCTGCCGTTGACGTCGGCGAGCTCGTTAATCCGCGACTCGACCTTCTTTTGCACGGCGCTCTGCGGGGGCGGCAGATACTCGCCGTTGGAAACAATTTGGGTGGGAATCGGCGTTGCCGCCGATGCCGCCTCCGCGCCTGCAACGAGACGCTGTTCTCTCTCACTTAGCCAGGTGCTCATTGTTCTCCTCCCCTCTTAGCCATCGACGGCGTTGATCGGTGCGCGCATGAGGCCGCGAGTTTGGCCGCTCCCGGTCTGTCAGACGACGGGGCGAACCCTTCTGTTTAGCTACGGATGAAACCATCACGCCCACCTCCCGCTCATGCGGGTCCCTACGTTGCTTCATCCCGCGAGAGAGCAGGCACTCGAAAACAACGTGAGATAGTGACGCCCCATCGCTGAATTCAATGCTCAAACTTTCATTCACGCAAGGGAGGTAATCCGACAGCTATACTGTCCGAACGCCGCCCGAGGCGCTTTGAAAGGAAAGCCATCACGTCCAGGCAGCAACGGGTATATCCCCCTTGGACGATCGCGCAACTGCGGCGTTTCAACGGCACAAGCTGGGATGATGTGAAGTAGATCGAAGCGCATAGCCGATGACTGAGAAACTCGCGGTAAATCATGTACGTTACGACACGACACGATAGTCCGTGAGCGAGGTGTTGATGCGGCTATTCGGTAACAGCAGCCTAACGCGAAAATCCTTTAGATTTGCGGCCTGCTTCATGATGTTCTCTCTGGTGAGATTGTCGCCGCACTGCTTCAGCACCTGCTCAAGGACCCAAAACTGTATCCGGTAGCGGTGAGGCTATTGTTGCGATCGGCACCGGACATGTTGGTCATCATCCAATCGGTCCAAGCCTTTGCGTCGGTTAAGGTCCGTCCTTCATGAAGCCCGCGCTCATGATGCCGGTGGACTTATCGAGACCCGCCGGCCTGAAGGTGGCGCCGATAGGCGCCGTGCCGAGATGCAAATAGGTCGCCGGATTCAATTCAGGTGGGATTTTTCGAGACAGCCTGCACCGCCTGCTTGAAGGAATAGCGCGTCCGCGCCCGAATTCTGCAGGATCACTAGCTGGCGATCAATGGTCCGGCAGCAGTATGGAGGGCAATACGGCACCGCTCAAGTTAGTCCGAATGGCTCCATGTCGGGAATCGGATTCGCAGGAAGCCTGCCTAGACCATGTCCGGCCGCTTACGCCGTTGAGGCATTGGCCGATTGTCGGCGACGGCTGCGCCGGCCGCCATAGCCTTCGATGCGCGCCGACCAGGCTTCCGCTTCGACCCTCTATTCAATTACTACCAACCAGGAAGCGATCCGGGCGCTGTTCCGGGTGATGAATCGATACGTCGGCAATCTGCCCGCGATGCCCGGGGTCTTTCCCATTATCCCGCCCCCGTCATTCGCAATTCCGGCGACGAGCGTGAGCTCGCGATGATGCGCTGGGGAATGCCGCCCCCGCCACGAACCGGCGGGCCGCCCGTGACCAATATCCGCAACACCTCTTCCCCGCACTGGCGCGGTTGGCTGAAGCCGGAGAATCGTTGCCTCCTGCCGTTCAACAGCTTTGCCGAATACGCACCGGAACCGAACCCCGAGACCAGGAAGAAGGACGTCGTTTGGTTCGCCCTGGATGACGATCGGTCGCTGATGGCTTTCGCTGGAATTTGGACCGAATTCAAAGGCGATCGCGGGACAAAATCTAAGCCGGTCTCCGGCCCTCACTTGGTCTATGGGTTTCTTACGACCTCACCTAACGCAGTCGTCGAGCCCATCCACCCCAAGGCCATGCCGGTGATCCTGACGACGGACGAAGAGCGAGACGTCTGGATGCGCGCGCCGTGGGATGAAGCGAAGACGCTTCAACGTCCCCTACCCGACGACGCGCTCAAGATCGTCGCCCGCGGCGCGGACAAGGAAGACAAGGCTGCAGCATGAGATTTACCACCGACCGACCCTATGCCGCCCCCGGAAAAAGCCGCGCGCCGGCTCCTTGAGATCGCCAACACGGTCGAGCCTGTCCAGGGCCGCATCCACATCGAGAAGATCAACGAACAAGGGCACGCCAGCCGGGTAAGCCGCCGGCCTTGAGCTCGCTATCGAGCGCGGCTGGCTGGTGCTGCATGAATCCGGGACCTATGTCGCCGTCACGCCGGCCGGCACGAGCTGTTCGCGTGATGACCAAGGTTGCAAGCCCCCGGCGACGCCACTGGAGACCGCGGCCTTTCCTCATCCGACATACCTAGCCAAAATTCAGTCACTTGAGCCAAACCCGAAAAGTTTCCAGAAATGCCGCGCTGGCGATGCCCTAACTGGGGGGAGCATGATGGTTCCCGTCACCGCACGGTCCTCTGGCATTTATCGGTGATGAGAACGGTCGGTCGCGCTCCCGCCTCCTGTAACGGATGGAGCAGCGCATGCAAAAACGTCGCCGTATCAAGCACGAGAAAACCTTTCAAGAACGGCTGGCTGAGGAAGCTGACCGCTTTAGGGAAGCGGCAGCAAAACTCGCTCCCGGGACAGCACAGGAATTGCTCCTCAAGCGAGCCCGGCAGGCCGAGACTGCCTCGCACGTGAATCAGTGGCTCAGCTCAAAGGGTCTTCGACGTCCGACATAGAGAACGGCAATGCAAGAATACCGCGCGTACATCATGGGGCCAAATGGCCATGTCCAGAATCGTGTCGATCTGCGCTGCCACGATGATCTCGAAGCTCTCAAGCTCGCCAAGCAGCTCGTTGATGGCTGCGACGTCGAACTATGGCAACTGGATCGAAAGATCGAAACGTTCAAATATGCGGGGCCAGTCCCTTACTCCTGATTGCGCTCCGCAATCTCGGACTCGGCCTGAAGCCAGAACTCCAGGTCGCGGCCTGAGGGACATCCGCTCTGCTCCCAAATTTCGTGGGCGCGTGCACTGATTGCCTGCCTCCTGTGTCGCGCCTCCAGACGCTGCCGCAGCTTCTGCTTCAGCTCCTCGGCCCACGCCCACAGCCGCTCCACGGTCGTCTGATCATTAAGACGCGACGCTATTCGGGTCGCCTGCTCGATCTTAAGCTCCAGTTCCCGGGGGTCGTCATTCCGATCCATAGACCACCTCCGCAATGAAGACGGTTCAGATCAGAGTTTGTTCATTTAGCGATGAGTAGCCTGCCTGATTTTCCTAAATAAGGAAGCCTGGAGGCATGGCCGGAACTTCGGCTGTATCTGGAGGATTGGCCTTGTTGCAGATCGGACAAGGACACCTGGAACGGGCTCCAGCCGGAGGACGACCCGACCGAAAGCACATCTGTGACTCGCAAAAGCAAATATCGAAAAAGGAACTAGAACGCGCGATGGGAGTATATTCCGGGCTTCGCGGCTTGTGTTCGCCAATCGCTACGCCCGGGAAGCAGACACGGCCCTGGCGGCACCCGTCAGGGGCCGTTCTTGCTTCCCGGCGCGGCCACCAAGCGACTAGCCAGCCTAACGGATGCCTGTCGAGAAAGATCAGCCCGAACCAAATGCATTCAGGCACGAACCGCTTCGAGGAATCGCGCAGGGGTGAAGGGTTTCTGCAAGAACGTTGTACCGACGGGCATGAGGTCCACGATCTTGCCTGACATGATGACAATGTTGAGGTGGGGGATCGGCTTCTGGCATAGCGGGCAAGCGCGGTACCGGACATCGCACCTGGCAAATTGTGATCCGTAACGAGCGCCTGCAATTCGGTCCCCGTTGACGCTACGATCAGTTCGGCAGCCTCTCCGGTCGTGCATTCGATCACTTCGAATCCTTCATCCTTCAGGACATCTGCCAGCGCCTCCCGCTGAAACGTATCGTCCTCGACCAACAGGGTCACGAAATTCGACATGAGCACCTCCAATCACGGCAACCTCCAATTCACGTAATTCGGCAATTCACCGGGTTAACGAGACGTGCCTTTGTCCCCCAATTCTTGTTCCTCTGTTACTTGTGTCAAACTGTTCGGTACGACGCCAGCCATGAGTCTGACTGCCAAGATGGCCCGTCGAACCAACAATCTGGCGACATCCGACAACTATTTTAAGTTTAAAGGATGGCCTGCGGAATCTATATGCCCGTAATGGGAAGGTACTATTTCGATTTCCATGATGACACTGGCATCATCAGGGACGAGGCTGGCGAGGAACTGCCAAGCGCTGCTGCCGCTCGGAAGGAAGCCCTCGAGCTAGTCGGTCAAGCAGTGAAGGACTTGGCGCATCGGCATTTAGATGGACACGTTGTTGTCGAGGTCCGCAACGGCGACGGACCTATCTTCAAGGTCTCCGCACTCATCGCGACGATCTTGCTCTAGGCGCCCTGCCGCTCGGAAGGAAGCCCTCGATCATTCACATATCGTTCGGTTTTGGTCAGCTAGCCCGCTGCAAACAAGTGAACCGGCAAACTTCCTACAGCAGTCGGCCCCGTAGGGGCGTTCCTACGTGTCCCGCCGCTCCGAGACACCGACTGCAACTTCCGATGGCGCCGCAGGGGAAATTGGAGCGGTCGCGGGGTCGGTGCGCCGGTATCGCGCAGCATCTCGGGGATGACCAACAACGTCCTTCGCCAGTTTCGGCGCCTGTCGCCTCGACGCTACTCCTTCTGCGCCACGGCGTATATCACGTTTGTCTCGACAGATATCGTGCCGCTATCCCGCAGCGTCTTCAGGTTCGCGGCTCTGACGCGTGCTCTTTCTCCATCGCTCATCTGCTCGACCGTCCAGCGGTAGCCTGAACCGAGCACGACGGTCCACCAATCCTCGTCAGACTGAAGCGGTTGCTGGCCGTCCTCCGGCGTAACCTCGGCGCCTTCGATGCCGCTCTCCGACAGCAGCTGGCGCAGGGCGTCTGGCCTGGTGATACGTTCCCAGGGACTGACGGTTGCAAGAAGATCGGGACGGAACTCCTTCACCGCCAACCAGAATGCCCGCGAGCCAGGCTCGAACATGCGCGGCCCCCAAGTGGTGATGGCGAGCCTTCCGCCGGGCCGCAGCACGCGCCACAGTTCGCGAACCTGCGCCACCATGTCGGTCACGAAGAAGATCGAGAACACCGAGACCACCGCATCGAACGAAGCATCCGTATAACCGAGCGCCGTCATGTCGGCGCGCTGGAAGTCAACGTTGTGCAGATTCTGCGCGGCGCTTTTCGTTCGCGCGATAGCGAGCAGCCGTTCAGCCAGGTCGATCCCAGTGACTCGCCCCTGCGGTCCAACATTGATCGCGGCTGGTATCGCCGAAGCACCGCTCCCGCACCCGACATCAAGCACCGACGATCCCGGCGCCAGTGAGAGCCTTTCGACGGTGCGTTGGCCGTAGCGATCCCAGAACGCAAGCGGGCCATCGTCGAAGTGATCCGCGGCCGCGTTATAAGTCGCCTCTGCCTTCAGCTTGGTTTGGTCGCTGACTGGATCCATCGGCAGATACTCCCGGTTCGGCCGCGGCCTCGAACGGTGATCGCAGCGGAATGCAAAATGATAGCGCGGCGGAGGCACGGCGTTAAGCGGGGAACCTTCCAGCGTCGGCGATCCGTCCACGAGTGTGGCGCAGGACTTGAGGAATCCTCTCGACGGGCGGCAGTGAGGGATCGCTACAAGCCGTCAGGCCACGTCCATTCACATGTCTGCGCTCGTATCGATAGCGGTCCCACCATGGAAGGTCCGGCTTGAGTCACAACCGGCCGTCCACCCCTCAGCTCTTCAGGTCCGCTTCTACCGCCGAAAGCTGACGTCAGTGGACCCAGCTGGCATGTCGCCGTGGGCGAAAAGACGGCTCGGCTAATCGTCCAATCGTGCGGACGTTGGGTTCAATTTTGAGGACTTCCGGGGTGGCAATTGATGGATAGCTAAACTGACGATTTTGCGGCAGGCGAGCAGGTACTTGGCATGAGATATCGCACCGGATTTCTGCGTGACCCCGCCCCACTTTTTTACGACGATCTGCTCCCAGACAGATCGTCCAAAGGGCGAGTTGTCCTGGTCCACGGCGGCTGCTTCACTGGCGCCTGTTACCTCAACACTCCTGACGACCGACTTGGGTGGGCACATGCTTTTCTCGCCCACAATTACGGCGTCCTCGTCCCCGACTGGCCCGGTACCGGTCGCAGTGCGGCGATCCCACCGGATAAAGTCACTGGCGAGCTTGTCTGCGAAGCGATCGGCCGCCTCCTCGACGCGTGCGATGGCGACGTAGTCTTGCTAGTACATTCCATGTCCGGACCGTTTGGCTTTCGGCTTGTAGAGACGCACGGCGACCGCATCAAAGCGCTCATCGCCGTCGCTCCCGGCCCGCCCGGCAACATCCAACCGGAACCGGTCGTGCTGGCCGAAACCAATCACGATCTGGAAATCCAGGGTACGGCATCGCGGTGGCGCATTCCCAAGCGCGGACTATGGTGGCCCACCGAGAGCTTTGCACGGGATAAGATGATCGGCTCCAGCGTCCGCTTTCCCTTCAAGGCGTTCGATCCATTCTATCGGCAGCTCGTTGCTCTGCCCGCCGGTTTGCTGTCCGAGCGTCAAAATGTGCATGGAAGCCAGCTGCGCGTCCACGATCCGGCTCGCTTCCCTGGCAAACCGGTTCTCGTCCTCACCGGAGATCGCGACACGGACCATTCCAGGGCGGCCGATGCCGCGACAGCCGACTGGCTCGTCACACTCGGGGCCGACGTCACGTTCCGTTTTCTCGACGACCCGATCTATAAAGGAAACGGGCACGTCCTCATGGGAGAGGACAATAGCGATGCGATCGCCGAATTGATCATCGCGTGGCTCGACGAGCGCGCCTGACAACGAGCACTTCCAATTTTCACACTCATTTGCGAACTACGACGGCGACGCACTTGATCACCGGCGCGTACGATCGAACTGCGGCCCGGCGAGCGTATACATCCACCCGGCATCTCAATACGCTTGGGCACTCCGGAAAATCGCAAAAGCCCCGCAGGTAGGAGCCGCTGCAAAAGTTGGCTGCCGAAACCGATCCGGGTCGGCTGTCTCGTGATAGTACATTGGACTCTTCCCATCTCAGCAGCAGACGGGCCCCATCAAGCCTCCAACTTACGCGCACGACACCGGCGAGAACTGAAAGCGCGCCATACTTTAGTGCGTTGGTTGTCAGCTCATGCATCGCCATAGCGAACGAAACGGCGATGTGAGCAGGTAGCATGACCTCCGGGCCAGACTGAATGATCCGGTGCCCCTCGCCATCCTCATATATTCCTAGTTCGTTTTTTAGAAGCTGCCTGAGAGGCACGATCAACCCGACAACGCTGGCGGTAACTTCGTCTTGCAGGTCAAAAACGTCCTCAAGGCGACCGTCGAAGTGATCAGCCCACAGATGCGTCCCGTTGTTCTCGGGATGCGGACGTTCAATGCGTTCGCCGCGAGCACCAAGCTGACGCTCTCCGGCTACCATCAAAACAGCGCGCTCATCCTCCGCGACGTGATGGAAACGGTGTTCCTGCTCGACTTGTTCGCTGGCGATCGACCGCTGATCGAACGATGGCGGTTTGCCGACAAGAAGGCGCGCATGAAGGATTTTTCTCCGCTGAAGGTGCGCGAGGCGCTTGACGCCCGCGATGGCTTCACGTCGAAAAAACGCTTCGAGATGTACGAATTGTTCTCCGAACTCGCGGGCCATCCCAACATGAAGTCGTCGTGGATGATGCGACCGCAAAAAGACGGCGATGCCGTGATCGGCCCGTTCATGGAAGCAACGTCGCTGGAAGCCGTCATCTCCGAAATGGGACGGCTCGCGGTGCAGGTCGGCGAACAACTCGACCGTTTTTTTCCGACAGATTGGGGCATCCCGTCGCGGGTCGGCTTCGCCCGGCTAAAGCGAGACTGGTTGAACCGCTTCTATCCGACCGCAGCGAGGCCCGATGCCGCTACCTGAAAGCCCGTTCCGGATCGACATCGGCGCGTCACTGTCCCTGACCTTGCACGAGGCCGCCAGCCGTCAAGTTGATGCGGCCATCGATGCCTTGCGGGCCGGAGACTTCGACGTGGCACTGACGCTTGCCGGAGCCGCAGAGGGAATGATCGAGCGCAAGGGCCATCACATGTTCGGCTGGCTGAAGCAACACCCCAGAGCGTTGGAGCGGTTCGACAAAAAGGAGTGGATTTTGATATTGAACACCGAGCGCGACTGGTTGAAGCACGGCGGTCAACCTGCGATGATTACGGCTGCTGACGCTGCATTCATGATCGCTCGCGCCGCATCAAAGCTGGAAGTTTGGACGCCCAGAATGGTGGCTTTCAAAATCTGGTTGCTCGCCAACATCGACAGCATCTAGATTGGTCCCACGCCGATGAAGTATACCGCCGATCGACCGCTCGCTGAGCCTGAGAAGGCCGCGCGCCGCCTATTGGAGCACGCCCGCGCTTTCGAGCCGGTGCAGGATGGCCGCGTCTACACCGAGGTCATCAACGCCGCGTTCTTGTTCGGCGACGAGGGCACCCCGGCGGAATACGGCGCCGGACTGGCCGCTCGCCATCGAGCGGGGCTGGCTGGTGATGCACGAAAGTGGGACGTACGTGAAGTTCACGCAAACGGGCGCGGACATGTTCGCATAGGATGGCCGCGCTTGACCGACCACCGCCAATCCATTGGGAGAACCACCGGCCAACACCACGGACATCCACTTCAAGGTGCGCGCCTACTTTCTTGCCCACTCACCGAAAACGGTTATGCATTTTGTGCAGGTTCCGCATCGGCAACTGTTTAAACGATCGGCTGTTACCATTTCTCAGCCCAGCTTACCTTCTCGCAACTAGGGCAGCGAAGCATTTGGACGTTTTTGCCTTGAAGGCTGTCGAGGATCGGCATGGGCCGGACCACACTGCCGCAGTATCTACAGGCATGATGGTCAAGGGTAGGAAGCGCCGCCGCGTTAGCGGCATCTTGTACATTACTCATTCCACCCTCCGTGAAGGGAGTTATGCGGCTAGGTGCAAAAGTGAACATTGGTCCGAGAGAGCCAACGTCGCCTGCTCTTCGATGCGAGATGATCAATGAGGTGATATTGCGTCGATGGGATTAACAGGCTCGAATTCTTTCTAGGGGAACATGGGTTCAAAACACTGCACAGGATCGGCCAAGGTCTCCGTCACATGCACATGGGAGCCATCCACACGCCGTTTTCTTGAACACTAACCTTTTCGAAGTCCGCTGCTTGGCCATATGGAC
>Ga0081540_1000780_pt1 | contig 29224 bp, 26 predicted proteins | sample TabmetS2T1R1_FD_71024 | JGI IMG/M metagenome (GOLD analysis project Ga0081540, IMG submission 71024) | Tabebuia heterophylla rhizosphere microbial communities from the University of Puerto Rico - S2T1R1 | ecosystem: Host-associated > Plants > Roots > Rhizosphere ...
CGGCGGGGGCCTCGCCCCCACCCGGTCCCCCGACGCCGCCGGGCCCGCCGAGTACAACACCGTCGACGCCACGCTGTTCATGTTCCAGGCGGTGAACGCCTGGGAGCAGGCCGGTGGCCCGCCGGCCTTCGTCGGCGACGTCTTTTACCCGGCGGCCTGCGCCATCGTGGACGCGCACCTGCGCGGGACGCATCACGACATTCACGTGGATGACCGCGACGGCCTGCTCGTCGCCGGCGCACCCGGGAGCAACCTCACCTGGATGGACGCGCGCGTCGACGGCGTGCCGGTCACCCCGCGTCACGGCAAGCCGGTCGAGGTGAACGCGCTCTGGTACAACGCCCTGCGCCTCTCGGAGCGCTGGGCGCGCCAGCTCGGGGATGGGCCCCGTGCGCGCTCGTTCGGTCGCGAGGCGGACCGGGTCGCGGGCGCGTTCGATCGCGCGTTCTGGAACGACGCCCGCCGCTGCTGCTTCGACGTCGTCCTTCCCGAGGGTCCCGACCCGCGCCTGCGCCCCAACCAGCTGCTCGCGGTGGGCCTGCCCTTCCCGCTCCTGGACGGGCGGCGCCGGGCGATGGTGCTGGAGGCAGTCGAGACGGCACTGGTGACGCCGGTGGGGCTGCGCACGCTCGCCCGCGGCGACCCCGGCTACCGTCCCGTCTACCGCGGCGGTCCTGCCGAGCGCGACGCGGCCTATCACCAGGGGCTGGTCTGGCCGTGGCTGGTGGGTCCCTACGTCGACGCGCTGTTCGCGGTCCGGGGCGATTCGGTCGAGACGCGCACCCGTGCCCGTGCAGCCGTCGCCTCGCTCGTCGCCCGGATGGAGACCGGGTGCCTGGGCCAGCTCCCCGAGTGCTTCGAGCCCGAGCCGCCCTTCCGTCCGGTGGGCGCGCCGGCTCAGGCCTGGAGCGTCGCCGAGGTCCTCCGGGTCCTGGTCCGGATCGGCGTGGGGTGATGCGCCGCCTGCTCGAGCACCTCCCGGAGTACGCCATCGAGGGCGCGCTGCTCGGCGCCTTCATGCTCTCGGCCTGCACCTTCGGCGTGCTCCTGGAGCATCCGGACTCGCCGGTGCATCGGGCCATCGCCGACCCCGCGCTCCGCCGCGCGCTGATGGGCGTGGCGATGGGTACGACGGCGATCGCCATCATCTACTCGCCCTGGGGTGGCCGGTCGGGCGCGCACATCAACCCGGCCACCACGCTGACCTTCTGGCGGCTGGGGCGGATCCACGCCGGGGACGTGGCGGGCTACATCGGCGCGCAGGTGCTGGGTGCGGTGCTCGGGGTGGCGGTCGCCTCGGTCCTGCTCGGTCGCTGGCTCGGGCATCCGGCGGTGAACTACGTGGTGACCCGGCCCGGGCACTGGGGCCTCGGCGCGGCGCTGCTCGCCGAGGTGGCCATCTCCGGCATCCTCATGGCGGTGGTGGTGACGCTCACCGGCTCGCGCCACGCCCGGTACACCGGCCTCGTGGTCGGGGCGCTGGTCGCGACTTACATCGGCCTGGAGGCGCCGATCTCGGGGATGAGCATGAATCCGGCCCGCTCGCTCGGCTCGGCCTGGGGAGCGGGAGAGTGGAGCGGGTTCTGGATCTACGTCCTCGGCCCACTGGTGGGGATGAACCTCGGGGCGTTCCTGGCCACCCGGCGCGGAGCGGGGCCAGCGTGCCCGAAGCTCCACCATCCGGAGACTCAGCGCTGCATCTTCTGCGGGCACGAGCCGGTGCCCTCCCCCGTGCCCGCACCTCGGCGCGGCTCTCCGGCCAGCCACTCGCCCGCGACTGTCCTGCAGGACAAGGGGCCGGTGCGACGGTCGTAAATACCTTCTCTCCTTTCCCGGAATTTTCGAGAGGAGGAAGCAACGTGCGGATCGCGCAGGTGGCCCCGCTGTTCGAGAGTGTTCCGCCAAAGCGGTACGGCGGAACCGAACGCGTCGTCTCCTACCTGACCGAGGAGCTGGTCCGGCAGGGGCACCAGGTCACGCTGTTCGCGACGGCCGATTCGCGAACCGAGGCCGAGCTCGTGCCGGTCGTCGAACGCCCGCTGCGAGGGGATCCGAACTGGATGGTCCACGCGCTCATCGAGCTGGAGCAGGTCCTGCGCCGCGCGGAGGACTTCGACGTCGTCCACTTCCACACCGACCACCTCCACTATCCGCTCATCGGGCTCACCGACCTGCCGATGGTCGCGACGATGCACGGCCGCCTGGACCTTCCGGGCCTGGTCCGGCTGCACCGGGTGTTCTCCAAGGCGGCCGTCGTCTCCATCTCCGATGCCCAGCGGGCGCCTCTTCCCGATGCCCGCTGGGTCGGCACGGTGCACCACGGCCTTCCGGCCGCGCTCTTCACTCCCGGGGATGGGGCGGGCGGATACCTCGCCTTCGTGGGGCGCATCTCCCCCGAGAAGCGCCTGGACCGGGCGCTGGAGATCGCACGGCGGGCCGGTCTCCCGCTCCGGGTGGGGGCGAAGGTGGACCCGGCCGATCGAAAGTACTTCGAGCGGGAGATCGAGCCGCTGCTCTCCGGGTCGGGGGTGGAGTTCCTCGGCGAGCTGGACGAGCGGCAGAAGCGAGATCTCCTTGCCGGCGCCGCAGCCCTCCTCTTTCCCATCGACTGGCCCGAGCCGTTCGGGCTGGTGATGATCGAGGCGATGGCCTGCGGGACCCCGGTCCTCGCCTTCCGCGGCGGGGCCGTCGAGGAGCTCGTCCGCCCCGGAGTCACCGGAGCGATCGTGGACTCGGTGGACGAGGCAGTCGCAGCACTCCCGGGCGTGCTTCAGCTCGACCGCTCGGACTGCCGGGAAGAGTTCGAGCGCCGCTTCTCCGCCACCCGCATGGCACGCGACTACGTCCGCGTGTACGAGCGGGTCATCGGGCCATCCAGGAGGGTGGCCGGCTGGAGCGCGGGAGCCGCCTCGAATGCCTGAAACCCGGGTGACGGAGGGCCACGACGAGCTGGCCCGGGTGCTGATGCACCAGGACACCTTCGCGGTGTTCGACTGGGCCGGCGCCATCTCCTCCGAGAGCCGCAACGAGCAGGGGCTCTACCACCGCGGGACCCGCTACGTGTCCCGCCTCGACCTCCGGATCGACGGCCAGCGGCCGATGACCCTGAGCTCGACGGTGGTCCGGGACAACGCCCTGCTCGCCGTCGACCTCACCAACCCGGACCTCGCCCGCGACGGCCGGGTCTCCATCCCCCACGGCTCGGTTCACCTCTTCCGGGGCTGCATCCTCGAGGACGGCGTCTGCCACCAGCGCCTGCGGGTCCACAACTTCTCGGTGAACGAGGTGAACCTCGAGCTTCGCCTCCGGCTCGAGGCCGACTTCGCGGACGTCTTCGAGGTCCGGGGAACGCCGAGGCGGCGCCGGGGAAAGCAGGATGCACCCGAGCAGCACGCCGACGGGATCGGCATCGCCTACCACGGGCTCGACGGCGTGGTCCGGCGGACCCGGCTGCGGTGCCGGCCGCCGCCTGCGGAGATCTCCCCGAAGGACGTGCGCTTCGCGCTCTCGCTCGGCGCCGGCGAGGAGCGCGAGCTGTCGTTCGAGGTCTGCTGCACCGAGGGCGACGAGGAGGAGCGGGCGCCCCGGTACGGAGACGCGGCGAGCCGCAGAGACGCCGAGCTGCACGCGCTCCGGGCGCACGAGGCGCAGGTCAGCTCCTCCAGTGGCCTGTTCGACGGATGGCTGCACCGCTCGCAGTCGGACCTCCGGATGCTGCTCACCCGGACTGGGCAGGGCCTGTATCCGTACGCCGGCGTGCCCTGGTACAGCACCCCCTTCGGTCGCGACGGGATCATCACCGCGCTGCAGATGCTCTGGGTGCAGCCCCAGGTCGCAGCCGGAGTGCTGCGCTTCCTCGCCGCGACCCAGGCCACCCACACCTCGGCCGAGGAGGATGCCGAGCCGGGGAAGATCGTCCACGAGATGCGCCATGGGGAGATGGCCGCGCTCCGCGAGGTTCCCTTCGGCCGGTACTACGGCGCGGTGGACACGACACCGCTCTTCCTGGTCCTCGCCGGCGAGTACCTGCACGCGACCGGCGACCTGATCCTCGTCCGCGAGCTCTGGCCGCACCTCGAGGCGGCGCTGACCTGGATCGATCGGCACGGCGACCAGGACGGCGACGGCTTCGTCGAGTACTCCCGGCGCTCGTCGACCGGCCTCTCCAACCAGGGCTGGAAGGACTCCAGCGACAGCATCTTCCACGCCGACGGCCGGCTGGCGCAGGGACCCATCGCGCTCTGCGAGGTCCAGGCCTACGTCTTCGCCGCGCGCCGGGCGATGGCGACGATCGCCTCCGCCCTGGGGCACGAGGCCCTGGCGCGGCAGCAGACCAATCTGGCCGAGGAGCTGCGGGTGCGCTTCGAGCGCGCCTTCTGGTGCGAGGAGCTCTCCACCTATGCGCCCGCGCTCGACGGGGAGAAGATGCCCTGCCGGGTCCGCGCCTCCAACGCCGGGCACTGCCTGGCGATGGGGCTCGTCGCTCCGGAGCGGGCGGAGAAGGTCGCCACGACGCTCACCAGCGACCCCTTCTTCTCCGGCTGGGGCATCCGCACGGTCGCCATGGGCGAGGCGCGCTACAACCCGATGTCGTACCACGACGGCTCCGTCTGGCCGCACGACAACGCGTTCGCCGCGCTCGGCTTCTCCCAGTACAGCCTGAAGCAGGCGGCGCTCTCGGTGCTCGAGCGCTTCTTCCTCGCCAGCCTCTCCTTCGAGCTCCGCCGGATGCCCGAGCTGTTCTGCGGATTCCCCCAGCGGCCGGGCTCCGGACCCACGCTCTACCCGGTGGCGTGCTCGCCGCAGGCCTGGGCCTCGGGCTCGGTGCTGATGATGCTCCGCGCCGCGCTGGGGCTGGACGTGGACGGCGTCCGGGGACAGGTCACGCTGACCAATCCGATGCTGCCGGCGTTCCTCGACGTCGTGCACATCGACGGCCTTCAAGTCGGGCGCTCCCGGGTCGATCTCCGGGTGCACCGCTACGCGGACGGCGCGGCCGGGGTGGACGTCGTTCGCCGCTCGGGTCCGGTGAGCCTGTCGATCCACAAGTGATTGCTGCCGGTTTCTCGAAGCTGCAACTGCCCGGCAGGTCCTTCGCGGCGCGTGGCCCCTTGGGCTGATTGCCTTCGCCGGCCAGTCGGGGATCTCCTCCGCGGCCATGGTGCGGAGGGTGGACCCATGTGGATGGCAAGGACCTGCGGCGCCGTTCTCGCGCTGGGACTGACGGCAGGCGCCGACGAGCAGAAGAAGCCCGAGGAGCATCACTGGGGCTACGCGCACGGCATCACGCCGTCGCACTGGGGAGAGGTCTCGCCCACCTGCAAGACGGGCACCCATCAGAGCCCGGTCGCGCTCTCGACGAAGCAGGCCAAGGCCCAGTCACCGGAGCAGCCGCTGGAGTTCTCCTGGTCCAAGTCGACCGGTGAGCTCGTCGACACTGGACACAGCGAGCAGGTGAACCTGCCGCCGGGGAACTCGATGACCTACGGCGGGACGAAGTTCGAGCTCCTGCAGTTCCACTTCCACACGCCCTCCGAGCACACCCTCGACGGCAAGGCCGCGCCGATGGAGGTCCACTTCGTCCACAAGTCGGCCGACGGAAAGCTGGCGGTGGTGGGGATCTTCTTGAAGGAGGGGTCCGCCCCCTCGGTCTTCGCGCCGGTGCTCACCGCGCTTCCCGCGGCCGGCGAGAAGCGCACCGTGGAGGTGGATCTCTCCGCGGTGCTCCCGAAGGACACGAAGCATTTCGTCTACTCCGGCTCGCTCACCACGCCGCCGTGCAGCGAGGAGGTGGAGTGGATCGTGATGAAGGCCCCGGACACGATCTCGAAGAAGGAGGCCGACGCCTTCCGGGCGAAGTACCCGAAGAATGCGCGCCCCGTGCAGCCTCTGAAAGGCCGGGAGGAGTCGATCGCGCCCTGAGCCGCAGGGAGCGGCGCGCTCTGCCGCCGCCACATCAGCGTCCCCTGGTTCGGGGGGGTGAGAGTGACCTCGCCTGCGGCCGCCACTCGATCACCCCAGAGCGGTTCGTCGGGCGCGAGGCACGATCGCGGCAGACTCCGTTCCGCTCGCGGAGTGCACGCGCACCGAGGTCCGCGCGACCCGGGCGCAACAACGACTACGCCGCCGGCCGCCGGCGGTTACACCGTCGCAGACCCGTCACCCGAGGCGGAGCGCGTAACCGGCACGCGCGAGCGCGAGTACCGGGGAGCGTGCGCTCGAACTCGCGGCGTCCACGCTCCGGTGCGGACGAGCCGCCCGATCTCCTCCCGCGCTTGCTCGCCGGCGACGAGGCGACCTTCGCTCTGGTGGTGACGCGCTGGCACCCGGGGCTCCTCCGGCTCGCCACGGCGATCACCGGAAACGCGTCGATCGGCGAGGAGGTGGTCCAGGACGCCTGGGCCTCCGCGCTGAGGTCGCTCCATACCTTCGAGGGTCGGGCCAGCCTCCGGACCTGGGTTCACCGCATCTGCGCGCACCTGGCGCTGGCCCGGAGCCGGCGGGAGGGTCGCGGTCCCGTGGCGGCCGATCCGACGGTGCTCGATCTCGGCGCGTTCGACGAGGCCGGTGGCTGGCGTGAGCCGCCGGAGCACTGGCTGGACGAGACCCCGGAGGCGCTCGCGGCCCGTCGCGAGGTCCTGGCCTGCATCGAGCGCACGGTGGTCGCGCTTCCGGTCCGCCAGCGGGCGGTCATCACCCTCCGCGACGTGCAGGGCTTCAGCGCGGACGAGGCGTCGGAGATCCTCGGGATCAGCGACGTGCACCAGCGGGTGCTCCTCCACCGCGCGCGGACGCGGGTGCGGGCGGCGTGCGACCGGTACTACCGGGAGCTCGCGTGAGCCGCGGCGGCGCTCACGCCCGCCGGGAGGTCACCGCCGCCACCCAGCCGTCCGCGAACCAGCTCAGCACCGCCTTGAACGCGGTGTGGGCCGGGTCCGGCTCTCCAGCGAAGGTGGCGCAGACGTCCTCCAGCGTTCCGCCCTCGCGAGCGACCATCAGCGCGCGCGCCTCGGGCTCCGAGAGGCCGGTGTGGAAGACCTTGAACTCCTGCCGCCAGACCGCGAGCGTGCTCGCCCCGGGGATCGGCTCGGGCACGTCGCCACTGTCCTCCTCCAGCGAATCCCAGAGCGGCCGGACGTCGTGCTGGAGCCGCAGCACCCGGAGCGACGGAGAGAAGAGGAACCTCGCCCCGGGAAGCGCCTCGGGGTCGAGAGACTGAAGCTCGGCCGCTCCTGCCACCGGCGCGTCAGGCGCGGTGCGCACCTCGGACCGTGCCCGCTCGAGCAACGCCAGATCCGGCAGGTCGGCCCGGATGCCCCGGTACGTCCGGAGCCACGCACCGAAGTGGCGCCCGGCCTGACCGATGTCGGGCGAGCGGCTGGGGTGCTCGTGGAGGTAGGCCCGCACCAGCTCGACGAAGGCGTCGTGGCCGATCACCCGTGAGACGTGCGGCACGTCCTCCGCCACGGCGTCCACCAGCCGGTGGAGGTACATCCGCGAGTAGATCTCCACCCGCTCCAGAGCATCGAGCGGCGGCCGCGCCACCACGTGATCGCGAAGCTCGTCGTCGCGCCCGGGAACCATTCCGGTGATCCGGCCGTGGAGCAGCGCCTGCAGCTCGGCGAGCGTCACGCCGCCTCCTCCAGCACCGTCTTCTCGAAGGCGCGCGCCTTCTCCGCCTCGGCGAGCACCTCGTCCAGAGGCGGAATGTGGTCGTCCCACTCGACCAGCGTGCTCACCCGGCCGAAGCGGCGGACTGCGTCCCGGTACAGCGCCCACACCGGATCGGGCACCGGAGCATCGTGGGTGTCGAGGAGGTGCGTCCCGAGGTCCTGGTGCCCGGCGAGGTGGAACTGCCCGACGCGATCCACCGGGATCCCGCGCAGGAACTCGCCCGCCTCGAAGCCGTGGTTGGTGGCGCTGACGAAGACGTTGTTCACGTCCAGCAGCAGAAGACAGTCTGCCCGGCGCGCGACCTCCGCGAGGAAGTCCCACTCGGGGATGCGAGACTCTGCGTAGGTCAGGTAGCTGGAGACGTTCTCCAGCAATATCCGCCGGCCGAGCTGCTCCTGGACCTCGGAGACGCGCGCCACCACGTGGGCCAGCGACTCCTCGGTGAACGGCATCGGCAACAGATCGTGCGCGTTGTGGCGGCCGAAGGTGCCCCAGCAGAGGTGGTCCGACACCCAGGCCGGCTCCACCGCATCGGCCAGCGCCCGCACGTCGCGGAGGTAGGTGGTGTCCAGCGGATCCACCGAACCCACCGACAGCGAGACACCGTGCAGCACCACCGGCCGGTCCCTGCGCACCGCCTCGAGCACCGCCCGCGGTCGGCCGCCGACGTTCAGGAAGTTCTCGGTGATGACCTCGAACCAGTCGGCGCGACGGCCCTGCTCCAGCAGATCAGGGAAGTGCTTCGTCCGGAGGCCAACGCCGTGACCGAGGAAGGGAACCATGTGCCGCGCTGGAGAATAAGCACACCGGAGCCGGGGCCGCCTCCGGGGAGGGAGGCCGCACCGACTCCGGCGTGCGAGTGTTCCAGGGACTACTTCTTGGCGGTGACGATCTTCCCGCCCTTGTCCGTGCACTCCTTCTCGGTCTTGGTCGGGGTCCAGCCCTGGCCCTTGCAGCCGTTCTGGCCGCCGCAGCCATGGCCACCGCCCGCGCACGAGCCGGTGCCCTTGCACGAGTTGATCCCGGCACACTTCACCTCGCCCCCGGCCTTGTCGTGGCCGGCAGCCTTGTCACCGGCCTGGGCCGCGGTGGCGAACATCGCGCACACGGCCGAGGCGATGAGGGCGGCCTTCACATTCTTTCCGTTCATGTCCGACACTTCCTCTCTTCGTTGGGACTGCGGGTGGACGGCCGCGGCAAGCACGGCGCGTTGTCTTCGCTCGCACGCGGGCGAGCGGAATGTCCAGGCGGCGACGCGAACAGCGTGAGCTCCAGCGTACCCTCCTCGGCGACCACCTTGGCCAGAGACTGGACCCGGGCCAGCCACCCCTCGGTGAAGCGGGGGCCGATCCGGTAGGCCTCCCGGTGGAAGTGCTCGACCCGGGCGCGCACCCGGTAGAAGCCGTCCTCGAGTCGCACGAGGGTACCCGTCACGTGCTCGCGCCCGCCATCCTCGCGGGGACGCCCGCACACGGTGAACGGAACCTCGGCCTCGAACTGGGTGCTCTCACCGGGCGTCTGGGGAAAGGACACCTCGATCCGGTCCAGTTGCGCTGCGAGCGTGCAGCGAGCGGGGTCACCCTTGCGGTTGGTGGCCCACTGCCGGAAGTGCTCGGTCTTGGTCGGGTCGGCGTCCACGGTGATGCTGGTGAGGGGTACGGAGCAGCGTCCGGACAGGTTACGGCTCTCCGGGCTGAGCTGGATGTCGCAGCCGACGGCAGAGGAGACGGCGGTGATTCGCTCGCCGAGCGGTGCGTCGAACACCCCGTTCAGCGTGTTGTTCCCGGCCTCCGCCTCGACGCGGAGCGTCCGGGCGGGGGAGGCGAGCAGCAGCAGCAGCGGGACGAGCGAACCGGGACCGACCATGGGGGGTCAGGTGTCCCCACCGGCGCGGAGCGTTACGTGGGAGTCGGCGGCCGCGGCGCGGAGGTCCTGCCGGGTGGCGGAGATCTGGCTGATGCTCCGCTCCACCAGCAGATCCAGGCTCCAGTCGAGCACCACCCGGACCTTGTTCCCGAAGCCCACGAGCTTGGTCAGGTACAGGCTGCGCCACACGAACCAGGCCAGGGCCCCGGACAGCCGGACCCCGAGGAGATCCACCGCGGCGAAGTGCTCACCCACCGAGACCAGCGCGCCGTAGTTGAAGTACCGGAACGGCTTCAGGGGCCGGCCGCGGATCAGCGCCACGAGGTTTCTCCCGGTGTGCGTGCCCTGCTGGAAGGCCACCTGGCCCAGCGGTGGGAGCGGCTTCCCCTCGTGCTGGCACACGGCGGCGTCGCCGAGGACGAAGACGGCGGGGTGTCCCGGGACGCGGAGGTCCTCCTCCACCGGCACGCGGCCGGAGGGGTGCTTCGGAAGGTCGACCGCGCCGAGCAGCCCGGCCGGCTTCACGCCCGCGCACCAGACCGTGGTGCGGGAGGAGAGCGTCTCTCCGCCGTCGAGGGTGACCGAGAACTCTCCGACCCCGAGGACCTTGCGCCCGGTGAGCACGCGGACCTCGAGCGCCCGGAGCTGATGGGAGGCCCGCTCGACCACGACCGGGTGCCAGCCGGGGAGGATCTGAGGCGCGGACTGGACCAGGACGAGGTCCACCTCGGCGGGATTCACCTCGGGGTAGCGGACGAAGAGCACGTGCTCGACGAGGTCACGGATCTCCGCCAGCAGCTCCACGCCGGTCGGCCCGCCACCCACGACCACGAAGCGGAGCAGCGCCGCGCGGCGCTCGGCGGTAGGCTCCTGCGCGGCCAGCTCGAAGCAGTCGATGATGTGGTTGCGGACCGAGACCGCGTCACCGAGCTCGCGCATGAAGAAGGCGTGCTCCGCCACGCCCGGCGTCCGGAAGGTCTGGGTGTCGCTCCCGGGCGCGAGGACCAGGGCGTCGTAGGGGATCTCCCGGTGCACGGCAGTGGAGTGCTCGTCCACGTCGGCCCGGGCGCGCACCACCTTCGCCTGCACGTCGATGGATTCGACGGTCTCCTTGCGGAAGACGACGTTGGTGGCCTCGAAGATGCGCCGGAAGGGATAGGTGACCTGCCGGGTCTCGATGGCGCCAGTCGCGACCGAGGGCAACAGGGGAGGGAAGAGGAAGTAGTTGCGCCGGTCGAGGACGGTGATCTCCAGCGCGCGGTGGTGCCCGAGCTGTCGGTCCAGCTCCATCGCCGTATAGAGGCCGGCGAAGCCTCCGCCCACGATGACCACCCGGAACGGCTCGGTCCGCCCGGCCGCGTCCCACCGCACGTGGAGCCACATCTCTCGCAGTGGCCGGGCCACGAGGTAGAGCAGGCCGATGCCGAGCAGCAGCAGGACGGGCCCGAGGAGGGCGCGGGCGATCCCCAGCATCGGCAAGAACAGCCAGCAGAGGACGTCCAGCGCCGCGAGGCCGAGCAGCAGCCCCGTCACTGCCGCCCGGGCACGGCGAGCCAGCGCCACCCGCGCGAAGAGGCGCGAGGCCACGCCGCCTACCAGCACCAGCGAGAGCACGTGGACCACGAACAGCGCGTGGAACCACGGCCCGCCATAGGCGCGGACCTTCATCAGCATCGAGCCCCACCCGAGGAAGCCGCCGATGGTGAGGACCCAGTTGGTCAGGAGCACCGAGAGGGCCACCCCTCCGGCGAAGAGGGCTGCTCCGGTCAGCAAGCCGAGGCTGGCCAGGAGCTTGCGGCCCGTCGAGAGATTCACCAGGGCATACGCGTCGCGGCGGTTCATGGGGGGCCGGGCGAGGAGAGGGCCGGGGCGGCGCCGGCGTTACAGCGCAGGAGGGGTTTGCGCCCGGCGGTGGATCCATGGCTCACTCTCCGTCCTCACCGGGGAGGCCGCATGACGGGGACGGCGTCCGCGCCCGCGACGGGCGCGCGGGTCACGGTGGATGTCGGCGTGGTCCTGGCGATCGCAGTCGCGGCGCTGGGCTACTTCGTCGACGTCTTCGACATCCTGCTCTACGGCATCGTCCGGGTGAGGAGCCTGACGGACCTCGGCGTGCCGGCGGCGGCGCAGCTCGAGATCGGAGTCTCGCTCCTCAACTGGCAGAACGCAGGGCTCCTCATCGGGGGCGTGGCGTTCGGCATCTGGGGCGATCGCGGCGGACGCCGCTCGGTGCTCTTCGGGAGCATCCTGCTCTACTCCGTCGCCAATCTGGTCAACGCCGCGGCGACCTCGGTGGAGCTCTACCGCGCGTGCCGCTTCGTCGCCGGGCTGGGGCTCGCCGGTGAGCTCGGCGCCGGCGTGGTGCTGGTCGCGGAGCTGATGCCCACCCAGGTTCGCGGGTACGGCACCGCGATCATCGCCACCTTCGGGTTCTGCGGAGGGCTGGTGGCGCCGCTCGTCGGCGGGCTTCCCTGGCGCACGGCCTACGTGGTGGGCGGAGTGGCGGGACTGGTCATCCTCCTCCTCCGCCTGGCGGTCCAGGAGTCGGGTCTGTTCCGGAAGCTCGAGCGGACGAACGTTCCGCGCGGAAACCTCCTGCTCCTCTTCGGAAGCTGGAGCCGGACCTGGCGCTTCGTGCGGGCATTCCTGACCGGCGTGCCGATCTGGTTCGCCATCGGCATCCTGGTCATCCTCGCTCCCGAGGTGGGGAAGAGCCTCGGCGTCAGCGGCGCCATCTCCGTTCCCCGCCTCCTGTTCATGATGTACCTGGGCTTCGTGCTGGGTGACATGGCCAGCGGGCTCCTCAGCCAGGCGCTCCGGAGCCGGCGATGGGTGATGCTCATCGACCTGGTCATCCTCGCGGTGACGGTGGGAGTGATGCTCGGGGCCAGCGGCCTGACGCCGGAGCAGTACGCCTGGCTCTGCCTCCCGCTCGGGCTGGCCAGCGGCTACTGGGTGCTCTTCGTGACCTCCGCGGCGGAGCAGTTCGGGACCAACCTCCGCGCCACCGTCGCCATCTCGCTCCCCAACTTCGTCCGAGGAGCCATCATCCCCATGACCCTGGCCCTCCGGGCGCTCATCCCCCGGGTGGGGATCCGGACCGGCGCCATCGCCATCGGCGCGGTCTGCATCGGCGTGGCCTTCCTGGCGATGCTCCAGACCCCGGAGACGTTCGACCGGGACCTGGACTACCTCGAGGAGTGATTCACCGCGGCCGGGTGGAGACCAGGCTCGGGCGCTCGACGTGCGCCGCCTCCATGGCGAGCAGCCCGGGCCACGGCGCCAGGTCGAGCCGGTTCCGGAAGCGGACCCACCCCAGCAGGCTCAGCACCGCCACGTCGGCGTAGGCGAGCCGCCCCGGGGCCAGCGTCCGCTTCTGCCGGTAGGTCTGCTCGAGCGAGTCGAGGCAGCCGCGCGCGCGGGTGACCTGCCGCTGGAGGTACGACGACTGCCCGGCCCGGATTCCGTCGCCCTCGAGGAGGAACACGTTCACCAGGCTGTCCTGCGCGGCGTCGGCGACCGAGAGGACGTTCTGGTCGAGCAGGGCGAGCGACGGATCCAGCAGCGTGTCCTGGAACGGAGGGTCTCCCTCCGGCGGGCGGTGCGGCAGGCCGTAGAGCAGCTGGGCGATGACCCGGGACTCGAAGACGTGCCGCACCGGTGCGCCTGGCCCGAGGTCGAGCATCGGCACGCGCTGGATGGGCGAGGCGGCGACGAACTCCGGTGCCGGATCCTGCCAGCCGTGCGCGTCGCGCTCGAAGGGGATGCGCAGCTCGGTCAGGAGCACGCGGACGCGGCGAACGTAGGGCGAGGCGTCGTGGCCGAAGAGCTTCAGCACGTCAGGAACCTCCGGTGTCCGGAGCTGACCGCGTCGACCGGGCGGCTGTCGAGCCCGGGTCGCTCAGCCGCCGCAGGGGCGCTGATGAAGGGGCGCCGCTCGACGGGGCTCAGCCCGCGCCGTTCCCGTTGGTCGGCCCGTGATGGAAGCGCGCCGCGAGCTCTGCCCGCCGGATGTTCTCCAGCAGCCCGAGCAGCACCCCCACCTCGACCGGCTTGCCGAGCGTGGCCCGCACCAGCGGATGCTCGCGGACCCGGTCGACGTCGCGACTCGCGGACAGCACCACCGTGGAGGGGCCCGGCTCGCCGCGGAGGTGCTCCAGCAGCTCGAAGCCGTCCATCACCGGCATCATGAGATCGAGCAGCATGAGGTCCGGCTGGGGCCCGGTGCGGAGCCTGTCCAGGGCGAGCTTGCCGTTCGCCGCCGGCTCGACGTTCCAGCGCTCCATGCGGAGCACGTCGGTCAGCGCCTCACGGATGTCCGCGTCGTCCTCGACGAGGAGAACGCTTCCCGGCTCCATGCTGGCCGCGTCTATCTGCAGGGCGCCACCCGGCAAAAGTATCCTCCGACCCACCCACGTCGAGTCGTTCGACGGTGAACGCCTCACCGGCCGCCATCCGAAGACTGCAATGGCCCGTCCAGCCTGAAAAGAAGCCGAACGGCCCGCTGTCGCCCGCTCGACTCGGGCGTGCGACCGCGGGGTGGAGGTCAGGGTGGCATCAACACCGCTGCGGTGCGCCCGGTCTGGGCCCGGTACCTCTCGGCGACGCGCTCCATCGAGGCCCGCAGCCCCTCCGGTCGGGCGGCCACCACGATGGCCCCTCCGAAGCCGCCGCCGGTGAGACGGGCGCCGAAGACCCCGGGCGCCTCGGCCGCGAGCGCGACCAGCCGGTCCAGGTCCGGCACGCTCACCTGGTAGTCGTCGCGCAGCGAGCGATGCGACGCCGCGAGCAGCGCCCCCAGCCGCTCCAGCGCCCCGGAGCGCAGCGCCTCGACCGCCTCGAGCACGCGGGCATTCTCGGTGAGCACGTGCCGCGCTCGCCGATCGAGCGGTGGCGGCAGGGCCTCGACGCGGGGCAGGTCGTCCACTCCGAGTGCGCGAAGGCTGCTCACCTCCAGCGCGCGGGTTGCCTCCTCGCACTCACGTCGGCGCACCCCGTACTCGCCACTCGCGTGCGCGTGGGAGATGCCCGAGTGCACCACGGCGATGCCCAGGCCCGTCGGGAGCGACATCCGCTCGGTCCGCAGCGACTGCGTGTCGATGAACAGTGCCGTCTCCGGGCTCCCGAGGCTCGAGGCGAGCGGGTCCATGACTCCGACCGGCGCGCCGACGAACTCGACCTCGGCCCGCTGCCCGAGCAGCGCCAGCCGCACGTCGTCCAGCTCCCAGCCGAAGGCCTGGCGCAGCGCTCTGAGGAACGAGACCGTGAGCGCAGCGCTCGACGCGAGCCCGCCCCCGGGTGGCAGGTCGGAGTCGATGCGGGCGTCGAAGCCTCCGAGCGCGCGGGGACGGACGACCGCGGTCACCCCCTGCACGTAGTCCAGCCAGTCTCTCCGCGGCGCCTCGGCTCCGATCCGGTAGGTCGCCATGGCTCCCCGCTGCACCGAGTGCACCCGGACCACGTCGTCGGTCCTCCGGCGCAGCTCGACCCGCGTTCGCCCGGGAAGCACGACCGGAAGCACGTAGCCCCCCGAGTAGTCGGTGTGCTCGCCGATGAGGTTCGCCCGTCCGGGTGCCTCGGCGGTCACCTCCGGGTCGGCCCCGAAGATGTCCCGGAAGCCGGCTTGTCGTTCCATGCTGGCAACGAGGGTAAGCGCATCCGCCCGGCCCGGGGAGGGGTGGTAGGGTTCCCTCTCACCATGGCTTCGACCCCGCACCTGACACGGCCCCAGCTGGCCCGGTTCGAGGAGCGGCTGCAGCGCGAGCGCGCCCGGCTCCTCGGGAACACCAATGCCCCGGCCCCCGCGGATACACCAGGGCTGGCCGATCCGGGCGATGCCGCCGACGTGGCAGAGGAGCAGGTGGCCCGCTCCACCCGCAACACGCTCACCGAGGGCGAACGCGCCCAGCTCGCGCAGGTGAACCGCGCCCTGGCCAAGCTGGCCGACGGCTCCTACGGGATCAGCGACATCACCGGCGAGCCCATCCCGGTCGCCCGGCTGGAGGCCCTGCCCTGGGCGACGACCAACGTCGAGGACGGGCCGGGCCGCTGAGCCTCATCGAGCGGCGCGCGGCGCCGCCCCATCAGCGTCCCCCTGGTTCGGGGGGCTGAGCCTCATCGAGCGGCGCGCGGCGCCGCCCCATCAGCGTCCCCCTGGTTCGGGGGGCTGATCCGGGCCTCGCTCCTCAGAGCGGCGGCTCGACCACCGTGATGTGGACCAGCACCGTCTGCCCGAGGCCCGTGCCCGCGCGGCAGTAGGTGTCGCCCGCGGCTTTCCCCTTCAGCACCAGGAGGACGTGCTTCTTGTCCTTCGAGGGGACGAGCTTCGCGTCGACGACGTCCAGGTCGTCGCAGTTGAGGCCCTGGGCGATGCCGACGTCCACCTTGGCCGTCTTTCCGACCTCGACCTGCGTCTGGAGCGCAGGCTGGGCCCGCGCCGGGGCGGCGACGAGGACGAGGCAGAGGAGCGGGAGACCCCGGACCATGCCCCGGAGCCTACCCCAGCTCACGTCTCGAGGCGGACCTTCCCCCGGAACAGCCTGGCGATGAACACGAAGTAGCCGCAGGCCAGCGGCAATCCGACGAGGGTCCAGCTCAGCGCGATCCGCAGGCCGTGCTGGGTCGTCGCGGCCTGGAAGGCGTCCAGCGAGAGCGACGGAGAGACGCTGGAGCGCAGCAGCACCGGCCAGCGGGCGGCGGCCGCCGTCCCGAGCAGGGTGAAGAGCGTCCCCGCCGAGCCGAGGAATCCGAGCTCCGGACGGCCGCGGACCAGCCCCACCACCAGCGCCGCCGCCGAGGCTGCGACCAGCGCGGCGAGGATCCAGACCAGGGGCCGCTGCGCCGCGGCGCCCGGCAGCTCGGGCGAGACCTGCGCGGTGGCCCAGGTGACGAGCGGGAACAGCACTCCGGCCACGAGCCACGACAGTCGCGCCGCGCGGAGGCTCCGGTCGTGCACCGGGCCCTCGGCCTTCATCGCCAGGTAGAGGCCCCCGTGCCCGGAGAGCGCGAGGAGGGTGAAGACTCCGACCAGCACCGTGTACGCATCGAGCACCCCGGAGTGCGGCGAGGGCCAGAAGGTGTCGAAGAGCGGCATGTGGAAGGTGCCGGTGCCGTCGAGCGGGACGCCGCGAAGGACGTTCCCCAGCGCCGCGCCGAGCACGATGGCGATGAACGTGCTCCCGATGGCGAAGGTCGCGTCCCAGAACGCCGCCCAGAGCGGGTCGGTGACGTGGCCCCGGAGCTCGATGGAGAGGCCGCGGAGGATGAGCACCCAGAGCAGCAGCATCAGCGGCAGGTAGAAGCCGCTGAAGCCGACGGCGTACGCCGCGGGAAAGGCCATGAAGAGCGCGCCGCCCCCGGCGAGCAGCCACACCTCGTTCCCGTCCCAGACCGGGCCGATGGCGGCGAGGACCGTCCGGCGCTCGGTATCGTTCCGGGCGACGATGAGGTGCAGGAAGCCGGCGCCGAAGTCGAAGCCGTCCAGGACGACGTAGACCGCGAGCATCCCGGAGACGATGGCGAACCAGAGCGGTTCCATCACCCCACCTCCCCGGCGAGATCCGGAGTCCTCGTCACCCGTGTCTGGTGCGAAGGCGTGCCCGGACCGTGGGCGATCTCCCGGCCCACCAGGTAGAGGAAGAGGATTCCCATCACCAGATACAGCCCGGAGAAGCCGATGAGGGTGAAGAGGGCGTTGCCCGCCGAGACGCGCGGCGAGGTTCCCTCCGAGGTCCGCATCAGCCCGTAGACCAGCCAGGGCTGCCGTCCCAGCTCGGCGGTCATCCACCCGGCGGTGGTCGCGATGTAGGGGAAGGGCATGGCGAGCATCAACGCCCAGAGCACCGGTCGCGTCTCCTCCAGCCGACCTCGCCAGAGGAGGAACGCGGCGAGCGCCATGAGCGCGATGAACAGCGTCCCGAGCCCGGCCATCACGTGGTACGAGTAGTAGAGGAGCTCGATGTTGTCCGGCCAGCGGTCCACGGGGATGCGATCCAGCCCGGTGACCGTGCTGCCGAAGCTCCCGTAGATCAGGAAGCTCAGCATCCCGGGGACGACCACCGGGTTCTCCAGCCGCCGGTGCATCACGTCGGGCTGTCCGATGATCGCCAGCTCGGCTCCGGGCTTGCTCTCGAACAGGCCCTCCATCGCCGCGAGCGTCGCCGGCTGCTTCTCGGCCAGCAGCCTCCCGTGTCGGTCTCCGGTCGGGAACACCATCAGGCACGAGGCGATCAGCCCCGCGATGACCCCGGTGCGGAGCGCGAGCGTCGCGTGCTCCCGCTGCCGTCCGGAGAGGGACCAGTAGGCGCCCACGGCCGCGACCACGAAGGAGGCGGTCACCACCGAGGCGGTCATGTTGTGGAGGTACTGCCAGATGCCCCAGGGGTTGAGGACGAAGGCCCAGAAGTCCTCGAGCTGGAGGCGACCGTCCGGGCCGATGCTGTGGCCCACCGGGCTCTGCATGAAGGCGTTGGTGGCGATGATGAAGTAGCCGGAGAGCCAGCTGCCGAGCCAGAGCGCCACCGCCGAGGCCAGGTGCATCCGCGGCCCGAAGCGCTTCTCGCCGTAGAGGAAGAGGCCGAGGAAGGTCGACTCGAGGAAGAAGGCGAACATCCCCTCCATGGCCAGCGTCTGGCCGATGACGCCGCCGGCGAAGTGGCTGAACCGCGACCAGTTGGTCCCGAACTGGAACTCCAGCGGGATGCCGGTCACCACGCCCATGGCGAAGGAGATGCCGAAGATGCGGGCCCAGAAGCGCGCCGCCTCGTCGTGGAGGGTGCTCCCGGTCCGGAAGGCCTTCCACTTGAAGAGGACGATGAGGAAGGCCAGCCCCATCGTCAGCTGGGGGAAGAGGTAGTGGTAGGTGACGGTGAAGCCGAAGTGCAGGCGGTGCCAGAACAGCGGGTCGCTCATCGAGGCAGCCTCCGTTTCCCGCTGTGTACCGCCCCGCGCCGCGGGCTCGCACGCTCCGTCTTTGAGCTTGCGCAGGCCTTCCTTCTTCAGTCGAGCAGCAGGCGAGGGGGGCGCGCGCACGGAGGGCATGCTCACCACCGAGCGGCGCGCAGAACTTGCGCGCGAGGTGTCGCACGAACGCCACGCGGCGGGTCCACCCTCTTCCAGGGATTGTCGGAAGGCGTAGAACGGCGCCGACCTTCACCGGAGAGACCCATGCCCGAACCGCTCGCTCCCGAGGAGCTCCGGCTGATCGATGCCTGGTGGCGTGCCGCGAACTACCTGACCGTCGGGCAGATCTACCTGCAGGACAACCCGCTGCTCCGCGAGCCGCTGCGGCCCGAGCACATCAAGCCGCGCCTCCTCGGACACTGGGGGACGAGCCCGGGTCTGAGCCTGGTCTACGCGCACGTGAACCGGCTGATCCGGCGCGACGGCTTCCCGGCCATCTACCTCGCGGGGCCCGGTCACGGCGGACCGGCGGTCGTCGCCTGCACGTACCTCGAGGGCACGTACAGCGAGATCTACCCGCGGGTGACCCAGGACGGCGCCGGGATGAAGCGGCTGTTCCGCCAGTTCTCCACCCCCGGCGGGATTCCCAGCCACGTGAGCGCGCCGACGCCGGGCTCGATCCACGAGGGCGGGGAGCTCGGCTACGTGCTGACCCACGCCTTCGGCGCGGTGTTCGACGATCCGGAGCTGGTGGCCATCGCGGTGGTGGGTGACGGTGAGGCCGAGACGGGCCCGCTGGAGGGGAGCTGGAAGGGCATCACCTTCCTCAACCCGGTGCACGACGGCGCGGTACTCCCGGTGCTGCACCTGAACGGCGCGAAGATCTCCGGCCCCACGGTCTGGGGGCGCTCCACCGACGCGCAGATCCGCGGGTACCTCGAGGCCATCGGCTACGAGGTGCTCTTCGTCGAGGGGGACGATCCGCCGAAAGTGCACCAGGCGATCGCCGCCGCGCTGGACGGATGCCTGGAGCGCATCCGCCGCATCCAGAAGGACGCCCGCGACTCGGGGATCAAGGGACGCCCGCGCTGGCCGGCGCTGGTGCTGCGGACCCCGAAGGGCTGGACCGGCCCGGACGTGGTCGACGGGGTCCAGGTGGAGGGGACGTTCCGCGCCCACCAGGTTCCGCTCTCCGGGGTGAAGGACAACCCGGAGCATCTAAAGCTCCTCGAGGCGTGGATGCGGAGCTACCGGCCCGAAGAGCTGTTCGACGGCCACGGTGCCCTCGTCGCCGAGCTGCGCGGGCTCCCGCCGACCGGAGAGCTGCGGATGAGCGCGAGCCCCCGCACCCACGGCGAGACCTGCGTGCCGCTGAAGATTCCCTCGGTCGAGCAGTACGCGGTGAAGGTCGAGGCGCCGGCGGCGACGCGGGAGGAATCCACCCGGCGTCTCGGCCAGCTGATGCGCGACCTCTACCGCGACAACCCGTCGCGCTTCCGCTTCTTCTGCCCCGACGAGACCAACAGCAACCGCCTGGGCGCGGTCTTCGAGGCCACGCCCCGCGCCTTCATGCTGCCGGTGGAGCCCACCGACGAGGCCATCGGGCCCGAGGGCAAGGTGATGGAGGTGCTCAGCGAGCACAACTGCGAGGGCTGGATGGAGGGGTACGCGCTCACCGGGCGCCACGGACTGCTCGCCACCTACGAGTCCTTTGCGATGGTGATGGCCTCGATGACCGTCCAGCACAGCAAGTGGCTGGACGAGTCACTGAAGCTGGAGTGGCGCAAGCCGGTGCCGGCGCTGAACATCCTCCTCACCTCGACCTGCTGGAGGAACGACCACAACGGCTTCAGCCACCAGGGTCCGGGGTTCATCGACACCATCCTGACGCGCAAGCCGGCGGTGTCCCGCATCTACCTGCCGCCCGACGCCAACTGCCTGCTCTGGACGGCGGACCACTGCTTCCGGACCTCGAACCACGTCAACGTCATCGTGATCGACAAGCAGCCGCAGCTCCAGTACCTCGACCTCCACACCGCGAAGGGCCACTGCGAGCGCGGCGCCTCCGTCTGGGAATGGGCGAGCAACGACGAGGGCGATCCGGACATCGTGATGGCCTGCGCGGGGGACATCCCCACCATGGAGACGGTGGCCGCCACCTGGCTGCTCCGCACCTCCGCGCCGGGGCTGCGGATCCGGGTGGTGAACGTCGTCGACCTCATGGCGATGTTCACCCCGGAGGAGCACCCCCACGGGATGGACGAGGCGCGGTTCGTGGACCTCTTCAGCCGCGACCGGCACGTCATCTTCGCCTTCCACGGCTATCCACTCGGGATTCACTACACGCTGCACGGACGGCCCACCGCCGAGCGCTTCCACGTGCGCGGGTTCCGCGAGCAGGGCACCACCACGACGCCGTTCGACATGGTGGTGCTCAACGGCATCAGCCGCTACCACCTGGCCATCGAGGCGCTGCGCCGCGCACGCCGCATCCCCGAGAACTCGACGGAGCTGGTCGAGCGGTTCAACGGCCTCCTCAAGAAGCACCGGGCCTACGTCGAGGAGCACCTCGAGGACATGCCCGAGGTGCGCGACTGGACCTGGACTCCGCCGTGAGCGCTAGCGGGCCCGGGCGCGGGTGCTCCGCGGGCGGGTGCGTCGCCGTGCTGCTCCCCGGGTGACCGCGCGCGGCGTCTTGCGGCGGGTGGAGGCGATCTCCAGCAGGGCCGAGACCGGACGGTGGTCCTCCACCGGATGCCGGAACGGCCGGTCCGCCCGGACACGGTAGCGGTTGCGCCGACCCACCCGCTCGCGCACCAGGTACTGCTCGGACTCCAGCTCTTGCAGGATGCGCTGGACGGCCCGCTCGGTGATCCCGACGCGCGTGGCGATGTCGCGGACCCGGGCTTCGGAATCTTCCCAGACGCAGAGGAGGACGTGGGCGTGGTTGGTCAGGAAAGTCCAGGTAGCCATGGGTTTCGGACCTTACAGGGGGGACAGGCAAAGGGAATCAGGGAACGACCAGCGGCGGTTTGTGAAGACGCCGGTCGCTGACACTTCGCGGGGAGGAGCGCGCCGATCTGCCCACCTCGGCCCGTCCGGCCCCTTGCTGCCCGAGCCGTCGATGTCGACCAGCCAGCTCCGGAGCGCCATCTCCACCTCCGCTCCCCAGGAAGCTAGCCCTCTCTCCGGGAGGAACAAGGCATCCCGGTCCGACCGCTCGCTGCTTCAGTCGATGCAGAGCGTGCGGCCGTGGCGGATGACGCCGCACCCACGCACGAAGCGTGACCCGCTGCACTTCCCCCGCTGACAGCCCCCCTCGCAAACTTTCGGAGTCGCGCCCGGGACGGCGAGTGCCCTTCGTGCTCGTCGCAGCATCCGCGCAATGCTACTGCACGGAGGATGGGCTTCGAGGATCGCCCGGAGTGGCGGCTGCTGGTCGCGCTGGGGCTGGGCCTGGTGGTGGGCCTCGAGCGCGAGCGGGCGCGCGACGCCGAGCGCCCGCGTCGCTGGGCGGGGCTCCGCAGCTTCGCGCTGGTCTCGTTCCTCGGCGGCGTCGCGATGCAGACCGGCAGCGCCGTGGTGCTGGGCGTGTCCGGGGCAGCGGTCGCGGGGCTCGCGCTGCTGGTGGCCTGGCGCGCCACCGAGCCGGACCCGGGCCTGACCACCGAGGTCGCGCTGCTGCTCGCCTTCGTCCTCGGCGCGCTCGCCCAGCGCGCACCGGTGCTGGCCTTCGGCGCCGGGCTCGCCACCTCCGCGGTCCTCGCCTTCCGGACGCGCCTGCACGGACTGGCGCGCAAGCTCTTCACCGACCGCGAGCTGCAGAACGCGCTGGTCCTCGGGGTGTCGGCGGTCCTCATCCTGCCGCTGGTCCCGGATCGCCCCGTGGATCGCTTCGGCGCCATCAGCCCCTTCGACGTCTGGAAGCTAGTGGTGGTCGTGATGGGCGTGGGCGCGCTCGGCTCGCTCGCCCAGCGGCTCGTCCGACCGCGGGTGGGGCTCACCGTGGCCGGGCTGGCCTCGGGCTTCGTCTCCAGCGCCGCGACCGTCGCCAGCATGGGACGGCTGGCCGCGAGCGAGCGCAAGGTGCTCCCCGCGGCGGTGTCCGGCGCGACGGCATCCTCGGTCGCGACGTTCGTCGAGCTGGCGCTGCTGATCGGCGCGTCCGGACCGGTGCTCCTCAAGGCGCTCGCGGTGCCTCTCTCCGCCGGAGGCATCACCGCCCTGGTCGTGTCCGCGCTCTTCGCCCGTCGCGCCGCGAAGACCGAGGCGCCGGCGGTGGGCTCCGGGACCGCGTTCCGCCTGCGGGATGCGGTGATCTTCGCCGTGCTCGTGACCGCCATCGCCTTCATCGCGACGGTGGTGCAGCAGCGGTTCGGCAGCGCCGGGCTCCTGGTCGCCGCGGCGGTGAGCGGGTTCGCCGATGCCCACGCCTTCGCCGGATCGGCCGGAGCACTGGTCTCTCGCTCGGCGGTGGGCGTGCCCGAGGCCGCGCTCGCGGTGCTCCTCGCCTTCACCAGCAACGCGGTGACCAAGGTCGTGCTCGCCGCGGCCTCCGGCCCCCGGGCGTACCTCGTCCGCGTGCTCGCCGGGCAGATGGCCCTGCTGGCCGCCACCTGGGGCGGGTGGCTCCTCGGACCCCACTGAGCCCGGGGTTGCAAATGAACGGAAGGCAAGTTAAATTTTCTGGTGAAAGACATGGCCCGGCGTGCTCCAGCGTCTGCACCCGACCCGGCAGAGGTGCTCTCCCGCGCGTTGCTCCGCGCCGCGGACGTGCTCGGCCTCAACGGACAGACGATGGCGCGGGTGGTCGGGGTGAGCCCGGCCTCGTGGTCGCGCCTGGCGGCCGGACAGCGCGCAGTGGAACCGGAGAGCAAGGAAGGCGAGCTCGTGCTGCTCTTTCTCCGTCTCTACCGGAGCCTGGATGCGCTCGTCGGTGGAGATCCGGAGAAGGCCCGGGCCTGGCTCCGCGCTCGCAACGGGCACCTGTCAGCCGTCCCCCTAGAGTGCATCCAGAGCGTGGCGGGCCTGGTACGTGTCGACGAGTATCTGGATGCAGTGCGGGGGAAAACGTAACCTCCGCCCCTACGAAGGCCCGGTCTGGCGGGTGGTCGAGGCCCAGCACCGCAACGCGACCCGGCGCCTGGTCGACTCGGACGCGGAGCAGGAGCTGCTCGAGTCGCTCATCGACCGGGTGAAGCCGCCGCCGCCGACGGGGCCCGAGTTCGACGGGTTGCACTACCTGCTGCTCACCCCGTTCCGTCACCCCCCTTTGCCGCACGGCTCGCGGTTCGGGACCCGGGCGGAGCGCTCGCTCTTCTACGGAAGCGAGGCGCTGGAGACCGCGCTGGCCGAGACGGCCTACTACCGGCTGGTGTTCCTCGAGGGGACCGAGGCGGCGCTCGCGCCGATCACCGTGGAGCTGACCGCCTTCCGGGCCGACGTGCGGACCCGCGCCGCGGTGGACGTCACCCGCCCTCCCTTCGACGCGCACCATCGAGTCCTGGCCTCGAGGACCCGTTACGAGGCAACCCAGCGCCTCGGTGCCGAGATGCGGGCCGACGGGGTGGAGCTGGTCCGCTACCCGAGCGCGCGCGATGCCGCGGGACAGCCGAACGTGGCGCTCTTCAGCCCGCGGGCGCTCTCCCGGAAGGCGCCCCGGTCGCCGGAGACCTGGCGCTGCGTGGCGACCCGCGAGCGGGTGGAGATGCAGAAGCTCGACTGGTTCGAGCGCAGCCGGTGGGTCTTCCCTCGCGCGCAGTTCGAGGTCGGAGGTCAGCTCCCGGCGCCGGCGGTCTGAGCGCTCTGCTCAGCCCCCCGAACCAGGGGGACGCCGATGAGCGGCACTTCGCGCCGTCGATCGGGCTCAGCCCCCCGAACCAGGGGGACGCTGATGAGCGGCGCTTCGCGCCGTCGATCGGGCTCAGCCCCCCGAACCAGGGGGACGCCGATGAGCGGCGCTTCGCGCCGTCGATCGGGCTCAGCCCCCCGAACCAGGGGGACGCTGATGAGCGGCGCTTCGCGCCGTCGATCGGGCTCAGACGAGCGCCGCGCTGACGACCTTGCCCTGGGTGATGTTGTCCTCGAGCGCCTGGGCCGGCACGCCGAGCGCCGCCCCCAGCGTCTTCCCCACCGCGCCCAGCGTGTCCGAGAAGGCAACGTCCGCGCTCGATGCCTGGTCCTTCGCCACGCCCTGGCCGGTGGTGGAATTCAGGGCCATGGCCTTGAAGTCGTTCCCGTTGGCCTCGATGCCGCCGATGACCCCGGCCTTCACGCCCTTGCCGATGAGCAGCGTGCAGTGGTGGTTCGCCAGATGGTCGCGACCGGCGCTGTCGGTGGCAGTGCCCTTGAAGGCCAGGGTGCGCCCGAAGACGTTCATCGAGGCGAAGGTCACGTTGTCGCGCAGGCCGAGCTCGTCCAGCTTCGAGTAGAGGAGGTTGATGGACTTGACCGCGAGGATGGTCTTCCGCGCCTCGTTCTGCAGCGCGGTGTCGGTGTGGTTGTCGCCGCCGAAGTCGAGGCGAATGGCGACCACCGGCGAGACCTTCATCGCGATGAGCGTGGTCGCCGCCACGATCTGGTTGTCCTGACCGTCATTGGCGATGCCGTTCAGGTTGTCGAGCAGGCTCTGGGAGATGTTCCGCGCCTCGACCTGCGACTGCGCCATGCGATCGAGGAACTGACGCTCGGCGGTGGTCCCGCTCTGCTTCAAGAGGGCATTGAGCCGATCGAGGTCCGCGTCGCGCAGCGCCTGGAGGTTGGCCAGCGGTCCGGCCGGGTTGGCCAGCGCGGCCTTCAGCCCGGTGGGCGTGAGGCGCGGGAGCGAGCGCCCCTCGTACTGGAGCGTCTCGCTGCCCACCGCCACCGGCTCCTTCTGGATGGTCCCCAGGGTGGGGGCCAGCGTTTTCGCGCAGAGGGAGACGAGCATCTCCTGGCGCTTGATCGCGCCCATCAGCTTGAGGACCTTGCCCTCGTTGGTGTGATTGTTGGTGAGGGTGGTGTGGTGGAAGAAGCAGGTGCGGGCGAGCGCGGCGGCGTCGAGCGTGCTCCAGGGCTTCGCCGCCTGGTAGCTCTTGCCGCCCACCGTCACCGCGGTCGGGGCCATGTCCAGCGTGTCGTCGCCGGGCACGGCCGGGGGATGCGCCACCTTGTTCGTCGCGCTGTACGCGTCCGGATACATCCCGGGGACGTTGCAGCCCATCGGATCGCCGGCGCCGGAGGTGGAGAGGACGAGGAACTGCGCAGGCCCGGCCGCCGCGGGCGCCGCCACTGCCGCCCGGGGGTTCAGGAGGAAGGAGATGGGGAGGCCCGTGGCCAGCGAGCGCAGGCCGATCCAGCCCGCGCCGAACAAAGTCCCGAGAAGCGTCTCGCGTCGCGTGAGCTCCATGGCGTTCCCCTAGAGACCGACGCTCACCGCGGTGGGCGAGCTGCAGGCGAGGACGAAGGTGGACTTGAGCGCGTCGCGCGCGGTGGCTCCCGTCTTCACCGCTGCGGCGTAGTGCTCGTTGAGGATGGTGGTGGCCCCGGCCTGCCGCGGGTCCCCGTCGACCAGCACCATGACGGTGCGGACCATGTCGTCCACCGCCGGCCCCGGGGTCTTGCTGGAGAAGCGGGGCGTGGTGCCGACGTCCACCACCTGGTCGGCGAGGGCCCGGCACAGGTTCTCGGTGATCGAGCGGTAGAAGAGGCTGGTGTCGGAGGTGAGCACCGGCGCCTCGGAGCCGCGGCTGTAGGCGTCGGCGGGGAGCGTCCCGGAGAGACTGCGCGTGGTGCCGTTCACCTGGCAGGGGCCGGCGAGCCCGAGACGGCTGGCGAGCGCCGCGCAGAGGTGGTCCGCCCGGGCGATGGAGACCACGTAGCCGCGGTCGGTGAAGGTCTTGGTCGACGCCGTGCCGGTGATCAGCGGCGAGGAGAGCATCTCCCGGGCGAGCACCCGGAAGTCGTGCCCCGAGTCGTGGAAGGCGGCGGCGACGCGGACGAACTCGGGATCGTCCTCGCTGCAGGGCGCAGAGTCCGCCCAGGTGCAGAGCTTCTGTGCCCAGGCGGCCGCGAACCGCGGATGCGTCGCGAGCTGGTCGGCCAGGTCGAGCACGCCGCGCCCGGTCCCGGTGGCGGTCACTCCGTCGAAGGCGAACTCGCCGTTCTGGGCGATGACCCCGGCGTCGGTCTGCTGCCCGTACTGGATGGTGAACGACTGCCGGAAGAACTGCCGCATCGGGTCCAGCGTCCGGTGGCAGGCGTAGCAGGCCGGGTCCGAGGCGTGCTCCTCGTCGAGCCCGTTCTCGCTGATCGGCACCGTGCTCCCGTTGCCGTCGAAGCTCTTGCCCAGGGCGACGATGAGCGTCTGGTTCATCGTCACCCGGTCCTGGTTGCTCCCGTTGGTCTGCCAGTTGGCGAAGAACGCCGGGCTGGTGAAGAAGCCGGACCGAGGAAGGGTGACCACGACCTCACCGCTGCTCCGGAGCTTCGCCAGGTCCCAGAACGGGCTCGGCGCCTCGCCGGTCCCCGGTGCGCGCATGGTGACCTCGCGCCAGTCGGTGAAGTCCGCGTCCACGAACTGCGGGTTGGTGTTGAAGGCGCGGCAAGGCAGCGTGCCGGTCCCGGTGAACGTCGGGTCATCCGGGACGTGGCCGAGGAGCAGGTTGAAGAGGTCGCGGGAGAAGTTCCCCCGCGGCTTGAGCGCGCGCGTCGTGCTGTTCGGCGTGGTGGCGCAGGCGGGGAAGGTGCCGGCATCCGCCGTGGCCGGCTGCACGCCCCAGACCTGCGTCTGGAGGTTGGCGGGGTTCACGCTGCCGGTGGGGACTCCGAGCTGGACGGTGAATCCTGCGTCCGGGCGCTCGGTGGTGGGGAGCGAGAGGTAGTAGCGGTCCCTCACCGATCCCTGGTCGGTCACCCCGCGGGCGTCGACGTAGGCCAGGTAGCTCATGAGCGCGGTGGTCAGCTGGAGCTTGCGGGTGCGGGTCAGCTCGTTGAGGGGCTTGCCGGCCGCGGTCCAGGCCAGGGCGGTGCGGGCCACGCTCTCCTTGATGTTGGCCACCAGGTTGTTCTGGGCGTTGCCGTTGCCGTCCAGCCCGTCGCCGTTGCCGATCTGGTCGACCAGCTCGTTCCGGGTGATCTGCGTCTGCTGGAACGCCTGCATGAAGAAGACGCGAAGCTTGGCCTGGCCCTCGGGCGACGCGACCCACCCGTCGACCATTCCCTTGAGCGCGGAGGGGTCCGCGGTCACGGCGGCCAGCTCGGCGGGCGTCGGAGGAACGCCGGTCAGGAGGTTCTTCACCTTGGTGAGGTAGACCCGCGGCGCGACCGGCTCCCAGGGAGTGGTCGGAACCTCGGGCGTCTCGGGCGTTCCGCCACCCGGCGGATTCCCACCGGTCTTTCCGGTCAGCTTGCCGTCGCAGCCGCTCGCCGCGAGGAGGACGGAGAGGGCGCAGGCCAATCGTCGGAGATGCACGCGCACGGGGTCCCTCCGGGTGAGCCCCCCTCCTTCCCAGGCGCGGCGAGAGGGGAACAACCACCCCACCGAGGGGAGGACTCCCCCACAGGTGGAGGCCCCACACCGGGCCGGTTCGTGCTGGACTGCCGGCCAATGGGGGACTCCTCCCGAGGCGACCCCGGCGCGACCCGGGTGGTCGCCGTCGTGCTGCTCGGGCTGCTCGCGGCCGGCGCGATGGCCTCGGCAGTGGCCGCAGCCCGGTACCCCGGTGGCACCTGGATGGATCGGACCACGGTCGGTCACTCCTTCTGGGGAAACTTCCTCTGCGACATCTCGAGGGACCCCGCGCTCGACGGCCTTCCCCATCCCGCCGCACCGTGGGGTCGCGCTGCCGAGTGGTCGCTGGTGCTGGCCCTCGGCCTCTTCTTCTGGATCGTCCCTGCGCTGGTCGAGCCTCGCCGCCGCGGGTGGACCATCCGGATCCTCGGCGCGGTGGCCACGCTCGGGCTGGTCCTGGTTCCAGTCACCTCCGGTCCGGCTCACGCGCTGGCGCTCGTCGCGGGAGCGGGGCCGGGCTTTGCCGCCACCGTGCTCGTGTTGCGAGGGCTGTGGCACCGGCCTGCGCTGGCGGGTCTCGGCGTGCTGTCGCTCGGTCTCTCCGGCATCGAGCTCGGGCTCTTCCTCGGCTTCAGCGAGCGATTCGGCGCGCTGGCACTTCCGCCTGCGGTTCCGGCCGTTCAGCGCCTGGCGCTCCTGGCCTCGGTGGCCTGGATGGCGGCGTGCGCCGTGGCGGTGGTCTGGCTCGGAGCGGAAAGTGGGGCGGACTGATCCCGGCTCAGGAGGTCGACGGGGTCGTTGCGGTGGAGGGCTCGTCCACCGGCTCACCGCGCGCGACGTAGACCGCCGCGGCCATGCTCTGGCATCCCCTCGGGGCGCAGGCTCAGGAGGTCGACGGGGTCGTTGCGGTGGAGGGCTCCTCCACCGGCTCACCGCGCGCGACGTAGACCGCCGCGGCCGTGCTCTGGCATCCCCTCGGGGCCGAGCCGCGAGTGGAGTGACGCAGGCTCAGGAGGTCGACGGGGTCGTTGCGGTGGAGGGGTCCTCCACCGGCTCGCCCCGCGCGACGTAGACCGCCGCGGCCGTGCTCTGGCATCCCCTCGGGGCCGAGCCGCGAGTGGAGTGAGGCAGGCTCAGGAGGTCGACGGGGTCGTCGCGGTGGAGGGCTCTTCTACCGGCTCGCCGCGCGCGACGTGAACCGCCGCGGCCGTGCTCTGGCATCCCCTCGGGGCCGAGCCGCGAGTGGAGTGAGGCAGGCTCAGGAGGTCGACGGGGTCGTCGCGGTGGAGGGCT
>Ga0081540_1000781_pt1 | contig 29197 bp, 26 predicted proteins | sample TabmetS2T1R1_FD_71024 | JGI IMG/M metagenome (GOLD analysis project Ga0081540, IMG submission 71024) | Tabebuia heterophylla rhizosphere microbial communities from the University of Puerto Rico - S2T1R1 | ecosystem: Host-associated > Plants > Roots > Rhizosphere ...
CCGCCAGCACGCCCGGGGAAACCCCGGGTTTCGCTGTCACCGCGACCAGGTCCACCTCACCCGGCCGGACCACCCCGCCGGGGAAACCGGACTCGCCCGCGGCCGCCGCCACGCCGGGCACCCGGGCCACCTGACCGGCCAGCCCGGCGGGTACGCCCCGGTAGGCCGGCAGCGGCAGGCTCTGCCGCGCGTCGTCGCCGTGGCCCACGGTGACGTGAAGGGTGGTGTCGCCGGCCACCACGACGCTCGCGCCTGCCAGCCGCCCCGCCGGGGCCGAGGTGTCCGCGAGCGCGACCGAGAGCGCCGCGACCGTCAGCGCGGCCGCGGCGGCCGAGGCGACCACCGTGCCGATCAGCGGACCGGGGCTGCGCCGCACCCCGGCGAGCATCCAGCCGCGCATCAGGAACGCTCGCCCAGCTCGTGCAGCACCCGTGCCACCACGGCGGGCTCAGGATCGGGCAGCACCCGGTCCACCCGGCCGCCGTGCAGGAACACGGCCCGGTCGCAGAACCGCGTCACCTGCGGGTCGTGCGTGACGATCACCACCGTCGTCCCGTCCGCGGCCCCCCGCAGCAGCCGCAGCACGCCGACGGCCGTGTGCGGGTCCAGCGCCCCGGTCGGCTCGTCGGCGAAGATCACCTCCGGCCGGGTGATCAGCGCCCGGGCGATCGCCACCCGCTGCTGCTGGCCGCCGGAGAGTTCGGCGGGCCGCCGCCGCAGCTGGCCGCCGCCCAGGCCCACCCGCGCCGCGGCCAGCTCGATGTCGGCCCGCCCCGCCCGGCGATGGTCCAGCCGGAGCGGCAGCGCGATGTTCTCCTCCACCGTCAGCTCGGGCAGCAGGTTGAGGTCCTGGAAAACGAAGCCGACGCGCTGCCGCCGCAGCACCGCCTGCCGGCGCTGGGAGAGCCCGGCCAGGTCGGTGCCGCACAGCCGGACCGTGCCGGCCGAGGGCCGCTCGAGCCCGGCCGCGCACTGCAGCAGCGTCGACTTGCCCGACCCGGAGACGCCGAGCACCGCGGTGAACGAGCCCGCGCCGAACGACAGCGAAACCCGGTCAAGCGCGGGTACCGCGCGCCGCCGCCGTCCGTAGCGCTTCGTCACATCGGTCAGCACCACCGGGGTGCGCGGGGCGGAAACGGAGGTCTGGCCAACCTTCTCGGCGGTGTCAGTAAGCATGTATCCAGCGTGCCGGCCGCGCCCGTTCGGCCCAATGGTGCCGCCCGCCAGGTTCGCGGTGGGGCTAACCCCCGCGACCTCAGCCGAGGCTCATCCGGTCCGGCCGCCGGCTCCCGTTCATCGCGTACCTGACCAGGCTGACCAGCACGTGCTTGACCGAGTCCCGGTCGCGCGCGTCGCACAGCACGATCGGGACCCCGGGGCCCAGGCTGAGCGCGATCCTGATGTCTTCCGGGGCGAACCGGGGCGCGCCGTCGAAGCAGTTGACCGCGACGATGAACGGCATCCCGTGGTGCTCGAAGTAGTCGATCGAGGCGAAGCAGTCGGCCACCCGCTGCGTGTCGGCCAGCACCACGGCGCCGATCGCGCCGATGGACAGCTCGTCCCACATGAACCAGAACCGCTCCTGGCCCGGCGTGCCGAACAGGTAGAGCACGAGCCGCGACGGGAAGCTGATCCGGCCGAAGTCCATGGCCACCGTGGTGGTGGTCTTGGCGCCCACGCCCCGGGTGTCGTCGATGCCGACGCTGCGGTCGCTCATCGGCTCCTCGGTCCGCAGCGGCCTGATCTCGCTGATCGCGCCGACCAGGGTGGTCTTCCCCACGCCGAAGCCGCCGGAGATGAGGATCTTGGCGGTCGACGGCGCGCCGTCAGAGTGATTCAAGGCCATCGAGCACCATCCTCAGTAGGCGCTGGTCGGTTGCCGGCCGCTTCTGCGTGGACAGGACCCCGACGAGCCCTTCGCTGATGAGGTCGCCGAGCAGGACGCGTACCACCCCGAGCGGGAGGTCGATTTCCGACGTCAGGTCGACGATGGGCGTGGGCCGGCGGCACAGGCTCAGGAGCCGCCGGTGCTCGGGCCCGGGCCTGAAGTGCTCCGGCATCCGGTCGCTGGTCGCGACCACCACGTCGATCAGGTCGAACGACTCCCCGCCGCTCGGCAGCGTCCGCCCCTTGGTCAGGGCATAGGGCCGGACCACCGGCCCGGCGTCCCGGTCGAACCAGCGGTCCTCAGAACCGTCGTGCCTGGTCACTCCGCGGCGATTTCCTGATCAGGAAACCTCGGCTCGGCGGCGAGGTACTTGCCCATCCGCCGCACCAGCATCGCCATCTCGTAGGCGATCAGGCCCACGTTCGCGTCCGCGGCGGTCAGCACGGCCAGGCAGGTCCCCCGGCCGGCCGCCATCACGAACAGGAAGGCGGAGTCCATCTCGATGATGGTCTGCCGCACCTGCCCGGTCCGGAAGTGCTGGCCGGCCCCCCGGGCCAGGCTCTGCAGCCCCGCCGCCAGCGCGGACAGGTGCTCGCTGTCCTCGGGCGCGAGGCCCCGTGACGCCGCCACCACCAGCCCGTCCCGGGACAAGATCAGCGCCTGCTGGACGTGCTCGACCTGATCGACGAGGTTATCCAGCAGCCAGCTCAGCTGTCCGGTCGTATCAGTCTGTGCCATTCCCCAGCCTCGCTATCAGTCGGTCCCCATGCCGGGCGCACCCTCGGGATCGTCGAGATCGTCCATCCGCCCGCGCCGCCACCCCTGCTGCATCATCGTGAGCATGCTCCGGGTCGCCTCCGGCGACCGCGCGCCGAACCAGGGCTCATCGTCCGGCGGATCCTGCGGGTCAGGGTCGCGCTGGGCCCGCAGCTGCGGTGCCATGCTGGTCTGCGGAACCCGGATCGGCATCCCGAGGTGGCTACCCGGCGGCGCCGGTCCGGGAGCCGCGGCCTCGGCCGGCATCGTGATCGGCCCGGTCTCCCACGGTGCCATCGGCCATTCCGCCTCGCCGTTGCGTGCACCCGGGCCCGGTCCCGCCGGGCCCGCTGGCCCCGCCGGTCCCGTCGTCCCGGCCGGGACGACGGGCGGCGGCAGCCGGTGCCGTCCGGTCAGCGTCCGCGGTCCGTCCTCGGCCGGCCGGCTGGCCCAGGGAGGAGCCGCGCGCCTGGCCTCTTCCTGCCGGACCACCACGCCGAACGGCATCAGCACCACGGCCATGGTGCCGCCGTACACCGACCGGCGGAGCGAGACCTTGATGGCGTGCCGGGCCGCCAGCCGGCTGACCACGAACAGTCCGAGCTGGTCGCTGTGCGCGGGGTCGAACTCGGGCGGGCTGGCCAGCCGCGCGTTGATGTCGTCGAGTTCGTCGGGCGACATTCCCAGGCCGCGGTCCTCCACCTCGGCGACCAGGCCGGTGCCCACCCGTTCGGCCCGGACCTCGATCCTGGTGTTGGGCGGGGAGAACGCCGCGGCGTTCTCGATCAGCTCGGCGATCAGGTGGATCACGTCGCTGACCGCGTTCCCCGCGATCAGGTCGTCCGACTCGCTGGTCACGTCGACCCGGACGTAGTCCTCGACCTCGGCCACCGCGGCCCGCAGGATGTCCACCACCGGCACCGGGTCGTGCCAGCCGCGGCCGGGCACCGCGCCCGACAAGATGATCAGGCCCTCGGCGTGCCGGCGCATGCGGGTGGTGAGGTGGTCGAGGCGGAACAGGTCGGCGAGCGCGCCCGGCTCACTAGTCCGCCGCTCCATCGAGTCCAGCATCCCCAGCTGCCGGTGCAGCAGGGACTGGTTGCGCATGGAGATGTTCAGGAAGACCTGGTTGACTCCCTTGCGCAGCCGGGCCTGGTCGACGGCGGCCTCGACGGCCGCGGCCTGCACGGTGCCGAACGACTCCGCGATCCGCGAGACCTCCTGGATGGTGCTGGTGGCCGGCGGCGGCGACTCGGCGTCCACGTCCACGTCGTCGCCCCGCCGCAACCGCTCGACGACCCGCGGCAGCCGTTCGTCGGCCATGCCGCGGACGCTGTCGTTCAGCCCGCCCAGGTCCCTGGTCACCTTGCGGCCGAACCACACCAGCAGGAACACCGAGGCCACCACGGCCACCAGCCCCAGCCCTCCGGTCAGGACAGCCTCGGTGACCAGCCGATCGCTCCGCGAGGCGCTCAACGCCGTCAGCTGGTTACCGTTGTCGAGCTGGGCCTTCTTCATGGCGCCCACCAGCGCCTGCGAGACGGACTGCAATTGACTGGCAGTCGCCGGCACGGTGCGGCCCGGGCTGGCCAGGATCCGGCTTTCCATGGTCTGGAACTGCCGGTAGGGCGGCGAGTTCTCCATTCTGACGTAACCGGCGCTCAGGTCGGGCGTCATCAGGGCCAGGGCCTCGTTCATGAGCTGACGCCGGTTCGCCACGGTGCTGGCGAACAGGGTCCGGGCGGCATCGCTCATCTGGCCGTGGTTGAGCAGCGCGCCACCCACCAGGGCGAGCTCCCGGGTGGTCATCTCGAACGCGTACCCCGAGTCCGAGGCGCCGACCGAGATCGCCGTCAGCGAGGCCCCCCGGTCCTGGACCGACGTGTCGAAGTAGAGGAAAAGGTGGTCGACGATGGTGTCGTAGACGGCGAACGCGTCCGTCGGGCTCATCGCGCCGGAATCGATGGCTGCCCGGGTCTTCCCGAGCCGTCCGAGCTCGGAGAACAGGGTGTTCAGCTCCGACCTGGATTGAGCGGAGAGCAGGCCCTGCTGGGTGTTCAGGGCGGCCCGGACCGCCGGGACCTCCCCGTCCACGATGTGCCTGGCCTTGAGCATGGACGCCTTGGAACCCGTCCCGCCGCCGATCAGCCAGAGGTAGGACTGCACCCGTTCCTGGGGCAGCCCGACGATCAGCCCTTCGACCCCCGAGGCGATGGCCTTGGCGGCCACGTTGTACTGGTGGTCGCTGATCGCGTTGCTGACCGTGATGCTCGCCGCGAAGCCGTACAGCGCCAGCAGGGAGACAAGGGGCACGGCGACCATGCTGATCAGGAACACCCTGATGGGCCGTGAGCGAACGGGACGCTTGACCGCCATTGCGCCTCACACAAGATAAGGAGAGAGGCACGGAGGGAGGCGCCTGTCCGTCCGCCCGCGAAGTACGCCAGCCAGATCCTCGCCCGACATCCCCACCCAGCGGCCGCCGGTACCCCCCGGCGTGACCAAACCATGACTTTGTTGTCTAGTACGACCTTCTGGACCGTAACACCGACATATGTGCGTATGTGTGGCTTATTCCGAAGATTGTTAGCAGACCGCGATCTCAGGCCGCGCCGGCCACGCGGCCCCCTACGGCCTGCTCCGGCTGTTGGCAAAAGTCGCGATGTTGTTGACATCTGACAGGCGGCGGCCATGATTTGGGAGATGGAGAACAAGGATGTTCGGAGCCGCGCTGGCTCCACCCGCCGCGCGTTCCTGTCCGCCTCGGCCGTCACGGCGGTCGCGGCGCCTCTGCTCAGCGGTACGGCCCTGGCCGAGACCGACCCCGCGCTCAGCCGCCAGGCCCCCGATCCGGGCCTGCGGGCGATGCTGCGCGACATCGACCCCGACCGGATCAAGGCGACGATCCTGAAGCTGGTCAGCTTCGGCACCCGGCACACGGCGTCCAGCCAGACCGACCCGAACCGCGGCATCGGCGCGGCCACCGACTGGGTGTTCGGCCAGATGCAGTCCTTCGCAGCCGCTTCGGGCGGCCGGATGACCGTGCAGAAGCAGAGTTTCGTGCAGCCGGTCTCGTCCACCATCCCGGTACCGACCACGATCACCAACGTGATCGCGACGCTGAAGGGCACCGCCTCCCCGGAGCGGTTCTACGTGATCACCGGGCACCTGGACTCCCGGGTGACCGACGTGCTGAACTTCACCGACGATGCCCCGGGCGCCGACGACGACGGCTCCGGCGTCGCGGTCGTGCTCGAGCTCGCCCGGGTCTTCGCCACCCGTCACTTCCCCGGCACCCTGGTGCTCGCCACCGTCGCCGGGGAGGAACAGGGCCTGTTCGGCTCGGCCCACATGGCGGCGCAGATGAAGGCGGCGGGCAACGACGTGCAGGGCATGTTCAGCAACGACATCGTGGGCGCCAGCCAGGCCTGGGACGGCACCCGGCCCGACCCGCGCACCGTCCGGCTGTTCGTCGAGGGCATCCCGACCGCGGTGACCCCGGCGCAGATCTCCCTCATGCAGTCGGTCGGCGGCGAGAACGACGGCGCGACGCACCAGCTGGCCCGGTTCGTCACCGACGTAGCGCCGTTCAGCTTGACCGGCATGAACATCCGGGTGATCTGGCGGCGCGACCGGTACCTGCGCGGCAGCGACCACCTCTCCTTCCAGCAGCAGGGCTACCCGGCGGCCAGGATCACCGAGCCGCGGGAGAACTTCAACCACGAGCACCAGGACGTCCGGGTCGAGAACGGCGTGCAGTTCGGTGATCTGCCGCAGTTCGTGGACTACAACTACATCGCCCGGGTAGCCAAGGTGAACGGCGCGGCGCTGTGGGCGCTGGCCACCAACCCGTCCACGCCCAAGAACCTGCAGATCCACACCGCGCCGCCGCCCGGCCTCCCCGGCACCAACCTCACCGCCCTCAACTGGGACGCCAATCCCGAACCCGACCTGGCCGGGTACGAGGTGGTGATGCGCGAGACCACGGCGGCCGACTGGACCAGCGCGATCGGCGTCGGCAACGTCACCTCGGTCACGCTGAACATCTCCAAGGACAACGTCCAGTTCGGCCTGCGCGCCATCGACAAGGCCGGCCACCGCAGCCCGGCGGCCTTCCCGCAGGTAGTCAACTAGCCGGTCCCCGGGCCGGGCCCGCGGTGCCGATTCCCGGCGCGGGCCCGGCCTGATGGTACCGTTCGCAGGATGCCGCCTGTCTGGATAGGCCTGACGATCGCGTTCGTCTCAGCAGTGGTCACCAACACGGCCTATTCGCTGGAGCACGACGCGGCGGCGAGGCTGCCGCCGCTGTCGCCGCGGCGCCCCTTCCGGTCGGCCCAGGTGCTGCTGCGCGACCGCCGCTGGCTGATCGCGTTCGGGGCCGAGAGTGCGGGCTGGCTGATGTACGTGGCGGCCCTGCGGCTGGCGCCGCTCGCGCTGGTGCAAGCCGTGGCGGCGTCCGGGGTCGTCGTCCTGGCGTTCAGGACCGCGCGCGGCCATCCGTCCCGGCTGGCGCGGCGCGAGCAGGTCGCCGTCGTCCTGGCGATCGCCGGGCTGGTGCTGCTCGCGCTATCGCTGGTCGACACCGCGGAGTCCGATCAGCATCCCGCGGGGATCGCCACCATCGTCTGGCTCGCGGCCTGCGGTGCCGGCGCGGCGCTGCTCATCGCCATACCGACCCGCTTCGGCCGGGCCGCGTCGCTCGGGCTGGCGGCCGGCCTGCTGTTCGCCGACGGCGACATCTCCGCCAAGCTGATCGGCTACGGCGGGGTGTGGCTGCTCGCGCTGCTCACGCTCATCGTCGCCTACGCGATCGGCACGAGCGTCCTCCAGTCGGCCTACCAGCGGGGCGACGCGCTGACCGCGGCTGGCACCGCGACGATGGTGACCAACGCGGTCCCGATCGCGGCCGGGTTCGTGCTGTTTGGCGAGTCGCTGCCGCACGGTGCGCGAGCCGTCCTGCAGGTAGCCGCGTTCGCCTGCCTGGTCATGGGCGCCGTCGCCCTCGGCCACCAGCAGGTTCCCCCGGCCAGCAAGCCCGCCCCCGAGGCCGGCTGACGACGCGCCCTGTACCGCGGCACCGGCCCGTCCCAGCAGAGAATGATCATCGCCTACAAGCTCGGCGCGACCGGCAAGCTTCCTGACACCGTGGGCTCGTAGAATGCGCCTTTATGACCGCCACCCTGACCTGGAGCGGCGTCACGGCCCGGCGGATGGCCCGGCACGCGCTGGCCGAGCCGGCCGCCGACCTCGGCCCGGCCGCCGTGGCCGGGCTGCTCTGCGGCGCGCACGCCCAGGTGCTCAGCGCGGCCGAGCTCTCCGTCGGACGGCGGATCGCCGGGGCGACCCGCGCCGACGTGCAGCACGCGCTCTGGCGGGAACGCACCCTGGTCAAGACGTTCGGCCCCCGCGGCACCGTCCACCTGCTGGCCGCCGCTGACCTGGCGATGTGGACCGGAGCGCTGTCCGCCCTGCCGTCGCCCGTGCCGATCCACCCGGAGGGCGTCCGCTTCACCCCCGGGCAGGCGGACGAGGTCATCGCGGCCATCGGGGATGCGCTGGCCGACGCCGAACTCACCGTGGACGAGCTGACCGACGCGCTCGCCAGCCGACCTGGCCCGTGGGCGGTCGAGCGCACTATGGACGCGTTTCAGGACAAGTGGCCGCGCTGGCGCCAGCTCACCAGCACGGCCGCGCACCGCGGGGTGCTGTGCTTCGGGCCTGACCGGGGTCGCAAGGTCACCTACACCAATCCGCACCGCTGGCTGCCCGGCTTCCGCCCCACCGACGGCGAGACGGCCCTGCGCACCCTGGTCACCCGGTACATGCACGCCTACGGCCCGGCCACCCCGGCGCACTTCGCCCGGTGGATCGGCGTCCCGCCCCGGCACGCCGCCGCCCTCTTCGGTGAGCTGGCCTCCGCGCTGGAGCGCGTCGAGCTGGACGGCGAGACGGCCTGGACGTGCGCCGGCGACACCGGGATGCCGTCCGAACCGCACCGCGGCGTCCGCCTGCTGCCCTATTTCGACCCGTACGTCGTCGCGGGCCAGCCCCGGGAGCGGCTCTACCCGGGGGCGGCGGCCGCCCGCGCGCTCACCCCGTCGGGCCAGGCCGGGAACTATCCGGTCCTGCTGGTCGACGGCGTGGTCGGCGGGGTCTGGCACCAGCGGCGCTCCGGCCGCAAGCTCGCCATCACCGTGGAACCGCTGCGCGAGCTGACGGCGCGGGAGCGCCGCGATCTCGACGACGAGGTCTCTCTCGTGGGCGCGGTCATGGAGGCCACGCCGACGCTGACGGTAGGCCCCGTAACCGTCGGCCCGCACGCGTAAGCGCCCGAGCCACCGGTCCCGTTCGTCAGCGGTCCGGCCTGACGACGTGCACGTCGCAGCGCCGCCCCGGGCAGTCGCGGAGCTTGCCGTCGGTGGTCACCAGGCGGCAGCCGCGCGCCTCGGCGAGCGCCAGGTAGGCGGCGTCATAGGGCGTCACGTTGCGGCGCAGTTCCCAGACCCGCCCGGCCAGCTCATTCCAGGCCGCGTAGCCGATCGTGAGCTGGTTCAGGGTGCGTATGGCGGCGTCGGCGCGCTCGTCGCTGAGCTTGCCCGCCAGCCACCTGCCCCTGATGGCCGACGTGACCTCCACCCGCAGGTGCTCCGGGGCCGCCCAGTGCGGGTCGACCGCCAGCTCGGCCTGGGCGGCATCCCCGGCCGGGCCGTCGTCGGTCAGGGCGTCCACCATGAGCGCCGCGTCAACGACGATCACGCGTCACCGGTGTTCCGCTGATCCCGTTCGGCGCGGATCGCGCCGAGTTCCCCGGCCGTCTCGCCCGGGGCGGCCACGTAGCCGCCGCCAGTCTCGCGGACCTGCCTCAGCAGTATCACGTTCCGCGCCCGGCGGGCGTCCTCTTCCAGCAGTGCGAGCAGGTACGCCTGCATCGACTGGCCCCGGGACCGGGCCACCTGCGCGAGCGTGTCCCGGACCTGCTCGGGGACGTCCCGGACCTGGATGCTCACCACGGATTCATTATACATGCATGCATTATGATTTCATTTAGACGGCGCAGAGAGATCACAACCACGCGGGCCGTAACCGCGTCCTGAAGGCATGAGGCTGCGCCGAACCCTCCTGATCGCGATCGCGACCGCCGTGCTGAGTACCGGCGCGCTGACCGCCGCCCTGCTCGCCGCCGGCACCGCAGCCACCGCGGAGCCTGTTACCAGGTCCCATGCGGGTGCCACCGCCCCGGCGGCCGGCGTCCCGTGGAACCGCGTCGGGCCGGGGTGGGTGCTAGCGCAGTACACCACCGCGGCGCCCGACGGCGGCAAGACCGGCCCGGTCACGCTCTACCTGATCAGCCCGGGCGGCACCCGGTACCAGCTGACCCGCTGGCCGGACAGCCGGTCCGCGCCCGGCCTGGTCGCCTGGTCGCCGGACGGCAAGCGCGCGCTGTTCCAGGTCTTCTCCGGCCAGGGCCGCGTCGAGCAGCTCACCCTGGCCACCGGCCGGACAAGCACCTTTGTCATGCAGGGCAACGCGACGCCGGTCGGCTACACCACGCCGCGCGGACTGAACATCGTGGGCACCCGGCCATCGGGTACCCGCACCATCCTGGCCCGGTACAGCCTGTCGGGCCGGCTGCTACAGCCGCTCGGCTACTCCGCCGGCGCGCTGTACAGTCCGTCCGGCACCGAGTTCGCCGCGGGCGCCAGCCACGGCATCAGGCTGGTCAGCAACCACGGCTCGCTGATCAGGCAACTCCCGGTGCCGGGGACGAGCGCCGGCACCTGCGACCCGGTCCGCTGGTGGGGCAGCGGCACGATCCTGGCGTCCTGCGAGCCGTCGGGTACCGGTTCCCGGCTGCTCTGGCTGGTCCCGGTCAGCGGCGAGCGCCCTAAGGCACTGACGCGGCCGCACGACCCCCGCACCACCGGCGACTTCGGGGATCTGGACGCCTGGCGGCTGCCCAGCGGGCTGTACCTGCAGGCGGCCGGGGCGTGCGGCGTGCTGCACATCTACCGGCAGGCACGCAACGGCTCGATCAGGCTGGTCATACCGCCGCACACCACCGACGATAACCGGGTGCTGACCGCGCGCGGCTCCCGCCTGCTGATCCAGGCCCCGGCCGACTGCATCGGCAGCGTCTCGCTGCTCTGGTACAACCCCGCCACCCAAGCCGAGCAGTGGCTGATACGCCCGCCTGCCCACGTGATCGGCGTCACCGTCGCCGTCCCCTTCTACAGCCGCCAGAACGGTAACCTCTAGAGCTTCCGAGACTGAATTGGCCCGGTGTATCCGGCCGGAATTGGACCTTCCCTCAAGCCACCCTGTTCTCTTAGCCTCCTGACAAGGCGGTAGGAAGAGCAGCCGAACCGGGGGTCGGAGGCACAACTGGCTGGTCAGGCGGTAATGCGCGCGGACGGGGCGAGCGATGTACGCGGGGTGCTGTCGGTCGCCGTGCTCGGGCTGCTCGAGGTAATGGTGGCTGGCCGGCTGGTGGTGTTCACCGCGGCCCGGCTGCAGACGCTGCTGGCCGTGCTGGCCATGTCGGCCGGGGAGACGGTCTCGGTGGACCATCTGGCCGCCGCGGTGTGGGAGGGGAGCCTGCCCGCCGACGTCCGCAAGACCGTGCAGACGTACGTGACCCGGCTGCGCGCGGTCCTCGGCGCCGACCTGATCGGGACCAGGCCGAACGGGTACGTGCTGCACGCCGGGCCCGATCAGGTCGACGCGCTGCGGTTCCTCCGGCTGGTGGACGCCGCCGACGCGGCGCCCGGCGTGCGGGCGGAGCGGGCCCGGCTCGAGGAGGCGCTGGCCCTGTGGCGTGGCATGCCGTTCGAGGGGCTGCGTTCCGGATGGCTGGCGAACCTGGAGACGCCCCGCCTGGTGGAACGGTACCTGGCCGCGGTGGAGCGGCGGGCCGACCTCGACCTCGCCGCCGGGCGGCCCGGCCCGCTGGTCGGCCAGCTGGGTGAGCTGCTGGCCCGCCATCCGCTGCGGGAATCGTTGTGGCTGCGGCTGCTGGTGGCGCTGCACCGGAGCGGGCGCCGGGCCGAGGCGCTGCAGCGGTACCAGGCGATCCGGGTGCACCTGGCCGAGGAGCTCGGCGTAGACCCCGGCGCCGAGCTGCAGCGGGCCTACGCCGACCTGCTGGCGGACCGGGCGCCCGCGGTGACCTGCCGCGGCTGCCCGCTCAGGGGCGGCCGCGCTGATGCCGCGGCCCGACCACGGCCGGCTCAGCGCCGGACGCGGTAGCGGATGTGCGTGGCCTCAGGGGTGTCGATCACCCGGATGATCTCCAGCTCGACGGGTGACGGCAACGTCTCGAACAGCCGCCGGCCGGCACCGAACAGCACCGGAATCTGATGGATCTGGAACTCATCCAGCACCCCCGCCTCGAGCGCCCGCTGCGCCGTGTACGCACCGAGCACGCACACATCGCGGTCCCCGGCGGCGGCCTTCGCCTGTGCCATCGCGCTGGTGATCCCGTCGGTCACGTACGTCACCAGCGGGTAGTTCGCCACCGAGGGACCCGGCGGCCGGTGGCTGGGCACGAAGATCGGACGGCCGCCATTGTCGCCGCCCCAGTGATCGACCTGCTCCACGGTACGCCGGCCCGCCAGCACCGCCCCGGTCGCCTCGAGCTCGTCGTGCAGCTCCCCGGTCGGTCCGGACGGCCGGGAGAAGTCGCCGTACCACTCGTGCAGCCGGTCAAAGCCGTCGCCGCCCGGATTGGCCGGTTCGTCGCCCGGACCCGCGATATATCCGTCGAGCGACATCGACATGTAAAGGACTGATGCAGGCACGTCGGCCTCCTGGGAGCTTGAGCCTTTGGTGAGCGGACATTCGTGCAGCTCCGATGACCACAGAAGGCCCATCCAATCGCGGGCCGGCTTCAGATCGGATTCACGCTCGAGAACCGGGCCCGGCGGCGGACCCGGTGGTTGCTGACGTTGACCTGGTTGGCGCAGCGGACGCTGCAGAAGCGGCGGGTGCCGTTGCGCGACGTGTCGACGAACGCGATAGCGCAGCCCTCCCGCTGGCAGCGGCCGAGCCGGCTGCCCCAGCCCTCGGCGATCAGGTAGGCGAGCCCGGCCGCGGTGAACGCCTTGACCCGGGCCGCGAGGTCGCCGGCCAGCGGCCGGTAGTGCAGGTGATAGGGCAGTCCGTCGTGCGAGAGCAGGCGGGGACGGCAGTCCGACTCGACCAGGAGGTCGTTCACCAGCTCGGCCCGCTCCGCCTCGGCCCGGGGGTCGAACACGGACCGCAGCCGTGCGGTCCAGTTCCGCAGGTCCGCCAGTTCGGCTTCGCCCGGCACCGGCTCCTCCACGTCGAACCCGGCCAGCAGGCTCCCGACCGCCGCCGCGTTGGTCATCGGATCGTTCACCAGGGCGGCGGCGATGTGCGCGCCGGACGACGTGTAAGTGTTGAACTGCACAAGGGCATTACATCATGCTGGTCCGGTGGATGAACGGGCGACCGGGACGAAGGTGCGGCCGGGCGGCATCGGGGCCGGCCTGATCGCCGTGTGCCTATGGGGGCTCGCCCCGGTCGCCACCCGCTCGCTGGTGTCCGAGCTGGCCCCGCTGCCGCTGCTGACCCTGCGCCAGCTGCTGGCGGCCGGCGTGCTGCTGCCGTGGGCCGTTCCGGCTCTGCGCCGGATCGACGCGCGCGACCTGCCGCGGTTGATCGCCGCCGGCCTGCTCGGCATGGTCGGGTACAACCTGCCGGTGACGGTCGGGCTGCAGTGGCTCCCGGCGTCCTCGGCCGGCCTGCTGCTGGCCACCGAACCCGTCTGGGTCCTGGTCATCGGCCTGGTTTTTCTCGCCGAACGGGCGGGCCTTCGTATCGTGCTCGGCACCGGAGTCGCCCTGGCCGGGGTCGCGGTGATCGCCGGGCCGTCCGCGCTGTCGCCGGGCAGCGGGACCCGGGCGGCGGCCGGGGCGGCGCTCGTGCTGCTGGCCACGCTGGCGTTCGGCGGGTACACGGTCGTGCTGCGCCCGCTGAGCGAGAAGTACGGCCCGGTGTCGGCCACGGCCGCCTCGAGCGTGGCCGGGGCCATGCCGTACCTGGCGCTGGCGGGTACCGTCTGGCCGCCGCGGCTATCCCAGCCCGCCTGGGGCGAGATGCTGTTCCTCGCCCTTGGCAGCACGGTCGCCGGGATGCTGCTGTGGAATCGCGCGATCGTCCGCGGCGGCAGCACCAGGATCAGCCGGCTGCTGTACCTGGAGCCGGTCGTCAGCGTGCTGGGCGCGATGATCTTCCTCGGCGAGCGGGCGACCGCGGCCGTCCTGGCTGGCGGGGTGCTCGTGATCGCCGGGGTGCTCGTCATCGGGGACTCGGCTAACGGAGGGAAGCCCGAGCGATCCAGCCACAGGTACCGCACGGATTCCGGGCCCATATGCACCCCGAGCCCAGCGGCGTCGCCGTATCGGGCGGCCAGTTCGTCCGGCCCGGGCAGCGGCCCGGGCCCGAACCACAGCTCGTCGTCGCGCTCGCGCCCCCGCTTCAGCGCGCGGCCGAGCACCGTGGCAACGCCGTCGGTGCGCAGGTTGCCGTGCCGGGTTCGGTACAGGCCCGCCAGCCCGGAGTAGACGTCGAAGCTGGGCCGGCACACCAGGGCGAGCTCCCCCGATGCGCGGGCCGGGTCCTCGGGCCAGTCGCCGGCCAGGGCCCGCCGCACCCAGGCGGCCTCGGTGCGGGTCTCCAGGTCGGCCCACTGGGAGCGGCAGACCGGGTTGGCCAGCTCGCCGAGCCGGGCCGCCCACGGCACCAGGTCGGGAAGGGTGAGCCGCCGCCGCTCGAGGTGTCGCGACCGGGGTGTCGGCAAGAAGCCGGGCAGCTCGAAGCACGCGCCCTCGTCGGCCAGCCGCCCCACGACGCCGATCAGCTCGTCCAGCTGGGGCAGGCTGTCGCGGGTGAGGAAGACGTTGCCGCCGACGCCGAGCCCCGCCTTCCGCGCCCGCCCGGCGGCCAGGCAGGTTTCGGTGTAGGCGCCGGGCCGGCTCACCTGCCGGTCGTGTACCGCGCCGACCCCGTGGAAGGCGAGCCAGAGGTGCTCCGTGCCGGTGGCGGCCGCGGCCCGCAGCACGCCGTGCCAGTCCTCGCGCAATGCCAGCGGCACCCCGATGGTGGGCCACGGCTCGAACATGGTCCCCCCGGCCACGGTGCCGCTGTGCAAGTTGAACAGCCCGAACAGTTCAGCCGCGTCCGGGTGCGCGGCCAGTTCGTGCATCGGGTAGGAATCGAAGCCGAGCCCGCGGCTGTCGCAGTACTCGTGCGCCCGCGCCAGCACCCACTCGATGTCGGCCAGCGGCATCATCCCGTACCCGGTGCCCTGAGCCCAGCAGTGCCGGCACACCGTCGGACAGCCCGCCACCTCCAGGCACAGGTAGACCAGCGTGACCGGACCATCGCTCACGGCCCCATCATCACCCCGCCCCCGCCGATCCCCGTACCGGTTTTCGCCGCCGAGGCGGCGGCGCGGGAGCTAGGGGTCGGGGGCTAGGGTGCCGTCGGGGGCGATGTGGCCGAAGATCTGGTCGAGCATGGTCAGCACGTGCGGATCCTCGACCGTGTAGTAGGTATGGCGGCCCTCGCGCCGGGCCGAGACGATCCCGGCCAGCCGCAGCTTGGCCAGGTGCTGGCTGGTGGTGGGGATGCTGAGGCCGACCCGCCGGGCCAGCGTGCCGACGTCGGAAGTCTCGTGCGCCATCAGCCAGGCCAGGTGCAGCCGGGGCGCGCTGCCGAGCAGCGCGAACGTCGCCGCGGCCGACTGCAGCTGGGGCTGAGTGGGTTCGGTGCCGAGGCGTGAGTCCGGCAGCCCTCGCGGCGTGGACTCGTTCAGCATTGTCTCAGTCTGCTTTGCTCCGGCCCGTTACGCCATGGGTGACGTGTCTCACAAAAATATTGTCAGTTGCGCAATCAACAAAATGATCGATACACTGTGAGCGTCTGAAGGGGAGTAGTCCGGCAACCTGTCGTCGACATACTGAGGGCTCCATGGCCCTCCGGTGGCAGGGCCCGACCCAGGGTGGGCGAGACCTTCGGCCAGCTGAGTCGCCTGGCCGGGTTCCCCTGGTCCCCCGGTCCCGGGCGGCGCGTCCGCCCCGGAGAGTCGTCATGTCCCCGAAGCTGGCCCGCCCGGCCGGCCAGCCGATAGCCCAGCCGATAGCAGCGTGCGTCGCGCTCACTGTCCCCGCCCTGCTCCTGCGCCTGGCCGGCGTGCACCCGGCCGCCGCGCTCAGCCTCGCGGCGTTCGGCACGGCCGTGGTGGCCGCGTCCTTCCTGCTGGCCTGGGCCGCCGAAGCGGCCCGGCTGGACATCGCCGGCCCGCTAGCCATCGCCATCCTGGCCGTCATCGCGGTACTGCCCGAGTACGCGGTGGACCTGTACTTCTCCTATACCGCCGGGCACAACCCGGACTATGTGCAGTACGCGGCGGCCAACATGACCGGATCCAACCGGCTGCTGCTGGGCCTGGGCTGGCCGGTGGTGGTGATCATCTCGCTGTGGGTGGCGTCTCGGCGGTCCGGCCGCAGCGCCCGGGAACTGGTGCTGCGGTCCGGGTACCGGACCGAGCTGGGGTTCCTGTTCATCGCCTCGATCGCGGCGTTCCTGATCCCGCTGTCCGGGCAGATCAGCCTGATGCTCGGCTTCGCCCTGCTCGGCTTCTTCGTCTTCTACCTGTGGAAGGCTTCCCGGGCCGAGCCTGGAGAGCCGGACCTGGTCGGGACCGCCGCCCGGATCGGTGACCTGCCGCGCCGGGCCCGGCGCCTGCTGGTGACCGGCCTGTTCGTGTTCGCTGCGGCCGTCATCGTGGCCTCGGCCGAACCGTTCGCCGAGTCCCTCATCAGCACCGGCACCCAGCTCGGCATCGACCGGTTCCTGCTGGTGCAGTGGGTGGCTCCGCTGGCGTCGGAGGCGCCGGAGTTCATCGTGGCCATCCTGTTCGCGGTGCACGGCAAGGGGTCCGACGCGATCGGCACCCTGATCTCCAGCAAGGTCAGCCAGTGGACGCTGCTGGTCGGCAGCCTGCCGCTCGCCTACCTGGCCGGCGGCGGCGGGACCGCGCTGGTGCTGGACGGCCGCCAGGTCGAGGAGTTCCTGCTGACCGCGGGCCAGACGTTGCTCGGCGTGGCCGCGCTGCTGACCCTGCGCTTCCCGCGCTGGCTGGCCTTCACCCTGCTCGGGCTGTTCGCGGTGCAGTACGCGCTGCCCGGCCAGGGCGCCCGCTACCTGCTGTGCGGAATCTACGGCGGGATCGCCCTGGTCGCGCTGATCCGCAACCGCCGGTACATCCTGCCCGCCCTCACCGCCCCGTTCCGGTCCCCGCCCGGCCCGAGCCTGGCCGAGACGGCCCTCGGTCCCCGGATCGAGCGGATCGAGCAGGACGACCGGCTGGCGGACGCCAGCGCCGCAGCCGCAGGCTATTCCCCACCACGAACACCGAACTGAACGCCATCGCGGCCGCGGCGATCAGCGGGCTGAGGAAGCCGAGCGCGGCCAGCGGGATGGCGGCCGCGTTGTAGCCGAACGCCCAGAACAGGTTGCCTTTGATCGTGGCCAGCGTGCGCCGCGACAGACCGATCGCGTCCGGCACGGCGAGCAGGTCGCCGCGGACCAGGGTCAGGTCGGACGCCTCGATCGCGGCGTCGGTGCCGGTGCCCATGGCCAGCCCCAGGTCGGCCTGGGCCAGCGCGGCGGCGTCGTTGACCCCGTCGCCGGCCATCGCCACCACCCGGCCGGCCTGCTGCAGCCGCTGGATCGCCGCCACCTTGCCGGGCGGCAGCACGCCGGCGATCACCTCGCCGATGCCCACCGCCCCGGCCACGGACCGGGCGGCCCGCTCGTTGTCGCCGGTGAGCAGCACCGCTGACAGTCCCAGCCCGCGCAGCCGCCGGACCGCCTCCGCCGAGGTCGGCTTGATCGTGTCGGACACCACCAGAGCGCCGCGGACGGCCCCGTCCCAGCCGGCGAACACCACGGTCCGCCCGGCTGCCTCCGCCGCGGCCGCCCGCGCCGCGAGCCCGTCCGGCACCGGCCACCCCCACGCCGACGACAGCCAGCCCGCCCGCCCGGCGACCACGACCCGCCCGTCCACGACACTCGAAACCCCCAGGCCCTGGGCGCTGTCAAACCCCTCCGCGGAAGGCAGCCTGCCGAACCGCTCCCGGGCCCCCGCCGCCACCGCCGCGCCGATCGGATGCTCCGACGCGTCTTCCACCGCCCCGGCCAGCCGCAGCAGCTCGTCCGCGTCCACCCCGGGCGCCGCGGCCACCTCGGCCAGGCTCATCCGCCCGGTGGTGACGGTGCCGGTCTTGTCCAGCACGACGGTGTCGATGGCGCGGGTCGACTCGAGGACCTCCGGGCCCTTGATCACGATCCCGAGCTGCGCCGCCCGCCCGGTTCCGGTCAGCATCGCGGTGGGCGCGGCCAGGCCCATCGCGCACGGGCAGGCGATGATCAGCACGGCGACCGCGGCGGTGAACGCCGCCCCGGCCCCGGCCCCCGCCGCCAGCCACCCGGTCAGCGTGGCCACCGCGAGGCAAATGACGACCGGCACGAACACCGCGGAGATCCGGTCGGCCAGCCGCTGCACCGGCGCCTTGCCCGCCTGGGCCTGCGCGACCAGCCGGGCCAGCTGCGCCAGCTGGGTGTCCGCGCCGACCCGGCTGGCCCGGACCACCAGGTGGCCGGCGGCGTTCACGCACCCGCCGGTCACCGGGTCGCCCGGCCCGACCTCGGCCGGGGCCGGCTCGCCGGTGAGCATCGAGGTGTCGACGGCCGAACGGCCCGCGATCACGACTCCGTCCGCCGCGATCGTCTCGCCGGGGCGGACGGCGAACTCGTCGCCGACGGCTAGCCCGGCCGCCGGGATGCGGGCCTCGGTGCCGTCGCGGCGCACCGCGACGTCCTTGGCGCCCAGCGACAGCAGGGCCCGCAGCGCCGTGCCCGAACGCCGCCTGGCCCGCGCCTCCAGCCAGCGGCCGAGCAGCACCAGCGCGGTCACCCCTGCGGCGACCTCCAGGTACGTCTCGCCTTCCCCTCCGGAGGCGAGCGCGTATAGCGACCACAGGTACGCGGCCGTCACCCCGACCGAGATCAGCGTGTCCATGGTGGCGGTGGCGTGCCGGGTCCCGGCCAGCGCGGCCCGGTGGAACGGCCACGCCCCCCACACCGCGACCGGCGACGCCAGCGCCAGGCTGACCCACTGCCAGCCCGGGAACTGCCAGGCCGGGACCATCCCCAGCACTATCACCGGGACGGCCAGGACCAGGGACAACGGCAGCCGCCAGCGTGACATGGCCGTTTCGGCTGGCTCGTCCCGCCGCCCGGCCGTCAGGACCCCCGTGTAGCCGGCGTGCTCGACCGCCGAGACCAGGTCTTCGGCCGTCACCGTGGCCGGGAACGTCACTCGCGCAGTCTCGGTGGCGAAGTTGACCTCGGCGCTGACCCCGTCCAGCCCGTTCAGCTTCCGCTCGATCCTGGCCGCGCAGGACGCGCAGGTCATCCCGCCAATCGTCAGCTCCGCGACCGTCATGAGGACTAATATACCCCCTAGGGGTATTGTCGACCTGGCCGGGGGACCAGGATCGGCGTATGGATCCGCGACAGGTGACCCCGGAGACCCTGGCCGCCCAGGGCCTGGGCGAGGCCGACCCGGTCTCCGGCGGCCTGGCCCCGGTGATCAACCTGTCGACGAACTACGAGCAGCAGCCGGACGCCTCCTACCGGCAGGGCCGCGTCTACACCCGGGCCGACAACCCGACCTCCGAGCACGCCGAGCAGCTGCTGGCCGCCCTGGAGGGCGGCGCGCTGGAGGGCGGCTGCGCCTGCGCGCTGTTCGGCTCGGGGATGGCGGCGGCCACCGCGGTGTTCCAGTCGCTGCTGCCCGGCGACCACGTCCTGGTCTCCCGCGTCCTGTACTGGGGCGTGCGCAAGTGGCTGGCCGAATTCGCCCTCACCTGGGGCCTCGACGTCGAGTTCACCGACACCGGCGACCTGGCCGCGGTGACCGCGGCCATCCGGCCCGGCCGGACCCGGCTGCTCTGGGTGGAAACCCCGGCCAACCCGATGTGGGAGATCACCGACCTGGCCGCCGTCTGCGACCTCGCGCACGCGGCCGGGGTCCGGGTCGCGGTGGACAACACGGTGGCCACGCCGGTGCTGACCCGGCCGTTCGAGTTCGGCGCCGACCTGGTGGTGCACTCGGCCACCAAGTACCTGAACGGGCACGGCGACGTGCTGGCCGGCGCGGTGCTGGCCGCCCGCCGGGATCCGTTCTGGGAGCGGATCAGGTCCTGGCGCCGCAACGCCGGGGCGATGCCGGGGCCGTTCGAGGCGTGGCTGCTGCAGCGCGGCATGCGCACGCTGTTCCTGCGGGTACACCGCGCCTCACAGACTGCCCACCAGATCGCCGCCCATTTCCGCGGCCATCCCGCGCTGACGGCGGTGCTCTACCCCGGGCTGCCGGACCACCCGGGCCACGAGATAGCGGCCCGGCAGATGAGCGGCGGGTTCGGCGGCATGCTGTCCATCCGGGTGGCCGGCGGCGCCGGGCCCGCGCGCGACGTGCTGGCCGCGGTCAGCGTGTTCAAGCGGGCCACCTCGCTGGGCGGGGTCGAGAGCCTGATCGAGCACAGGCGCGGCTCCGAGGGGCCGTCCTCCCCGGTCCCGGACGATCTGCTCCGGCTGTCCGTCGGCATCGAGGCGCCCGGCGACCTGATTGCCGACCTGGAAGCCGCGCTGGACAAGGGCGTGCCCCGGTGAGCGACCTCGCCGCCGAGGTGACGGCCGCGCTCGGCCGCAGCATCCTGCCCTCGGTCATCGCCCGCGGCGCCGTCGGCTTGCACGTCGTCGCCGCCGACAACGGCGTCGTCACCCTGGCCGCGGACGGCTCCCCTGGCGCGGTGCTGCCGATCCTGGGCCGGATCGAGGCACAGCTCCGCGCCGCCGTGCCCGGCGTCACCGCCGTCAGGCTGGCCGCGGCCGGCCCGGCGCCCGAGGCCGGTGACCTGGCCGAGGGCGGTGACCTGGCCGAGGCCGCCCGCGCGATCCTCGACGCCGAGATCAACCCGGCCATCGCGGCCCACCGCGGCCGGGTCACCGTGGCCGGCGTGGCCGGCGGCTGGATCCGGGTCCGCCTCGAAGGCGGCTGCCAGGGCTGCAGCCTGGCCGAGGTCACCCTCAGGCAGGGCATCGAGCCGGTGCTGCGGGCCCGCCTGCCCGCGATGACCGGGCTCGTCGACGTGACCGAGCACGAGGCGGGCACCGAGCCGTTCTTCTCGCCGGAGAAACGGTGACGGCGCAGCCGCGCGTGCTGCTGCTCGTCCCCGCGCGCACCTACCGGGCCGGCCCGGTCCACGCCGAGCTGCGTATCTGCGACGGCGGCCCGGCCATGCTCGAGCTCGCCCCGAGGTCCATCGGCGGCCTGCGCTCGCGCGCCCTGAGCTTCCCCGGCGGCGCCAGCCTGGAAGAGCTCGTGCTGGCCAACGCCCTCGGCCGGCCGGTCCCCGCCGGGAGTGACCCCGTCGTGCCGTGCGGGGTGTTCATGCTCCCGGTGCCGCGCCCGGGTGTCCTGCGCGCGGTCGAGGGCCGGGCCGAGGCCCTGGCCGTGCCCGGCGTCACCGGGCTGACCATCACGATCCCGCCCGGCCAGCGGGTCCGCCCGCTGCCGGACGGGGACCGCTACCTGGGGTTCATCTTCGCATCGGGTGACACCCCGGCGGACGTCGAGCAGGCGCTCACCGCCGCTTCCGGCCGACTGCGCGTGATCGTCAGTGATGACCGTCCGGGCTGCCGCCCATCATCGTGAGCATCGCGCGGCCGCCGGAGCGGAAGAACCGGATCAGCAGCGCGGCGGCCAGCAGCAGGAACACGATGTTGAGGATCGTGGTGTAGTTCCACGTGATGCCCGCCTCGGCGACCCTGGCCGCCCGTTCGGCCGGGATCAGCCCGAGGCCGCCGAACGCGAACTCGACGGCGTAGCCGGCCAGCACCATCGCGGCGTAGAAGATCCCGAGGATGATGAGCATCATCCGGGTGCCGTAGTACTTCCGGTAGATGATCAGGATCGGGATGATGATCAGGTCGGCGAAGATGAACGCGATGACCCCGCCGAAGCTGATCCCGCCGTTCCACAGCACCGCGGCCAGCGGCACGTTGCCGATGGAGCAGACGAAGCTGAGCACCGAGATCACCGGGCCGATCAGCGGGCCCCATAGCTTGGCCGCCAGCGGGTGGCTGGTCAGGAACAGGTGCTGCCAGAACGTGTCGGGCACCCAGGCGCCGATGGCCCCGGCGATCAGCAGCCCGATCACGACGTCGCGGATGACCGCGGCCCACTCCATCACGAAGATGTGGCTGACCGAGGTGTAGCCCTCCCGGCTGCCCAGCCGCCGCCAGAAGCTCCCCTCCGAGGCGATGCTCATGTCCATGGCGGCGTGCCCCTCCATCGACCCGGCCAGCCCCCGGTCCGCCTGCTGCCGCGCCGCCTCGATGAGCTTGCGCCGGACGAACAGCCGGAACGCCACCGCGACCAGCACGATCATGATCGGCCCGCCGGTGAACTCGGCCAGGGTGAACTGCCAGGACAGCAGCAGCGCCATGATGATGCCCAGCTCGATGACCAGGTTGGTGCTGGCGATCTCGAAGGTCATCGCCGCGGTGAAGCTCGCGCCCCGGCGGAACAGCGCCCGGGCCAGGGCCACCGCCGCGTACGAGCACGACGACGAGGCCGCGCCGAGCCCGGTCGCCCGCGCCAGCGTCCTGGGCCTGTCGTCGCCGAGCAGCCGGACGATGGTCTGCCGCCGGATCACCGCCTGCACCACCGCCGAGAGCGTGAACCCGAGGATCAGCGACCAGGTGATCTGCCAGGTCATCGAGCCGGCCACGGCCAGCGCGTGACCGATCGCGTCAAGCGCTCGCATCGTGGCCCTCCGGGGAGGCGATGCTGAGCAGCTGGCGCAGGCAGTGCTCGAGCAGCGGGTGCGGGAAGCCGTCGGACAGCCGGTAGAACACCATCCGGCCGTCCTTGCGGAAGCTGACCATCCCGGCCAGCCGCAGCATCTTCAGCGCGTAGGAGACCTGATCCTCGGTGGCCTCCAGGGCCAGGGCCAGGTCGCCCACGCATAGTTCCCCCGCCGCGGACAGCGCGAACAGGATCCGGGACCGGACCGGATCGGCCAGCATCCCCAGCAACCCCGCCAGCCGTCCGGCCTCCCCGGTCGGCAGCACCCCGGCCCGCGCCGCCGCCACCCGTTCCGGGCTCACCGGATGCTCATGCTCAAACCCTGACATCCGCACCTCCGTACATCCGTATGTCCACACGGATATCCGGAAACATCGCCGTAGTCTCTCATATTCCGGTACGCCGCCCGGATCCTCAGCCGGAGCGCCCAGGCACCGGGGCCGATGTGGCTAGTGGTGTCCCTGTTCCGCCGAACCGGGTTCGCTGCACGCACGGATAACCAATGAGAGGAACCCTCTACCCAATAGATGCGGTAGAGGGTTCCTCTCATTGAATCGGCCTGGGGGTGGTGAGGCTCAGGAGCGTGAACACGGGTCAGCGGCAGGCCCGGGGCAGGGGGATGTGCTGGCGGGCGACGGCCCCGGCGACCCGTGCCTCCCACCAGGACAGCTCAGCGGCGTCGCCGAGCGCCTTCTCCCAGCCGAACGTGGCCATGATTCCGATCAGGCACAAGTCGAGCTGTTCCTGCCACCAGGCCGCGGTGGCGATCCCGCGGTCCTCGAGCGCGGCACGGAACCGGCTGATCGCCGCCTCCTTCGCTTCCGGCAGCCTGGCCCGGTTGAGCGCCAGGTACCAGCACAGATCCCAGCAGGCGGGCCCGGCGCCGGGCAGGGTCCAGTCCAGCAGGACGGTGCGGCCGTCCGGGTGGCTGCCCAGGTTGCCCATCTTCCAGTCGCCGTGCAGGAAGGTATCCGGCAGGCGGGACAGGCGGGAGGTGAGGATCGCCGGGTCGTCGTGGACGCACCGGGCGACGGCGGACAGCAACGCCGACCGTTCGGCCAGGGCGGGCCAGCCGGCCGCGGCGGCCGCCAGCGGCCCCGGCACCTCGGCGGCGTCGAGTTCGGCGGCGATGTTGTCCGGCGCGAAGAACCGCATCCGCTGCGCCATGGTGGTCAAGCCGAGCTGATCCTCCCATCCCCAGAACGCGCTGCCCAAGGCGGCCATGTGCGCGATGAACCGGGCGTGCTGGGCGGCGGGCACCGGGCTGTCCCCGGGCGGGACGAGGGACTCGCCGACGTCGCGCATCACGATGGTCAGGACCGCGTCGTCGGCCAGGTCCATCGCCACCACGGTGTGATCGATGAGGCCCGGCGCCTGGTCCATGATCCCGGACCGCCAGATCAGGTAGGGGCGGTGCACGTGGTCGCCGGCGATCCGCATGATCCAGTCGGAGGAAGCGCTGAGCCGCTTGACGAAGAACGACTCCGGTCCCACCGTGACCCGCTCGAAGACCGCCCCGGCCCGCGCGTCGGCGGGCTCGACCCGTTCCTTCCAGGACGCCCGGGCCAGCAGTTCCCGGGCTGAGCCAACGGTGATCATGTCGGTGCTCATCGCGTCAGCTCGTAGAGGCTGTTGAACGGGTTGTCCATCTCGACGTGCCGGACCTGGGCGAAGCCGGCCTTGGCGGCCAGATCGCGGAGCACCGGCTCGGGCAGCCCGAGGGTGCCCAGGCCTTCGCCGCCCTCGGCCAGGGACGTGGTCATGCAGTACAAGACCGAGAATCCGTACAGCAGGGTGGCGATCGGCCCCACGTTGGCGGCGGCCTGGTCCGAGCAGTTGACCTCCAGGCAGAGGTAGCTGCCGCCGGGCCGCAGCGCGTCCCGGATCGAGCGGAGCAGGCCGAGCGGGTCGACCGCGTCGTGCACGACGTCGAACGTGGTGATCACGTCGAAGGATTCGGGCAGTCCGGCGGCCGCGTCCAGGACCTGGTAGCTGATCCGGTCGGCCAGGCCCGCCTCGGCCGCCGCGCGCCGGGCCTGCTCGACCGACGGCGGGTGCACGTCGTACCCGGTCGCGGTGATCGCGGGGAAGGCGCGGGCCAGGGCGATCAGCGCCTGCCCGGTGCCGCAGCCCACGTCGGCGACCCGGGCGCCGGCCCGCAGCTTGGCCGAGGTCTCCGGCACCAGCGGCAGCCACTGCTGGACGAGCATGTTCTGGTGCCACTGCGCGGTGAACCGGCTGGTGCCGACCCAGACGTCGGGGTGCAGGTCGCCCGGCCGGACCCCGCCGCCGCGGCGGAACGCCTCGGCCACCTGGTCGTAGCGCTGGATCGCGCCGACCAGCTCCTGGTGGACGCCGCCGAAGAAGGCGGGCCCCGGTTCGGTGGCCAGGGTCGGCACGTGCTCGGCGGGCAGGGCGTAGCGCTGCTGGGCGTCGTCGTAGCTCAGGTACCCGGCGGCGAACATGCCGCTGAGCCACTCTCGCACGTACCGTTCCGAGAGCCCGGTCCGGCTGGCCAGTTCCCCGCTCGTCGCCGGGCCGTGTTCGGCCATGTCCTTGAACAGCCCGGTCCGGTCGCCCAGAGCGGCCAGTACGATCGTCGCGGCCGCGGCGCTGTCGGCCAGGACCCGCCCGGTGAACTCGGCTGCGCGGTTCTCGTCCATCGTGATGCCTCCTGTGGTTCGGTTGCCTGTACCTGAGCAGGCGTGCCGAGGCGGTGAACGAGCCGTTCAGTCGCCATGAACGGGGCTGTAGCCTGCGCGAAAGCTATGGTTGAGGAAGGTGGGCCTGGTTCGGGAAGGTGGCGTGCATGCCGCAGCCGGGGGGGTCGCAGGACGCGGAGGCGTTCGTCGGGCGCGATCACGAGCTGGCCGTGCTCTCGGCCGCCCTGCGCCAGGCGGCCACCGGTGACGCCAGGCTGGCGCTGGTGTCGGGGGAGCCGGGCATCGGCAAGACCGAACTGGCCCGCGCCTTCGCCCGGGCGGCCGCCGCCAGCGGTGCGCTGGTGCTGTGGGGCAGCGCCTGGGAAGACGGCGGCGCCCCGCCGTACTGGCCCTGGGTGCAGGCGCTGAGAAGCTACGCCCGGCAGGCCGGGCCGGAGGCGCTCGCCGCTGCGGCCGGTCCGCAGGCGGCCGTGCTGGCGCAGCTTCTGCCTGAGCTCGGCCCGGCCCAGGAGCTCACCGGATCCGGGGATGCGGCCCGGCTGACCCTCTTCGACGCCGTCGGCGCGGTTCTGGACCGGGCGTCGCGGGCCGCGCCGCTGGCGGTGATCCTCGACGACCTGCACGCCGCCGGGCGCCCATCGGCGCTGCTGCTGCGGTTCGCGGCGGCCGCCCGGCTGTCCCGGGTCCTGCTGCTCGCCACCTACCGCACCGCCGAGGCGGCCCTCGACCCGGACGTCAGCGACGTGATCGCCGCGCTCGAGTCGGCCAGCCCGCCGCTGGTCCTGGCGGGCCTGTCCGCCGGGGACATCCGGCTCATGCTGCCCGGCGCGGACGCCGACGTACTCGCCGTCGTGCAGCGCCGCAGCGAAGGCAACCCGTTGTTCGTATCCCAGGTGGCGCGCCTGCTCGGCCCCGGCGCGGCCACGGTCGAGGAGGTGCCGGTCCCGGCCGGCATCCGGCAGGCCGTTCGCCGCCAGGTCGCCAGGCTCGCCGACGCCGGGGCCGCGACCGGCGACAACACCCCGGGGGCGGACGAAATCCTGGCCACCGCCGCGGCGATCGGTCCCGGCATCGACCCGGCCCTGGCCGCGGCGGCGCTGGGCATCCCGGCCGGACCGGTGACCCGGTTGTGCGACGACGCCACCGCCGTCGGCCTGCTCGGCCCGGGCCAGGACGTCGGCGAGGTCTACCGGTTCCGGCACGCGCTGATCAGGGAAACCCTCTACGCCGAGCTCTCGCCGCAAGCCCGGGCCCAGGCGCACCACCGGATCGCCGCGGTGCTGGAGGACCGCGCGGGACGAGGCCACGCCGAACTGGCCTACCATCTCCTGCGGGCCGTCCCCGTCAGCGCCGAAGCCGCCGCCCGGGCCGTGCACCATTCCCGGCTGGCCGGCGCCGACGCGCTGACCGCGCTGGCCTACGAGGAAGCCGCCGGCCACTTCCGGCACGCCCTGGACGTGCAGCGCCGGGCGGCGCGGGCCACCCCGGCCGACCGGGCCGGGCTGCTGCTCGGCCTGGCCGAGGCGCTGACCAAGACCGGGACCGATCCGGCCACGGCCCGGGTCATCGACGAAGCGGTCCGGCTCGCCCGGGACGCGGACGAGCCACGGCTGCTGGCCGCCGCGGCGCTGCTGAACGCCCAGCACCTCGACTTCAACGCCCCGGCGGACACCGCCACCACGCTGCTCCGCGAGGCGGCCGCGGCGCTGGACCCGGCCGACCACGCGCTGCGCGCCCGCACGCTGGCCCGGCTGGCGATCACGCTCGCCGCCGCGCCGGCCGAGGCCCGGGATACGGCCGAACGGGCCGTGCTGGACGCGCGCGAAGCGGCATCCCGCGATCCGGACCAAGACGCCGCCGCGGCCCTCGCCGCCGCGCTGACCGCCCGGCACTACGTCCTGTGGGGCACCCAGGATCCGCCGGACGCGCTCGCCGCGGCCGACGAGATCGTCACCGCGGCCCAGCGGGCCCGCGCACCAGAGGCCGAACTCGACGGCCGCGTCCTGCGCCTGACCCACCTGCTCGAGCTGGGCGACGGCCCCGCCGCCCAGCGAGTCCTGCCCGAGCTCGACCGGATGGCCGCGTGGCTGCGCCAGCCCGCCGTCAGGCTGGCCGCCCTGTCGCGGCGCTCGACCCTGGCCGCGCTCGCCGGTGACTTCGGGCCGGCGGCCGAGAACGCCCGGCAGGCGTTCCAGACCGGCCGGGCGGCCGGCCTGCCCGACGCCAGCGCGGTCTACTGGGGCCAGCTGTTCGCCATCTGGCTGCACGCCGGCCTGCCCGCGGCCGACGAGCAGTGGATGGAGCGGGAACTGCGTGACCTGGTGGCGCGGTCGAATCTGCCGGTGGCCCACGCCGCGGCCCTGGTCCAGCTCGAGGCCGCCCACGGCGCGGTCGAGCAGGCCCGCGGCCGGCTGGACGAACTCGTCGGCATCGGACTTCGAACCATGCGCCCGGACATGCTCTACCTATGGGCGCTGACCCTGCTCGCCCGCGACTGCGTCGTGTTGCGGGCGGCCAGCCACGCGCCACGCGTCTACCGGTCCCTGGCCCCCTACGCCGGCCGCGCCGCCGTCGCCGCCGGGGCGGTCATGTGCTCCGGTTCCACCGACTTCTACCTGGCCGGGCTGGCCGCGCTGAGCGGCGATACCGCGGCGGCGGACCGGCACTACCGCGCGGCCGCCAGCATGCACCGGCGGCTCGGCGCCCGGCCCATGCTCGCGCACACCCTGCACGAGCACGCGCGGCTGCTGGACCCTTCCGCCGCGTCGGTGGCGCTCGCCGAGGCCCGGGCCATCGCCGCCGAGTGCGGCATGACCAGGCTGCTCGCCGCCTTCGACCAGGACGGACCGCCCCGCAAACCCGACCACCTCACCCTGCGGCACGAAGACGACTTCTGGCTCGTCGGCTTCGCGGACGCCGTCACCCGGGTGCCGGACAGCCTGGGCCTGCGCTACCTGGACCTGCTCATCCGCCTGCCCGGCCGGGACCTGGCCGCCCTGGACCTGGTCCAGGGCGCGGCCGCCACGGGCCCGGGCGGCGCGGCGGCAGCAGAAGACGGGCTGCACGACGCGTCCGGAACCGGGGCCGACGAGGTCCTCGACCAGCAGGCCCGGGCGGCCTACCGGCAGCGCCTCACCGCCCTCGACGAGGAACTCACCGAGGCCGAGGCGTGGCACGACACCGAGCGGGCCAGCCGGCTGCGCGCCGAGAAGGACTTCCTGGTCCGCGAGCTTGCCGCCGCGACCGGGCTCGGCGGCAGGCCACGGCGCCTCGGTGCGGAATCCGAACGTGCCCGGCTCAACGTCACCCGGGCCATCAGGTCCGCTATCGCCAAGATCCGCGACCGCGCCCCGGCCGCGGCCGCCCACCTCGACCGGTCCGTCCGGACCGGTACCCGCTGCTCGTACTCCCCGCCGGACCACCCGGGCTGAGCACGACATGCGCCAGAACACCCTGCGTGTCCGCCTGCTCGGCCCCGTGGACCTCCAGCTCGACAACCAGGCGCTCCCGCCGCTCGACTCGGCCCGGGCCGAATCCCTGCTCGCCTACCTGCTTCTCCACCGGGACGCGCCGCAGCCGCGGCAGCGCCTGGCGTTCCTGCTCTGGCCCGGGTCGAGCGAGGGCCAGGCGCAGACGAACCTGCGTAAGGTCCTGCACACGCTGCGCCGCGCGCTGCCGGACGCGGACCGGCTGATCGAGATCGGGCCGCGAACGCTGCGCTGGCGGCCGGACGCGCCGCTGTGGCTGGATGTCGAGCGGTTCGAGCGCGCCGTCGCCGACGGGCGGCCGGCCGAAGCGGTCGGGCTCTACGCCGGCGACCTGCTGGAGGGCCACTACGACGACTGGCTGGCCGCCGAGCGCGAGCGGCTCCCCCGGCCGCACCCCCACGCGCCGCAGCGGGCCCCCCCCCCCACACAGGCAGGCCAA
>Ga0081540_1000782_pt1 | contig 29170 bp, 25 predicted proteins | sample TabmetS2T1R1_FD_71024 | JGI IMG/M metagenome (GOLD analysis project Ga0081540, IMG submission 71024) | Tabebuia heterophylla rhizosphere microbial communities from the University of Puerto Rico - S2T1R1 | ecosystem: Host-associated > Plants > Roots > Rhizosphere ...
GTCGGCGACCGTGCCCTGGTACGCCGATGCCGGGGTGGACCTGCGGCTGGGCCAGCCGGTGGAGTCCGTTGAGCAGAACGGGCTCGTGCTGCCGGGGGGAGAGTGGCTGCCGGCCGATCTCACTGTTGTCGCCATCGGGGTCAGGCCGCAGGTGGGCTGGCTGGCCGGCTCGCCGGTGAAGCTGGAGAACGGGGTCGCCGTGGATGGGCGGCTGCGCGCGTCGGTACCCGGGGTGTACGCGGCGGGTGATTGCGCGGCCTTCTTCTCCGCCCGGTACGACCGCCGGCTGCGGGTCGAGCACTGGGACTGCGCGCTGCATTCACCAGAGGTGGTGGCGGCCAACATCCTCGGCGGGGATGAGACGTACGACCCGGTCCCGTACTTCTGGTCGGAGCAGTTCGGCCTGACGGTCCAGTACGCCGGGCATCACGGCGGCTCCGAGCGGCTGATCTGGCGCGGTGACCCGGCGAGCCAGGAGTGGACCGTGTGCTGGCTGGTGGGACAGGAGCCGGAGGGCCCGGGTGGCGCAACAGCGTCCGGGGAGCGGCTGGTGGCCCTGCTTACGGTGAGGCGGCCACGGGACCTTCTCCAGGGCCGGCGCGTCATCGCCGCAGGCGCCGCCGTCGACCCTGGCCGCCTCGCCGACCCGGCCATCCCGGTGCGCGACGCCGTCCGCGGCCGTGCCTGAACTGCCCCGAGCCCGGTCGGCAACGGTCCGCCGGTCGAGGCCCTCGCGGCGCGGCTGAGGCCTAGGACGTCGGCGCCTTCCGGCGCGGCCTTCCCCGCGCCACCCCCACGCCGCCCGTGACGAGCATCGTGACCAGGAAGACCACATAGATCACCCCGGCAGCGGACGACCACTCGAACCGGCCCGGGTACCTGGCCAGTGCGATGAATTGCAGCACGCCGAGCAGGACATAGCCGAACGAGGCCGGGAAGAGGCGGCACGCGTCCCGCTCCACCAGCGCCTGTACGGCGGCCACCCCCAGGCTGATCAGCCACGCCCCGGTCGCCTGGGCAACCAGCGGCGTCAGCTTCCATGGCCACCACGCGACGTGCGCTGGCGCGGCGAACAGCGCCACGCCCGTGCCCAGCAGCACGATGGCCTGCGCGGCCAGCAGGCCGTAGACCCAGCCGGGCAGGAGCACCGACCGGGGTGGATCACCGCCCGGCGTTGCGAGCTGCACCGCCAAGATGATCAGCATCAGCAGCGGGACGAGCACGTAGATCGCGATCCAGGTCCAGGTGACGATCCGCGTGCCGATGGCGAACTGGCTGCCCAGATGGAACTGCCCCAGGTGCAACAGCGTGGCCACGAGCGTGAGCAGCGTGAACACGAGCACCGTGGGCACGGCTATGCGTCCGTTGGCCCAGATCCGCTGCCGCGCGGCCAGCGCCTCGAACGAGACGCTGGCCCAGTAACCCCCACCCAGGAAGGCGGCGGCCAGCGGGTTGAGGACCGTCCAGGCGAAGAAGGTGGCGGTGCGGTCCGTGAACACGAAGAGCTGGAACCCTGCCAGCAGGACCAGGACGGCGGCGACATAGAGCAGCACGCGCATCCCGGGCACGAGCGGCTTTACGGCCACCGGCGTTACCGTCCGGCTTGCGGTGTCCTTGCTCACCCCGCTACCGTTCCGCGCCGGCCCGGGCGGCCGCCTCGGATTGCAGCCACGCATGCACCTGCGGGATGGCCACCGCGCCCTCGCCCACGGCCGATGCGACCCGCTTGACGGCTCCGCGGCGCACGTCGCCGACCGCGAACACGCCGGGCAGGCTGGTCTCCAGCGGGAACGGTGCGCGCTCGAGCGGCCAGCGTCCACCGCCCTCGCCCAGGACGTCGGGCCCGGTGCAGATGAAACCCCACTTGTCCCGTACCAGACTGTCGCCGAGCCATTCGGTGTAGGGGTCTGAGCCGATGAGGACGAACAGTCCGCCAGCCGGGACACTCCGGCGCTGCCCCGTACTGGAGTCCTCAAGCACGAGTGACTCCAGCCGGTGGTCGCCCGTGCCGTCGACGATCCGCGTGTGGTAGGAGACGTCTATATTCGGCGCGGCGTCGATCATCCGGATCAGGTACTCGGACATGCTCTGGGCGAGCGATTCCTTGCGCACGAGGATGGTGACCTGCCCGGCCCACTTGGCGAGATGAATCGCCGCCTGCCCGGCCGAGTTCCCGCCGCCGACGACGAACACCGGCAGCCCGCGCATGGCGGATGCCTCGGCGACCGCCGCGCCGTAGAACACGCCTCGGCCCTGCAGCGCCTCCAGGCTGGGAACGCCGAGGCGGCGGTATTTAGCGCCGGTCGCAATGATCACGGCACGCGCGGTGAGTACCTGTCCGTCGGACAGGCCCAGCCGGTAGCGACCGCTGTCGCCCGACAGGCTCACTGCTTGCCGCATGAAGATGAAGTTCGTGCCGAGTGACCAGGCCTGCTGGAAGGTCTCGTACGCCAGCCTGGATCCGCTGATGCCCTGTGCGAAGCCCGGGTAGTTGCGGATCATCGAACTGGTTCCCGCCTGGCCGCCGATGGCCTCGGGCACCAGCGTCGCGGTCCGCAGGCCTTCCGAGGCTCCGTAGACCGTCGCGGCCAGGCCTGCCGGGCCCGTGCCGACCACCGCCAGGTCGTAGACGTCCTCGGCAGAGATCGGTGCTGTGAGGCCGAAGGCTTCGGCGATCTCGAGGTTCGACGGGTTGACCAGGGTTGGGTTTTCTGCCGCGAACCGCAGCACGACCACCGGCAGTTCCGGGTCCGTGAGCCCGAGTTCCTTCAGCATGCGCTGGCCGCGCTCCGAGGCGGCGTCGTAGAAGCCGAACGGGAGCCGGTTGCGGGAGAACGTGTCGCGCAGTTCCTGAGACCGCGGGGACCACTGCTCGCCGATCAGCCGCAGGGCCTCGAACCCGCCGAAATCCCCCGTGTTCCACTCGCTCAGGAACTCGGTGACCGCGCGGTGGAACTCTTCGTCGCGCTGGCTCTCCGGAAGGGGGACCCAGTGATCGACCTTGCCCTGGGCGATGGCCTGGAAGAGGGGCTCTACGTAGGCGAAGTCGCCATAGTAGAAGGCGGCCACCCGCAGCGCCGTCGCGTCGACCGCGCGAACCGCGGCGAGCGTATCGATCCCCTCCGGGTCCTGCCCCCCGATCCCGCCGATGACGAGCGCGATCCGTTCTCCCGCGTCCTGTATCTTCCGGATCGCCGCCGCTAGTTCCGTGGGCTCGCCGCATGTCACGATCTGATAGTCCGCCCCGTACCGCTTCGCGAGTTCGCGATGCAGGTTCTGCCGGGCAGCGTCGTCGCGGCTCACGATGACGATGGCTGGCATGCCTGCGACGATACCGCTTGTCCTCAGGTGGGAGCCCGTTCCGGGTGCAGCCTGATTTCCCGGAACGCCCTCTCCTGACATCCCCGGCCCCTTCGATCCCCCCGATCCGGCCGCCGCGCCGCCGTCGGCAACCGGCTGCTGGTGACACGACGGCGGCGCTGCGTGTGCCGGAGGCATGAGCGTAACACGACCCTCACCAGGAAGTCTTTAGCTTCGCTATACCTTTTACTGACCAGGGGATTACTGGCTGGCCAGGTGCCCGTAGACCACCGACGGGCCCGGGGGATCGCGCTGGTGAAGCGGCGGTGAACGGCTGCTGGCGGGTTTGGTTCAGCGTGGGGTGTGGGACATTCGGAGATGTGGCACAGATTGACCCTGTGGCCGACGGTCTCGTCGGCAATTGGCTGACCATCTCCGAAGTAGCTAGCCGCCTCGGCCTCCAGCAGGGCCGGGTCCGGCAACTGCTCCGCGACCGCAAGCTGGTCGCCGTGCAGCGTCCCGACGGCACGCTGTGTGTACCCGCCGCGTTCTTGGACGGGAACCACATCCTCAAGGGCCTGCATGGGACGCTCACCCTGCTCTTCGACTGCGGCTTCGACGAGCCGGAGTCGTTGCGCTGGCTTTTCACGGCTGACGCTTCGCTCCCTGGTACGCCGATCCAGGCCATGACCGAGCACCGCGGGACCGAGGTGAACCGCCGGGCGCAGGCCCTCGCGTTCTGAGGGACGGGCCCGGGCGGGTACCTCCGCGGCGTCAACGTTGATGCGCTTAACGCGCCGCCCCTCCGCTCCACGCTGCGCCGCGGTCTGCCGCGCTGGCGCCAGCTCCGGATGGCTACTCCTGCCCACTCTGCTCACACCGGCACCTGCTGTCACACCGCCTCGCACGCCCAGACTCGTGATCATGGCCTGGGCGCACACCTGACCGCAGCAATGTCGTGAACACCAAGCTGCAAGGACGGGCCGCCGTGATGAGCCGGGCTCAGCCGTGGCGGGCGGTGGCCGTCACGGCGAGTTCGGCGAGTGCCGCCTTGGCCTCGTCGGTGACGGGTGCCCGCCCGAGCGCGGCTACCGCCTCGGCGACGTGCTCATCGATCATGGTCTCGCACGCGGCGAGCGCGCCGGTATCGGTGATCACCGCGCGCACCTCGGCCACCCCCGCCGCATCCAGCCGGGGATCACCGAGCCGCTCGTCGATGATCCTTGCCTGCGCCGCTCCGGCTCGAGACCGGGCGATGGCGAGCAGCACGGTCCGCTTCCCCTCCCGTACGTCGTCACCGGCGGGCTTTCCGGTCTGGGTGGGGTCGCCGAACACGCCGAGGATGTCGTCGCGAAGCTGGTACGCGACCCCCAGCGGGAGGCCGTAGGCCGTCAAGGCGGCCGGAACCGGCCCGCCGGGGAAGCCGGCCAGGGCGGCACCGAGGTGCAACGGCCGCTCGATGGTGTATTTGGCCGTCTTGTACTCGACCACCCGCAGGGCGCTCTGCACGGTCTCGTTCCCCGTGGCCTGGCTCACCAGGTCCAGGTACTGGCCGGCGATCACTTCGGTGCGCATCAGGTCGAGCACCGCCTGGCCCCGGCGCAGCGCGCCGTCCGGCAGGCCGCTGGCGTGATACATCCCGTCGGTCCACGACAGCAGCAGGTCACCCATGAGAATGGCGGCGCCCGTTCCGAACGATTCCGGCGACCCGTGCCACCGCTGCCCGGCGTGACGGGCGGCGAACCGGCGGTGCAGCGAGGGCCGGCCCCGGCGGGTGTCGCTGCCGTCGATCACATCGTCGTGCACCAGCGCGCTGGCGTGCAGCAGCTCGAGCGCGGCCGCGGCGGTCAGGATCGGCGGGCAGTCCGCCCCGCCCGCGCCGCGCCAGCCCCAGTAGCAGAACGCCGGCCGCAGCCGCTTCCCGGCCGCCAGCAGCTCCTCCAGCGCCTCCAGCACGGGCAGCAGTTCGCCGCCAGCCCGCAGAAGCACCGCACGCTGCTGGTCCAGGAATTCGCGCAGGGCACGTCCCACCTGCTCACGGATATCACCGAGGGCGGCGGGATCGTGCGCCATGATCGCGAGACTAGGCGATGTGCGGGCCGCGCCGCGTGCGGGCTTCATGGTGTGCAGGCTTCGTTGGGTGCGGGCCTCGTGGTGGGCGGGCCTCATCGCGCGGGCCCCTCGCGCGGCTTCATCGCGTACGGCCTTCATCGCGTACGGCCTTCATCGCGTACGGCCTTCATCGCGTGCGGCCTTCATCGCGTGCGGGCCGCTCCGGGGATGCCGGCCTGACGCCAGACCGGTGGCCGTCCTAGCCTGGGATTCATGGGTTTCCGGTCCCCACACCGCGCTCCCGCCATCCGCGATCTGCTGGCGCAGGGACGCGGATCGTTCTCGTTCGAGTTCATGCCGCCCAAGACCGAGGCGGACGAGCGGCAGCTCTGGCGGGCGATCCGCATGCTGGAGCCGCTGCACCCGACGTTCGTCTCGGTGACGTACGGCGCGGGCGGCTCGACCCGCGACCGGACCGTCCGGGTGACCGGGCGGATCGCGGCGGAGACGACCCTGACGCCGGTCGGGCATTTCACGGCGGTCAACCACTCGGTGGCGGAGCTGCGGCACGTGATCGGCTCGTACGCCGCGGTCGGGGTGCGCAACGTGCTGGCGCTGCGGGGCGACCCGCCGGGGGACCCGAACGGGGAGTGGGTGCCGCACCAGGATGGGCTCCGCTATGCCAGCGAGCTGGTCAGCCTGATCAGGGCGATGGGCGATTTCTGCGTCGGGGTCGCGGCGTTCCCCGAGGGACACCCGCGCTCACCGGACCTGGAAACCGACGTGGCGTATTTTCTCGGGAAGTGCCGGGCGGGCGCCGACTTCGCGATCACCCAGATGTTCTTCTTCGTCGAGGACTACCTGCGGCTGCGCGACCGGGTCACGGCCGCCGGCGGTGAGGTGCCGATCATCGCCGGGATCATGCCGATCACCAGCCTGCGGACGCTTGAGCGGGTGGTACTGCTGTCCGGGGCGAAGCTGCCAGCCGGGTTGGCCGACCGGCTGCGGGCGGCCGGGGACGACAAGGCGGCGGTGCGCGAGATCGGCGTGGACTACGCGGCCGGCATGTGTGAGCGGCTGCTCGCCGAGGGTGCTCCCGGCCTTCACTTCTACACGCTGAACGGCTCGCGCTCGACGCTCGACATCTACCACCGGCTCGGGTTGGCCGGGCGGCCCGCCAGCGGCGGCTCGTCCCGCAGCGGCAGCGCCGCGCCCATGATGGCGTAGGAAGGGCCGGTACCGGGGAAGGTGAACGCGGGCAGCAGGTCGGCGAAGCCGAGGCTGCGGTACAGGCGGCGTGCCCGGGTCTGGCCGTCCGGCGTCGACAGCACGGCGGTCCGCTCCGGGCGCCCCGCGGCGAGCGTGTGCATCATCGCCCGGCCGGTTCCCCTGCCCTGATAGTCGGGGTGCACGTGCACCTCGGCGAACTCGAAGGAATCACCGAGCCAGTGGCCGGCCGCCTCGCGGCCATGCTGAGTCGTGATGCTCTGCCGGACCACATCGTGCCACCACTGGCCGGCCGACCCATGAAAGCCGTACGCGAAGCCGATGAGCGCGCCCCGGTCGCCTTCCGCGTCGGTGAGCGCGGCCGGATGGCCCTCCGGGTCCGTGGGCGCGGCCGGATCGCGCTGACCGTCCCGCCCGCCAGGCCCGTTAGGCCCGCCAGGCCCGCCAGGCCCGTTAGCCCCACGGGGAAGAACGGCCACCACGGCGCAGAACGCCGGATAGCCGGCGTGGCGCTCCATGATGGACGTGCGGCCGGGAAGTTCCGACGCCGGCGCGTCCATCGCCAGCGCGTAGATCCCGGTAAGGGCGTCCAGTTCGGCGGCGAACTGCTCCGCGTTCAGTACCCGCAGCCCAGGTCCGGAGCGCACCCAGGTAGCGTACGCGAGGTTCCCGGCCGGTCGCACGGGCCGCGTTTTGTCGGACCCAGCGGCTACGTTCGAACGTAGGTCCAAACGAGTAGACGTGCAGCCGAAATTATGTTCGAATAGATCCAGCGGTGCTTTCCGGCAGTTCCTCCCCCGGCTGCCGGTATGGCCGGCCCGGAGCGCGGGGAAGCGCCTCCAGGCCGAACCGGGCCGCGGCGGAAGGAGTGCCATGGACACGCGTACACAGGCGACGCCGGGGCGGGCGCGCTGCCGGGTCGCGCCGACAGCCCTTGCTCTCCTGGAGTCCGCGCGGCATGGCCTGGCTAACGCAGCCGACGAGACCAGCGTCGGCGGGCGCTATGTGGCTGCCCATCTGGCGGCCCTGCGCGCGGCGGCGGCCATCGTCGCGGCCCGGCCCGCACCGGGGACGAGCCGGCGCAGGAAGGCACCCCCGAGCGTCTGGGAGCTCCTGCCGCGGGTGGAGCCCGCGCTGGCCGAATGGGCGGCGTTCTTCGCCGCCGGGGCGGGCAAGCGGGCGGCGGCCGAAGCTGGGCTGCCGCGGGCGGTCTCCGGGCGCGAGGCGGATGATCTGCTTCGGGACGCCGAGACGTTCCTGTCGCTGGCCGAGGAGGCATTGGGGGTGGCCGCACAGCCGGTGCTTCCGCTGCGCTGCACCGGGTAGGCCGGCCAGACCCGATCCTGCCGTTTCCGCGCTGCACGGAGGCAGGTGGGCCAGTCACCCCGTTTTCGAGGAGTGGCCGGCTGCGACGCGGGTGGCCTGGTAAGCGCGGTCATGGCTGGTGCCGCCGCAGGAGTCCCGGCCGGGGGATGAGGGCGGTTTGGGCGTGGGCAGCTGGGGTGCTGTCCCGGGCCGGGGCCGGAGGGCGGGTGTCGCGCCGCCCTCCGGCCCGGTCAGAGCGCTTCGACCGCGCCCCGGGCCTCCGAGTCGAGGACGCCCCACCCGATCAGCTCTTCGGTGAGGTCAACCGGCGACCTGTCGTAGATGACCGCCAGGGACCGCAAGTCCTCCTGCCGGATGGACAGCACCCTGCCGTTGTAGTCGCCGCGCTGGCTCTGGATCGTCGCCACGTAGCGGGCGAGCGGGCCTGCCTTGTCCTTCGGCAGCTGAGCCATGCGCTCGAGGTCGATGACGAGCTTCGGCGATGGTGCCAGCGCGGTGGGCGCGGCATCGCCCGGCAGCAGTTCCGACACGGGAACGCCGTAGAACTCGGCCAGTTCGGCAAGTTTCTGCACGGTGACGGAGCGGTCGCCCCGCTCGTAGGAACCGACGACGACAGCCTTCCAGCGTCCGCGGGACTTCTCCTCGACTCCGTGCAGCGACAGTCCCTGCTGGGTGCGGATGGCGCGCAGCCGCGCGCCCAGGGTCTTGGCGTACTCAGATGGCATAGTCCTCGGCCCCCGGCCAGTGGTCGCATTGAGTGATGGTTACGGACAGTGACGGTAGGCCGCTGACGGGACCAGGTCAAGCCGAATGGCAAAAAGTAAGTGAACTTAAGCGCCGCGCTCCGGCCAGCGGAGACCGGTTTCGTCTGGTGGCCAGCCCTACGGAATCCTTGCGCGAAGGCCGGGCTCACACCGCGTTTCCGTCCGGTTTCCGCCCGCGTGGCCACGTGGCGCGGTCCGCGGCCCCACCCGTGTCCTGCCGCAATGTGGATCACTCACTGTCACCAATGACCTGCAAGAAGGCTCGGCCGCGCCTGCGCTCCGGCGGCCCGCCCGACTGGTACGGTGTGACGGACCGGCATCCTTTAAGGCCCGTCCTGTGAGGCGGGAAAGGAGGTCAAGGTGGGGCATGTGCATTCAGCCGGCCACGAGCCCCGGCCCGGCACCGACGCGACCGCCCGCTCGGTACCCGGCCAAGGCAAGATCGTGCTGGAACGGGACGAGATCGGCCGGGCGCTTACCCGGATCGCGCACGAGATCATCGAGCGGACAAGAGGAGCGGAGCAGGTCGTCCTGCTCGGTATCCCCACCCGCGGGGTACCCCTGGCGGGCCGTCTGGCCGCCGGGATCCAGCAGGTGGAAGGCCATCCGATCCCACACGGGTCCCTGGACATCACCATGTACCGCGATGATCTCCGGCTGCGCCCGGCGAGGACGCTGCGCCGGACGCGGGTCCCGCCGGACGGGATCGACGGCAAGATCGTCGTGCTGGTGGACGACGTTCTCTACTCGGGGCGGACGGTACGCGCGGCACTCGACGCGCTCAACGATCTCGGCAGACCACGAGCGGTGCAGCTCGCGGTCCTCGTCGACCGGGGCCACCGGGAGCTGCCGATCCGCCCCGACTACGTCGGCAAGAACCTGCCCACCTCGCAGCAGGAACTCGTCCGGGTACTGCTCACGGAGGTGGACGGCGAGGACGCGGTCCTGCTCGGCACGGCCGCCGGCGCGGAGACGACCGGCGGGAGGCAACGGTGAACCGGCACCTGATCTCGGCGGCGGACCTGAGCCGCGACGATGCCCTGCTGGTGCTCGACACCGCGGACGAGCTCGCGCGCATCTCGGACCGCCCCATCAAGAAACTGCCCACGCTGCGCGGCCGGACGGTCGTGAACCTGTTCTTCGAGGACTCCACCCGGACCAGGATCTCGTTCGAGGCCGCGGCCAAACGGCTGTCCGCCGACGTGATCAATTTCTCCGCCAAGGGCTCCAGCGTCGCCAAGGGCGAGAGCCTGAAGGACACGGCGCTAACGCTGGAAGCGATGGGCGCCGACGCGGTGGTCATCAGGCACAACGCATCCGGCGCCCCGCACCGGCTGGCGGAGTGGGTGCACGGCAGCGTGATCAATGCCGGGGACGGGGCCCACGAGCACCCGACCCAGGCACTGCTGGACGCGTTCACCATCCGGCGCCGGTTCGGCCGCAGCAGCGGCTCCGGGACCGGCAACGGCGGCGGGACCGGCAGCGGCTCCGCGACCGGCAACGGCACCGGTCGCGGCGGCCGGGGCGCGGCGCTGGACGGGCTGCGGGTCACGATCGTGGGCGACATCCTGCACAGCCGGGTGGCACGCTCCAACGTCATCCTGCTGCACACGCTCGGCGCGGAGGTGCTGCTGATCGCGCCGCCGACCTTGCTCCCGGTCGCCGTTGATACCTGGCCCTGCTCGATCGACTACGACCTGGACGCGGCCCTGCCCAAGAGCGACGTGGTGATGATGCTGCGCGTCCAGCAGGAGCGGATGAACGCCGCGTACTTCCCCAGCGTGCGCGAATACAGCCGCCGCTACGGCCTGGACGCCGCGCGGATGGCGCAACTGCCCGAGCGCACCATCGTGATGCACCCGGGGCCCATGAACCGCGGGGTGGAGATCGCGGCGGGGGTCGCCGACTCGCCCAGATCCACAGTGGTAGAGCAGGTCGCCAACGGCGTCAGTGTGCGGATGGCCGTTCTGTACCTGCTGCTCGGCGGGGCGGAGGACGACCAGTGACCGCCGCCGGCACCTGGCTGATCAGCGGCGCGCGGCCGCTCGGCGGTGACCCCACCGACATCGGAATCCGGGACGGGCTGGTGGCCGCGCTCGGGCCCGGCGCGGCGGCGGAGGTGGGGCCGGGGGCGCAGGCGCTGGACGCCGCGGGCCTGATCGCCCTGCCGGGCCTGGTCGACCTGCACACCCACCTGAGAGAGCCGGGCCGGGAGGACGCGGAGACCGTCGAGACCGGCACCATGGCGGCGGCGCTGGGCGGGTTCACCGCCGTGCACGCCATGGCCAACACCGAGCCGGTCGCCGACACCGCGGGCGTGGTCGAGCAGATCTGGCGTCTCGGGCGCCAGGCCGGGCACTGCGACGTCCTGCCGGTCGGCGCGGTCACCGCCGGGCTGGCCGGCAAGCAGCTCGCCGAGCTCGGCGCCATGGCCGACTCGGCCGCACGGGTGCGGGTCTTCTCCGACGACGGCCGCTGCGTCTCCGACGCGGTGCTCATGCGCCGGGCGCTGGAATACGTCAAGGCGTTCGACGGCGTGATCGCGCAGCACGCCCAGGAGCCGCGGCTCACCGACGGCGCGCAGATGAACGAGGGAGAGGTGTCGGGCCGGCTGGGCCTGGCCGGGTGGCCGGCCGTCGCCGAGGAGGCGATCATCGCGCGCGACTGCCTGCTGGCCGCCCACGTCGGGTCGGCGCTGCACGTCTGCCACGTGTCCACGGCCGGCTCGGTGGACATCCTGCGCTGGGCGAAGTCCAAGGGCTGGCGGGTGACCGCCGAGGTGACCCCGCACCACCTGCTGCTGACCGATGAGCTCGTGGCCAGCTACGACCCGGTGTACAAGGTGAACCCGCCGCTGCGGACGGCGGCGGACGTGGCGGCGCTGCGGGCGGCCCTGGCCGACGGGACGATCGACTGCGTGGCGACCGACCACGCGCCCCACCCGCTCGAGGACAAGGAAACCGAGTGGGCGGCGGCCGCGTTCGGCATGACCGGGCTGGAGACCGCGCTGCGGGTGGTGCAGGAGGCGATGGTGGAGACCGGCCTGCTCGACTGGGCGGGCGTCGCCGACCGGATGTCGGCCCGGCCCGCCGCGATCGGGCGGGTGTCCGGCCACGGGCAGCCGCTGACGGCCGGGTCGCCGGCCGGCCTCACCCTGTACGACCCCGAGCCACGGGAGGCGATCGACCCCGCCGCGCACGCGTCCCGGAGCCGCAACACGCCGTTCGCGGGCCAGATGCTGCCGGGGCGGGTGGTGGCCACGTTCCTGCGCGGCTGCCCCACCGTCCTGGACGGGAAGCTGATCTGATGACGGCCGGCCAGCGCGCCCGGTCGGCGGGCCAGGCCGAAGGCCGGCCGGCGATCCTGGTGCTGGAGGACGGCGCCGCGTTCCCCGGCACCGGGTTCGGGGCCGACGGCGAGACGTTCGGCGAGATGGTCTTCAACACCGGCATGACCGGATACCAGGAAACGCTGACCGACCCGTCCTACGCCCGGCAGATCGTGGCGATGACCGCGCCCCACATCGGCAACACCGGTGTCAACGACGAGGACGCGGAATCGCGCCGGATCTGGGTGAGCGGCTACGTCGTCCGCGAGCCGGCCAGGATCGCCTCCAGCTGGCGCGCCCGCCGCAGCCTGGACGAGGAGCTGGCCGCCCACGGAGTCCCGGGCATCGCGATCACCGGCACCCGCGCGCTCACCCGCCACCTGCGCGAGCGCGGCGCGATGCGGGCGGTGATCGCCGCCGGCGGCGACCAGCAGGCCCTGCAGGCCCCGCAGGCCCTGCAGGCCCGCGTCCTGGCCAGCCCGTCCATGCTCGGTGCCGACCTGGCCCGCGAGGTGTCCACCGCCGAGCCGTACACGGTGAACCCGCCGCGGGGAGCCGGTGTCCGGTACCGGGTGACCGCCGTGGACCTGGGCATCAAGGCGACCACCCCGCGGTCGATGGCGCAGCGGGGCTGCCGGGTGGAGGTGGTCCCGGCCACCAGCACCGCGGATGAGATCCTCGCCACCGGCCCGGACGGGGTGTTCTTCTCCAACGGGCCCGGCGACCCTGCGGCGGCCGGCTACGCGGTCGAGGCCATGCGGGGCGTGCTGGCGGCGGCCGTCCCGGTGTTCGGCATCTGCCTGGGCAGCCAGATCCTCGGCCGCGCCCTCGGCCTGGGCACCTACAAGCTGCGGTTCGGGCACCGTGGCGTCAACCAGCCGGTCAAAGACCTCGCCACCGGCCGCGCCCAGATCACCAGCCACAACCACGGCTTCGCGGTCGCCCTGCCCGGCGCGGCGGGCGCGGAGCCGGCTGTGGCGCCCGCCGGAGCCCGGGTGAGCCCGGCAGCGCGGGTGCCCTTTGACACGCCGCACGGCCGGGCGCAGGTCAGCCACATCAACCTCAACGACGGCGTGGTGGAGGGCCTGCGGCTGCTCGACCGGCCGGCGTTCGGCGTGCAGTACCACCCAGAGGCGGCCCCGGGCCCGCACGACGCGGACGGCGAGTTTGACGCGTTCTGCGCCCTGATGGAGCGCCCCCGGTGAGTCCCGTGTCCCCGCCCGCGATGATCCTGAAGACTTTTCAGCGCATACGACGGAAAAGCCTTCACGATCATGGAAACCAGAGGGGCGGCGGCGGTGCCCAAGCGTGACGACCTGCGGTCGGTGCTGGTCATCGGGTCGGGGCCGATCGTGATCGGGCAGGCCTGCGAGTTCGACTACTCCGGCACCCAGGCGTGCCGGGTGCTGCGCGCCGAAGGCATCCGGGTCAGCCTGGTCAACTCCAACCCGGCGACCATCATGACCGACCCCGAGTTCGCCGACGCCACCTACGTGGAGCCGATCACGCCCGACGTGCTGGAGAAGGTCATCGCCGCCGAGCGGCCGGACGCCGTGCTGCCCACGCTCGGCGGCCAGACCGCGCTCAACGCCGCCGTCGCCCTGCACAACGCGGGCACGCTCGCCAGGTACGGGGCGGAGCTCATCGGCGCCAGCATCGAGGCGATCACCGCGGGGGAGGACCGGCAGCGGTTCAAGGACATCGTCACCGGCCTGGGGGCGGAGGTCCCCGGCAGCCGTACCTGCCACACGGCCGGCGAGTGCGAGCAGGCCGCCCGCGAGCTCGGGTACCCGCTCGTGGTCCGGCCCTCGTTCACCCTCGGCGGGGCCGGATCGGGCGTCGCCCACGACGGCGAGGATCTGCGCCGCATCGCCGGTGCCGGCCTGGACGCCAGCCCGGTCACCGAGGTGCTGCTGGAGGAGTCGGTCCTGGGCTGGAAGGAGTTCGAGCTCGAGCTGATGCGCGACCGCAACGACAACGTCGTGGTCGTCTGCCCGATCGAGAACATCGACCCGATGGGCGTGCACACCGGGGACTCGGTGACGGTGGCCCCGGCCATGACGCTGACCGACCGCGAGTACCAGCACATGCGGGACGTTGCGATCGCGGCGATCCGCGCCGTGGGGGTGGACACCGGCGGGTGCAACATCCAGTTCGCGGTGCACCCGCGGACCGGCCGGATGGTCGTGATCGAGATGAACCCCCGGGTCTCGCGGTCTTCGGCGCTGGCGTCCAAGGCCACCGGCTTCCCGATCGCCAAGATCGCCGCCCGCCTGGCCATCGGCTACACCCTCGACGAGATCCGCAACGACATCACCGAACAGACCCCCGCCAGCTTCGAGCCGGCCCTGGACTACGTGGTGGTCAAGGTGCCCCGGTTCGCCTTCGAGAAGTTCCCGGGCGCCGACCCGGTGCTCACCACGCACATGAAGTCGGTCGGAGAGGCGATGGCGATCGGGCGCAGCTTCCCCGAGGCGCTGCAGAAGGCGCTGCGCTCGCTGGAGAGCCCTGCGGCGCCGCTGAGCTGGCGGGACCCGCCCGGCGACGCGGCGGACCTGCTGGCCCGGTGCTCCGTCCCGCACGACGGTCGTCTGGCCGCGGTCCACCAGGCGGTCCGCGCCGGGGTGAGCGTCCCCGAGCTTGCCGCCGCGACCGGTATCGACGCCTGGTTCATCGACCAGATCAAAGCCATCGAAGAACATGCGCAACGGATGGCGTCGGGTGGCCCTCCCACCGTGGCGACGCTGCGGGCGGCCAAGCAGGCCGGCTTCTCGGACGGGCAGATCGCCGACATCTGCGGCATCGCCGAGGAGCGGGTACGCCGGTGGCGGCACGACCTCGGCGTCCGCCCGGTCTTCCACACGGTGGACACGTGCGCGGCGGAGTTCGCGGCGCGCACCCCGTACCTGTACTCCACCTACGACGAGGCGAGCGAGGTCCCCGCGGGAGACCGCCCGAAGGTGATCATTCTGGGCAGCGGGCCGAACCGGATCGGGCAGGGGATCGAGTTCGACTACGCCTGCGTGCACGCGTGCTTCGCGCTGTCGGCGGCCGGCTACGAGACGGTGATGGTCAACTGCAACCCGGAGACCGTCTCGACCGACTACGACACCTCGGACCGGCTGTACTTCGAGCCGCTGACGCTGGAGGACGTGCTCGAGGTCGTGGACGCCGAGCGCGTGAGCGGCCCGGTCGCGGGGGTGATCGTGCAGCTGGGCGGGCAGACCCCGCTCGGCCTCGCCCGGGCGCTCGCGGGCGCGGGGGTCCCGGTGGTGGGCACCAGCGCCGAGGCGATCCACCTTGCTGAGCACCGGGGGGAGTTCGGCGCGCTGCTCGCCGCGGCCGGGCTGACCGCCCCCAGGCACGGGACGGCGGCGTCGTTCGCCGCCGCCAAGGCGGTCGCCGCCGAGATCGGCTACCCGGTGCTCGTGCGCCCGTCCTACGTCCTGGGCGGCCGCGGCATGGAGATCGTCTACGACGACGGCACGCTGGAGTCCTACGTCGCCGTGGCCACCCAGGCCAGCCCGGAACACCCGATCCTGATCGACCGGTTCCTCGACGACGCGATCGAGATCGACGTCGACGCGCTCTTCGACGGCGAGGATCTCTACCTGGCCGGCGTGATGGAGCACATCGAGGAGGCCGGCATCCACTCGGGCGACTCCGCCTGCGCCCTGCCCCCGATCACCCTGGGCCCCCGGGAGATCGACCGCATCCGGGAGTCCACCGGGGCGATCGCGCGCGGGGTGGGGGTGCGCGGGCTCCTCAACGTCCAGTACGCGCTGGCCGCCGGGGTGCTGTACGTGCTGGAGGCGAATCCCCGGGCGTCGCGCACGGTGCCGTTCGTGTCCAAGGCGACCGCGGTCCCGCTGGCCAAGGCGGCGGCGCGGATCATGCTGGGCGCGACCGTGCCGCAGCTGCGGGCGGAGGGGCTGCTTCCGGCCGCCGGTGACGGCGGCACCATGCCGCTCGACGCGCCGATCGCGGTCAAGGAGGTGGTGCTGCCGTTCGGCCGGTTCCGGGACGCGCAGGGGCAGGGGGTGGACACGGTCCTCGGCCCCGAGATGCGCTCCACCGGTGAGGTGATGGGCATCGATGAGGTGTTCGGCACCGCGTACGCCAAGTCGCAGGCGGCGGCCTACGGGGCGCTGCCGGTCAAGGGCCGCGCGTTCGTGTCGGTGGCGGACCGCGATAAGCGGTCCATGATCTTCCCGGTCAAGCGCCTCGCGGACCTCGGATTCGAGATCTGGGCCACCCGCGGAACCGGTGAGGTGCTGCGGCGCAACGGCGTTCATGCCACGATCGTGCGTAAGCACAGCGACGGCGCATCGCCGGACGGTGAGCCCGACATTGTCGCCAGGATCCTGGATGGCCAGGTGGACCTCATCGTGAACACGCCATTCGGGAGCCCTGGGCAGTCCGGGCCGCGGCTAGACGGGTACGAGATCCGCACCGCCGCGGTCCGGCGGCAGATCCCGTGCGTGACCACGATCCAGGGCCTGGCCGCCGCCGTGCAGGGCATTGAGGCGATCACGCGCGGTGAGGTGGGTGTGCGGTCCCTGCAGGAGCACGCGAAGGCGCTACGCGCCGGGGGAGCGACCGCGGGCCGCGGTGCGGTGGGCGGTGAGCCATGACGAACGGGCCCACCCGGCCCGCTGAGCCGGGTGCCGCGCCTGCCCACGTCCAGGTCAAGGGGACGGTGCTGACCGTGCGCAGGGTGGACGCCTATTACGCGATGACGGTGGTCGCGCCGGGGGTCGCGGCCAGGTTCCGGCCGGGCCAGTTCATCGCGGTCGCGGTCGGCGGCCCGGACACCTCGACGCTGCTGCGCCGCGCGTTCTCGATCCACGGCGTGCGGCCCGACCATGGCGGCACGGTGGAGTTCGTGTTCGCGGTGGTCGGCCCGGGCACCCGCTGGCTGGCCGAGCGGCGCACGAGAGACACGCTCGACATCGCGGGCCCGCTCGGGCGGCCGTTTCCCGTCCCCCGCGACCCGATGAGCTGCCTGCTGATCGGCGGCGGGTACGGCAGCGCCCCGCTGTTCCCGCTGGCGGACCGGCTGCGCGGTCGCGGCTGCGCGGTTGACTTCCTGCTCGGTGCCGCCAGCGCCGACCGCGTGTTCGGCGCGCTCACCGCCCGCCGGGGCGGGCGCACCGCGACGATCACCACCGAAGACGGCTCGATGGGCGTGCGCGGGCTCGTCACCGACGTCCTCAGCCAGGTCATCCACGAGCGCAGGACCGATGTCATCTACGCCTGCGGCCCGATGAGGATGCTCCGCCAGGTGACGGCCATGGCGCGCCGCTACGACATCCCGGCACAGGTCCTGGTGGAGGAGTCCATGGCCTGCGGGACAGGTGTGTGCATGACGTGCGTCCTCCCGGTGATCGGGGAGGACGGGGTCACCAGGATGGTGCGGTCGTGCGTCGACGGGCCCGTCTTCCAAGGCGACCTGGTCCGCTGGGACGACGTGGGCACGATTCCGTTCGACGCGCTCGGTGCGCCGGGCTGGAAGCCGCGGCCGGCCGCGGCCTCCAGCACCGGCCAGGCGACCGCCAGGAGGCGCGCCAATGGCGATTGACATGCGGACCAGGCTGGGGCACGTCGAACTGCCCAACCCCATCCTCACCGCGTCGGGCTGCGCCGGGTCGGGCCGTGACCTCGCGCACTACTTCGACGTGGCCAAGATCGGCGCGGTCGTGACGAAGTCGGTGATGCTGGACCCGCGCGCGGGCCGCCCGACCCCGCGGATGGCCGAGACGCCCAGCGGGATGCTCAACTCGATCGGGCTGCAGGGCCCGGGCATTGACGCCTTTCTCCAGCGTGATCTGCCCTGGCTGCTGTCGAGAGGGGCGCGGGCGGTGGTGTCGATCGCCGGCGGCAGCGTCGACGAGTTCGCCGAGCTGGCCGGGCGCCTCTCCGACGCGTCCGGCGTGACGGCGGTGGAGCTCAACATCTCCTGCCCGAACGTCGAGGACCGGGGGCAGGTCTTCGCCTGCGACCCGGGAGCGTCGGCGGCGGTGGTCGAGGCGGTCCGCGGACGGCTGCGTTATGACGTCCCGGTGTTCGCCAAGCTGTCGCCCGACGTCACCGACATCGTCGCGATCGCGCGCGCCTGCGTGGCAGCGGGCGCCGACGGGCTCTCGATGATCAACACGCTGCTCGGCATGGCGATCGACACCGAGACCATGCGCCCCGTGCTGGCGGGGATCACCGGCGGCCTGTCCGGCCCGGCGATCCGCCCGGTCGCGGTGCGGTGCATCTGGCAGGTGCGCGCGGCGCTGCCGGACGTGCCGGTCATCGGGATGGGCGGGGTGCGCACCGGCCGGGACGCGCTGGAACTCATCCTGGCCGGAGCCGCCATGGTCAGCATCGGGACGACGATCTTCCACGACCCGTCCGCCTGCGTCCGGATCCTCCGCGAGCTGGAGGAGGAGCTGGCCAGCCGGGGGATCGATCGCCTGACGGACGTCATCGGGCTGGCCCACGAGCCGCATCCCGTGCCGGGACGCAGGCTCTCCGGCAGCTCGCTGTAACGTGAGGGCACCGCCCCAAGGAGGAACCTTGACCCAGCCGGCGCCGATAGCGGTCGCACTCGACGCGCCCGACCTGGAGACCGCCGCGCGGTGGGCCGCGCTCGTCACGCCGCACGTCAGCACCGTCAAGGTCGGTCTCGAGCTGTACCTCAGGTACGGGCCGGAGATCGTGGCCTCCATCCGCGGCGCGAGCGGCGTCAAGATCTTCCTCGACCTGAAGCTGCACGACATACCCGCCACGGTGACGGGCGCGGCCCGGGCGGTGGCGAGGCTCCGCCCGGAACTGCTGACGGTGCACGCGGCGGCCGGCCCCGAGGTGATCCGGGCCGCCGTCCAGGGAGCCCCGTACACCACGATCGCCGCCGTCACGGTGCTGACCTCGCTCAACCAGGCGACTCTGGATCAGATCGGCATGCTTGGACCGATGTCGGAAGCCGTGCGGCGGCTCGCCGTGCTCGCGGTCGAAGCGGGGGCGCGGGGGCTGGTGTGCTCGCCGCAGGAGGTGGCGGCGGTCCGGGCCGAGGTCGGCCCGGACATCACGCTGATCACACCCGGCATCCGGCCGGTCGGCTCGTCGGCCCACGACCAGGCGCGGACGGCCACGCCCGAGGAGGCCCTGCGCGCCGGCGCCAACCTGCTGGTGATCGGGCGGCCCATCACCGGCGCACCCGACCCGGGCGCCGCCGCCGCCGCCATCGCCGCGCCACTGCGCCGGCTGACGCCGGCGCCCGGGTGAGGCACTCTCCCCCTGGGCCCCGCACCGCCGCGCCACCGCGCGGCTGACGCCGGCGCCGGGTGCGGCAGTCCCCGCTGGGCCCGCATCGCCCGGCCCGCATCGCGGCACCCGCGCCGCTCCGGTCGGCGCACCGCGGGGCTCGCCCTCGTCGTCTCCTGCCCGTTGCCGGCCCTCGGCACTTGTCTAACCCGGCGTCCCTGTGCTGCCGCGCGTTTGCATCACATGTTCCCGGAAAAGTGTCGTTATGGCCGAAAGCGGGCGGCCGGCGCAGGTACCGGCCGCGCCCCGGCGGGCTGCCGCGCCGACCCGCGCGAACGCCGGTTTTAGCTACACTTAGTATCCGACTGCTTACGGAAAGTAGTATAAGCCAATTTGTGACGCATTAAACGCTGGTTTGCGTTGCCTCAGAGAGCCGGACTCGCTACTTTCCCTAGCCGACCCATCTTTTTCTATTGGAAACCCGAGGTGAACTGGAGTGGCTCTTCCTCCCCTCACTCCCGACCAGCGTGCGGCCGCTCTGGAGAAGGCAGCCAAGGCACGCAAGGACCGCGCGGAAGTCAAGAACAACCTGAAGCGCGGCTCCACGACGCTGCCGGCCGTGCTGAAGCAGGGCCAGCGCGATGACATCGTTGGCAAGATGAAGGTCTCGTCTTTGCTTGAGGCCATGCCGGGTGTCGGTAAGGTACGTGCGCGCCAGATCATGGAGCGCCTCGGCATCGCGGAATCGCGCCGAGTTCGCGGCCTGGGCGCCAATCAGCGCAGTGCGCTGGAGAACGAGTTCGGCGGCGATATCTGACCGACGCAGACGGCCCCAGGGGCGGGCGCGGGGGACACGGTTCCAGCACCGATTCGTCCGGTCATCGCGCATGCGGTACCGCGCTTGTCCGTGGGGCCGCCGACGATGCCCGGTTGACCGTACTTTCCGGCCCTTCCGGTGTGGGCAAGGGCACGGTCGTGGCCGGGTTGCGGAAGAAGCGCCCGGACATCTGGCTCTCGGTCTCGGTGACCACGCGCTCGCCTCGGCCGGGTGAGGTGGACGGCCGCGAATACCACTTCGTCAGCGACGACGCGTTCGACGCGATGATCGACGGCGGCGAACTGCTCGAATGGGCCTCCTTCGCGGGGCACCGGTACGGCACGCCGCGTGAGCCTGTCGCCCGTCGCATCGCGGCAGGTGTCCCGGCGCTGCTGGAGATCGACATCGAGGGGGCCAGGCAGGTGCGCCGGGTGGTCCCGGACGCCCTCCTGGTCTTCCTCGCCCCGCCCTCCTGGGACGAGCTGGTGCGCCGCCTCTCCGGCCGGGGCACCGAGCCGCCCGAGGTCATCGCGCGCCGGCTCGAGCTGGCGGCCAGTGAGATCGAGGCCGGGAAGGAATTCGACATCACGCTCGTTAACACGTCCGTCGAGGACGTCTGCGGGCAGCTGGTAGCCTTGATGACGGCCTCATCTGGCCATCACCCCATTGACGGAAGGTAGACGGTGGCAGGCAATACCGCTGCGGATGGCATCACCAATCCGCCGATCGACGACCTGCTCGATGTCGTTGACAGCAAGTACCGCCTTGTCATCATGGCGGCCAAGCGGGCACGGCAGATCAATGCCTACTACGCCCAGCTCGGCGAGGGCCTGCTGGAGTACGTGGGACCGCTGGTGGAGACCCGCGTGCAGGAGAAGCCCCTGTCGATCGCGCTGCGGGAGATCCGGCAGCGGACGCTGTCCGCCGTGGAGACGGCGGAGAGCTGACCTACTGACGCCTGGCGGGGAACGTGCCGGCCCGCATCGTTCTTGGCGTTGGGGCGGGCGTCGCCGCGTACAAGGCGTGCGAGCTGCTCCGGCTGTTCACCGAGGCCGGCCATCGGGTACGTGTGGTCCCCACCGAGGACTCGCTGCGGTTCGTGGGCGCCGCCACCTGGGCGGCCCTGTCCGGCGAGCCGGTCGCCACGAGCGCCTTCGCCGACGCGCACGACGTGCCGCACGTCCGGCTGGGCAAGGAGGCGGAGCTCGTCTTCGTCGCCCCCGCCACGGCTGACCTGCTGGCGCGGGCGGCCGCCGGGCTGGCCGACGACCTGCTCACCGCGATCCTGCTGATGGCGCGCTGCCCGGTGGTTTTCGCGCCCGCGATGCACACCGAGATGTGGGAGCATCCGGCCACCCGGGCCAACGTGCGCACCCTCCGCGAGCGTGGCTGCCTCGTCCTCGACCCCGCGTCCGGGCGGCTGACCGGCGCCGACGCCGGTCCCGGCCGCCTGCCCGAGCCTGCCGAGCTCTACCAGGCGGCGGTCCGGGTGCTGGCACGCCGCAGCGCGGGTCTGGCGCCTGACCTGGCAGGGCGCCGCGTCGTGATCAGCGCGGGCGGCACGAGAGAGGAACTCGACCCCGTTCGCTTCATCGGCAACTGGTCTTCCGGCCGGCAGGGCTACGCGCTCGCCCGGACCGCCGCCGCCCGCGGCGCGGAGGTGACCCTGGTATCGGCGAACGTGGACCTCGCCGAGCCGGCTGGCACCAAGGTGGAGCGGGTGACCTCGGCCTGCCAGCTGCAGTCGGCGATGCTGGCCGCCGCGGAGGGCGCGGACGCCGTGGTCATGGCCGCCGCCGTCGCCGACTACCGGCCGGAGGCCAGAAGCGACAAGAAGATCAAGAAGACCGGCGCCGCCCCGGAACCGCTGCGGCTGGTCGAGAACCCTGACATCCTGCGTGAACTGGCCAAGGGCCGGCGGCCCGGCCAGGTCATCGTCGGGTTCGCCGCCGAGACCGAGGACATGCTCGCGCACGGGCGGGACAAGCTGGCTGCCAAGGGGCCCGACCTGCTCGTGGTCAACCGGGTCGGCCGGGGCATCGCGTTCGGCACCGACGACAACGAGGCCGTGGTGCTCGCGGCCGACGGGAGCGTCACACCGGTGCCGCAGGGGCCCAAGGATGTGCTCGCCGACGTGGTCTGGGATCTGGTCGCTGCCCGGCTGGCTGGGCCAGCCGGGCAGCCAGGGCCACGTGGGCGGGCCGGGCGCCCGTAGCCGGCCCAGGCAGGGTCCGGCTCATCGCGCGCCGCGGCCCCGATACACTCGGCAAGACCCCGCCGCAAGACCCCGCCGCCAGCAGAAAACGAGACCTCGCTCCCGGCAGAAAAGGAAGTCAGGTGGCCCGTCGCCTCTTCACCTCCGAGTCGGTCACGGAGGGTCATCCCGACAAGATGGCTGACCAGATCAGCGACGCCATCCTGGATGGAATGCTCAAGGATGACCCGAACAGCCGTGTCGCAGTGGAGACCATGATCACCACCGGCCAGGTGCACGTGGCCGGTGAGGTGACAACCGAGACCTATGTCGACATCCCGGGCATCATCAGGGACAAGATTCTTGAGGTCGGGTACGACTCGTCGGCCAAGGGGTACGACGGGGCGTCCTGCGGCGTCTCGGTGTCGATCGGGTCGCAGTCACCCGACATCGCCCAGGGTGTGCTGGACGCGTACGAGTACCGGGAAGGTGAGGGCTCCAGCGAACTGGACCGGCAGGGTGCCGGTGACCAGGGGCTGATGTTCGGGTACGCCTGCCGGGACACTGCCGAGCTGATGCCGCTGCCGATCATGCTGGCGCACCGGCTCGCCCGGCAGCTGTCGCGCGTGCGCCGCAACGGGGAAGTCCCGTACCTGCGGCCGGACGGCAAGACCCAGGTGACCATCGAGTACGCCGGTGATACACCGGCCCGCCTCGACACGGTGGTGGTCTCGGCGCAGCACGCCCCCGATATCGATCTCAAGGAGCTGCTCGCCCCCGACGTCCGCGACCTCGTGGTGGCGCCGGTGCTGGCCGGGCTGGACCTGGACATCTCCGGCTACCGCCTGCTGGTCAACCCGACCGGCCGGTTCGAGGTCGGCGGCCCGATGGGTGACGCCGGCCTGACCGGCCGCAAGATAATCATCGACACCTACGGCGGCATGGCCAGGCACGGCGGCGGGGCATTCTCCGGGAAGGACCCGTCCAAGGTCGACCGCAGCGGCGCCTACGCGATGCGGTGGGTGGCCAAGAACGTCGTCGCGGCCGGCCTCGCCGACCGCTGCGAGACGCAGGTCGCGTACGCGATCGGGAAGGCGAAGCCGGTCGGGCTGTTCGTGGAGTGCTTCGGCACCGAACATGCGCCCGTGGAGCGGATCCAGGACGCCGTGCTGGAGGTCTTCGACCTGCGGCCGGCCGCGATCATCAAGGATCTGGACCTGCTGAGGCCCATCTACGCGCAGACGGCGGCATTCGGGCATTTCGGCCGCGAGGAGCCCGACTTTTCCTGGGAGCGGACCGACCGCACCGGCGCGCTGCGGTCGGCGGCCGGCCTCTGAGAGACGCCCGCCCGCGGGTTCGTGCGGTGCTCGGCAGGCACCGGGCTCGCGGTGGTGTGGGCGGCTGTCTGCCGTTGGACGCGAACGTCGCACGCGGTCACGGCCGCGCCGCCGCGTGACCACCTGTGGTCCGACGGCTCTGGTAGGACAGAAGCGTGGCAGGGCAAGCGGACCAGGCGGCCTCGCCGCGCTCTGCCCGCCCACGGGCCGCGGCCGCGCGCGCCGCCTCAGCCCGCGGCGGCCGGCGCCCCGGCCCGCCCGCGCAGGAGCTGCCGGTGGCCAGGATCGCCGTGGACGTCTCGCTCGCGCACCTCGACCGGCCGTTCGACTACCTCGTGCCACAGCGGCTGGCGGCGACCGCGGTACCCGGGTGCCGGGTGAGGGTGCGGTTCGCGGGCCAGCTGACGAGCGGCTACCTGCTGGAGCGGGCGGCCGTCAGCGAGCATCGCGGACCCCTGGCCTACCTGGAGCGGGTCGTTGCGCCCGAGCCGGTGCTGACCCCCGAGATAGCGGCGCTCGCCCGCGAGGTCGCCGACCGCTGCGCCGGGACCCTCGCCGACGTGCTCCGGCTCGCGATCCCACCGCGGCACGCCGGTGCCGAAGCCGCCGGCCGCCCGCCGGAGGCAGCGGGGGACGGCCGGCCGCATCGGCCCGGAACCCACAACGGCCAGCTGCCTGCGCTGCCACGGCCGGAGCCGGGACCATGGGCGCGTTACCCGGCCGGGCAGGCGTTCCTCGCCGCGCTCGCGCGGGGGCGCGCGCCGCGCGCGGTCTGGTCGGCGCTGCCCGGGCCCCGCTGGCCGGACGAGATCGCAACGGCCGCTGCGGCGGCCGCGTCGGCCGGGCGGGGCACGGTCATCGTGGTGCCAGACGCCCGGGACCTGGCGCTTGTCGACCGCGCCCTGTCCGACGCGCTCGGGCCGGACCGGCATGTCTGCCTCGCGGCCGGGCTCGGGCCCGCCGAACGGTACCGCCGCTGGCTGGCCGTGGCCCGCGGGACGGTGCCGGTGGCCGCCGGCACCAGGGCCGCCATGTTCGCCCCCGTCCGCGACCTCGGACTGGTCGTGATCTGGGACGACGGGGATGACCTGCACGCCGAGCCGCGTGCTCCCTACCCCCACGCACGGGAGGTGCTCGCGCTCCGGGCGCACCGCACCGGCGCGGGAGCCCTGATCGGCGGGTTCGCGCGCACCGCCGAGGCGGCCAGGCTGATCGGCACCGGCTGGGCGGCGGCCATCACCGCCTCCCGGCCGACGGTCCGGCGCTACGCGCCACAGATTCAGGCGGCGGGGGCCGACGCCGAGCTCGCGAGGGACGAGGCCGCCCGCTCGGCCCGGGTACCGAGCCTCGCGCTGCGCACCGCGCGCGCCGGGCTGGCCCGCGGCCCGGTCCTCGTGCAGGTGCCCCGGCGAGGTTACGTGACCGCCGTGGCGTGCGAGAACTGCCGGGCGCCCGCGCGCTGCGCGGCCTGTGCCGGCCCGCTCGCCCTGGAGGCGAGCGGCGGGCCGGCGCGCTGCCGGTGGTGCGGGCTGGCAGACCTCGAGTGGCGGTGCCCGGCATGCGGGGACCCCCGCGTCCGCGCCCTGGTGACCGGGGCCGGGCGGACGGCGGAGGAGCTGGGGCACGCCTTCCCGGGCACGCCGGTGGTCGTGTCGGGGGGCTCGACGGTCGTCGAGACGGTTCCGTCCGCGCCGGGGCTCGTCGTCGCCACTCCCGGGGCCGAACCACGGGCCAATGGCGGATACGCGGCGGCCGTGCTGCTGGACGGCTGGGCGCTGGTAGGCCGCCCCAGCCTGCGCGCCGCCGAGGAGGCGCTGCGCCGCTGGCTGAACGCTGCCGCGCTGGTCCGGCCGGGAACCTCGGGCGGCACGGTGACCGTGGTCGCCGAGCCTGGCCTGCCGGTCACGCAAGCGCTGATCCGGTGGGATCCCGTTACTCATGCGGACAGGGAACTGGCCGAACGTGAGGCTCTCCGGTTCCCGCCCGCGGTACGGATGGCCGCTCTTTCCGGTCCGGGTGAGGCGGTGGCCGAACTGCTCGCGGCGGCCGTGCTCCCGCCGGAGGCAGAGGTCCTCGGGCCGATTCTGCTGGACGGCGACATCGCGGGGAAGGATGGGCAGAACCGCCCGGCCGAGGCTGGGATGGTAGCCGGGGCTGATGGGGCAAATGTGTTCAGCGAGGACAACGGGGCAGATGGTGTGCCGGGCCAGCAGGTGCGGGCGCTCGTCCGGGTACCCAGATCCGCGTCATTGTCGCTCGCAGCGGCGTTGCAGGCGGCACAGGGTGTGCGCAGCTCACGCAAGAGCGCGGGCACGGTCCGGGTCCACCTTGACCCGGCCGAGCTGATCTGAGGTGGTCGCCAGAGGCCATAGGGTGCTGGGGTGGCCACCTCACGACGGAACCCGCGATCCGGGCCGGGTGCACCCCGGGCAGGCGGCCCGGCCGGGACCGCTGGCGGCGGGCGGGCTGCCGCCCCCGGCGGCGGCGATGAGCCGGGCCGCGGGGCGCCCCGGCTGCCTCCGGTGCGGCTGGCGCCACGAGAGGAACTGGCCGGGGCCGCGCGGGTGGCGCCGCTGCTCAGGGCCGCCAGGGAGGTAGCGCGCTGGCTGGCGCCGGGCCGGCGGGTACTGGCCGAGGACGGTCGGCTGCCGGCGGCCGATGCGGCAGCGGCCATCGCAGAGCTGGAACTGGCGCCGGGAGAACTCGACGCTGCATGGCGCGTCGCGGCCCGCACCGGAATGCTGGAGACCGCCGACGGCCGGGCCAGGCCGGGCAGCCGGGTGACGGTGCTCGCCGCAGGCGATGCGGAAGAGGTCCTCGCCGTCTGGGATGACGCCCTCACCTTGATGCTCACCGCGGAGGACCTGGACGGCATGGCCACGGCCCTGTACACGGTCGGCGGGCCGGTGAAGATGGACGCCCTCTTCGAGGCGTACGTGGCGGCCGCGGGCGGCGGGGCCCGCCATCCCGGCCCCTCGTACGCGGGCGGTGACCCGGAGCAGGATCAGGCAGCCGGGCTGTCCTCGGCGCTGGAGGCGCTCGCCGACCTCGGGGTGGTGGAGCTCGGGACGGACGAGGCCGCCGGCGGCCTCACGGTGACGCTGTCACGGCTTGGTGTGTGGGGGGTTCACCGGCGGCTGCGGGCCCAGGGCTGGCACGTGCCGGTGCTCGGCGGCGGCGCCCGCGGCGACGCAGCCGCCCTGCTGGCGACCCTGGCCAGCTGCGACGTCGAGGACGGCGAGGCGGAGATCGCCGCCTGGCTGGCCGTGCGCACCGGCGAGGATGCCGCCCGCGAGCTGATCGACGCGGCGGGCCAGGGGTCGCCCGGCCTGCGCGGGGCGGGATTCGCGGTGCTTGACCGGATCGGCGGCGACGCGGTGCCCGCGGCGCGCGCCGCGCTCGGCAACCCGGTGCTGCACGCGCACGCGGCGGTCTGGCTGCACGAGCACGGCGAGGAGGCCGACCTGGGCCCGGGCGACCGGGCGTGGCTGCTGGTGGACCTCGGAGCGGGGCTGCTCGAAGAGGCCGACCCCAGGGACGTCGTCGCGGAACTGCTTCCCGATGTCCCGCCGGCGGCGCAGGCGGAACTGGTCGCCGGGCTCTGGGAGGTCAGCCATCCGGGCGTGACCGAGCTGCTGACCGCCCTGAGCGACCACCACCCTGACCCCGCCGTGGCAAGGTCGGCCCGCAAGGCGGCGTTCAAGGCCCGCTCGCCGCTGACGCGCCGGCCGGCCCGCTCGCGCGAGGCCGGCAGGACCAGCCAGACTTCGTAGACTATGACTGGCAGGCAGGCGCAGAACGGGAAGGGACGGTGCCACCATCAGCGTCAAGCCGATCCGCATCTTCGGCGACCCGGTGCTGCGCACCCCGGCCGACCCCGTCACCGATTTCGACGCCGAGCTCCGCAGGCTCGTTAAGGACCTAACCGACACGATGCTGAATGCGCCGGGCGTTGGCCTGGCCGCCCCGCAGATCGGGGTGAGCTTGCGGGTGTTCACCTACCACGTGGACGACCAGCTGGGCCATCTCATCAACCCGTCGCTCGATCTCTCGCCCCAGGAGGAGACCGACGACGAGGGGTGCCTGTCCTTCCCCGGCCTCGCGTTCCCCGTCAAACGCGCCTACGGCGTGGTCGCCAAGGGCTTCAACATGCACGGGGAACCGGTCACCCTGGAGGGCAGCGGTCACCTGGCACGGTGCGTCCAGCATGAGACGGACCACCTTGACGGCGTGCTGTTCATCGACCGGCTCGACCCGGTCGCCAGGAAGCTGGCGATGAGGGAGATCCGCGAGGCGGAGTGGTGGGGAGAGCCGGCCCCGGAGGTCAAGGTCTCGCCGCACCGCACCTGGGGCAAGGCGTTCTGAGTGCGGGTGACGGCTGCGCGGCCGGTGCCGCGCCCGATGCGGAGCGGGAGGACCGGGTAGGCGATGCGCCTGGTGTTCGCCGGCACCCCGGCGGCCGCGGTGCCCTCGCTCGACGCGCTGCTCAAGTCGCGGCACGAGGTGGCGGCCGTCATCACCCGGCCGGACGCCCCGGCCGGCCGGGGCCGCCGGGTCGGGCCAAGCCCGGTCGCGGAGCGCGCCGCCGAGGTCGGCCTCGAGCAGCTCAAGCCGGCCAGACCCCGCGATGAGGGCTTCCTGCGCCGCCTGCGGGCTATCGCGCCGGACTGCTGCCCGGTGACCGCTTACGGGGCGCTGATCCCGCAGACAGCCCTGGCGATCCCCCGGCACGGATGGGTCAACCTGCACTTCTCGCTGCTGCCCGCCTGGCGCGGGGCCGCGCCGGTGGCCCGCGCCATCGCGCATGGGGACGACATCACCGGGGCCACGACGTTCCGCCTTGTCGCCGAGCTTGACGCCGGCCCGGTCTACGGCGTGGTGACCGAGCCCGTCCGCGAGCAGGACACGGCCGGCGACCTGCTCGCCCGGCTCGCCCAGTCCGGCGCCAGCCTGCTGGTCGCCACGCTCGACGGCATCGAGGCGGGGGATCTGGAGCCGCGGCCGCAGCCACCCGACGGGGTCAGTTATGCGCCCAAGCTGACCCAGGAGGACGCGCGGGTGCGCTGGAACACGCCGGCACACGTGGTCGGCCGCCAGATCCGCGCCTGCACACCCGCGCCCGGCGCGTGGACCATGCTCGGGGACACCCGGCTGAAGGTGTGGCCGCTCCGCGCGGGCCCGCCGGGCCAGGACGTCCCGCCTCCGGGGCCGCCGTCGCTCGGCCCGGGCGAGCTGTGGGTGGGCAAGGCCGCGGTGCTCGCCGGGACCGCCACCCGCCCGGTCGAGCTCGGCGACGTGCAGCCGCCGGGCAGGCGGCGGATGAGCGCCGCCGAGTGGGCGCGGGGGCTGCGCCTGGAACGGCCCGGCGCGGGCCACGCGCCCTTGGTGTTCGGCTGACATGGCGCGGCGCGCTACAGCCGGTCGGGGCCAGGGGAGCCGGGAGAGCCAGCAGGCCGGCGGGAGCCGGCGCACGCGGCGGGGCGGGGGCCCGCCCCGCCCCCCCGCGGGCCCGGGGGCCGGCCCGGCCCGGCGGGGGGGCCTCGAGGGTTTGCGGGGCCCGCGGGGAAGAGGGGG
>Ga0081540_1000783_pt1 | contig 29165 bp, 28 predicted proteins | sample TabmetS2T1R1_FD_71024 | JGI IMG/M metagenome (GOLD analysis project Ga0081540, IMG submission 71024) | Tabebuia heterophylla rhizosphere microbial communities from the University of Puerto Rico - S2T1R1 | ecosystem: Host-associated > Plants > Roots > Rhizosphere ...
GACGGGGCGCTGACCGAGGTCGGGCGCGGCAGCGCGATCGTCAGCGATCCGGTGCGCCACCGGACCGTGCGGGTCCGCGCGGGCCAGAGCTACCTCGTCAGAGCCAACTTCCTCGACGCGCGATCGCGGAAGGGACGTCCGCGATGATCGCCTGCGGGTCGACGCGCGCGTTGCGCCGGTCTACGATCGGCTCCGTCGGCAAAGCGAGGAAGCGATGGAGAGCACGCGAAACCGCAGCTACGTTGCGATCGCCGCCGTGGCGGCGCTGATCGGTGCCTTTGCGTTGACGTTCGTGCTCGGCAAGTCGAGCAAGCACTCGAGCGCGAGCGCCACCCCGCCATCCGCGGTTCCCGTCGTCGCGATGCCGTCGCAGAAACCGAAGGTCACCGGCCTGCAGACCGACGGCGCCTTGCCCGCCCTGCGTTCCAAGCCGCACAAGGCCAAGCCGAAGTCGACGACGACCTCCGGCTCGTCGACGACGCAGACGAACCAGAGCCAGACGCCCTCGGGCTCCGCTCAGTCGACCCCGCCCTCGTCCAGCTCCACGCCTCCCAGCGGAGGGAGCTCGAGCGGCGGTGGCGGCAACAACAACGGCGGTCAGGTCATCGGGGGCGGCGGCACGTCGTAGCGTCGGGCGCGCGGTTCGCCCTCCCGGTCGGCTCCCGACCCACGCCGTGTTCATCGTCGTGACCCGGTGGCCAGCGAGATCGACCACTGGATCCCGCGAACGCAGCGGCGCCGGCACGACCGCGCCGCGCGCGTGCCGGTGAACGCCACCTGCGTGGTCGCACGGCCCGCGCTGATCCGCAGCGTTCCGCGGTAGGCGAAGCGCGCGTCGTGCCACGACGGCCGGCAGGTGGCGGCGCCACCGGCGCTCGAGCTGCGGCAGCGGTAGACCAGGCCGGAGGGCGTGCGGTGCGTGGCGCGGTCGATCGCGCGGCGTACCCACGTCCTCACGGTCCGAGCGGGGAGCGGAGCCGGCGCCGGCACGAGCGAGGTGGCGACGACGGGCGCGGGAAGCGCGGGCGTCGGCGCCGGCACGGTCGGTGGATCGGCCGCCGGGCGAGGCGTGATCGTCAGGCGGTGCACGTCGGACACGTAGAGCTCGCCGTCTTCGTCGTAGTGCGCCTGCCAGTAGTAGGTCCCCGGCGTCGCCACCCATTCCGCGGTGAGATTGGTCTTCACGGTGAAGATCTCCGGATGGGTCGCGAGCGGCAACGCGACGTACGCGTCGATGCGGTCGGCGTCGGCCAGTGTCCCGTCGGGGTCGAGCGCCGGGCTCGTCGAGACCTCGACGTCGAAGTCGTCGACCTCCTCGTCGGCGGCGTACTCGTCGAGGTAGATCGCGAAGTCGACCATCTCGAAGACCGTCGGGTCCGGCCAGGAGGCGGCGCGCCACGACGCGCCGTCGGCCGGGACCACGCGGGAGTCGCCCGGCAGCGGCTCCTGCGCGATCGCGCCCGCCGAACACGCCCCCAGCACCGCGGCTGCGAGGAGCAGGGCAACGAAGATCGATGTGACGCGCATCACTTGCATTCGGGATGCTTGCAGTAGGAGTATCGCTCCGTGCTGCGGCGGGTGGCCCTTCTCGTGCCGGTGCTGGTCCTGCTCGCGGCGTCGGCTGCGCGCGCGGACATCACCGTGACCTACAACCCGCCGAGCGGGCCGGCTGCGGATGACATCAGGATCGTCGGGGTCAGCGGCGACAACCAGGTCACGATCACGCAGACGCAGGCCAATTTCGTCATCAGCTTGACGACAGGCACCATCACTCCGTCCGGCTGCAGTGGCACAGGGCCGGTCATGTGCCCCCTCGTCCCGAGCCTCTCGATCGATCTCGGCGCCGGAAACGACTCGCTGTCGACCAACAACGTCACGAGCCCCTTGCTCGTGACCGGCGGCCCCGGCGACGACGTCATCGCCGGCGGCCAGGCCAACGACATCCTCGCGGGCGGAGATGGGAACGACACCCTGATCGGCAACGGGGGCGTCGACCAGTTCTTCGGCGAGGGCGGCAATGACACCATCCAGGCCAAGGACGGCAACCCGGAGCAGATCTCCTGCGGCGCCGGCGACGACGTCGCCAACAACGACTTCACCGACATCATCGCCGAGTGCGAGCGCGGGGTCGACGCCGACGGCGACGGCTTCAGCACCGCCGTCGACTGCAACGACGCGAACGCCGCGATCCACCCCGGCGCCCGCGACGTGATCGCCAACGGCATCGACGAGGACTGCGACGGGCGCGACGCCATCGACCTCGACAAGGACCGCGACGGCTTCCCGGTCCCGGCCGACTGCAACGACGCCAACCCCAAGATCCACCCGGGGGCCCGCGAGATACGCGGCAACAAGGTCGACGAGAACTGCGACTCGCGCGCCGATCCGTTCGCGCTGCTGCGCTCGCTCGTGGCGACGAACTGGCAGGTCACGCTGTCGTTCACGCGCGTGCGCGGGCTCGTGGTCCGCAACGCGCCGAAGGGCGCCCATGCCAGCGTGGCGTGCAGCGGACGCGGATGCCCGTTCAAGGGTCGCAAGACGGTGAAGGTCAAGCGCGACCTGCAGCCCGTCTCGCTGCGGCGGTTCTTCGGTGCCGCCAAGCTGCGAGTGGGCGCCCACGTCATCGTGACGGTCACCGCCTCGCAGACCGTCGGGCGCACCTACACCTACGCGGTCAAGCGCGCGGCCCTGCCTTCGGTGTCGATCGTGTGCCGCAACCCCGGGCAGAAGAAGGGCCGCGCGTGCTGATCCGCGCCCTCGCCGTCGCCGCCGCGCTCGCGCTCTGGCTGCCGGCGGGCGCCCACGCCATCGGCGTCTTCGACGTCGTCGGCACCGCTGTCGTCTTCAGCGCCGGAGCCGGCGACAACGACGACATCGGCGCGATCGAGACGCCGACGACGTTCCGCTTCACGCGCTTCGGCGGCGCGACGATCGGACCGGGCGCCGACTGCCAGTACGTCGGCGGCGACTCCGAGACCGTCGACTGCCTGAAGTCCGGCGTCACTGCACTCATCCTCAACCTCGGCGACGGCGACGACATCGCGTCGGTCAGCCCGGCGATCAAGATCCCCGTGATCTTCAACGGCGGGCCCGGGAACGACGCGCTGTTCGGCGGCGGCGGGCCGGACGTCTTCAGCGGCGGGCCCGGCAACGACAACATCATCTCGCGCGACGGGATCGGCGGCGAGCGGGTCGACTGCGGCGACGGGCAGGACACGGCGATCTCCGACGACGCCGACACGCGGATCTCCTGCGAGGAGGTCGAAGGCGACGCCGACGGCGACGGCGTGCGGCGTCCGACCGACTGCAACGACACCAACCCGAACATCCATCCGGGCGCCGTCGACATCCCCGGCAACGGGATCGACGAGGACTGCAACGGGGTGGACGCCACCAACCTCGATCGCGACGGCGACGGCGTGCCGCGCCCGCAGGACTGCAACGACACCGACCCGAAGGTGCACCCGGGCGCGCGCGAGATCCAGGGCAACAACGTCGACGAGAACTGCGACGGCCGCGTCGAGCCCTTCCCGCCGCTGATCGGGACGCTGCTCGGCACCTGGCGCCCGGCGGGCGGGAGCACGCGCAACGTGACGCTCATCGCCAAGGGATTCGCGTTCCGGACGGTCATCACCCTTCGCTGCACCGGGTCGCGCGCGTGCCCGAAGGGGACGGTCACGCGGCGCGTCGGCCGGAAACGGCGGGCGATCAACCTCCACTTCGCCCTCGGCAATCGAGCGCTGAAGAAGGGCGCCCGCGTGGTCCTGCGGATCACGCGCAGCTCGCGCGTCGGACGCGAGCTGCGCTACCGCATGGGCACGCCTGGCGTGCCCGACGTCGAGTTCCTGTGCCGCCCGCCGGGCGGCCCGTCCGGCCCCTGCTAGTGGGCCCGGGATGACCTGAGCGCCATGGAGCGCGCGCTGGGTCACCTCGCCTCCGACGCTCCACGGCAGCCGCAGGATCCGAGCAGGCCGGCCACGGGCGCGGCGCGCGTGCTGAGCCTGCAGCGCGCGGCGGGGAACGCGGCCGTGGTACGCCTGCTCAGCCGCAGGCCGGCGGTCGCGGCCGGCCACGAGGTTCCCTGGCGAGGCAAGGTCTCGACGAGGTACAACGCGGCGCTGCGACGCGGGCCGAAGAAGGACCCTGACGACCCGTACGCGAACATCGCGGCCGACGTCCCGCAGGGGACCGAGGTCCTGGTGCTCGGCGAGGAACGCGGCTGGCTGCGCGTCGAGGTCGTCCTCGAGACCACGAAGCGGACCGGCTACATCTCGCACGAGCTGATCACCTACACGGGGCCCGGCAAGCCGACCGTCCCCGAACCGATCGACCCGACCCAGCCGCTCGATCTCTCGGCCCTGACACCGCGCCATGCGTTCGTGGTGCTCAAGCGGGCCGAGAACCGGCGCGCGACGATGCCGGACTGGAAGCCCAGCCCGGGCGAGAAGCACGAGATCGACTTCGCGATCGACGTGCTGGAGCGCTACGCCTACATCGTGGACCACGCGACCTTCGTCGTGTCGTTCGGGCCACCGGCGACCACGAGCAAGGTCCAGGTCGAGACCATCGAGGACTTCATCCTCTTCGTCGAGGCGGTCGAGCGGCAGTACCCCGATGCGACGGTCGGCGAGATCGCCGGCGAGCTCCGCCAGATCTGGTTCGGCGGCCACAACTGGGAGGCGCTCCTCAACAGCCCCGGTGTGTCCGTAGGCGGCAAGGCCGCCGACATCGAGCACGAGCCCGATCCGATCGCGAGGCGGTTCGACATCACCGCGCTGAAGACCAAGGGCCACAAGCTCGCGACCGCGCTCGGAGAGGTCGACATCTCGCACGTCCTGGCAGGCATCGACGCCGCGATCAACGGCGCCGCGCTGGATCCGGGTGCGGCGGACGCGGACGCCTACCTGAAGTGGAAGACCCTGCACGCGGCGGACGCCGGGGATCCGCGCGACTTCGTCACCTGGTCAGGGGACATCGGTCAGGCGTACGCGGAGTACATCTCGACCCGCTACGTCGAGGACAGGAAGGGCGCGAAGCTCAAGACCTTCATCGACCAGAAGGTCTCGCCCGCGCAGCTCCTAGGCGACATTCACGGCTACGTCGCGATGAAGGTCTGGCAGAACACCCCGCCCGCCGTTCGGACGGCGTGGTTCACCGCCGGGATGAACGCGACCGTTTCGGACGTCCTTCGCACCCTGTACCTCGTCGACAAGAAGGGCACACCGGGCGCCGCGACCTACCGCAGCCTCTTCGAGCAGGTGAGCGGCAGGTCGGGCGGCGCCATGGACAGGTTCATCGTCGATCGATCGCTGGCCTTCGCCCGCCCCTGGTATGCGAAGGTCGCAGCCTCTGCGCGCGGGAAGGTGGGGACCGTGTGGCACGGCGGCAGCGTGGACGACGCGACGCTCCTGCAGGACCTGATGAGCGAGTTCGATGCCAATCACGCAGACAACGAGCGCAGCGCTGCTCCCGAGGATCGCCTGAGCGCGATCATCAACAGCTTCATGCCGATGCTCGCGGGCTCGGTCGAATAGCGGCTAGCCCAGCGCCTGCGCCAGAGCCGCCGCCTCCAGCTCGCCGCGATAGCGCCGGCCGTCGATGAACAGCGTCGGGGTGAAGGTCACGCCGCTGGCGATGGCGCTCGCCACGTCATCGACGATCCGGTCGGTGCCGGTGCCGGCGCGCATCGCCGCGAACGCCCGTGCGGGATCCAGGCGCGCGCGCTCCATCGCCACGTGAAGGTCGATCGGGTCGTTGTGGCGCAGGCGCAGGAGCTCGTGCGCGAGGCCCCAGAACGTGTGGATCGCCGCGGATGCCTCGGTCGCCAGCGCCAGCACGGCCGCGTGCGGATGCGCGACGGGATCGGGGTAGTGGCGCCACGCGACGTCCACCGTGGCTGCGAAGCGATCGCGGATATCGTCGAGCAGCCGTCCGAGAGCGTGGGACGTCGGCGTCCCGAAGGCGCCGAACACCACGAGCGATGTGCCTGCGCCGAAGCGTCCGTCGATGCGGTCGCGGTCGGGGTCGAACGCGGGCGAGAGCAGCGACTCGCCGCCGTCGTGCACCACCGGGGCCGGTTGGACGTCCTTCAGGCGCTCGATCAGCGCGGCGGTGGCGTCCTCGGCGCCGTAGAGGTCGAAGTCCTCGTCGACGACATCGCGTATGTCCGGACGCGGCTCGCGCTCGGGCCGATTGCGAGGTGGGTCGGACTCGCCCAGCAGACGCCGGGGTGCGGGGTACTCGTCTTCCATGGCGACCTACTCCTCGACGACGTCGATCACTTCGTAGACGCCGGAGACGTGCTCGTTCTCCACGTAGGCCGAGAGCCGGTCGACGCGCTGGTTCTCCGCGGCGTCTGCCTCCCCGCGCCAGCGGTGGTAGTCCGCGATGTCCATGTCGAAGAGGCCGAACGAGATGACCTCGTCCTCATCGCGGATGTTGCGCGCGTGGTAGGCGCGCTGGAACCCGGGTGGCTTGTCGTCACCGGGATCCCAGGCGCGGCGGAACTGCTCCCACGCTCCGGGCTTGAGCCGGCGTGCGGTGAACATGACGATCACTTCCCGACCTCCTTGATCGCGTAGGGAGGTGGATCTTCGCACTCCGGCCGAGAGGTTCGGGAGAGTCGGTGCTCCCACGCAGGTTCAGCCGCGGCGACCACCTGTCGGCGACGAAACCGTGCAATATCGCCCAAGAAGGCAAGCGGGCTCGAGGGCGCGCGTAGCGTAGCGACGCTCATCCGCCGCGGATAAGGCACGGAGCTTCGCAACATGCTCGACCTGACCGGCTTGCCTGCGCTGGACCTCGCCATTGGTCTCGCGTTCATCTTCTTCCTGCTGTCGACGCTCGCGGCGACGATCCAGGAGTTCATCGCCGCGATCCTGGGGCTCCGCGCCCGCACGCTCGAGCAAGGGCTTCGGAGTCTGCTCGAGGACCCAGAGCGCGGCTGGGCGTACGTCGACAAGTTCTACGATCACGCCCTCGTCAGATCCCTATACCGCACGCCTCCACCCGAGGTCCTCAAGGGGACAACAGCGCGCGATCAGGCGAACACCGACACAGAGGACGAGGCGGCGACGGACGTGGGCAGGAACGCGAAGACGCAGTCACGAGGCTGGTTCAAGCGCGCGCTCGCGTTCTTCAAGCGAACGAGCGGGCCCTCCTACATCTCTCCGCGCGCCTTCGCACTGGTCGTGCTCGACAACTTCGCGCCGGCCGACGGCCACAAGACCTTCTTCGACCAGGGCATGAGCGTCGTGGGTGAGCTCCCTGAAGGGCTCGGCAAGCGACTGAGGCCGTTGATCGCCGGAGCGCAGGACGACGTCGAGAAGCTGAGGACGCAGCTCGAGGCGTGGTACGACGACACGATGGCCCGTGTCTCGGGCTGGTACAAGCGCAAGACCCAGATCATCGTGCTCGTGATCGGGATCGTCCTGGTGCCGGCGATCAATGCCAACACGTTCGTGATAGGCGAGCGGATCTGGAAGGACGACACCGTTCGCTCGGCGGTCGTCGCGCAGGCTCAGGCGAACGCGTCTGCAAGGCCGTCACAGGGACCGCAGACGCCGTCCGCCAGCCAGAAGCTCTCCAGCGCGGCGGACGACGTCGACAAGGTCGTCAAGGTCGGCATCCCCATCGGTTGGCGCGGCCCGGCGGTGCCACACGGTGCTGACGGGATCGCGATCGCGATCGCGGGCTGGATACTCACGATCCTCGCGATCTCCCTCGGCGCGCCATTCTGGTTCGACGCCTTGAGCAGGTTCTCGCGGCTGCGCTCGAGCGGCAAGCCGGAGACTCCGCTGCCGGCGGCGGGGAGCGGCAAGACGAACGAGCGGATCTTGACGCCTCCCCAGGTGCCGACCGTCGTGCTGCAGCAGCGCGTGGTACCGGCGCCGGGCGGGGACACGCCGAGCGCCACCGGGGAGGGGCGCTAGGCGCCTCGAACGATCAGCGAACGCCGGCCAACACACCGGCCCCGGCTTCGGCCACGGCCTGGTCCTGGTCGACCTCGCCGCCGCTGACGCCGATCGCGCCGATGATCTCGTCGCCATCGGTGAGCGGGACGCCCCCCGGGAACACGGCGACGTGGCCCTCGTTCGAGACCTGGATCCCGTACAGCGGAGCGCCGGGCTGCGTCATCTCGGCGAGCTCGGCGGTCGCCAGATCGAACGCGCGCGCCGTGAACGCCTTGTCCCGCGCGATCTCGATCGAGCCCAGCCACGCCCCGTCCTGGCGGACGAACGCCGTGAGGTTGTTGCCGGCGTCGACGACGGCGATGTTCATGGCCACGCCGATCTCGCGTGCCTTGTCCTGTGCGGCGTCAACGACCGCCTGTGCCTGCTCGAGTGTGATGGAAGCCATTTGGCCGCTGTCTCCGAACACCCGCCGAACGCAAACGTCGGCGTTCGAGCGCGGCTCAGCTCGCCTAGCCCGCTCCGGTCTCCATCCGGAACCCGCCGGCCGGGTCGAGCATCGCGACGAGACGCACGATGCAGCCGTCGCCCTTCTCCCAGCGCCAAGGGAACGCGGCGAACGTGCAGCGCTTCCCCGTCACGGCATCGATCTGGCCGCCGACGTTCTCGAAGCCGACGATCCCGTTCGAGAGCAGCGCGCGGTGGCACGGCTCCCAGTCGGGGAAGTCCTCGGTGATGTCGCGGCCGCCGGAGAACTCGCGGTACTCCTCGGCGATCCCCTGGATGAGGGGACCGTTGGGCTGCACGCCGATCGCCGTCCCCAGCGGATGGTCCAGGGCCTGGCAGTCGATGCCGAACGCCTTGATCCTGCGGTCGCGCATCCACTCCCCGGCCTCCCTGTAGGTGCCGGGCGACTCGACGAAGTAGCGGCGCGAGTCGCCCCAGTACCGGTGCCACCCCGTGTTCACGATCACGATGTCGCCCTCCCGGATCTCCGGCGTTGCGTTCTCGAGGTCCGCGGCGGTGATGACCTCCCACTTCTGCTTCGGTATCGAGACGACGACGCCGGTGCCGAAGTACGACGAGAGCGGGACCTCGTCGGTGTACGGCGCACCCTCGACGACGTGGGCCGGGGCGTCGGTGTGCGTCGTGCAGTGCATGAAGGTCGTGATCTGCTGGCTCAGCACGCCCGACTTCGCGTGGTAGTGGAAGCGCTCGATCCTCACGTCGGGGAAGTACGGCCAGAGCGGCGCGTCGTGGCCCCACGGATGGGAGAGGTCGTAGAGCTCCACGCCGGTCCTCGGGTCGACGCTGTTGGGCTCTTCGGCCGTGGGCGCTTCGGTCATCGCCGAGACGCTACCTCCTTCCTTGCTGACGATCCACTCGGCGCATCAGAAGACAATTCAACATATTGCATCCACTTCTCTCTTCGTGATATGGTCGGCCCGAGTTTCGGGAGGGGTCGCCTGGTGATCCCGAGAGGAGGAGTGACGTGCATCCACTGGCGAGAAGGAGCGTCCCGCCGCTTGCCTGTCTGGTCCTGGCCTTCGGCCTCGCGGCCTGTGGCAGCAGCAGCGACGACAGCAGCGCGACCGGCAGCGCGAGCAACGCGAGCACCAACGCCGCGGCGAAGGTCGACACCGCCGCCGCGTCGGCGGCGCTCAAGCCCTACATCGGGCAGCCGAGCGCCTTCCCGGTGACCGAGCAGCTGAAGAAGGTCCCGAAGGGCGCGACGATCGCGTTCAGCGACTGCGGGACGCCCATCTGCGGCCTGTTCTGGCAGGTCCTGCAGCCGGCGGCCCAGACCATGGGCGTCAAGCTCAAGCGCTACAAGGCCGGCTCGGCGGCCAACACCGTCAACAGCACCTTCGACACCATGCTCGCCGACAAGCCGGGTGCGGTGATCGTCGCCGGCACCCCGATCGAGCTCTGGAAGAACAAGCTCAAGGGCTTCCAGGAGGCGAAGATACCGGTCGTCACCACCGGCATCCTCGGGACCAAGCCGTACGGCATCCAGGCGGCCCAGGCCGCCGAGGACTCCTCGCAGCTCGGCGGCAAGCTGATGGCCGACTACGTCGCCACCAACTGGGGGCCCAGCTCGAAGATCGCCTTCTACGACATCCCCGAGCTCACCTTCACCGGCCTCACCGGCACCGCCTTCTCGGACGAGCTGAAGAAGGTCTGCCCGGGCTGCTCGACGCGCATCGTGCACGTCCCGATCGCGACGCTCGGGAACACCGCGCCGAGCCGGCTGGTCAGCGACCTCCAGGCGCATCCCGACACCACCGGCATGGTCTTCGGCACCGACGAGATCCAGGCGGGCTTCCCGGCCGCGCGCCAGACCGCCGGCCTGACCAAGGTCAAGACGCTGGGCAACACCCCCGACCCGCAGGGCCTGCAGTACACGAAGGACGGCAAGACCAACGCCGTGCTGGCTGTGGACCTCCCGGTCCTGACCTGGGTCCTGCTCGATCAGGCCGCTCGCCAGATGGCGGGCCAGGCGCTCACGGGCGACGAGGCCAAGGGCCTGCCCGTCCTGCAGTTCCTCACGCAGAAGGACATCACGTTCGACCCGAGCAAGGGCTGGACGGGCTACCCGGACTTCGCGCAGCGCTTCGCGAAGCTGTGGGGCGTCACCGGGGGTAACGGAGCCTGAACGACGATCGGCCGGCCGGAGCGCACGGGCGCCCCGGCCGGTGCTGTCTCGTGAGCACCCTTCTCGACATCCGCCACCTCTCGAAGACCTTCCCGGGTCTGAGGGCGCTCGACGACGTCTCGCTGAGCGTGGGGGCCGGCGAGATCGTCGCCCTCGTGGGCCAGAACGGCTCGGGCAAGTCGACCCTCGTCAAGGTCCTCGCCGGACTGCACGATCCGGACCCGGGCTCCGAGATCGCGCTCGGGACCGGCCCGGACGGCAGCGAGGTCGGCCTGCATTTCATCCACCAGGACCTCGGCCTCGTGGCCGGCCTGTCGACCGTCGAGAACCTCGACCTCGACCAGATGCACGGCTATCGCTCGCTCCTGCCGGCCCCGCGGCGCGAGGAGCGCCGGCACGCCCGCCAGCTGATCGCGGACTTCGGCGCGTCGTTCGACGTGAGCCGCCCCATCCTCGAGCTGACCGCCGCCGAGCGCACCATCGTCGCGATCGCGCGCGCGCTCGACGGCTGGCAGCACCCCGGCAACGTGCTCGTCCTCGACGAGCCGACGGCGTCGCTGCACGGCGACGAGGCGCAGAAGCTGTTCGTAGCCGTCCGCGAGGTCGCCGAGCGCGGCGCCGGGGTCATCTTCATCTCGCACCGGCTCGAGGAGGTCGTCGAGCTCGCCCACCGCGTCGTCGTGCTTCGCGACGGCCGCGTGATCGCCGACGTCGCGCGCGGGGAGTTCGACCACGACGAGCTCGTGCGGCTGATCGCGGGGGCGATCACCCAGGCCGACACCGACCACGGCCGGCCCGACCACAGCGCCGCCCTCCTGCGCGCGCACGGGATCCGCGGCACCACCATCCGCCGCCTCGACATCGACGTCCTCGCGGGCGAGGTCGTCGGCGTCACGGGCGTTCTGGGCTCCGGCCGCGAGGAGCTGGCGTCGATCCTCTTCGGCTCTCGCGCCGGCGAGGTCGACGACATGCGACTCGCGGACCAACCGGTTGCGAAGCGCAGTCCGCGGCGCTCCATACAGATGGGGATGGCGTACGTCCCCGGCGATCGCCACCGCGACGGCGCGGTCATGACGATGAGCGCGCGCGAGAACATGACGCTGCCGCGGATGAAGGCGCTGCGGCGCAGGCTCGGCCGGCTCGACACGCGGGCCGAGCGCGCCGAGGTCCAGAGCTGGATGCAGCGCGTGAACCTTCGCCCGCCCGATCCCGAGCGCACCCTCGCGCTCTTCAGCGGCGGCAACCAGCAGAAGGTCGTGCTCGCCAAGTGGCTGCGCAACGAGCCGAAGGTCCTGCTCATGGACGAGCCCACCCAGGGCGTCGACGTCGGAGCGAAGGCCGGGATCTTCGAGCTGATCGCCGGGGCGGCGGCCGCGGGCGCGGCAGTCCTGATCTCGTCGGCCGACGCCAAGGAGCTGGCGCTCATCTGCGATCGGGTCCTCGTCATGCGCGACGGCGAGCTCGCGATGGAAGTCAACAAGGCGGACCTGAGCGAGGCGCGCTTGGTCAGCGCCGCGCTCGGACGCGCGCGCACCAACGGAAGTCGAGTCGAGACCGATCATGCAAGTGGCTGACATGGACCTGAGCCCGGAGCGCGAGGAGCCGGCGACCGCGACCGCGGTCACCGGCGACGAGGACGCATCCGCATCCGTGGTGCAACGCGAGGGCAACCGCCTGGCCCGCGCGCTCTCGTTTCGCAACATCAGCGCGATCTACGTCTTCGTCGTGATCTTCGTCGTGTTCTCGCTGTGGGTCCCCGACACGTTCCTCTCGGGCGACACGTGGCGGGCCCTGATCAGCAGCCAGGCGGTCACGGCGATGCTGGCCGTCGGCCTGGTCGTCGCGCTGGCGGCCGGCGCGTTCGACCTCGCCATCGGCGCCACGCTCGGGTTCGGCTCGATCCTGGTCTCGTGGCTGCTCGTCAAGCGCGGGATCCCGATGGTGCCGGGGATCGCCCTGACGATCCTCGCGGGCGCAGCCGTGGGACTGACGAACGGACTGCTCGTCGTCAGGGCGCGGATCGATTCGTTCATCGCAACGCTCGGCGTGAGCTCGATCCTCATCGCGATGATCGCCTGGATCTCCTCGAGCCAGCAGATCACCGGGCTGTCGAGCTCGTTCCAGAAGCTCGGCACGACCGAGATCCTCGGCCTGACCCTGCCGGTCTACCTGATGGTGGGCGTCGCGCTTGTGGCGTGGTACGTCCTCGAGTGCACCCCGATAGGGCGCCACGTCTACGCGACCGGCGGCAACGCCGAGGCCGCGCGCCTGGCGGGCGTGCGCACTGCGGCGGTCGTCGTGGTCGCGCTCGTCTGCTGCGGGGCGGTCGCGGCGTTCTCCGGCCTGCTGGTGACCTCCGCGCTCGGCACCGGCGATCCGACGATCGGACCGGCCTACCTGCTGCCGGCCTTCTCCGCGGCGTTCCTCGGCTCGACGCAGTTCCGCGGCGGGCGCTTCAACGTGTGGGGCACCGTACTCGCGGTCTACGTGCTCGCCACGGGCGTGAAGGGCCTGCAGCTGGCGGGCGCGCCGATCTGGATCCCCGACCTCTTCAACGGAGTCGCGCTGCTGCTCGCCGTCGGCCTGGCCAAGTACCAGGGAACCGCACGCCGGGCAGGCGCCGTCAAGCGCCTGCTGCGGCTCGAGCGCCGGTGACCGCGGTGCCGCGGGCCGCGGTGATCGGCGGCGGGCTGATGGGCCACGGCATCGCCCAGGTGCTCGCACTCGCGGGCCTGGAGGTCGTCGTGCACGACCCGGTGCCCGAGGCGCTCGCAGCCGTGCCGCAGCGCATCGCCGCCAACCTCGAGACGCTCGGCATCGCGGCCGACGTCCGCGTTGCGCTCGAGCCCGAGCTCGAGGCCGCCGCCGAGGGCGCAGCGTGGGTCTTCGAGGCTGCCCCCGAGAACCTGGCGCTCAAGCAGGAGGTCTTCCAACGGCTCGACGCCGCGACGCCGCCCGAGGCGATCCTTGCCACCAACACCTCCGTCATGAGGGTCGGCGACATCGCCGCGCGCGCGCAGCGCCGCGGCCGGATCGTGGGCACGCACTGGTGGAACCCGCCGTTCCTGGTCCCGCTCGTCGAGGTGGTCCAGGGGCCCGACAGCGAACCGCACGCGATCGAGCGCACCATCGCCCTCCTGCGATCGCTGGGGAAGACCCCGGTGCACGTCCGGCGCGACGTCGCCGGCTTCGTCGGCAACCGCCTGCAGCACGCGCTCTGGCGCGAGGCCTTCGACCTCGTCGACAAGGGCGTGTGCGACGCCGAGACCGTCGACACCGTGGTCAAGGCGGGCTTCGGCCGTCGGCTGGCGGTGCTCGGCCCGATCGAGAACGCGGACCTCGTCGGCCTGGACCTGACCCTTGCCATACACGAGTACGTGCTCCCGCAGCTCGACCCGCCGTCGGCGCCGTCGTCGGGCCTGCGGCGGCGCGTCGCGGGCGGCGAGCTCGGCATGAAGACCGGCGCCGGCTTTCGCACCTGGTCCGAGCGCGAGGCCGCCGCGGTGCGCGAGAGCGTCCTCGATCACCTGGCCGGCGCAAGCAACGAGAACGGAGCATCTGGATGAACCCCGCCGTCCTGACGACCGCCCTGACCGGGCCGCTGGCGACCAAGGCCGACAACGCGGCACTGCCCGTGACGCCCGAGGAGATCGCCGCCGCCGCCAGGGACGCCCACGAGGCGGGCGCGGCGGTCGTGCACGTGCACCTGCGCGACGCCGACCAGCGCCCGACCGCCGACCTCGAGATCGCACGCCGCACGGTCGGGCTGATCGAGGAGGCCTGCCCCGCGCTCATCCAGCTCTCGACGGGCGTCGGGCTCGGCGTCGGCCTGGAGGAGCGGTCAAAGCTCGTCGAGGTAAAGCCCCGGATGGCGACGCTCAACGTGTGCTCGATGACGTTCGGCAACGCCGAGTTCAGCAACCCTCCCGACGGGGTGCGCCGACTGGCGTACCGGATGGGCGAGCTCGGCGTGAAGCCCGAGCTGGAGCTCTACGACGGCGGGCACCTCGAGATGGCGCTCACCCTGCACGCCGAGGGCCTGCTGGAGGAGCCGCTGCAGTTCTCGCTCGTCATGGGCGTCCTCGGGGGCATGCCGGCCACGCCGGCCACGCTCGTCGCGCTGATCGACCGCATGCCGTCGGGGAGCGTCTGGCAGGTGATCGGCATCGCCCGCCACAACCTCCCGATGACGGCGATCGGCCTGGCGATGGGCGGCAACGCGCGCACCGGCATGGAGGACACGCTGATGGTGCGGCGCGGGCAGCCGACGACCGGGAACGGCGAGCTGACCGAGCGGCTGGCGACGACCAGCAGGGCGCTGGACCGTCCGCCGGCGACCGTCGAGGAGGCGATCGAGCGACTGCAACTCGGGCACGCACGTATCCAAGCGCAGCCAATCTGATTGATAGAGTCGATTGTGTCCAAAATGGCGCAGATCGACCAGACGAACACCCGCGACGGCCAGCACGTCGCACTGGTGCACGAGCAGCTGCGCAACGCGATCCTGCGCGGTGACATCGAGGCCGGTGCGACCACGTCCCAGACGGCGCTGGCGAAGGAGCTCGACGCCGGCCGCACGCCGCTGCGCGAGGCGCTGCGCATGCTCCAGCGCGAGGGTCTCATCATCTCCGAGCCCAATCGGCGGGTCCGCATCGCCGAGTTGTCCAGCGACGACGCCGAGGAGCTCTACATCATGCGGATCGCACTCGAGTGCGTGGCGATCCGGATCACGGTGCCGACGCTGACGTCCGACGACTTCGCGGCACTCGAGGGCTACATGGCCCAGATGGACCACTACATGCGGGCCGGCGACATGCGCGGCTGGAGGACGCCGCACCTCGCCTACCACGACCTGCTCGTCGCCGGCGCGGGGCCGCGGGTCAACGAGGAGATCCGCAAGCTCTTCGACCACGCCGAGCGCTATCGGCAGCGTTTCGGGATCAGAGGCGTCTGGGAGGACCGCGCCGCCGAGCATCGCGCCGTCCTCGACGCCGCGGCGGCCGGGGATCAGGAGCTCGCCGCGCTGCGGCTCGCCGAGCACTACGCGCGGACCGCCGCCCTGATCTTCGTCGGACTCGATCCCGATCACGACCTGGCGCGGCTGCGCACGACGATGCGCGCCGTCGCCCCTGGCTCCGAGAAGAAGCTCAAGATCGGCTGAGCAGGCGCGGCACGAGCGCCGCTGCGTTGGCCGAGTCGACGAGCGCGCGCCGGTCGCCGAGCGCATCGAGCTCCGGTGCCGGGTCGCCGGACTGGGGCAGCGCGGCGTACGGCCAGTCGCTGCCGAAGACGATCCGCTCGATCGGCACGATCGCCGCGGTCGCCTCGACCGCCGACGCGTGGTTCGACAGGCCGGTGTCGTACCAGCACCGCGCCAGGGCGGCCAGCGCGCCCGACGGCGCCGCCGCGGCCTTGTCCGGCTCGCGCGCCGCGAGCGAGGCGATGCGGTGGGCGAGGAACGGCGCGGTCCCCCCGAGGTGCGCGAGCTGCAGGCGCAGGCCGCTCGCCCTGTCGAGCGTCCCGGAGTAGATGAGGCTCACGATCGCGCGCGTGGTGTCGAAGGGGAACTCGTAGAGCCAGATCGGATGCTGCGGCAGGGGAGGCGGATGAGGCGGCGCAGCGGGATGCAGGAAGACGTACGCGCCGCGGCGGTCGAGCTCGGTCCAGACGGGCTCGAGGCGTTCGTCGCCCGGGTAGATGCCGCCGAGGTTCGAGAGCAGCGCCACCCCGTCGAGCGCGAGCACGTCGAGTGCGTGGCTGAGCTCTGTGAGCGCGGCATCGACGTCGGGGAGCGGCAGCACGGCGAGCCCGGCGTAGCGCCGTGGCGCCGCGCGCACGAGGTCGGCGGTCGCCTCGTTGACCATCCGCGCCAGCTCGGCGGCGAGCCCGGCGTCGCCGAACCAGACACCCGGCGGACCGAGTGACAGGACGGCGGCGTCGATCTCGTAGCGGTCCAGGAACTCCTCGGTCACCTCCGGCGACCACGGCGGCAGCGGCAGCGGCGAGAGACCGCGCTCGTCGAGGATCGCCCGGTAGTCGTCGGGCACGAGGTGCAGGTGGGTGTCGACGCGCATCAGTCGAGGATCGCCACGACGCGTGCGGGCGCGGCGCTGGCGCGCTCGAGCCGAAGCGGGAAGCAGGCGACCGTGAAGCCGGTCGGCGGCAGCTGCTCGAGGTTCACGAGCCGCTCGATCTGCGAGTAGTCGAGGTCGGCCTGGTGGGCCTCCCAGAAGATCCCGCCCTCGTCGCGTTCGAGCGCCTCGGCCGCCTGCATCCGCAGCGGCCGGTCCCAGCCCCAGGCGTCGATGCCCATCACGCGCACGCCCCGCTCGTACATCCAGCGGGTCGCCGCCGCGGTGACACCCGGGCCGTGGTGCATGTAGTCCTCCTGGCCGTAGAGGGCGTCGCGACCGGTGCGGATCAGGACGATGTCGCCGGCGACGAGCTCGTGGGGGATCGCCTCGAGCGCCGCTTGCACGTCGGGCGCGTCGACCGCCTCGCCGTCGGCGCGGTCGCTGAAGTCCAGGACGACGCCGGGACCGAGGAAGCGCTCGAGCGGCAGCTCGTCGATCGTCGCCGCCGGCTCGCCGGCGATGCGCGAGTTGTAGTGGTAGGGCGCGTCGACGTGGGTCGAGTTGTGAGTGCCGAGCGTGACGACCTCCCGCGTCCAGCCCTCGCCGTCGCGCAGCAGGCGCGTGGGAACGCCGAACATCGCCTCGATCTCGGCCGCGCCGGAGGCGTGGTCGAAGTACTCGATCTCGTTGCGCTGGAAGACGGGAACGCCCGGCGGGCTCGCCCTGATCGGCGCCGACAGGTCGACGATCCGCGCCATCAGGCCGTGGCGCCCGACAGGCCCGCTAGTGGACGCTGGCCGCCGACCACGGGTTCGCAGCCTCTTCGTGGTGATCGAGGGCGGGCTCCGCCGGCGGGAACGCCTCCATCATCGAGTCGGGCATGGCGACGTTGCGGTACATCGTGTTCGAGCCCTGCGAGGGCACCCAGCGGCGGGTCTCCCAGTCGGGCACGTAGTTGCGGTAGCCGCCGGTGTTGATCTCGACGCGGACCCCGCCAGGCTCACGGAAGTACATGTACTCCTGCTCGCCCATGCCGTGGCGGCCGGGCCCGAACTCGATGTCGACGTCCGCGTTCATCAGGACGTCGGCCGCACGCAGGAGCTCGTCGCGCGAGTCCACCCACCACGCGAAGTGATGCAGGCGGCCGGGCACGTCGCTCTGGTCGAGGATCAGGCCGAGGTCGTGGGACTTCTCGTTGTTCGTCGACATCGCGAAGACCACCAGGTCGGAGTCCTCGTGGAGCATGGTGTACTCGGTGAAGGTCGAGCCGAGCGTGTCGCGCATCCATTCCGCGTCGCCCACCGGGTCCTTCGACATCACCGTGATGTGGTCGATCATGCGCGGCGCCGCGCCGCGCGGGACGTACCGCTGCGGCCGGTCGGGGAACGGAGATTGCATCCCGGCCGGAGGGACGTAGTCCTCGGACTCCCAGAACAGCTCGTGTGTCTGGCCCGCCGGAGGCTTGAACCGATACGCAGGGCCGTGGCCGACCGAGTCCTCGAACCAGCCTTCGCCCGCGCCGCGCTCGTCGACGCGAGCGACCGCGGTGGTCAGGTCCTCGGGGCTCCACGTGCGCCATCCGATGTGGCCTACGCCGGTCTGGTCTGCCTCCGTCAGCTGCAGGCTGTGGTGGTGCCACTCGCCCCACCCGCGCAGGTAGACCGACTGGCCCTGGCGGGAGGTCTCCTCGAGCCCGATGATGTCCTTGTAGAACGCCAGGGACTCCTCGGGCTTCGGAGTGAGGATCTCGACGTGCGCGAGATGTGCGATCAGTCGGCGGGACACGGCATTTCCTCCAAAGGAGCTCGGATGTGGCTACGGTAGCCGTCGGCGTATCCCAGGTCAAGATCAACATCGCACTTGTCGTTTAGGCGGCAAAGCAATAGGATGGATACACTTTCGCCGCGACCCGAATGATGCCGCCACCCTCGCCCACACCCTTCGCCCTCGCCACCTTCGCGGCCGCGGACGGCCGGCCCTTCGCTGCCATCGTCCGCGAGGGCAGGGCGGCGGCGCTGGCGCCGCGCCTCGGCGGCGAGCGCTCGATCCGCGATCTCGTCGACGACTGGGACCGCGCGCTACCTGTGCTGCAGGGCCTCGCCGACGCGCTCGAGCCAGAGGCCTACGACCTGGCGGCCGAGGAGCTGCGGGCATTGCCGCCGGTGCTCCCGCCGGGCCAGATCTTCCAGGCGGGCGCGAACTACCGCCAGCACGTGCTCGACCTGATGGCGGGCGCAGAGGCGCGGGGCGACAGCTCCGACGGTCTTACCGCCGCGGGACGCAACGCCGCGCGGACCGAGCTCGAGGACCGCCTGCAACACGGCAAGCCCTTCGTCTTCCTCGGGTCCGCCCACGCGATGATCGGGGCGCACGACGACGTCGTGCTGCCCAGCGACTGCGAGCAGCCCGACTGGGAGCTCGAGCTCGCCGTGGTGATCGGTCGCGACACCCGCCGCGTGCCCAGGGAGCGGGCACTCGGCCACGTCGCCGGATACACGATCTGCAACGACCTGACCTCGCGCGACGCGCTGATCCGGCCGGACGCCAGGACGATGGGCCTGGACTGGCTGGCGGGCAAGAACTCGCCGACCTTCCTGCCGACCGGCCCGCTGTTCGTCCCCGCGGCGCACGCCGGTGACCCGATGAGGCTGCAGATCGTCCTGAAGGTCAACGACAAGACGATGCAGGACGAGTCGACCGCGGACATGGTCTTCGACGTCGCGTCGCTCATCGCGTTCATCTCCGACGTGGCGGAGCTGCGGGCGGGCGATTTCGTCCTGACCGGATCGCCGGCGGGCAACGGGGCGAGCCACGGCGTCTTCCTGGCGCCGGGCGACGTCATGGAGGGATCGATCACCGGGCTCGGGACACAGCGCAACGCGTGCGTGGCCGAGGTGCCGGCGCAGACGACGGAGGCGGCATGGGCGAGGACGTGATGCGGGCTGAGCGCGACCTCGTGCGGCTCATCCGCGACACCTGGGCGGCGATCGACCGCAAGGACTGGGACGCGTACGCCAACGCGTTCACCGAGGACGGCGAGTTCGAGATCATGGGCCAGCGGCGCAAGGGTCGCGCCGAGATCGTCGCCGGGCCGGCACGCGACCTCGCCAAGTACGACGGCCTCCAGCACCTCGTCATGAACGAGATCGTCGACGTCGACGGCGATCGCGCGACCGGCAGCTGGTACGCGATCGCCGTGCACGTACCCGACGGCGCGTCCCTCGGCGCGCACGCCGACGTCGGCCTTCGCTACCGCTTCCAGGCTCGCTGCGACGACGGCGACTGGCGGTTCACCGAGGCGGCCATCCAGATCATCTGGACGAGCGGCATGGGCTTCGGGATCGAGGATCGCCCCGACGGCCAGTGACCCAGATCGGCCGCTTCGACGAGATCGGCGCCGAGTGCCCGTACGACGGGATCGCGCGTCGCGTGATGACGACCGCGAAGGCGACGGTGCAGGAGTACCGCTTCGAGCCCGGCGCCGCCTTCCCGCTGCACCGCCACCCGCAGGAGCAGATAACGCTCGTGCTCGAAGGCGACGTGTCGTTCAACGCGGGCGGCGACACGCACGAGCTGAGCGCCGGCGCCTGGTCGGTCGTCCCTGGCGAGGTCGAGCACGGCATCACCGCCGGGCCGGCGGGCGCCCGCTTCCTCGCGATCCTGGTCCCTCCGAGAACGGAACCACTGCCATGAGCTAGCCCGGGGATACATCCGAGATCAGGTAGTTGACCCAACAGGGTCACTTGGATACAGTTCTTGCCGCCATGAGCACTTCAGTGGATCGGGTCCTCATCGTCGGCGGCGGGCTGTCGGGCGTGTCCGCTGCGATCGCGCTTCAGCGCGAAGGCATCGACGTCGAGCTCGTCGAGCGGGAGCCCGTCTGGGGCGCGCTGGGGACCGGGATCACCCTCATGGGACCCGCGATGCGCGCCCTCAAGCAGCTCGGCGTGCTCGAGCAGTGCCTCGCCGAAGGCTCCGGCTGCTCGGAGATGAGCCTCTTCAACGCCGAAGGCGAGCTGCTGCACACCCTGGAGATCCACGGGCTGCTCGGGCTCGAGTGGCCGGCCGTCGGCGGGATGATGCGGCCGACCCTGCACCGCATCCTGGCCGACACGGCGGTCACGCAGGGGGTGTCGGTCCGGACCGCCACCAGCGTCTCGTCGCTCGAGCAGCATCCCGACCGCGTCGACGTCGAGCTGAGCGACGGCTCGACCGAGTCGTACGACCTCGTGCTCGGCGCCGACGGCCTTCGCTCGCAGATCCGCCAGCTCGTCTTCGGCATCGACGCGCCGCAGCCGCGCCCGCTGGGGCAGGCGGTCTGGCGCGCGCTGCTCGACCGCCCGGCGTCGGTGACGGGCGAGTTCCAGTTCTACGGCCCGGGGCTCAAGACCGGCTTCACGCCGCTCGGGCCCGACAAGATGTACGAGTTCCTGGTCCAGCCGGTCGCCGACGACGTCCTTCCCCCGCCCGAGGAGCGGCCGGCGCGCATGCGCGAGCTGCTGTCGGTGTTCGGCGGCGTGGTCGCCGAGGTGCGCGAGACGATCACCAGGCCCGAGCAGGTCGACGTACGCAAGCTCTACTGGCTGCTGATGCCGGCGCCGTGGTACCGCGGGCGCGTGCTCCTGATCGGCGATGCGGCGCACGCCACCACCCCGCAGCTGGCCATGGGCGGGGCGATCGCGCTCGAGGACGGCATCGTGCTGGGCGAGCTGCTCGCGTCGGGGGGCGAGCTCGAGGCGGTGCTCGAGCAGTTCATGGAGCGCCGCTACGAGCGCTGCAGGATGGTGGTCGAGAACTCGGTGCAGCTCTCCGAGTGGGAGAAGAACGCCGCCGAGCACGAAGAGGACGCCGGCCGTCTTCAGAGCGAGAGCTTCGCGGCGCTGGCCGCGCCGATCTGAGGGCGGCTGCAGCGGTGCCGCCGGTCGTCAACGTCCACACGCACTTCCAGCCGGAGTCGGTCCTGCCGCTCGTCGCGCCGTACGGCATCGAGATGACGATGGGCCCGGACGGCAAGAGCTGGTACTTCCGCTCGGGCGACGTCGAGTACCTGCTGCCGACCGGATCGAGCAAGTTCTGGGGCGCCGGCCTCGGCGAGCAGATCGACGAGATGGACGCGGCCGGCATCGACGTCCACGTGCTCCAGCCGAGCCCGATGATCTTCAGCTATCACCTGCCGGCGGACGTCGGTGCGAAGTTCTCGAGCGCCTTCAACGACGAGGTGGCGCGCAGCATCGCGGAGCACCCGGCGCGCTTCTGGGGCTCGGCGCAGCTCCCGATGCAGGACCTCGACCTCGCCGCGGCCGAGCTGACCCGCGCCGCCCGCGACCTGGGCATGAAGTCGTGCTCGGTCGGCTACGTCCTTGGCAACGACCGGACGCTCGCCGACCCGGAGTGCGACGAGTTCCTGTCGGTCGTCGAGGACCTCGACGTCCCGATCCTGCTGCACCCGGTCGCGCTCGGGCAGGACATCGACCTGGCCGCCGGGGGCGCCCAGTGGCTGCGCAAGTACCAGGTCGACTGGGCCTGGGGCTATCTCTTCGCAGAGACCGCCGCTGTGGTGGGCTTCATCTTCAGCGGCGCGCTCGACCGCCACCCGGGGCTGCGCGTCATGGTGCCCCACGGCGGCGGCATGCTGCCCTACCACGTGGGCCGCCTCGCCCACCACGCGCGCGTCTTCGCGACCGGCGAGGATGCCTTCCCGCGTCCGGTCGAGGACTACCTGTCGTCGTTCTACTTCGACACGGTCGTGCACGACCCGCGTGGACTGCAGCTGCTGGTCGACGTGATGGGTGAGGACAACGTCGTGATGGGCTCCAACTACCCGGGGTGGGACAACGCCCCGATCTGGGAGACGATCCGGGCCATGCCCGGGCTGAGCGAAGGGGCCCGGGACAAGATCCTCGGGCTGAACTCCGTCGAGCGGCTGTTCAAGGCCCAGGTCCCCGTCGCGTCGTCGCGTGATTGACGCCGCGCTGCTCGACGAGTACATCGAGCGGTTCAGCAACTGGGGCCGCTGGGGCGACGACGACCAGGTCGGCACCGCGAACCTGATCACCGCGGACAAGGTCGCCGGCGCGGCGCGCCGCGTCAGGCGCGGGCAGGTCGTGCCGCTCGGGCTGACGCTCGGCGACGGCGGGCCGCAGACCGGGGCCAACGGTCGCTTCAACTGCATGTGCTACGCGATCGCCTCGGGCACCGACCACGAGCTGGGTCGCCAGCAGTTCGGTGGCAAGCCGCTGCCCTTCCAGATGGGCTACGCCGACGACACCGTCGTCATGCACCTGCAGTCGTCGACGCACTGGGACAGCCTCTGCCACATCTTCCACCGCGGCCGCATGTACAACGGCTACCCCGCCTCCGAGAGCACGGCGTCCGGCTCGGCGCGAAACGGCGTCCAGCACCTGACCGGCCGTCTCGTGGGACGCGGCGTGCTGCTCGACGTTCCCTCTTCGAAGGACCTCGACTGGCTCGAGGACGGCTACGCGATCACGGTCGATGACCTGGAGGCCGCCGCCGAGTTCGGCCGCGTGAGGGTCGCAAGCGGCGACATCGTCCTGCTGCGGACCGGTCAGCTCGCGCGTTGCCGGGTGCAGGGGTGGGGGACGTACGCCGGCGGCGACGCGCCGGGTCTCTCGTTCCTGACGGTGCCGTGGCTCCACGAGCACGGGATCGCCGCCGTGGCGAGCGACACGTGGGGCGTCGAGGTGCGGCCGAACCAGATCGAAGGCGCGTTCCAGCCCTTCCACCTGCCCGCGCTCGTCTACATGGGGCTCTCCCTCGGCGAGATGTTCGACCTCGAGGCGCTCGCCGCCGCGTGCGCAGAGGACGGCGTGTACGAGATGCTCGTCAGCGCGTCGCCGCTGCCGTTCGTCGGTACGGCCGGCGGTCCGCCCGGCCCGGTCGCGATCCGCTGACGCTCCAGGTCGCTGCACCTGCAGCGAGGGTGTGCGCGGTCTCACAACGTCTCGGCGGCCACCGGCGTCTACTCACCAGCGAGGTTCAATCGTCCGCCGGGGGGCACGTGATGACTCGTCTTCGCAGTGAAGGGCATCCGGGTGATCGGGACGCGCATGTGCGCGAGGCTCGGCCGCTCCGGGTCCTGTTCCTGGTCTCAGCCCACAACAGCCTGAGTCAGCGTGCGTTGATCGCGCTGACCGAGCTCGGCCACGAGGTGACGGTCGCGGTGGTCGGCTCGGCCGGCGAGATGGAGGCGGCAGTCGCCGCCCACCGTCCGCAGCTGATCGTCTGCCCGATCCTGAAGACGATCATCCCCGAGTCGATCTGGGCGACGCATCGCTGCTTGATCGTGCACCCCGGCCCGCGGGGCGACCGCGGGCCCTCTTCGCTCGACTGGGCGATCGAGCTCGGCGCACCGGACTGGGGCGTCACGGTGCTGGAGGCCTCGGGGGACGTCGACGCGGGCGACGTCTGGGCGAGCCGAACCTTCCGCACGCGTGGCGCGGGCAAGAGCAGTCTCTACCGCCACGAGGTTCGCCGGGGCGCGATCGAGGCGCTCGTCGAGGCGATCGGCCGGATCGTCGGCGGCGGTCCGCCGCACACGTCGGACAGCGTCGGTAGCGAGCCGGCGGGCCAGGCCCGGCCGCTCATGACCCAGGATGTCCGCGCCATCGACTGGCGCCGGGATCGTAGCGACGACGTCGTCCGCAAGATCCGCGCCGCCGAGGGCCACCCGGGCGTGCTCGACACCATCGACGGCACGCAGTTCCACCTCTTCGGCGCGCATCGCGAGCGCGTCCTGCGCGGCCGGGCAGGAGAGATCATCGCCCAGCGCACCGGCGCGATCTGCCGAGCGACCGTCGACGGCGCGGTATGGATCACGCACCTCAAGCGCCGCGGCAGCGAAGACGAGGCGTTCTTCAAGCTTCCGGCCACGCGGGCGCTCGCGCTCGCGTTCTCCGACTTCGACGCGCCGGAGATCCCGGTTGGCATCGCGGAGCCGCTGGGCCCCGATCAGACTTACCGGGAGATCGCCTACCAAGAGCACGCCGGTGTCGGCTACCTGCACTTCGACTTCTACAACGGCGCGATGAGCACCGAGCAGTGCCGGCGCCTGCACGAGGCGTACCTGCTCGCGCGCTCGCGGCGACAGACGCGCGTCATCGTGCTCATGGGCGGCCATGACTTCTTCTCCAACGGCATTCACCTCAACATGATCGAGGCCGCCGACGATCCGGCCGTCGAATCGTGGCTGAACCTGCGGGCGATCAACGACGTGGTGCGGGACATCATCGAGACCGACTCGCATCTCGTCGTGTCCGCGCTCACCGGCGACGCCGCAGCGGGCGGCGTGCCTCTGGCTCTCGCCGCCGATCACATCCTCGCGCGCGACGACATCGTGCTGAACCCCTACTACCAGCACATGGGAGGCCTGTACGGGTCCGAGTACTGGACCTACCTGCTGCCTCGCCGCGTCGGACCGGCGCTCGCGGCGCGGCTCACCGCGCCGCCATTCACCGCCGTCGGCACGCGACAGGCCGTCGACATCGGGCTGCTGGATGCCGCTGTCCGCGGCAGCGCCGAGCGCTTTCGCTCAGACGTACGCGGCCTGGCCGAGGGCCTCGCGCGCGACCCCGGCCTCGGCCGCAAGCTCGAGGCCAAGCGCCGGCAGCGCGCGCGAGACGAGGCGATCAAGCCGCTGAACGCCTACCGCAAGGAGGAGCTGGCCAAGTCGCACGCCTGCTTCTTCGGCGAGGACCGCAGCTATCACGAGGCGCGCCACCGCTTCGTCCACAAGCGCGGCGCGCCATGCGCCGTCACGCTCCGGGCCGGCGCAGCACCGGACGCGCCCGTGCGCGCGGCAGCGTAGGGCGGCTCGGGGATCGCGCCGGCCTCAGCGTCCGTTGAGGTCGGCAAGCGCCGAGCCGAGCGCCAGCTCCCCCTCCGGCGTCTGCAGGCCGCGCTCGAACGCAGCCTGGATGAGGCGTTGCGTCTCCGGCTCGCGCACGCCGTCGCCGAAGAGGTCCGAGTCGCGGCGGAAGTCCTCGACCGGAGCGAGCGAGACGGCGTTGATCCGTTCCTTGACCATCTGGTGGCCGGCCGCGGGGAACGCGGCGATCCGATGCGCGAGCGCGCCGACGAACCCGGCGAGGTCTCGGGCCGGCAGCGCGCGGTTGATCCAGCCATAGCGCTCGGCCAGCTGCGCGTCGTAGTCGTCGGCGCTCAGCATGACCTCGAGCGCGCGGGCGCGGCCCATGAGCCGCACGAGATGCTGCGCCGCGCCGCCGCCGGGGATGAGGCCGAACGCGGGCTCGAACTGGCCGAAGATCGCGGTCTCCCGCGCGGCGAAGCGCATGTCGCAGGCGAGGACGAACTCGCTGCCGGCGCCGCGGACGCGGCCCTCGATCTGCGCGATGGTGACGAGACGGCTCGCGCTGAGATGACGGAAGAGCAGACCGATGGAGGGCTCGCCGGCGAGCTTGGCCGCCTCGGCCCGGTACTCCGCGACCCTGGTCAGATCGACGTGCGAGATGAAGTAGTCGGGGTCGGCACTCGTGAAGACCAGGACCTGGCACGCGTCGTCCGCCTCGGCCCGCTGGATCAGCGAGACGAGGTCGCGAACGAGCTCGGGGCCGAGCAGGTTCATCGGCGGAGCGGCGATCTGCGCGAAGGCGACGCCACCGTCGGCGTGCACCTCGAGCGTCGTCACAGGTCCATCTCCCCGTGGGCGAGCACGCCGAACGCGGCCGCGGTGACGGTTCCGAAGACGAGGTGGGCACTGAGGTCCTTGCCCAGCGTCTCCAGGTCGTACTTCCAGATCGGCTTGTAGACGCCCAGCAGCGGGAGGACGACGTACCCGCCGGCCCAGACCGTGGCGCCGAACGCCGGGCCGTAGCAGACCTTCGACTTGTGCCGCAAGCCGGCGATCAGCCCGTAGGTGCCGCCCATGGCGAGCCCGAACCCCCAGTGCGTGAGGTTGTTCAGCGGCCGCGCGTACCGCGCCGGCGCTTCGCGGTGGAGCACCTCCTCGATGAAGCGCTTGGCCACGAGCGCCGGTCCCGGAGCGTCGTCCCAGCTCGCGACCCCCACGGAGGACTCCCACTCCGGGAAGGGTGCGTCGCCGCCGCCGTGTCGGTAGTCGCGATAGAGCCACGTGTCCATCGCGAGCGTGCCGATCGTGCCCGCGGCGACGCCGCGAACGATGCAACCGAGCGTGCTCATGACGCCGCACCGTGACGCGTCGCGCCGGCGGTCGCGCCCGCAGGATCCCTGGTCGTCACCCGGGCGCCGTGGCCTGAAGGGCGCTTCCCAGTTCGCGCCGTGAGCGGATCCCGAGCTTGGCGAAGACGTGGCGCAGGTGCCACTCGACCGTGCGCCGGCTGAGGAACAGGCGGGCAGCGATGTCAGCGTTGGAGAGCCCGTCGCGCGCGAGCTCGGCGATCTGACGCTCGTGCGGGGTGAGATCGTCGCGCGTCCTGGCGATGCGCCGGCGCGCCTTCTCACCCGTCGCCAGGAGCTCGCTGGCCGCGCGCTCGGCGAACGCCTCCATCCCCATCGACGTGAACAGCTCGTGGGCGACGTTGAGCTCGGCGCGCGCTTCGAGCCGGCGTCCCTCGCGCCGCAGCCATTCGCCGTGCAGGAGGTGGGTGCGCGCGAGCTCGGCGCGCACGCGGGTGCGCGCGAGGTGCTCGATCGCGGTGCCGAACCAGCGCTCGGCGTCGCCGCCCTCGTCGAGAAGGGCCCTGGCGCGCGCCTCGACGCCGAGCGCCCAGTCGGTTCGCGTGGCCCGTGCCTTGGCGGCCAGCCGATCCAGGGCATCGGTCGCCAGGTCGGTCCTTCCACATCGCGTGGCGGGTTCGGCGAGCTCGCTCAGACCCCAGTTCTCTGCGACGACCTCTCGGTGCTCGGCGGCCGTGCCGGCGGCGGCCAGTGCCTCCTCGTACATGCCCAGGCCGTTGCACAGGACAGCGCGCGCGTAGGCGCTGATCGCCAGCCCGATCCCCTCGCCGCGAGCCCGTGCCGCGCTCTGTGTCGTCTCGATCAGGTCTCTCGTCTCGCGCTCCCGGCCCCGCCACGCCGAGAGGATCAACGCGCCGTACGGGGCGGCCCGGGTTCCCGTCGCCTCCTCGACGGTGTCCGTCTCGGCGACGGTCGCGGCGGCCGCCGTGAGATCTCCGGAGAACACCTGGATCGGAGCGCGCGCGCTGAGGGCGAGCGCGAGCTCGCCGAGCGTCCCCGTCTCACGGGCGATCTCCACGCTGGAGTGCGACAGCGCCTGAGCGTGCTCGTCGTCCCAGATCTCGAGGGCGACCACGCAGCCCTGCCACAGCCAGCGCAGCCGTTCCTCGGCCGAGGCCTTCTCCCCCGAGAGCCGCCGCACGGCCTCCCGGCAGCGCGGGACCGCCGTCGCGTAGTCCTCGGTGAGGGCGACGAGCGCGTCGAGCAGAAGATCCGCGGAGGCGGGCTGGGCGTCCGGTGGCAGCGGCGCGGCCCTCGCGGCCTGCGCGATCTCGGGCGCCCCGACGCTGTCGTTGAGCCTGGCGCCGAACAGCGCCGCGGAGAACGCGTCCACGTAGGTCTCCCGCGCGACGGACACGTCGAGCGGTTCGAGCCGGCGGGCGGCGGCGAGCAGGAGCGGGGTAGCGTCGGTGCCGCGGCTGGAGACGAACGCGAGCTGGGCGCGCAGGAGGTCCATCCGCGCGCGCTGGAGCTCGTCGAGCGGGCCGCCGTCCGCCGTCGCGAGCAGCCCGCGGGCCCTGGTGAAGTCGCCCGCCTGGATGCTGGCCTGCGCCGCTGCCAGCGCACGTTCGCGACGTCGCGCCGGGTCCGGAGTCAGAGCTACGGCGCGGTCGAGGAACGCAGCCGCGGCGGCGGCGCCGCCGCGGGCCTGGGCCCGGCCGGCCGAGCGCTCGAGCTCGGCGGCCACGTCCTCGTCCGCTCCTCTTGCCGCGAGCGCCCGGTGCCACGCGCGGCGATCGGCGTCGGAGTCCGGGTCGCTGACCTCGGCAAGCGCCTCGTGCACGAGCTGCCGGCTGCCGAGTGGCGCGGCGCGGTACACCGCCGAACGCACGAGGGGATGGCGGAAGCGGACGCTGGCCCCGATCTCCAAGAGGCCTGCAGCCTCGGCGGGGGCGAGCGCGTTGGTCTCGATCTCGAGCCGCCGGCCGGCGCGCAGGACCAGCGCCGCGTCGCCCAGCGGCTCGGCGGCCGCCAGCAGCATGAGGCGCTGCGTCGCCTCGGGGAGCTCGCCGACGTGGCGCAGGTAGTGGTCTTCGATGTGCGCAGGGATCGCGCCCAGGGCAGGGACCTCGAACCCGCCGGCGAGCTCGGCAGCGGCCATGCGCCCGGGCAGCTCGAGCAGGGCAAGCGGGTTCCCCCGGGACTCGGCGATGACCCGGTCGGCGACACCGCTGTCGAGCCGGCCCGTGACCGCGCTCCCCAGCAGGGCGCGGGCATCCTGGTCCGCCAGCCCTTCGACGCGCAGCTCGGACAGGCCGTCGAAGTCGTGGGCGGCGGCCGGCTCGCGCCCGGCGCCCACCATCGCCCCCGATTCCGCCCCCACCCCCC
>Ga0081540_1000784_pt1 | contig 29152 bp, 28 predicted proteins | sample TabmetS2T1R1_FD_71024 | JGI IMG/M metagenome (GOLD analysis project Ga0081540, IMG submission 71024) | Tabebuia heterophylla rhizosphere microbial communities from the University of Puerto Rico - S2T1R1 | ecosystem: Host-associated > Plants > Roots > Rhizosphere ...
GGTGCGGGAACGGGAGGAGCCGCCGAACGAGCTGATCGCCGCACTGCAGGGCGAGGCGGAGGCGGTCGCGGCGCTCGGTCGGGAGCTTGCCGCCGGTACCGAGCCGGCCCGTGCCAGGGAACTGGTGCTCGCCGCGGTCGCGCTGGCCGGAGCCGCATACCGGCAGGGCCTCGGCTTCTCCAGTGACGTGGTGGTGGCCCAGGTCCGCACGATCGGCACCGATCTGCTGCTGGCAACCGGCCTGCCCGACCAGACGGTCACGAAACTGGTCCGCCGGGCGGTCGGCCGGGTGCCGGTGCGGCCACGGGCGTCCGGATAGGCTCGGGGCATGACTGAGGCCTGGCCGAATCCGCCGGTTCCGCCGGTCGAGCCGGGTCAGCCCGGCGGCCAGCCGCCCGGCCCACCCACACCGGGTGGACCGGTCCAGGGAGTCCCGCCGGTCCGGCGCAGCATCTGGCTGCTCGGCCTGGTGGTGCTGGTGATCGCCGGGACCGGCGTGGGCATGCTCGTCGTGCTCGGCAACCGGACCGGGTCCGCCACCGCGCTCGCCGTCGGGATCGGCGCCGCGATCATTCCGGTACCGGTCCTGGTCGCCTGCTTCTTCTGGCTCGACCGGTACGAACCGGAGCCGGTCTGGTATCTCGCCTTCTGCCTGGCCTGGGGTGCCTGCGTCGCGACCTTCGTCGCCTTCTGGGTCAACACCGGAGTGGCCGCGCTGCTCAAGCACAACGGGCTGCCCGTCGCGCTGGTCGCGGTGCTCGGCGCTCCGCTGATCGAGGAGTCGATGAAGGCGGCCGGCCCGATCCTGCTGTTCTGGCGCCGTCGCCGGGCATTCTCCGGCGTGGTCGACGGGATCGTCTACTGTGGACTGTCCGCGACCGGCTTCGCCATGGTGGAGAACATCCTCTACATCGGCGGGCTCGGGTACGCGAGCGGAGCCGACAAGGGCGGCGTGGCGGGCGGCATCGCCAACGTCATCGCCCTGTTCATCGCGCGGATCGTGCTGTCCGGCTTCGCCCACCCGCTGTTCACCTCGATGACCGGCATCGGGCTCGGTGTCTCGGCCCGCGCCCGGTCCCGGACGGTCCGCTGGCTGGCCCCGGTCGCCGGGCTGCTGGCCGCGATGATCCTGCACGGCTCGTGGAACCTCATGTCCACCATCGCGGCGGAGACCGGCAAGGCGCTGGTGCTGCTCTACGGGTACTTCTCGGTGATGATGCCGATCTTCCTCGGCATGGTCTGCCTGGCCCTCTACCTGCGCTCCTGGGAGGGCGGCCTGACCCAGCGGATCCTGCCGGAGTATGTCCGCGCCGGCTGGTTCACCCCGGCCGAGGTGGCCACGCTGGCGACCATGGGCCGGCGGCTGTCCGCGCGGCTGTGGGCCCGACGGGTCGCCGGCGAGCAGGGCGAGAAGGCCATGCGGGCATACCAGTTCTCGGCGACCCAGCTCGCCCTGCTGCGCGACGGGCTGCGCCGCGGCCTGGCCATGCGCCCGGACGAGCTGGCCGGCACGCTGGCCGACGAGCGGCGGTTGCTGGACTCCATCGCCTGGCACCGGTCGGTGTTCGCCCGTGACCCGATGGCGCCCCCGGTGACCTGGGACGGGACCCGGTACCAGGTGGCCTTCCCGGACGGTTCGGTGCGCGCGGTCGACCCGCCCGACCAGCCCGTCGCGCCGCTGCCGGTGATCCTGCCCCGCTACCGCTGAGCGGGCCGTTACAGGTACAGGCCGGTGGCGTCCGGCTCGACCCGGCTCGCCGCGACCGCGTGCACGTCCCGCTCCCGCAGCAGGATGTAGTCGCGGCCGTGCAGCTCGACCTCCGACCGCTCGTCGGGGTCGAACAGCACCCGGTCGCCGGTGACGATCGAGCGCACGTGCGGGCCTACCCCGACCGCCGTGGCCCAGGACAGCCGCCGGCCGACCGACGCGGTCGCCGGGATCAGGATGCCCGCCGCGGATCGTCGCTCACCCTCGCTGCCCTCCAGACGGACGAGAACGCGGTCGTGGAGGAGGCGGATCGGCAGGCCATGGTCGGAGTCGATCGTGCTCACGATCGGTACCGTAGCGCGGCCCCCGTTCCCGTGCGTCGGTACGGTAGGGGTCTGGGACGGGGAACGGGAGGGGCGTTGAACCGGTTCAGTAGGGCTCGGGCGGGGCTGCGGCGGGCGATCGCCGCTGGTCGCGACCCCGATCAGTCACCGAATGGGCACGCAGAGGATCCGGGGGCCGGGGGCGGGACGGCCACCGCCGTCGCAGTGGAGGACGCGGTGGCGCCGCCGCGACAGCATCCGATCGCCAAGGACGGGCAGGACGTCCCGTACCCGCTGCGGATCGCCGCCGCCTGGGCGTGGCGGCTGCTGGCCCTGGTGCTGGCCGGGGCGGTCCTGCTCTACGTCATCGGCAAGCTGCACCAGGTCTTCGTGCCGGTGTCCATCGCGCTGCTGCTGTCGGCGCTGCTCGCGCCGCTGGTCGGCTGGCTGAAGGAGCGCGCGCGGCTGCACCGGTCGCTGGCCACCGCGATCGCGATGATCACCGGGCTGGCCGTGGTGGCCGGCGTGCTGACGCTGGTCATCGAGGAGTTCATGAGCAGTTGGGACCAGCTCAGCCAGCAGGCGCAGGGGGGCCTGCAGCAGATCCAGAACTGGCTCAAGGGCGGCCCGCTGCACCTGTCGGACAAGCAGCTCGACTCGGCGCTCGGCGCGGCCCAGCAGTGGCTCACGGACCATCGCGGCACGCTGACAACCGGGGCGCTGTCCACCGCCACCACCGCGTTCGAGGTGATCGCCTCGATCTTCCTGGTGCTGTTCACGACGTTCTTCTTCCTGCGCGACGGGCGCCGGATCTGGCAGTTCCTGGTCGGCCTGCTGCCGTCCGCCGCCCGGGAGCCGCTCGGCACCGCCGGTGAGCAGTCCTGGCAGACCCTGGTCGCCTACGTCCGGGCCACGGTGCTGGTCGCCTTCATCGACGCGGTGGGCATCGGGATCGGCCTGGTGATCCTCCGGGTCGACGTCGCGTTCGCGCTGGCGGCCCTGGTGTTCCTCGGTGCCTTCATCCCGATCGTGGGCGCGACCCTGTCCGGTACCGTCGCGGTCCTGGTCGCCCTGGTGACCCGCGGCCCGGTGGTGGCCCTGCTGGTCATCGCCGTGGTGATCGGGGTGCAGCAGCTGGAGGGCCACGTCCTGCAGCCGCTCATCATGGGCCGCGCGGTGTCCGTGCACCCGCTGGCGGTGATCATTGCGATCGCCACCGGTGTCGTCCTCAGCGGAATCGTCGGCGCCCTGGTGGCCGTGCCGATCCTGGCTGTGCTCAACACGGGCATCCGGCACCTGGCGGCCTGGCAACGGCACAGACCGCAACCGCCACCGCCCGAGGACGTCGTGGTCAAGAGCTAGGCCGCCAGGCGGCGCAGCGCGGCGTGCACGACCTCCGGCTTCGTCGTGTACCAGAACGGCGGCAGCGACTTGCGCAGGTAGCCGCCGTAGCCCCGGGCGGTCTCCAGTCGCGAGTCGAGGACGGCGACCACGCCCTTGTCCGTGCTGCTGCGGATCAGCCGGCCCACGCCCTGGGCGAGCCGGACCGCCGCGATCGGCACGCTGACGGCGGCGAAGCCCGAGCCGCCGGCGGCGTCCACGGCCGCGGCCCGGGCGGCGGCCAGCGGCTCGTCCGGGCGCGGGAACGGCAGCCGGTCGATGACCACCAGTTGGCAGGCGTCGCCCGGCACGTCGACGCCCTGCCATAGCGACATGACGCCCATGAGGCAGCTCGCCCGGTCCTCCCGGAACCGCCGCACCAGCAGCGGCAGCGCCTCCTCGCCCTGCAGCAGGACCTGCAGGTCGGTCTTCGCGCGCAGCACCTCGGCGGCCCGCTCGGCCGCGCGCCGCGAGGAGAACAGCCCGAGGGTCCGCCCACCCAGGGCCTGCACGAGCGCCACCAGCTCGTCGGCGGCCGCGTCGGACAGCCCGGAGGCGCTGGGTCGGGGCAGGTGCGCGGCGACGTAGAGGATGCCCTGCCTGCCGTATTCGAACGGGGATCCGACATCGAGCGGCCGCCAGGACGGCGCGGTGTCCTTGTCCACAGTGGACGGTTTCTCGGGCAGGCCGAGCGCCCGGGCGATCGTGTCGAACCGGCCGCCGAGGGCCAGCGTGGCGGAGGTGGCCACGACGGTGCGCTCGTCGTAGAGGTGGGTGGCCAGGGTCCCGGCGACGGACAGCGGGGCGACCACCACGGCCCGGCGCCGGTCGTCCCGCTCGATCCAGGCCACGTCGCTGTCCGAGCCCGCGAGCAGCCGCTGCGCGGTCTCGGCCAGTTCGGAAAGCCCGACCCTGGCCTGCTGCTTGCGCACCGGATCCGGGTCGTCGGCCTTGACGTCGCCGATCCGGTTGACCATCCGCGTGCACGCCCCGTTGAGCAGCAGCAGCGCCTCGCGCAGCGGGACGGGGAGCCCGCCGGTCAACCGGCCCGGCTGCGCGTTGGCGAGGCCGATCGCCAACCCGTCCCCGGCCTCGACGAGCTGGTCGTGGTCTTCATCGTCCACAAAGGACCGTGCCCGGCGGGCGCACCGGTCGATCAGGTCGGGGGTCAGCTCGGCCTGGGCCGCGCTGGACACCCGGTCGGCCAGCTCGTGTGCCTCGTCCACGACCAGCAGCGTGTGCGGCGGGACGATGTGCCGTCCGGCCAGCATGTCGACGGCCAGCAGGCTGTGGTTGGTGACCACCACGTCGGCCTCGCGGGCCCGCGCCCGCGACGCCTCCGCGAAGCACTCGGCGCCATAGGGGCAGCGGGCCGCGCCGACACACTCGCGGGCCGGCATGGACACCAGCCGCCACGCCGAGTCGTCGACGCCCGGGTCCAACTCGTCGCGGTCGCCGGTCCCGGACTCCAGCGCCCAGTCGCGCAGCCGCTGGATCTGCTTGCCCAGCCGGCCGGCCTCGCCCAGCCACTTGGTCGCGGCCGGTGCGGCGCCGCCCTCGTCGAAGAGGGTGTCGGCCGGCTCGTCCTCGCTGAGGTTCTCGATGCGGGCCAGGCAGGCGTAGTGGTGCCGGCCCTTGAGCACGGCGAAGGTGGGCCGGCGGCGCAGCAACGGCTCGACGGCGGCGGCCAGCCGGGGCAGGTCGTGGTCGACGAGCTGGGACTGCAGGGCGAGGGTGGCGGTGGAGACCACGACCGGCCCGTCGACCAGCAGGGCGGGCACGAGATAGGCGAGCGACTTGCCGGTCCCGGTGCCGGCCTGGACGAGCAGGTGCTCGCCGTGGCGGGCGGCGTCGGCGACGGCGGTGGCCATCTCGCGCTGGCCGGGGCGGTCGGCGCCGCCGGGCACGGCCCCCACGGCGGCGGCGAGAAGCTCGTCAACGGTCGGCCGGCTCACGAGGTCTGACGGTACCCGGTCGGGCCGACAGGGGTCGCCGCCGTACACACGCCACGAGTTATCCACAGGTTGTCGATCACCGGTGAGCAGGAATTTCATGCCACCTTGCCCTACCCGGTCACCGTGGTTCTCGCCGCACTGGTGCGCTGGAGCGGTACCCTCCTGGCCATGCCTCAACAGGTCGTGCGCGTCGAGTACACCAAGTTCGACGGGAGCCCCCACCGGGGGTACCCGGCGCTGCACCTGGGTGAGGACGAGCACGGCGTCTGGCTCGGCGTCCCGCTCAACCGGTTCGACGACGGCGACTTCAAGTACGACGACCCCTACGTGCTGCTCGTCCCGCCGGACTCCTGGTGGACCGCGCTGTTCAACGCCCCGACCCGGCGCACCGAGGTCTACTGCGACGTCGCGACCCCGGCCGACTGGTCGGGCTCCAACCGGGTGCGCTTCGCCGACCTCGATCTCGACGTGCGCAGACGGAGAGGGACGGGCGCCGTCGAGCTGGTGGACGAGGACGAGTTCGAGATCAACCGGGCCCGCTACGGGTACCCGGAGGACGTTGTCGAGCACGCCAAATCGGCCGCGAACTGGCTGGTCAAGGCTCTGTCCACGGCGACCGAGCCGTTCGCGGGCGGCTACCACGCCTGGTTGGACCGGGTCGTCTAGGGCTGCCAGAAGCGTCTAGGGCTGCCCGAGGCTCGGCGGCCAGGTCGCCGTCGCCGGGTCCGGGCGCGGTACCCCGGTGAGCTTCTCCGGGTTGAGCTGGTTGAAGAACGCGGTGATCCGTCCGTTGTCGACCGCGAATGCCATGAGGATCAGGAACCCGTGCCTCCCGTCCCGCTCCACCGGGTCCACGACCAGCCCCAGGTCCCCGTTGACCAGCACCGGCTCGCCGTACACCGCCTCCTGCCGCGGTATCTGCCGGAACAGCCCGAGCATGAAGCGCGCCACCTGTTCGGCGCCGACGATCGGGTGGCGGCCGGCCGGTGCGAGGCCGGCGCCGTCGCCGGTCAGCACGACGTCGGGTGCGAGTACCTTCGTCAGCCCCACCAGGTCGCCCCGGGACGCCGCGTCGAGGAACGCCGCCAGTACCCGTCGCTGCTCGGCGAGGTCGGCGGTGTGCCGGGGCACGTCCGGTGCCGTGACGGCGCGCCGGGCCCGGGATGCCAGCTGCCGCGCGGCTGCCGGCGCGATGTCCATGGTGGACGCGATGTCCTCGAAGGGCACGGCGAAGACGTCGTGCAGCACGAAGGCGAGCCGTTGCTCGGGGGTTAGGCGCTCGAGCACGACCAGCAGCGCCAGGCTCACCTGCTCGCGCTCGGCCACCTGCTCGGCCGGGTCGCCGGCGGCGTCCGGGCGACCCGCGCCGGCCCCGACGGCCGCGCCGCCCGCGACCGCCGCGCCGCCCGGCAGGCGACTGACCACAGGCTCGGGCAGCCAGGGCCCGACGTAGGCCTCCCGCCGTACCCGGGCTGAGCGCAGCACGTCCAGGCAGATCCGCCCGGTCACGGTGGTCAGCCAGGCACGCAGGTCGTCCGGGTGCGGGTCGGCGGCCGCGTACCGCAGCCAGGTCTCCTGCACCGCGTCCTCGGCCTCGGCCCGGCTGCCCAGCATCCGGTAGGCCACGCCGAACAGGTGGCCGCGGTGCGTCTCGAAATCCTCGTCCGCCACGCTCTGACCATACGACGGGGTGGCCGGGTCGCTCCGATGGGCGATGATCGGGCGATGGACATGCGCGACACGCTGCGGGTACCGCCCGGGAAGCCGGTCGACCTCGCCAGGATCGACCCCGCGAGCACCCCCGGCCTGCCGCACCTCAAGAGCGGGCAGGCCAAGGGCTGGGCCCGCAGCCACCTGGACGCGCTCGGCGTGGAGCTGGCGTCCCACCAGGAGCGGCTGTACGCGAGCGCGAAGACCGGCGACTCCCGCCGTCGGCTGCTCCTGGTGCTGCAGGCGATGGACTGCGGCGGGAAGGACGGGACGACCCGCCGGGTGGCCGGCACCATGAACCCGCAGGGACTGCACATTGTCAGCTTCGGGCCGCCGACCGAGCAGGAGCGCGAGCACGACTTCCTGTGGCGGATCCGCGCCGCGCTGCCGGCGCCAGGCTATGTCGGCGTGTTCAACCGGTCGCACTACGAGGACGTGCTGATCGCGCGGGTACACAACCTGGTGCCGCCCGACGTGTGGGCCGGCCGGTACGAGACGATCAACGCGTTCGAGCGGGAGCTGGCCGGCAGCGGCACCACGATCGTCAAGGTCATGCTGCACATCTCGTTCGACGAGCAGCGCCGGAGGCTGGCAGCCCGGCTGGACGACCCGACCAAGCACTGGAAGTACAACCCGGGGGACGTCGACGAGCGGGGCTACTGGGCCGAGTACCAGCTGGCCTACCAGGACGCCCTGGCGAAGTGCTCGACCGATCACGCGCCGTGGTACGTGGTACCGGCGGACCGCAAGTGGTACCGGGACTGGGCGGTGGCCAGCCTGCTCCGGGAGGTCATGGTCGACCTGCGCCTGACCTATCCGGAGGGCGACTTCGACGTCGCCACCGAGCGGCAGCGGCTGGCGGACAGCCGCGACCCGGCTCGGCTGAGGGTTACCAGCGGGTGAACTAAAGTCTTCGTCGTCCCACGACTCCGGCAGCCAGGCGAGGTACCGTGCGCTTTCGACTCCGACCCGTCGACAACGTCTTCTACGACTTCTTCACCGAGGCCGCGCAGAACCTGGTGACCGGGGTGGCGCTGCTGGCCGAGCTGGTGTTGCCGGACGCGGACGTGCAGGCGGTCAGCGAGCGGCTGGTCGAGGTGGAGCACGACAGCGACGCGATCACGCACCGGCTGTACCAGAAGATCAACTCGACGTTCGTCACGCCGTTCGACCGCGAGGACATCTACCGGCTGGGCTCCAACCTGGACGACGTGATGGACCACCTGGAGGCGGTCGGCAACCTGATCTACCTGTACGGGCTGACCTCGCTGCCGGCGCTGCCCCGGGAGATGCACGAGATGATCGACGTGCTGGACCGGCAGGCACGGCTGACCGCGAACGCGATGCCCCGGCTGCGCGGCAGCCTGCGGCAGCTCGAGGACTACTGGGTCGAGTGCAACCGGTTGGAGAACGAGGGCGACCAGGTCTACCGGATGCTGCTCGTGCGGCTGTTCTCCGGCGAGTACGACGCGCTGACCGTGCTGAAGATGAAGGAGGTCGTCGAGGAGCTGGAGCTGGCCTGCGACTGCTTCGAGCGGGTGGCCAACACGGTGGAGACCATCGCGGTGAAGGAATCGTGAGAGCAGCCGGGCGGGGCGCTGCCGCCGGGGCGGCGCGGTGAGCACCGAACTCCTCGCCACCATCGCGGTGATCGTCTTCGCGATGGGCTTCAACTACACGAACGGGTTCCACGACGCGGCCAACGCGATCGCCACCTCGGTCTCGACCAGGGCGCTCACCGCGCGCGTGGCGCTGCCGATGGCCGCCGTGGGCAACCTGATCGGTACCTTCCTCGGCGGGCGGGTCGCGGCCACGGTGGGTACCGGCATCGTCCGGCTCCCCGAGGGGCTGCACAGTCTCGGCGTGGTTGTCGCGGCGCTCATCGGCGCGATCGTGTGGAACCTGGTGACCTGGTACTTCGGCATTCCCTCGTCGTCCTCGCACGCACTGTTCGGCGGGCTGGTCGGCGCCACTCTGCTCGGCTCGGGCGGGGTGGTGCTCTGGACGGGCATCCTGGACAAGGTGGTCATCCCGATGGTGCTGTCACCGGTCGTCGGGCTGCTCCTCGGGTTCGTGGTGATGCTGGCGGTACTGTGGATCTTCCGGCGGGGTCACCCCGGTACCCTCAACCGCGGCTTCCGCGCGGCGCAGTCGGTGTCGGCCCTCGCGATGTCCATCGGCCACGGGATGCAGGACGCCTCGAAGACCGTCGGCATCGTCCTGCTCGGGCTCAGCGTCGGCGGCTACGGCGGCGCGGCCGGGCACCAGTGGTGGGTGAACATCCTCACCGCGCTCGTCCTGGCGCTCGGTACCTGGTCGGGCGGCTGGCGGATCATCCGTACGCTCGGCCGCAAGGTGATCCACCTCGATCCGCCGCAGGGCTTCGCCGCCGAGGCGACCTCGTCGGCCGTGCTCTACACGGCGACCGCCTACGGGCTGCCGATCTCCACCACGCACGTGATCACCTCGGCGATCATGGGCGTGGGCGCGACCCGGCGGATCTCCGCCGTGCGGTGGAGCGTGGCCCGCAACATCGTGCTCGCCTGGGTGCTGACCTTCCCCGCGGCGGCCGGCGTCGCGTCCCTGGTCTACCTGGCGATCCGGCCGTTGTTCTCGTAGTCCACGCCGATCTGCGCGCGGATCGCGTCCAGCGAGCGCATCACGTCGAGGCTTTCCGACCACGGGACGAGCGGGCTCTCCAGCCGCCCGTCGGCCAGGCAGCGCATGACCTCCTCGGCCTCGTAACCCATCCCGTTGCCCCGGATGGGCGCGTGGACCAGCTCGGCGCGGTCGCCGTGGTACACGGTGAACCGGTCCGGGCGGAAGAACGGCGAGGGCAGCTCGATCCGGCCGGTACCGCCGACGATGGTCGCCGCGACGGGGCTGTTCCCGACAATTCCACAGTGGAGGGTCGCGATCGCCCCGCTGTCGTACCCGAGGATGATCCCGGTGTTGTCGTCGACGGCCTCCGGCGTCAGGTTGGCCAGCGCGGCGATCCGCTGCGGCGGCCCGAGGAACAGGTGCGCGAAGGTCACCGGGTAGACGCCGAGGTCGAGCAGGGCGCCGCCGCCCAGGGCCGGGTCGCGCAGCCGGTGGGTCGGCGGGAAGTCCCCGCCGATGCCGAAGTCGGCGTAGACCGCGGTGACCTCGCCGATGGCGCCGTCGGCGACCAGTTCGGCGATGCGCCGGACGGCGGGGATGGTGCGCATCCACATCGCCTCCATGAGGAACAGCCCGCGCTCGCCGGCCAGCGTGATCAGGTCCTGCGTGGCGGCCAGGTCCAGGGTGAACGGCTTCTCGCACAGGACCGCCTTGCCCGCCTCCAGGCACAGGCGGGTCGCCTCGTGGTGCGCGGAGTGTGGGGTGGCCACGTAGACCACGTCCACGTCCGGATCGGCGGCGAGGTCGGCCCAGGAGCCGTGGGCGCGCGGGATGCCGTGCCGCTCGGCGAACCGGCGCGCGGCCTCCGCGGTGCGGGAGCCGACCGCGGCCACCTCCGCGTCGGGCAGCAGCGCGAGGTCTTCGACGAAGGTACCGGCGATGCCGCCGGTGGCCAGGATGCCCCATCGGGTACGGGAGGTCATGCCCGTGATCCAACCATGGGTCGGCGCCAGTAGGGTCGGTCCGTGACCGAGTCGCCCGTCCCGGTACCGCGGTTGGCCGCCACGGTGATGCTGCTGCGCGCCCCCTACGAGGTGTACCTGGTGCGCCGCGCCTCGACCATGGCGTTCGCGGCCGGTATGTACGCCTTTCCCGGGGGTACCGTCGACCCGCGCGACGCGGGGACCGACCTCGCCTGGGTCGGCCCGCCCAACCGCCTCGGCCTGCCCGAGGACGAGGCGCGGGCGGTGGTGTGCGCGGCCGTGCGCGAGGTGTTCGAGGAGACCGGCGTGCTGCTGGCCGGGCCGTCGGCGGGCAGCGTGCTGGCCGATGTGTCCACAGTGGACTGGGAGGAGCGGCGCCGCGCGGTCGAGGCCCGCGAGGTGGGCTTCGCCGAACTGCTGCGCGAGTCGGGTCTCGTGCTGCGCGGGGACCTGCTGGCGGCCTGGTCGCGCTGGATCACTCCGGAGAGCGAACCGCGCCGGTACGACACCTACTTCTTCGCGGCCCGGCTGCCTGAGGGGCAGCGCACCCGGTACATCGGCGCGGAGGCGTCGCACGGGCTCTGGGCCACCCCGGCGCAGACCGCCGACCTGCCGATGCTGCCGCCGACCCGGACGACCCTCGCCCAGCTCGCGGAGTTCTCCACAGTGGACGATGCCCTGAACGCCGCGGCGCACCGGGATGCCGTGCACCCGGTGCGCCCGCGGTTCGTCAACGGCCGGCTGATCCTGTGAGGCCGGCCCGGATCGGTCTGTCGAACGCCCTGCCGGAGCGGCTCCGCAGGCGTCGCCGGCTAGCCGAAGCGGCCGGTGATGTAGTCCTCGGTCTTCTTGACCGACGGGTTCGTGAAGATCTTCGCCGTCTCGTCGAACTCGATCAGCCGGCCGGGGTCACCGGTCTTGTCGATCGAGAAGAAGGCCGTGCGGTCGGAGACCCGGGCGGCCTGCTGCATGTTGTGCGTGACGATGATGATCGTGTACTCGTTCTTCAGCTCGCTGATCAGGTCCTCGATGGCCAGCGTGGAGATCGGGTCGAGCGCCGAGCAGGGCTCGTCCATCAGCACCACCTGGGGCTGGACCGCGATCGCCCGGGCGATGCACAGCCGCTGCTGCTGACCGCCGGACAGGCCGGCGCCCGGCCGGTTGAGCCGGGTGTGCACCTCGTTCCACAGGTTGGCCGAGCGCAGCGCCTTCTCGCAGGCGTCGTCCAGCAGGGACTTCTTGCGCATCCCGTTGAGCCGCAGCCCGGCCACGACGTTGTCGTAGATCGACATGGTCGGGAACGGGTTGGGGCGCTGGAACACCATGCCGATCAGCCGCCGTACCGCCGTGACGTCCACGTCCTTGCCGTAGATGTCCTGGTTGTCGATGGTCAGCGTGCCCTCGACCCGGGCGCCGGGGATCACCTCGTGCATCCGGTTGACCGAACGCAGGAAGGTCGACTTGCCGCAGCCGGACGGGCCGATCAGCGCCGTGACCGACTTCGGCTCGATGACCATGTTGACGCTGTCGATCGCCTTGAACGATCCGTAGTAGGCGGTCACGTTCACCGCTTCAATCCGCTTGGCCATGGCCTATCCCTTGTTCAGCTTGTTCCGGCGGGCCAGCAGCTTGGCCGCGATGGTGAGGGCGAGTACGAGCGCGACCAGGGTCAGCGCCGCCGTCCAGGCCCGCGGGAGCCCGTACTTCGAGGCGAGGCTGGCCTGTTCGTAAATGTAGATGGACAGCGATTCCTGGTTGCCCTGGAAGGGGTTGGGGTTGCGGTTGGGCGTGCCGCCCGCGACCAGGAGCACAGGCGCGGTCTCGCCGGCCGCGCGGGCGACTGCGAGCATCACGCCGGTGACGATACCCGGCAGCGCGGTCGGGACGACGATGCTCATGATCGTCTTCCACTTGGGGATGCCCAGCGCGTAGGAGCCCTCGCGCAGCGACGCCGGTACCAGCCGCAGCATCTCCTCGGTCGACCGGGTGATGGTCGGCAGCATCAGCACCGCCAGCGCCAGCGCCGCGGCGAAGCCGGAGTAGAACGGCCGGCCGGTCGAGCTGAGGTGCGGCGACACGATCAGCACCCAGAAGGCCAGGATGAACAGGCCGGCGACGATCGACGGGATGCCCGTCATGACGTCGACGAAGAACCGGATGGCATTGGCCAGCCGGCCCCGCCCGTACTCCACGATGTAGATCGCGCCGGCGACCCCGAGGGGTACCGTGATCAGCGTCGCGATCCCGGCCTGCTCCAGCGTGCCGACGATGGCGTGGTAGGCGCCACCGCCCGCGTCGAACGTGGTGATGTTGCGCATGGAGTTGTTGAAGAAGGCGCCGTCGAGGCGGCCGCGACCCTTGTCGATCAGGGTGAACACGACCGAGACCAGCGGCAGCAGGGCCAGCACGAAGGCCGAGTAGATCAGCGACGTGGCGACCCGGTTGCGCGCCGCCCGGCTGCCCTCGACCATGCCCGACGCGATCGACAGGCCGATCAGGAACAGCAGCACGGCGCCCACGGCGGTGAGCACCCAGCCACCGCCGAGCAGCTTGCCGGTCTTGAACAGCAGCACCGCCGCGACCGCGGCGACCACCGCGATCAGCACCGGCGCCCAGACCGGCAGCCGCCGGACGTGGATGCGGGTGGTCGACGGCGCGGTGATGGCGGTCATGCGGCGGCTCCCAGGAACTCGCGACGCCGGTACACGATGGCGCGGGCGATCATGTTGACCACCAGCGTGATCGCGAACAGCACGAGACCGGAGGCGATCAGCGCGCCCCGGCCGACCTCACTGGCCTCGCCGAACTTGTTGGCGATGTTGGCCGCGATCGTGTTGCCGCCGTTGTGGATGATGTCCGGCCCGATCAGGAACCCGCCGCCCAGGGTGAGTGCCAGGGCGATGGTCTCACCGAGCGCCCGGCCCAGGCCCAGCATGACCGAGGCGATGAGTCCGGGGCGGCCGTAGGGGATGACCGCGGTGCGGATCATCTCCCACTTGGTGGCGCCCAGGGCCAGCGCGGCCTCCTCGTTCATCGGCGGGGTCTGCCGGAACACCTCACGCGACAGCGACGTGACGATCGGGAGGATCATGATGGCGAGCACGATGCCGCCCAGCATGTACGACTTGCCGTAAGGCCCGTCACTGCCGAACAGCGGGATCCAGCCGAAGTAGTGGTGCAGCCAGCCGGAGAACTCGCGGACCGGGCCGACCAGGTAGTCGCGGCCCCAGAGGCCAAAGACGATGCTCGGTACGGCGGCGAGCAGGTCGATCATGAAGCCGAGGCCCGAGGCGAGCCTGCGGTGTGCGTAGTGCGACAGACACAGCGCGATGCCCAGCGCGATCGGTACCGCGATGACCAGCGCGATCGCGGCCGAGACGAGGGTGCCGAAGGCGAGCGCCGGGATGCCGAACTGTGGGTTGGTCGGGTCGTCGGGGAACCACTCGAAGTGGGTCCAGAAGTTTGCCTTGTCCGCGTTGAGCGCCGGGATCGCCTTGAGGATCAGGAACACGGCGATGGCCACGATGATGACCAGCACAGTCGCGCCGGACGCCGTCGTGAACCATTTGAAGACACTCTCGGAGCCGAAGCGGCTGCCGCGGGGAAGGGGACCTACCGTGTCCTGGCCGCCGCTACCGCGGGCTGGCGGGCGCTGCCGCGGGTCGGACGGGGTGTCGGTCGGGCCGGAGGAGTCCACGGGCGACTCCGCCGAGGCCGCGGATGCGGCCTCGGCGGAGCCCGGAAACGATGGTTGGGTCATCGTCTACCTATTCGGTTTCTGGTGTCAGCTGAGGGCGCCGACGGTGGTGGCGACCTTGGTGCGGACCGAGTCGGGCAGCGGGGCGTAGCCGGCCTTCGTGATCGCCTGCTGGCCAGCGGTGCTCGCGGCGTAGCCGAGGAAGCCCTTGATCAGCGGGAGCGCGGTGGACGAGTTGCCCTTGTCGCAGACGATCTCGTACGTGACCAGCACGATCGGGTAGGCACCCTTGGCGGTGGTCTTGTAGTCGATCGTCAGCTTCATGTCGTCGCCGGTGCCCGCGGTCTGCGCGCTGGCGATGGTCTTGCCGGCCGAGTCGCCGTTCAGCTCGGCGAACTCACCCGCGCCGTTGCCGATCTTCGACACGTTCAGGTTGTTGGCCTGCGCGAAGGACCACTCCACGTATCCGATGGCGCCATCGGTCTTGCTGACGAACGCCGAGATGCCGTCGGAGCCCTTCTCCGCGTCGCCGCCCGGGCCCTTCCAGGTCTTGTCGTGACCGAAGGTCCAGTCGGTCGGGTCGACCGTGCCCAGGTAGTTGGTGAAGTTGTCGCTGGTGCCCGAGCTGTCCGACCGGTGCACCGAGGTGATCTTGGTGCCCGGGAGAGTGGCGCTCGGGTTGTCGGCCTTGATCGCCGCGTCGTTCCAGGTGGTGATCTTGCCGGCGAAGATCTTGGCCAGGGTCTCCGGCTTGAGCTGGAGACCGGTCACGCCCTGCACGTTGTAGACGACCGCGATCGGACCCACCGCCATCGGCAGGTGGATGGCCGGGCCGGTCTTGCACCGGGCGTCAGCCTTCGGCTGGTCGGCCGCCGACAGTGGGGAGTCGGAACCGGCGAAGTCGGCCGTACCGGCGATGAACGCCTGCTGGCCGGCGCCGGAGCCGGTGCCCTGGTAGACGATGTTCGCTCCGGAGCATGCCGTCTGGTAGTCCTTGACCCACTGGTTGATGGCGTTCTGCTGGGCGGTCGAACCCTGAGCGTTCAGGGTGCCGGTGCCACAGGAGATCGGGTTCGCCGAAGCTGAGCCGCTGCCGGAACCGGCGGGCGGGTTGCTGTTGTTGTCCGAGCCGCATGCGGCGAGCGCGAACGTCGCGGTCAGCGCGATGCCGACCAGGATGCCGTGCCGCTGGAGCTTCACGTGCTGGTCCCTTCGAGAGTGCGTGGTAGTGCGTCGCCGATCCAGCGGGAAGCCGCCGGTCAGCGGGCCGACGATCTCGTCGGCTGACCTGGACGGTAGGAGCAGCAGGTAGCCGGGGCTGAGGCCGAGCATGAACGGCCGGTGAACAGGTAGGCCACGACAGTTGACGTTGTACTAAGGCCGAGATGTCTGTTCCGTGAACGCAAACCTGGCAGTCCACTTTTGTCCAGGGCCACTGTTCCTGACGCTACCGCACCGCCAGCGACACCACCGCGACTCGGTTCAGTTGGGTCACCAGCCGCAGCTGACCGGTACCCCACGTCCAGGCCAGCACGCCGAACCCGGACTGGTCGCCGGCCCGCAGCAGCACGGTCTGCGGGTCGAGGAAGCCGAGTACCGCCAGCGCCACCGGATTGGCGGGAAACGCCAGTATCCGGCGGACCGCTCCGGTGCTCTCGTCCACCACCAGGGTGGCCGCGCCGGCGACCCCGATGGCGGAGTCCGCCACCGGCAGAGACAGCCCGAACGTGGCGGCGTCCCGCACCAGGACCCCTCCGCATTCCCAGCCCGGACCCTGCCAGGCGCCCAGCCAGCCCAGCGAGCCTCCGGGCACCGGGCTCAGCGGGGTGTTGAGCTGGACGTCGCCGGTCCAGTGCCGGATCCGGGCCGGTGCGGTCGGCGGGTCGTCGACCGAGATCAGCTCGGCCACCGGCCCGGGCGGCTGCGCTTGGAGCAGGTTGCCCTGGCTGAAGCGGGTGGTGGTGATGGCGGAGGAGATCAGGTCGAGGGTGTAGGTCCCCGCGTTGTCGGAGATCGAGAGGCTGGTCGGGCTCAGCCAGACGGTGCCCGTCACGACCTGGAGGCCGGAGACCGGCCGCTGGCTGACCGAGCCGCTGGTCAGTTCGAGCACGATGACCGTGGTCTCGGTGAGCAGCGCCAGCCGCTGGCCGTCCGGCGACAGCGAGGTGCTGGTCAGCCGGGCGTTGGTCGGTACGGGCTCGTCCACCACGCGCAGCCGGCCGTCGTCGCCGAGCACGTAGATGCCGGCCGCGTTGTCGGGCTCGAAGACCGCCATCGCGCGCCTGACCGGGCTGGTCGACAGGCCGGGCATCGTGGCACTCGGGGTCATGTCGACGACCGGGGGCAGCCCCGGTACCGCCAGCGTCGGCAGCCCGGCGATCCGGTCCGCCGTGGGTACCACGTCGGTCAGCGGGGGTCGCGCGGTGACCACCGGTACCGGCGGCGGCCCGATCGGTTCGACGTCGACCTGGTTCTGCCTCGGCACCGTGTAGAGCAGCACCCCGAGCAGGACCACCACCCCGGCGGCGCCGGCGGCCCGGCGGTGCCGGCCGCGCACCGCCTCGCGCCACACACCGCCGGCCACCTCGGCCATTGACAGCGGACGGTCCAGGACGGTGGTCGACCGGGCGGGGGTGCGGACCGGGCCGACGGTGACGCTGGCCGCGGTGGGGTCCCAGTGGGCGAGGTGCTCGGCGAGCATCCGGTCGAGCAGGTCGTCAGCGGCGTGCGGACGGCCCAGCCGGCGCGCCTGCAGGCGCAGCCACCACCAGCGGCGGGCGAGCACGAGGAGCACGTCGTCGCGCTGCCTCGCGGTCAGCCGACCACCGCCCGTGGCGGGCCCGTCGGTCTGGTCCACGACCGGGTCGGCCGGCACGATGTCGACCGCACGCCGCTCGATGAAGGCGACGAAGTCCTCCGGCGGCCCGGACCGTGGCTCACCAAGCACCTGACCATCCTGACAACTGCACCGCGGCCTGGACAGCGGCCGGACGGACCGCAGTGCGACCTCGCGGCGGCCCGGCCCGCCCCGTGACGCGCCGGGCCGCCACGCGGCACTCAGCCGGTGCGCAGCGCGTCGGTCGGCGACAGCCGGGCCGCCCGGGCCGCCGGGTACAGGCCGGCGGACGCGCCGATCACCGTCGCCGCGAGCAGGCCACCCCACACCGCTGGCGCCGGCACCAGCGGCTGCCAGCCCCGCTGGTAGGCCAGCCCGTATGTCGTGGCCGTGCCGATCGCGACCCCGACCACCCCGCCCACGGCGCCGAGCAGCAACGACTCCACCAGGAACTGGGTGGCGACGTGCCGGCGGCTGGCGCCGAGCGCGCGCCGCAGCCCGATCTCGGTGCGCCGTTCCAGGACCGAGATGACCATCACGTTGGCGATGCCGACCCCGCCGACCAGCAGAGCCACCGCGCCGAGGCCGAGCAGCACCGAGGTCGCCGAGTCGGCCACCTCCAGCCGGGCGGACAGGGCGTCGGACGGCCGGCTGACGACGACCTGCTCCGGATGCTCCGGGTCGGTGGCTCGGGCGAGCAGCCCGGCGACCTCGGCGGTGCGCTCGGTGTCCGCCCGCACGTAGATCCGGCTCGGCGACCCGTCGAACGCGAAGTCCGCGACCGCCACCCCGAACCCGATCAGCGCCGACCGGTCGACCTCGGGCGCGAGTTCCATCGGGGCGAGGATGCCGGCCACGGTGAACCACCGGTCGCCGAGGTAGACCCGGGGCTCGCCGGTCACGTCCGCGATGCCCAGCGTCCGCGCGGCGGCGTACCCGAGCACGGTCACCGGGTACGCGGCCGTGGCCGGGGTGAGGAAGGTGCCGTGGAGCAGGTGACCGTCCAGAGTGGACAGCAGGGCCGGGTCGCTGGCCCGGACCTCCAGCCCGCCGGTGCGGTAGGCCGGCACCTGGTCGTTGCGGTACAGCCGCAGGCCGGGCAGTTCGGCGGTTGGCGCGCTGGCCAGCACGCCCTCGGTCCGGGCCACGCCGGCACCGGCGGTCGCCGGCAGTTGCGCCTCGTCGCCGCCGATCGTGTGTCCATTCACGACAGTCAGCAGGTTGGTGCCCAACCGGTCGATCCTGGCCAGCACGTCGGACTGGCTGGACCGGGTGACCCCGAGTACCGCGACCAGCGCGGCGATGCCGATGGCCACGCCGAGCAGGGACAGTGCCGCGCGACCGGGCCGGCTGCGCAGCCCGATCGTGCCGACCGGCACCAGGTCGGCCGCGCGCAGCCGGGAGTCCAGCCCCGTCCCGCTCACGCCGGGCTCCCGGTGTCCCGGGCCACCGCGCCGTCGTGAAGTTCGACGCGGCGGTGCATGGCGTCCGCGACGCGCGGGTCGTGAGTGATCACCACGATCGTGGTCCCCTCCTCGTTCAGTTCGCGCAGCAGCGCGAGGATGCCGGCCCCGGTGGCCGAGTCGAGGTTGCCGGTCGGCTCGTCCGCCAGCAGCAGGGCCGGTCGGCCCACCAGTGCCCGGGCGATCGCGACCCGTTGCCGCTCGCCGCCGGACAGCAGCCGGGCCGGATGGGCCGCCCGGCCGGCCAGCCCGACCCGGGCCAGCACCTGCCGGGCGGCCGCCCGGCGCTCGGCCGCCGGTACCCCGCGGTAGAGCAGGCCGGTGGCCACGTTGTCGGTCGCGGTCAGCCGGTCGAGCAGAAAGAACTGCTGGAACACCACGCCCAGCCGGTGGGCGCGCAGCCCGGACAGCCGCCGGTCGGACAGGTGCTCGATCGGCTGCCCGGCGATGCGCACCGAGCCGCTGGTCGGCCGGTCCAGGCCGGCCGCGAGGTTCAGGAGCGTGGTCTTGCCGGAGCCGGACGGTCCGACGACGGCCACCAACTCTCCACTGTGGACTGTCAGGTCGACGTCGTGCAGCGACCGCACGGGCGGGGTACCGGGGTACACCTTGCCGGCCCCCGCCAGCTCCAGTACCGCGGTCACGGCGCCGGTACCTCGACCCGGTCGCCCTCGTGCAGCCCGTCGCCGGTGACCTCGACGTTGCCCGAGTCGTCGTCGAACAGCCCCGGCCGCACCGGCACGTACCCGCCCGATGCGAGCCGGACCTGGTACCCACCGGCCGGACGGGCAAGCAGCGAGGTCACCGGCACCAGCAGCACGTCCGGGTGACGGGCGGTGACGATGGACACCTGTGCCGGAGCCTGGTCAAGGTCGGCGGCCACCGACGGCAGCGTAGCGAGCGTGATGGTCACCGTCACGGTCGCCGGGCCGTTCCCGGAACCGCCACCGTTCCCGGAGCCGCCCTGACCGGAGCCACCCTGGCCTGAGGCGGCCGCGCTGGCCACCCGGCCGATCCGGCTGACGGTACCGGCGACTGGCGCGCTGTTGGCCACGGATACCTGGACCTGGTCTCCCGTGTGGACCAGGTACTGCCGATCGGTCGTCAGCGCGACGGCCACCACCCGGTTCGCCGAGCTGCCGGTCAACACGACGTCGCCCGGTCCGACCGTGTCACCGAGGTGCGCGGTCGTGTTGGCCACCCGAAGCGCGGCTGGCAGGAACGCGACTTCGCCCTGCGTCAGCGCGCCGGTGCGCTCCGCCACGGGTCGCCCGGTCGCGGCCTGCCAGCGCCGGATCGCCGTAGCGGTGGCGGCGGTGAAGTGCTCGTCGACACTGATCGCATGGCCGGGATCCTGGCCGAGCGCGACCAGGTTCTCCTCGAGCTCCCGCACGTCCGGGCCGTCGGACATGCCCGCCGCGAAGTCGCGGTAGGCCGGCACGGTGCCAAACAACAGCCGGACCGGCCGGTTGGCCAGCGCGTAGAGGACTCCGCCGCGCGCCACCGTCGTGCCGAGCTCTGGTACCGCCGTGACGACCCCGGGTGCGAGCTGATTGACCACCTGGTACCCGCCGTCGAAGCCGAGGACTCCGCCGACCTTCACGGCCTCGGTGACCGTCCCTCGGACCACCGACGCGGTACCGGTCGGCACCTCGGAAACGGTCGATGCGTCGGCCTGCGGCCGGGCCGCCACGGCGTGACCGACGGCGATCGCGACCGCCCCGGCGGCGGCGAGGGCGGTGAGGCCGGCGGCGGTGCGGCGCAGCCGGCGCGGGCGTGGTGCCTCGGTAACCTCGCCGGTCATTCGCCCCCCTCGGGAGGGAGCAGCGAGTTGCACGCGGCGAAGCCGGCGAGTACCCGTGGCGACTTGCCCTCGCCCTCCAGCGGGGCGGGCAGATTGAAGCCGCCGTCCGATGCCGGATCCGGCCACTCGGGCAGGCCGTGATCGCGCATGCACTGCGCGTACTGCAGCAGCTTCTGCATCTCCTCCGCGGTCGGCGGCGGTCTGTGCCCCTCAGCCGCGGCGGGCAGCCGTGCCAGGATCGACTCGCAGGCGTCCCGCGCGGCCGGGTTGTTCGCCAGGGCCTGCTTAGGGTCGCCGCCATCCTGTTGCGGTCCCATCGCCAGACGGCCCTGGGCGACGACGGGGTCGGGGAAGCCGGTCACCCCGTGGTCGCGGACGCACTGAGCGTATTCCCGGCCGATTTCGAGCATCTGGGCGTCGCTCATGGAAGGCGACGGTGAGGCCGTCGCCGTGGAGTGGCGACCGCCTAACCCGCACCCGGCGAGCAGCGCGAGCGCCAGGGCCGGCACAAGCAATCGATGGAGTCTCATGCCACCACCATGCCGACCGGCCGGGGTCCGGTTCGTCGGAGCGGAGTCTGGTCTGTGCCGGCCGGGTACCCCCACGGTTAGGCCGCCGGGTCCGACCACGGTCGGATGTCCCGCGGCCACGGCGTTCCTACGATGGGGCGATGGTGCGCATCCCGGCCGCCGCCCGGCTCCCGCTGCTGGACGCCGCGCTGGCGGCCGGGCTGCTGGCGGGCGCGGCCCTCTTCGAGTTCCGCGGTGGGTTCGCGGAGAAGGTCGCCCGTGAGTTCGCGACGGTCGACGAATTCCACCGCGCCGTACTCGTCTGGTGGCTGTTGGCCGTACTGACCACAATCGGGATGCTGGTGCGGGGTCGCTGGCCGGTGGTGGCGTTCGCGCTCGTCGTGGTGGGCACGGCGGGGCACCAGCTCGACTCGCAGATCAGCGCGCCACTCCTCCAATACGCCGAACCCATCGTGCTGTACACCGTGGCCAGCCTCGCCCGGCCGCGCTGGGTTCCCTTCGCCGCCCTGCTGTTCTCGGCCGTCGGGCACTTCGCGCTCGACGTGTACGTGGCGGTGTACCCGCCGGGCAAGCCGGCGCCCGTCGCGAAGTTGCCCGCGGTCGGGTCCGGCGGTCACGTCCTGTCCTGGGACCTGATCATGGACGCGGCCAACAAGTCCGTCCAGATGGTGCTGCTGCTGGTACTCGCGGTCGCGCTCGGCGAGGGCGTCCGGGCCCGGCGGGCGCACCTGGCGGCCGTTGAACGGCGCGCCGCCGATCTCGAGCGGGAGCAGCAGCAGCGGGCGGCGCTGGCGATCGCCGCCGAGCGGGCGCGGATCACCCGCGAACTGCATGACGTGGTCGCGCACGGGCTGTCGGTGATGGTGGTGCAGGCGCAGGGCGCCGCCGCGGCGCTGCACCACCATCCGGACCGCACCGCTGCGGCGCTGCAGGACGTCATCGCTGTCGGGCGCGGTTCGCTCGCCGAGATGCGGCGGCTGCTCGGCGTGGTCCGCCGTGATCCGACGATCGACGGTGAGGCGGATCCCATGCTCGCCCCGCAGCCCGGGATGGAGGTGCTGCCCACCCTGGTGGATCAGGTGCGGGCGGCCGGTACGGCAGTACGGCTGGAGGTACGCGGCGAACCGGTGGCGCTGCCCGCCGGCGTGGACCTTTCGGCCTACCGGATCGTGCAGGAGGCCCTGACCAACGCCCTCAAGCACGCCGGGCCGGGTGCCTCGGTGACGGTGGACGTCGCCTTCGCAGCCGACCAGCTGATCATCGAGGTGACCGACGACGGCGCCGGCCCAGCGGCAGGCGTGAGCGTGGCCGGAGGTGGCGCCGGGCCGGACGGGTCGGGTAGCGGGCTGCGCGGCATCGCGGAGAGGGTGGCCGTGCTGGGCGGCACGTTGTCCCTGGGGCGGGGCACCGGCCGGGGATTCCGGGTCACCGTGGTGCTGCCGCTGGCCGTGGAACTGAGCGCTTCGGCGTGAGCATCAGGGTGGTGCTGGTCGACGATCAGGCGCTGGTACGCACCGGATTCCGCATGATCCTCGACGAGACCCCGGACATCGAGGTGGTCGGCGAGGCGGCCGACGGGCTGGCCGCGCTGGAGGTCATCGGTCGGGTACACCCCGACGTGGTGCTGATGGACGTGCGGATGCCCGGGCTGGACGGGATCGAGGCGACCCGCAGGCTGCGCGCCCCGGGCCGCCCGGTACCCCGGGTGATCATCCTCACCACGTTCGACCTCGACGAGTATGTCTTCGCCGGGCTGCGGGCCGGGGCCAGCGGGTTCCTGCTCAAGGACACGCTCGCCGCCGACCTGCTCGCCGCGGTCAGGGTGGTGGCGGCCGGCGAGGCGGTCGCCGCACCCACCGTGACCCGCCGGCTGATCGCACACTTCGCGGGTACCGGCCCGGTCCTCCCCGACCGTGCCGACCGGCTGGCCCCGCTCACCGCCCGGGAACGGGAGGTGCTGACGCTGATCGCGCGCGGGCTGTCCAACGCCGAGATCGCCGCCGCGCTGCACCTGTCCGAGGGCACGGTCAAGACCCACATCGGCCGGATCCTGGCCAAGCTCAACCTGCGTGACCGGGTGCAGGCGGTGATCCTCGGGTACGAGGCCGGGCTGGTGCCCTGACGCGCCGACCGACTCAGACCGGGCTGGTCAGCGGCACCGTCTCCGGGTCGGGCAGCGCCCGCGACGGCGGCACGACGAACTTGTACCCCACCTGGCGGACCGTGCCGATCATCGATTCGTACTCCGAGCCGAGCTTGGCGCGCAGCCGCCGCACGTGGACGTCGACGGTGCGGGTACCGCCGAAGTAGTCGTAGCCCCAGACCTCGCGCAGCAGTTGGTCGCGGGTGAACACCCGGCCGGGGTGCTGTGCCAGGAACTTGAGCAGCTCGAACTCCTTGTAGGTCAGGTCGAGCGGGCGGCCCTTGAGCTTCGCCGCGTAGGTGTCCGGGTCGATGGTCAGCTCGCCGCCGCGGATGAGACCGCCCTCGCTCGCGCTGGCCTGTCCCAGCCGGCCGACGGCCAGGCGCAGCCGGGCCTCGATCTCGGCCGGACCGGCGGAGGCGAGCACGACGTCGTCGACGCCCCAGTCGGCGGACAGCGCGACGAGCCCCGACTCGGTCACCACCGCGAGCAGCGGGACCCCGAGCCCGGTGGCGTGCAGCATGCGGCAGGTGGCGCGGGCGTCGGCCAGCTCGCTGCGGGCGTCGATCATGACTACGTCCGGTGACGGGCCGGACACCAGCGTGCGGACGTCGCGCGGTGCCGTGCGGACCGAGTGTGGCAACAGGTCCAGGGCGGGCAGCACGTGCGCGGGCTCACCGGCACGCACACCCGTCAGAAGAAGGATCTCCACGCGCGTCACCTCCGTGTCGGCGGTACGGTCCCGACGGCGCTGACGGGCAGGTTAAGACGTGAGGATAACCGATCGTCCCGGTTAACTCACTAGGTGAAATATCGCACTCCACGACCTCCGAGTGGAGGATTGCCCCCGGCCCGGCCATGGGCAGCGTCGCGTATAGAGGTCACGCTCTGGCACGATCGGAGGCGTGTCCCCGACAAACCCGCCTGGCGCCTCCCGGGACAACCCGGACGGCGGCCGTGACGACTGGCAGCGCAGGCAGCGTGCGACCGTTCGCCGGTCGCGCCGCGCCGAGCCGCAAGGCCAGCCACCCGCCGAAGCCGACCCGTACGGCTGGAACACGCTAGGTGACGCCTCGCCGGGCCACCCGGACCGGACGCCGCCCACCGAGTTCCGGCCCGGCGTGCCGCGCGCCGGGCGCGCCGAGACCGGGAGCCCGGAGGGCGGCCGGCCAGCCGGGGATCCGCGGAGGTGGGGTGCCGACCCGGGCCGGAGCTGGCCAAACGGGCCGCACCCGGCGGACATGCGCCAGGCCGAGCCGCTCCCTGCCGAGGCACGCCCTGCCGGGCAGCGCGACTGGCTGCGCCCGGACGAGCGGCTGCGTGAGGCCGGTCGCCGGCTGCGCGGACCGCACCGGCGGCGCGCGGTCGAGGGGCAGCAGACCGGCCTGGACCCGAGCCTGCAGTCCGACCTGCCGAGCTGGCTGGAGCAGCGGGGCGAGGAGCTGGTACCGGTACACCGCCTGCTGTCGCTGTCCGTCGCCGTCTTCGCCGCCCTGCTCGGTACGGCGCTGACCCTCGGCGCCTACACGCTGCCGAAGTCCTACGCGCTGGTGATCCTCGGCGTGCAGGTCCTGTTCATCCTGTCCTGGACGGCGACCCTGCGGCCGTCCGGCCCGCGCGTGGTCGCCGGGGTGGCGCTGATCGCGGCGGTCGCCGCCGACCTGGCCGCGGTGCTGCCCAGCCATGCCTCGCTCGCCCCGGTCGGGCTGGTGACCGCCGGGGCGTTCGCGGTCGCGGTGGTCGGCCAGCTGCTGCGCGGGGCCGACCGCAGCCGGGTCACCGAGTCGCTCGGCGGCACACTGATCGTGGTCGTCGGGGTGATCTCCTTCGCCATGCTCGTGGTTTTGATCCGGCACTCGCCGGGTACCCCAGCGGTCGTCACCTGCCTGGTCGCCGCCGGTGTGGCGCTGGTGGTGGCCAGGCTCACCGACATCGTTCTGCCGTCTCCACGCACCAGTCCCCAGGTGCAGCGCGGATCGATCGGCGTGATCCTGGGCGCCATGGCCGGCACCGTCGCCGCCGGGTACATGGGATCGGTCCTGGTCGGGCTGCATCCGCCGCGGGCGGCGATCGCCGGCCTGGTCACCGCGCTGGTGGCGGTGCTGGCCGATCTCGCGGTGTCCTACGCGGAGGCGGGCCGGATGCTCGCCGGGGAGCCGTCGCCACTGTGGATCGCCCGGCACATGCAGGGCCCGCTCGGCGGGTTCGCGCTCGCGGCGCCGGTCGCGTACGTGCTGAGCGTGATGGTGCTGGTCAACAACCTGAACTGACCACAGGGCAGGAAAGCCGCAAGGCAGGGGAGGAAGACATGGCGGCCGGTCGCGGGCGCAGGGTCACGATCGTCCTGGTGGTGGTCTTCGTGCTGCTGGGGGGCCTGCTCGTGGCCGCCGACCGGGTGGCCGCCTACGCCGCGGAGCGGACCGTGGCCAGGCAGGCCAAGCAGGAACTGGCCGCGCAGCAGATCAGCGCGGCGCAGGACCCGGTCGTACACGTCGGCGGGATCCCGTTCCTGACGCAGGTGGCACGGGGGCGGTACGAGAAGATCACCATCGACGTGGTCCGGCCGAGCGCGCAGGGCATCACGCTCGACGACCTGTTCGTGGTCGCCACCGGGGTCAACGCCAGCACGGGCGCGCTGCTGAACGGCTCCGGCCAGATCACCGCGGACAACGTCACCGGTACCGCCACGCTCGACTGGCAGTCGGCGACCAAGCTCATCGACCTGTCGCAGTACGGCGGCACCGGCGCGACGGTCTCCGCGCTGCCCGACGGTCAGGTGCAGATCAAGGCGCCGGTCAGCGTGGGCAGCGTGTCGGCGACCCTGATCGCCACCGGCGACATCGAGATCGCGGGTGACGGCGAGTCCGCCAAGGTGCACATCAACAAGGTCGAGGTGGCCGGCGGCGGTCTCCCGCCGGTACTCCAGCAGGTCATCGGCGCGATCACCCAGCAGTTGTCGTTCACCGTGAAGATCCCGCCGCTGCCGTACCACCTGAAGGTCAAGAGTGTGCAGGCGCGACCCGAGGGAGTGACGATCACGGCGGTGGCGACCGGGGTACCGATCTCGGGCCAGGGCGCCTGAGCCCGGAGCCGCGCCCGTCACATGGGACGACCCTGTCCGGTTCGTGGGCAGCGGTGATAGTCTCCACAGCCATGAGCTCACCGGTCAACGCCTCGCCGATCCCGGCGCGACACGACCGCGGCATGCTGCTCACCAAGCGCCGGCCGATCGACTTCGGCCTGGTCGCGACCTGCCTGTGTCGTCCGTGACCCACGGCGACCGGCATTCCTGAGGCTCAGCCCGACTCTCCGCCTCGCACCCGGCGCCGCCCGACGTTCCCATTGATCGTCCCCGATGGGCCGTGGCGCGTCTTCGCGGCCCAGCCAAACCCTTCCGAGAGGTAACCATGAGTCGCGACTCAGCACTCGTCTCCGCCGACTGGGCCGAGAAGAACCTGGACGCGCCCGGAGTCGTCTTCGTCGAGGTGGACGAGGACACCACCGCCTACGACGGCGGTCACATCCCCGGCGCCATCAAGCTGGACTGGAAGAAGGACCTGCAGGACCCGGTCCGCCGGGACTTCGTCAACCGGCAGCAGTTCGAGGCGCTGCTGTCCTCCCGGGGCATCGGCAACGATGACACGGTGATCCTGTACGGCGGCAACAACAACTGGTTCGCCGCCTACGCCTACTGGTACTTCAAGCTCTACGGGCACGGCGACGTCAAGCTGCTCGACGGCGGCCGCAAGAAGTGGGAGCTGGACAACCGCGCGCTGACCAGCGACCCGGTCTCCCGCCCGGCCACCACCTACCAGGCCAGCGACCAGGACCTGACCATCCGCGCCTTCCGCGACGACGTGGTGGCCGCGATCGGCACTCAGAACCTGGTCGACGTCCGCTCGCCCGACGAGTATGCCGGCCGCCTGCTGGCCCCGGCCCACCTCCCGCAGGAGCAGGCGCAGCGGCCGGGCCACGTGCCGACCGCCATCTCCGTGCCGTGGAGCAAGGCCGCCAACGAGGACGGCACGTTCAAGTCCGACGACGACCTCCGCACGATCTACGCGGCGGCGGGCCTGGACGACAGCAAGGACACCATCGCCTACTGCCGGATCGGTGAGCGCTCCTCGCACACCTGGTTCGTGCTGCAGGAGCTGCTCGGCCACGAGCGGGTCAAGAACTACGACGGTTCCTGGACCGAGTACGGCTCGCTGGTCGGGGTACCGGTGGCGCTCGGCGACGAGCCTGGTGAGGGGTGAGCACGATGACGGTGGATATCTCGGGCTGCGGCGCGCCGGAGCAGTCGGCGCCGATTCCGGCCTCGGTCGACCTGGAGAAGGAGACCGTGATCACCGGCCGGGTGACGGTCGACGAGGAGCCGGTCGCCGGTGCGTACGTCCGGCTGCTGGACGCCAGCGGTGAGTTCACGGCCGAGGTCATCACCTCACCGGCCGGTCAGTTCCGGTTCTTCGCCGCGCCGGGTCGCTGGACCCTGCGCGCGCTGTCCCGGTCGGGCAACGGCGACGCGACCGTAGACGTCGGTCGCGGCGTCAATGAGGTGGCGCTCGCCGTCTCCGGCTGAGCGGAGCCGGAGAGGGACATTCGGCGCCGGATCCGCTTGTCGGGTCCGGCGCCGATTCCGTCGACGGCTGGGGGCACCATGGTGGCGTGGACGCCCAGCCCGCCCAGGTCTACCTGCCGTACCCGCCGCCTCCGCCGCCCCCGGACCCGGGCCGGCGCCGGCTGCTGATCTGGCTCTCGGCCGCCTGGGCGCTGGTGCTGCTGGTGGGGGCCGTCTGGTATGCGCTCGACGGGCGGCCCAGCGTGCGGGAGCAGACCACAGTCGCACAGGCCCAGGCCACCGTCGACCGGGTGATCGGCGAGGTGGTCGCGGCCGCCGGGTCCGGCACGGTACCGGCGGTGAGCGGGTACGACCAGGTGGAGTCCTGCGACGTCACGCCGGTACGGACAGGGGCGCGGTACGACCGGCAGGCGTGGCTGGCGACCCGGCCGGGTACCGAGAAGGACCTGCTGGACCGGCTCGCCGGCGCCCTGCCCGCCGGGTACCGGCCGGAGCTGGTCAGGGCGCCCGCCTCACCGGCGCCGAAGCTGCTCGCCGACGCGGGCGACTACGTGGCGGTCACCGGTACCGTCGACCGTCCCGGCCTGGTCCTGGTGTCCGCGTCGACCGGCTGCCGCCCGCTGGGCCAGCGGCCGGCAGCCGATCCGACCGGTACCCCCGACCCGGCCGACCGGGCGGCGGTGGACCGCGCGCTGGCCGCGTTCGGCATCACCCCGGTGAGGTGGTCGATCCACCGGCTGCCGTGCGGGTTGACCACGGTCGAGGCGGACGGCGCCGGGCGTCCGGCCGGGCCGCTGCCGTCGCCGTCCTCGAGCGGCGCCGCCCCGGTGGTGCGGGCCGACGACGTCTACGCCGAGGCACCCGGCCTGCTCGTCCGCCTCGACGGCGACCGCCCGGTGGTCACCTCGACCACCGGGCGGTGCAGCTGACGGGACGGGCGCCTTCGGCTCAGCCCAGCAGGGCGTTGAGGGTCGCGTAGTCCAGGGCGCCGGCAAGCGACGTGTAAGTGCCCTCCGCGAACAGCTCGCGGGCGGCCCGGCGGGCGACGGCGTAGGCGGCCTCCGCCACCGAGGAGCCGAGGCTCACCCGGGCCACGCCGAGCTTGGCCAGCTCCGGTACCGGCGGCGCGCCCGGTCCGGCCAGGACGTTCAGCGGCGCCGCGATGCCTTGGGCCAGGGCGGCGATCGTGTCGGGGTCGGTGACGCCCGGGACGAAGATCCCGTCCGCGCCGGCCGCCAGGTATTCGGCCGCCCGGGTCAGCGTCTCAGTCAGCGGGTCGGGCAGCCCGCGCAGGTACGTGTCGATGCGGGCGTTGACGAAGACCGCGCCGCCGGCCGCCTCGTGCGCCGCGGCGATCCGCTCGACCTGTTCGGCGACCGGTAGCAGCACCCCGGCGCCGCGGTGGGCGGCGTCCTCCAGGTTGACGCCGACTGCGCCCGC
>Ga0081540_1000785_pt1 | contig 29131 bp, 26 predicted proteins | sample TabmetS2T1R1_FD_71024 | JGI IMG/M metagenome (GOLD analysis project Ga0081540, IMG submission 71024) | Tabebuia heterophylla rhizosphere microbial communities from the University of Puerto Rico - S2T1R1 | ecosystem: Host-associated > Plants > Roots > Rhizosphere ...
GTCCTCCCTACGCCCTGGCCGGCGGCGACACCCGGTCGAGGAAGGGAGCCAGCGCGGCGTTGAAGCGAATGGGCTGCTCGAGGCTGGCGAGATGGCCAGCGGCGGGTATCTCGACCAGCTCGGAGCCCGGAACCAGCTCCGCCATCGCCCGGGCCTTCGCCGGCGGCGTCAGGACGTCCTCGGTCCCCACCACCATGAGCACCGGGCCCCCGAACCGGGCGAGGATGTCGCGCGCGTCCGGCCGGAGGGCCATTCCGCGCTGTGCCGCCGCCAGACCCTCGGCGGAGCCGGCGGTGATCCACGCCGAGACCCGCGCCCGGACCTCGGGCGGGGCGGCCGGCCCGAGCAGCTTGTCCACGGTCGGCAGGAGCGCCGTCGGCCCCTTCGACAGCAGCTCCTGCGCCGTCGTCTCGCGGCGCTCGCGCGCGGGCGCATCATCGGCGGAGGTCTGGGTGTCGGCGAGCACCAGCGCTCGCACGCGTGACGGATCGTTCCGCAACAGCGCCAGCGACACGTAGCCGCCCATGGACACCCCGCCGACCACCGCCGCGTCGATGCCCAGGTGATCGAGCAGCCCGAGCACGTCGTCTGCCATCGCTCCCATCTCGCTCGGTGACGAACCGGTGTCGCTCTGTCCGAAGCCGCGCAGGTCCGGGACGATGAATCGCGCGCGCCGTGCGAGCGCGGTCCATTGCGGCTCGAACATCTCGCCCAGCAGCGGGAACGCGTGGAGCAGCACCACCGGCGGCCCGCTGCCGACGTCGCGAAAATGGAGACGCATTCCTCCAGGCGCGGTCCATGTAGGCATGTCCGGTGACATGGATCGGCGCGCGTACTCCGTGCAAGCTTTCGGACGGTCCCTTGCTACCCCCCGCCCTCGAGTCGGCACTCGCCTCGGTCCCGGAGTCACAGACCGAACGCCTCCGTCAAGTCTGCCAGGGCGCGGCATCGACGCTCGGCAGACTGACCGACCTGGACCTGCTCCAGTACGAATCTCCGGTGACTGTCTCCAGCCTGGATCTCTCCACCTGGGAGGAGATGGCTCCGGTGGTCGCGGCCACGCTTCGCGACGTGAACGCGTTCATCGACCTCGTCCGCACGCAGCTCGCGGCCGGGCAGCCTTCGCCGAAGGGCAACGGGCTCGCCTCGCTGGTGGAGGACGCCGTGCTCGACGATGCCGCCCGCGCGGGGCTGGAGCGCGTCCTGGAGTCGGCGGCGTCACAGCTCTTCGAGCAGGTGCAGACGCTCGGTGCGAAGGTGCGCGACCCCGGCGTCGTCGCCGACCGCTGGAACCTCCTCGCCGAGGTGCAGGCCTCCCGCACTCGCTTCCGGGAGCACATCGGCACGCTGGTGTTCGACCTCGTCATGCCGTTCGCCGACGTCGAGCGCTCGGAGGTGGTGCCCGGGCACGCCGAGGAGGTCGCCGGCGCCGTGACCGTCCGCTCAGCGGTGGCTGACCTCCGGCGCGTGCTCGAGGCCCGCATCGGCAAGCTCCGCCAGGCCAGCGCCGAGGATGTGCAGTGGCACGCGCAGCACCTCGAGCAGGAGATGGACGCCTTCGGGCGAACCGCCCCGTACCGGTCGCTCCGCGCCCAGGACAAGCGGCGGCTCATCGAGTACCGCCACGAGGTGCGGGAGATGGCCGGCGAGCCCCTCCCGGCGAAGGCGGACGTGATGGACGTCTGCCAGCGGGTGCTCGAGCTGGTGAAGGCGCTGGCGGTGGTGAATCAGCGAACCCTCCTGCGCCGCCACGACCACGAGATCTGGGCCCGGAGCGGGGTGAAGCTGGAGCAGGCGGAAGCGCTCCTGGCCATCGACCGGCGGGCGGCGGCCGTCGCGCTGGCAGAGGCGGCCGAGCTCGCCGCGGGTCTGTACGGACGGAGCGAGCCACTCGACGACTTCCTGCGCCGGGCCCGAAAGCAGAGCCTGGCGCTGGTCGCCGCCGAGGAGGTGGGCCCGGTCGTGGAAGAGTTCCGGGTCGTCCTCGCCGGGCTGTCCTTCGGAGAGTGAGTCCGACCGACCGCGCCCTGAGGTAGGGTGCGCCGGCCCGATGTCCGAGCTCCGACCGCTGCGCGAGGCCGACCTCTCCCGCGTGGAGGCGGTCTTCACCGACGTGGACGGGACGCTCACCACCGGCGGGCGACTCCGGGCGTCGACGCTGGCCTCGCTGGAGCGCCTCGATCGGGCCGGCGTGCCGGTCGTGCTGGTGACGGGGCGCCCGGCAGGGTTCGCCGAGGCATGGGCGCGCACGCTTCCAGTCTCGGGGGTCATCGCCGAGAATGGCGGGCTCTCGGTGCGTCGCGACGCTCGCGGCGCGCTCCGCAAGAGCTACGCCCGTCCGGCGGCGGTTCGCGCGCGGGAGCGGCGCCGGCTGACCCGGGTGATCCACTCCGCCTTGCGCGCCGTGCCCGGAGCGCGCATGTCCACCGACAGCCTGTACAGCGAGGTGGATCTGGCCATCGACGTCAACGAGGAGGTCCGGCTGGGCCCGGAGGCCGCCCGGCGGCTGGAGGCGTTCCTCGCCGCGCGCGGGGTGAACGCGGTGCGCTCCAGTGTCCACGTGAACGCGTGGATCGGCCCCTTCGACAAGGCGTGGATGGTGCGCCGCTTCCTCCGCACCGTCTTCCGCGAGCGCCTCGGGCCGGACGACCGGCGCTGGGTGTACGTCGGCGACAGCCTGAACGATGCGCCGCTCTTCGCTGACTTCGCGCTCAGCGTGGGCGTGGCGAACGTGCGCTCGGTGCTCGAGCTCTTGCCCCATCGACCCCGCTTCGTGACCCGTGCGCCGGAGGGCGCAGGCTTCGAGGAGGTGGCCCGGGCAGTGCTGCGGGCGAAGGGAGGCGCGCGATGAGCCTGGTCCGCCTCGAGCTGCAGCGCGGGCTCGGACGCCATCTCCGCGCCGGCCACCCCTGGGTCTTCCGCAAGGCGGTGGAGAAGCTGCCCCGGATTCCTCCGGGCAGCGTCGTCGACCTCACCGAGGGCGGGAAGTTCGTCGCCCGCGGGTACTTCGATCCGCTGAGCCCCATCGCGGTCCGGGTGCTGACTCGCGATTCGCGGGAGACCATCGACGGCGACTTCTTCCGCCGCCGGGTCCGCTCCGCCTGGGAGCTGCGGGAGAGGCTCCTCGACCGGGCGGGCACTGACAGCTTCCGGCTGGTGCACGGCGAGTCGGACGGGCTGCCAGGCGTGGTGGCGGACCTCTACGCCGGCACGGTGGTGCTGAAGCTCTACTCGGCCGGACTCACGCCGGCGCGGGGGATGCTGGTGGACGCGCTGCGGTCGCTCCCGGGCGTCCGCGCGGTGCTGGGCCGGGACCAGCTGGCCGGCGAGGAGGACGAAGAGGAGCGGAAGGGCGGGGCGCGCCTTCTGTTTGGCGAGGAACCTCCGGACCCGGTGGTCATCCTCGAGCGGGGCGTTCGCTTCGGCGTCGACGTGCGGCGAGGGCAAAAGACGGGGTTCTTCCTCGATCAGCGCGAGAACCGCGCCCTGGTCCGGCGGCTGTCGGCCGGCGCGAGCGTCCTCAACTGCTTCAGCTATTCCGGAGGGTTCAGCGTCAACGCGGCCCTCGGGGGCGCCTCCCGGGTCTTCAGCGTGGACCAGGACGCGGACGCCATCGCCCTCGCCCGGGAGAACTTCGCGCGCAACGACCTCGATCCCAACGCCCACGACTTCCTGGCCGCGGACGTCTTCACGCTCCTCGCCTCGTTCCGCGCGGAGGGGCGGCGGTTCGACGTCGTCATCCTCGACCCGCCGGCGTTCGCCAAGAGTCAGCGCGCGGTCGAAGCGGCCATCGACGGCTACGCCTCCCTCAACCGGCAGGCGCTGGAGGTGGTGGCCCCGGGTGGGCTGCTGGTCACCGCGTCCTGCTCGGCCCGGGTCACGCCCGAGGCCTTCGAGGGCGCGGTGAAGGAGGCGGGCTTCAAGGCCGGCGTCGATCTGACCCTGGTCGAGGAGCGCTCTCAGCCGCCGGACCACCCCATCCGGCTGCAGTTCCCCGAGGGCCGCTACCTCAAGTTCCTGGTGCTCCGGGTGACGCAGTGGTGAGCCGGGGGCAGTACCTGGAACGCCCGGCGCTCGTCCCGGTCGGACCGCTGGTGCTCGAGGGGCTCTGGCACCGGGGAAAGAAGGTCCCGCCGGTCCTGGTGCTGCCGCCGCCACCCGAGGCGGGATCGATGGACCACGTGGTCTGCGCCGAGCTCGCCTGGGCGTCAGCCCGCGCGGGGCGGCCGGTGCTCCGCTTCAACTTCCGCGGGGTCGGCGCGAGCCAGGGCAGCCGCGGCGATGCCCATTCCCGCGTCGAGGACGCGAGCGGAGCGCTCCGGCTCCTCCGGGAGAACACCGGGGCGGTCGACGTCGCCGTGGCGGCCGTGGGCGGCTCGGCGGAGACGGCGCTCTCCCTCACCGGACGGCATGCGGGCATCGTGGCCCTGGTGCTGGTCAGCCCGGCGGCGGCCGCCCTCGGCGCGCCGGTCGGCCGCCCCGTCCTGTGCATCGTCGGCGAGGACGAGCCGGGCCGTGCCGGGCTCGTCGCCTCGGCGGCGGAGAGCGGAGGCCGGGTCGAGGTGGTCGCCGGGGCCGACGCACGCTTCCAGCGGAACCTTCCCGAGGTTGGCCGCCTGGCGCTCCGATGGCTCGAGGGGGCCGGCAAGCGCGCGGAATCGTGAAGAAACGCGTGGGCGGGCCAATGGAGAGCAAGGGGGGACGTATGACTCTCACCTCGAGCCCTGTCGCGGGGCCGGAAGGAGTCGGGATGCGGTCTCTGTGGTGTCTCCTGGGCGCTCTGTCCCTCGCAGCGGCGTGTGCGCCCCAACCGGCCCGCAACAAGGTGACGACTCCCGGAAGCGCGCGCGCCGCGGCCGTGCCCCATGCCCTGGTGGTCGACTTCCGCGACGGCATCCCCGCCGGGGAGGTGGCCGAACGCGCCCACCGGTGGGGCCTGCCGCTCCGGCTCAACTCGGTGGAGGGCGTCCGCTCCGGCATTGCCATCGCCGAGGGAGTGGACGACGTGGACGCCGCGCTCGCCCGCATCAAGGGAGACGCCGACGTCGAGGAGGCCGAGCCCCTGGTCCAGATGCAGGCGCTGGCCTTCACACCCAACGACCCCGAGTTCCCCAAGCAGTGGAACCTCCGGATGATCCACATGCCCGAGGCCTGGGAGGTCTCCCATGGCAAGGGCGTCGTCGTCGCGGTGATCGACACCGGCATCGCTTACGAGGACCACGACGACTACGTGCAGGTGCCGGACCTCGCCGGCGCCCGGTTCGTCGCCGGCTACGACTTCGTCCACGACACCGACCACCCCAACGACGACAACGGGCACGGCACGCACGTCGCGGGCACCATCGCCCAGCGCACCAACAACGGCATCGGGGTGGCGGGCGTGGCGTTCGAGGCCCGCCTCATGCCGTTGAAGGTCCTCGACCGCTCGGGGATCGGGACCTCCGCGGACATCGCCGACGCCATCCGCTGGGCGGCGGACCACGGGGCGAAGGTGCTGAATCTTTCGCTCGGCGGCCCGGGCTACTCGGCGGTGATGGAGCGCGCGGTGGCCTACGCGCGGCAGAGGGGCGCGGTGGTCGTGTGCGCCGCCGGGAACGCCGGGCTCGGGCAGGTCTCGTACCCGGCCGCCTACGCCGGCGCGGTCGCGGTGGGCGCGGTCGGCCCGGACGGGCAGCTCGCCCCGTACTCCTCCTGGGGCGAGGCCCTGGACATCATCGCGCCGGGCGGGAACACCCGCCTCGGCCCGGGCAACGGCATCCTCCAGGCCACCATCGACCGGACGGACTTCCGCAAGCCGGTCCTCGCCGAGTACCAGGGGACCTCGATGGCCACCCCGCACGTCGCGGGCGTGGCGGCGCTGCTCTTCGCCGCGGGCGCCCGGACGCCGGACGAGGTGGAGAAGGCGCTCTTCGCCGGCGCGCAGTCCGAGGGCGCCTGGACGCCCCGCGCAGGACACGGGCGGCTGGACGCGCTCGGAGCGCTGCAGGCGCTGGGGAAGAGCGCTGAGCCGGTCGACTGGGCGCCGCTCATCTGGAGCGCGGCGCTCCTCGGACTGCTCCTGCTCTCGCTCAAGGTCAAGGTCCGGCCCGGATACCTGAACGTCCTCCTCAACCCGGCCACCTTGCTCCCGCTGCTCCTCAGCACCGTGGGCCTGTGGTTCCTGAAGCTGCTCTGGCAGCGCTTCGTCGGCCATCCGCCGGCGGCGGCGGAGGTGCTCTCGCTGCCCATTCCCGACTGGGAGCGCATCCTCTTCGGCCGCGGGCGGCTCGCCAGCCCGCTGATGTACAGCGCGCTCGCGCCCGCGATCGCCGCGCTCCTCGCGGTGCGCTGGCGCGCGCTCCGGCCCGTGGTCGCCGGGCTGTCACTCGGTTTCGCGGGATTCCTGCTCTACGCCGCGTGGGCAAAGGCCCCCGGGATTGCGTACCTTCCGTTCACGTTCCTCGCCCGTCCCTGGCTGGTCCTCAACGGGATCGTGGCGGCGCTCCTGGCTCGCTCGATGCTCCGGAGGGAGGCCCGTCGATGAAGGTCCGGGGGAGCGTGGAGTTCCGGGACGTCGAGATGGGCGTCTGGGTGCTCGTCAGCGAGGACGGACGGACCTATCAGATCGCCGGCGGCCGCTCGTCGCTGCTCAAGGAAGGGCAGCGGGTGGAGGTCGACGGCGACGTGGACGACTCGGCGATGGGCATCGCGATGGTGGGGCCCATCCTGCGGGTGCGAAGCTACCGGGTGATGTGAGCCTGGTCGCTGGCGCGCGCTGAGGCCGCTGCCGGGTCGTCAGTCGATCGGACCGTCCCCACTCCCGCCATCGGCGCTCGCACGCTCCACGGCAGCGGCGAGACCCCGGCGCGCGCGGAGGTAGCTCTCCAGAGAGGCGCTTCCCTCTCGGACGTCGTCCCGCAGGGTCTTCACCTCGGTCCTGCGCTCCCGGACCCACTCCGGCTCCTCCGACCGCGGCGGCGGAACCCTGACCTGGGCGTCCGCGAGGTCGAGCTCGAGCCCACGGCGGTTGACCAGTCCCCACGCGAGCAGCGTCACCGAGGCGGCCGCAGCCCAGGGCGCGAGCGCCCGCGAGAATGTGACTCGCGGCCGGGGCGCGTCGACCGTCTGCGGAGCCCCCCACGCCTGCGGCACGCGCCGGGCGCCGAGGAGCAGCGCGCCGAGGACCACCCAGCCGAGGACGCTGGCGGCAAGCACCGCGGGCACCTGGGCCGAGAGCTCCACCGGCCCGGTGTCCTGCCCCTTGCCGGCGACGTAGAGCAGGGTGGCGGTGAGGTTGCTTCCCAGGTGCGCGACCATTCCGGGGAGCACGCTGCGCGTCCGTGCGTAGAGGAGACCGAACACCAGACCGAGCTCGAACAGCGCCGGCAGCCCGATGAGGTTGACGTGGCAGAGGCTGAAGATGGCGGCCGAGGCGACGATCGCCGGCCGCATCCGCACTCCGCGGCGGAGGAGCCCCTGGAGGAGCAGGCCGCGGAAGATGACCTCCTCCCCGATGGGCGCGGCGGCCACCGCGCCGGTCATCGCCAGGAAGAGGTCCAGCCCCTGGCGATCGAAGACCTGGGTCTGGTCGAACATCTCCACCCAGGCGCGGGGGGCCACGAGCTGGGCGACGAACTGCAACGGGATGACTGCCGCAAAGTAGTTGGCCACGGCGATGCCGAGGGCGAAGGCCATCGGCCAGCCGCCCGGCCAGCGCAGCCCGAGGTATTGGACCGGCGACCGGCCGCTCCAGCGCACCAGCGCCCAGCCGTAGCCGAAGAACAGGAAGATCTCGGTGAACCAGATGCCGGCCCCGGCATTGAGGCTCTGGAGCGGGACGCCGATCAGGAGAAACAGCGCCAGCGAACCCACCAGCGCGAGCCAGCCGAGCCGCTCGGGGGGAACCGGCGCCTCGGGAGGTGGGTCAGAGGGGGAAACGGTGGGCACGAGCACGGGAGGACCGCCGCACCTTGCCAGTCCCGCGCGGCCTGTGAAAGCGTGGACGGCTGAAGGCATGCGACGTTTCGCCGCTCTCCTCGTTTTCCTGCTCGGCGCCGCGTGCCAGCGCTCGTACGACGCGCGCCCCTTGCCCGACTCCTTCCGTGCCCGGGGTCTGGACGGCATCGTGGTCACCCCGGAGTCGATGCGCGGCCGACCCTGGCTGGTGAACCTCTGGATGCCCGGTTGAGGCACCTGTGCTCGGGAGTTGCCCGAGCTGGAGAAGCTGGCGAAGCAGTACGAGGGACGGGTCGGGTTCGTGGCGGTGTCCATCGCTCCCGACCGGAACCGCATCCGCGTCGCGGTGGAGAAGATGGGCCTCCGGACGATGCCGGTGGCCGCCGCGGAGAGCGAGATGCTCGCCCCCCTCCAGCTGGAGACGGTGCCCGCCACCTTCCTGGTCTCTGCGGACGGAGTGATGGTGGAGCGGTACCAGGGGCTGGTCTCGAACGAGACGCTGTCGCACAAGCTCGACGGCCTGCTCGCCACCGCCCGCCGCTGAACGCGCCTCTTCCTCAGCGGCCGAGATAGGACCGGAGCTCGTCCCGGAACGCCTCGCGCTGCTCCGGCCGCTGGGCGCCCGGGCCCAGGACCAGCTTCCGTTCGCGCTCGGTCACCATCTCCTGCTCCACCAGCCAGGAGAGCGCGTTCTCGAGGGTGGTCCGGCTGATCGCCTCGGCGGCGTCGAGGCGTCCCTGGAGGAACTCCATCCGCCCGGTCTCCAGCGCAGCCCGGACGAACGCCTTCCGATCCATCGGCCCCGAGGCGAGGTCCTCGAGCGTCAGCGCGGCCAGCAGGTACGACTGGAGGTAGTCGCGGATGACGTCCGCGAGGAGCTCGAGCTCGGTGCGAGCCCGGGGATTGGCCGGCAGCAGGCCCCCGTCCTTCCGGAGCAGCAGCCCGCCCGTGACCAGCCGGTCCACGGTCTCGGCGAAGATGATCTCGAACGGCGTCCCCACCCGGTAGATGAACTCGAGCTTGAAGAGGCGGGACAGGAAGAGTGCCTTGGTCTGGACCGACTCCTCCGAGGCGTCGAGCACGCCGCGAAGCACGGCGGCGGCCACCAGCGCCCGGGGGGCCACCAGGTTGAGGATGGTGTTCTTGTAGTAGGCGAGCTGGACGCGGCGTTCGTCGACCGGGAGGTACACGGTCTCCCCCTTGGCCTGCTCGGTGCGGACCAGCTTGTCCTCCACGAAGCCGAGCACCGCCTCCCGGACCGGCCCGGGCACGAGGGGGTCGGTGGGGGCGGCGGCGAGCCCCGCGGACAGCTCCGAGGCGTCCTCGAGGAGCATCCGCCGCAGCGCCTCCACCCGCGCACCGAGGACGGAGGCGGGCAGCCCGCGGCCCCGGTGGGACAGCAGCGCAGTGCTCACCAGCGCGTGCGGAGTGACCGTGGAGACCCGCGCGATCCCCCACATGATGCGGTGGCCCAGTGCGCGGACCAGCCCGCGCTTCTCCTCCTCGGTGACCGCCTCCGGGTCCTCGAGCCCTCGGCTGCGCATGAACTCGCGCAGGAGCACCGGCTCGTCGAAGCGCAGGTGGATCTTCCCGTAGCGGCGGAGCAGGACCTTCGGCGCGCGGATGAGGGCCCCCACGTCCTCGGGCTGCTTCTCGCCGCCGAGGAGCTCCTTCCCGTAGCTGCTCCCCTCGACGATCTTCTCGTAGTCGATGGCGACGGGGAGGAAGGCCAGGTCGTTCCGCGCGCCGTCGAGGACCGCCTCCACCTCCCAGCCGAGGAGCCCGAGCTTGGCGGGGAGGAGCTTGCCGGTCCGCGAGCGCCCTCCCTCGGGAAAGAACTCCTGAAGGACACCGTCGCGCACCAGCTTGCGGACGTAGGCCTTGAAGGTGGCGGTGTAGAGCCGGTCCGAGCCGAAGCTCCGGCGAAGGAAGAACGCGCCGGCCCGGCGGAGGATGGGCCCGAGGGGGAAGAAGGAGAGGTTGGCTCCGGCGGCCACCACCGGCGCCTGATAGCCGCGCTTCCAGAGCACCCAGGACATCACCAGGTAGTCGATGTGACTCTTGTGGCTGGGGCAGATGACCATCGGCGCGCCACCACGGCCGACGGCGACCGCGCGTTCCAGCCCGGCCTCGTCGACGTCGATGCCGTCGTAGATTCGATCGAACATCCAGCCCATCATCGGCGCGAGGACCGCCAGCACCGTCGGATGCAGCCGCGCCGCGATGGCGTTGAGATTCCTCCGAGCCTCGCGCTCGAGCACCGCCGGGTCCTTCCCGCTCCGCGCGGCGGTCTGCTCGATGGTCTGGCGAAGGCCGCGGTCCCGGAGCGTCTCCTCGATGATCCGCTCGGGTGGCTTGTAGGGAGGCCCGAACACCGCGCGCGTCTCCCGGGCCAGGTGCACGTTCAGCACCCCGCGGACCTTTCGGGCCACCATCGCGTCGGAGTCTCCGGGATTCGCGGCTGCGAACGCCCCGAGGTCGATGGGGGTGCCGAGCCGGAACTGCGCCCGCTTGTGGTTCCGCCAGAAGGCCAGCACCGAGTGCAGGAAGCCTGGCGCCTCGGGTGTGCCGAAGACGTAGTCCGCCCAGGCGGGCTTGAGCCGCGCGCTCCACTTCTCCCAGACCACCAGCTCGGGGACGAGGAACACCGAGCGGTCGCTCTTCCGCGCCAGGGCGACCAGGTCGGGGAAGGGGTCCTCGCGTCCGCTCCGCCCGCCGGCCCGCCCGATGGCGGTGGTCTGGAGGAAGACCAGCGCCGAGCCGCCCTTGCGTCGGGCGAACTCCAGCCGCACGTCGAGCGGTCCGCGCTGCGCCACCCGGTTCCACGGCTTGCCGAACCAGCGGCGCATGTTGAAGACCGCGCGGAGCGGCGGCAGCCCGCGGCTGACCAGCAGCCAGGCGAGGTACAGGAAGCTCACCCAGGCCGCGGTCCGCTGGACGTGGACCACGAATCCCTCGCGGCCGACCCGCTGCAGCTCGGCCTCGGCGGTGGGCCCCACCCGGACATGCGGACAGTACCGCCGCCCCAGCGCCCGGCCGACGGGGCCGAACTCGGAGCGGAGCACGGGCTCGGTGTCCTCGAGCTGCACGAGCGCGGTGGCCATGGCCCTCGCCGGGCAGTTTTACATGCTCTCCGGCGCCGCGATGCCCAGAAGCTGCAGGCCCGTGGCGAGGACGATGCGCACCGCGTCAGCGAGCGCGAGCCGCGCCGAGCGGATCTCGGTGTGGGTCTCGTGGACCACGCGCTTGTCGCGGTCCTGGTTCCCGAGCGTGTACCAGCGGCTGAACTCGACGGCGACGTCGATGAGGTGCCGGGCGACGAAGGACGGCTCGTCCTGCTCCACCGCGGCGCGGACCTGGACCGGGAAGCGAGCCAGCGTCCGTGCGAGCTGTTGCTCCTCGGGAAGGGTGAGCAGCCCCGCGTCGGCGCGCGCCGGTGCGCCTCCACCCCGCTTGAGGAGGTTGCAGGCCCGGGCGTGTGCGTATTGGAGATACGGCCCGGTGTGGCCGTCGAACTCGAGGACCTCGTCCCAGTCGAAGGTGTAGTCGGTGTTCCGGCGGTTCTTGAGGTCCCCGAAGATGATCGCCCCCAGCCCCACCTGCTCGGCGAGGCGCTCGGGCTCCTCGGTGTGGATGCGCCCCGATGCGGCGCTCTCCTGCACCTTCTCCAGGGCCCGGGCACGCGCCTCGTCGAGGACCTCGTTGAGGAGCACCAGCTTCCCGGCCCGGGTGGACATCCCCATGATGCGCCCGAAGGAGACGTGGATGCAGCGGTCCGCCCAGGGCTTGCCCATCGCCTTCAGCACCCGGAACACCTGGGCGAAGTGGAGTGCCTGATCGCGGGCCACGACGTAGAGCGAGCGGTCGAAGTGGAAGCGCTCCCAGCGATCCTCGGCGGCGGCGAGATCTCGCGTGGCGTAGAGCGTGCTCCCGTCGGCCTTCTTGAGCAGCACCGGAGGCTCGCCCTCGGCATAGGGCAGGTCGACGATGAGGGCGCCCTCGCTCTCCTTCACCCCGACGGTGCGGGAGATCTCCTCGATGACCGCGTCCATCCGGTCCTCGTAGAGGCTCTCGCCGTCGATGTGCTCGAAGCGGATGCCGAGCCGCTCGTAGGTGGGGAGGAAGCCCCGGAGCGACGTCTCCCGGAGCTCGCGCCACAGCGCTCGGGCCTCGGGGTCTCCCTCCTCCATCCTCCGGAAGAAGTCTCGGGCCTCGGCGTCGAAGGCGGGGTCCTGCTCGGCGCGGACGTTGGCCTTCACGTAGACGTCGACCAGGTGAGCCATCTCGCCGCGGCGGGCGGGATCGCCGTAGTCGCGGAGGCCCACCGCCACCAGGCCGAACTGCTTCCCCCAGTCACCCAGGTAGTTGATGCCCTCCACCCGCCAGCCCTGGCTCCGGTAGAGGTTGGCGATGGCGTGCCCGATGAGCGTGGTGCGCAGGTGGTGGAAGGCGATGGGCTTGGCGATGTTGGGCGAGCTGTAGTCGATGACCACGGTCTTGCTCGCGCCCGCGTCGCTGGACCCGTAGCCGATGCCTGCCCCGCGCGCCTCGGAGAGGACGCCCTCCATGAAGGCCCTCGGCTCGAAACGGGCGTTCACGTAGGGGCCAGCGGCGGCGATCTGCAGCCCAGGGACGGCGAGCTTCCCGGCGAGGTCGGCGGCAATCTTCGGCGGCGCGGTCCGCAGCTGCTTGGCGAGCGGGAAGGTGGGGAAGCCGAGATCGCCGTGCTCGGGCTCGGCCGGCTTCACCTGCGCGCGGATGGCGTCCACCGGCTGCTCGAGGGCAGCGGCGAGCGCCGAGGCGAAGGCGTCGAGGAGTCGGTCGTGGAGGAACTGGGTCATCGGACGGAGCGAACGGGTCGCACCACCGAGGCCACGGTGTCCAGCAACTTCGGCAGCTGGAGCGGCTTCTCGAAGAAGCCGTCGATGCGGTCCAGGCCCGTCCCGGTGCTCAGGGAGGCCACCTCGGATGCGCCGGAGATGATGTAGACCGGGGTCTCGGCCATGTCGGGCCGGCCGCGGAGGTAGCGGAGCACGCTCCGGCCGTCCTCCTCGGAGAGGCGGAGGTCGAGCAGCACCATCGCCGGGCGAAGCCCCTCGAGCAGCACGCGGGCCTCCTCGGCGCCGGCGGCGGAGGCGACGCTGTAGCCCTCCTGCTCGAGCAATTCCTGAAGGACCTCGCGGCAGTCGCGGTCGTCCTCGACGAGGAGGATGTGGCCCGCCTGGGGGAAGGCGCCTTCCTCGGCTCCGGCCACCCCCACCTGGGCCGCAAAGGCGGGCAGCACCACCCGGCGGAGCGTTCCGGCCGCGGGCATGCTCTGGGCCTCGACCCGACCTCCGTGCAGCTGGACGACCTTCGCGGTGATGGGAAGCCCGAGGCCCACGCTGCTGCCGGGACCGGTGCGGCTCCGGTGGAAGGCGTCGAAGAGGCCCTCCAGGTCCTCGGGGGGAAGCCCCATCCCGTCGTCGCGCACGGTGAGGACGGCCAGCCCCGGCTCGGAGAGGACCTCGACCTGCACCTCCCCGTCCGGGCTGCAGAGGAAGAGGGCGTGCTCCACCAGGTTGTGCACCGCCTCGAACAGCCTCTCCCGGTCGCCCTTCACGAAGACCTCGGGGGCGGGGAGGAGGGTGAGCCGCACCCGCGACAGCTCGCCGGAGCTGGCGAGCGCGGCCATCACGTCGCTCACCAGGGCGCGGAGCCCGAAGGGGCGGCTGGTGAGCTGCATCTTCCCCGTCTGGAGCCGGGAGAGCAGAAGCACGTCGTTGAGCATCCGGAGCAGCCGGTCCGCGTTTCGCTCGGCGACGTGCACCGCGTGCAGCGGCTTCTCCCCGAGCTCGCCCAGCCGGCCCTGTGCGAGCATGGTCAGGTAGGCCTTCACCGTGGTGAGCGGGGTCTTGAGGTCGTGGGAGACGTTGGCGAGGAGCTCCTCGCGGTTCTTCTCCATCGACTTCAGGCCGGCGAGCGCCGTCTGGAGGTCCTTCTCTCGGCGGGCCGTGTCCTCCCGCAGCCGGGCGTACTCCCACGCCGCCGCGGCCTGGGCGGCGAGCGCCTCGAGCAGCGCGTCGGGTGCCTCGACCTTCGGAGAGATGAGCACCAGCGCACCCAGCGGCCCGGAGGCGCCCTGGAGCGGCACGGCGACCAGGTCTCCGTCGCGAACGAGCTTGTTCTCGGCGAAGGCCTCGCCGACCGGTCCCTCCTTGGGACGGACGGCGGCGATGCGCGGCTCGTTGCGTCCCCGCACGGCGGCGACCTCGAGGCGGTCGCGGAGGTGCATGTACTCGGCGAGGTAGGCGCTCCGCGGTCCGAGGAGCCCGGCGATGAAGGCGAGCTGCGTCTTCTGGCACTCGGCCAGGGTCGGCGTGCGGTGGATGGCGTCGGCCATCTCCTTCAGCGTCTCGGCAGCCGCATTGGGCCCGGGGGGACCTTCGCGCGTGGGCCCGAGGTGCGGAAACAGCTCGACCAGCGCCTTCGAGCGTCGCCGGGTAGGGGTCTTGGACGAGCGCGCCATGGGACAGCTCGTGCTTACTCCGACCGCCCCTGGCCCGGGGCGCCGCGTCGCTTGAGGATGCCCGCTTTGTCGACGAAGAACGGTTCGGGGAGGAGAGACTCGACCTTCTCGCGGTAGCCCTGAACGCCAAAGCCACTCCGGGCGATCGCCTCGACGGCGGCGGTCTGCACCCGGCGGGCAGTCTCGGGCGCGGTGAGAAGCTGCAGCATCGGCTCGCGGGCCTCCGGATAGGCCCGCGGTGCCAGAGCTCTCAGCGCGGCGATCTTCACGTCGTCCGCCATGTCCTCGAGGAAGGGCATCACCGTGGGTGCGATCCGCGAGTCCTCCAGCGACTCGGCCTCGTGGAGGAGGACCAGCTTCTTCTCCGGGTCGCGCGTGTAGACCTCGCCGAGCTCCCGCAGATGCTCCACGATGGTCGTCACGTACCGGTCGGCGGGCAGGATGTCGCGGAGCAGCCGGACGGCCCAGGAGCTGGCCGCGTCGTTCCGGCGGAGAAAGGTGCGGATGGGCTCCACCGCGGCCTCGCCCCGCGAGCGGATGAGGCCGAACACGTGCTCCTTCTCGTCGGTGTCGGTGGTGGCGGGCTCCACGGCAACGGTGAACCGTGCCAGCAGCGAGGTGGTGGCCTCCGGGAACTCCATCTCCCCCAGCTGCTGGATGGCCTTCTGGCGCGCCTCGGGGCCGCCGTACTTCTGCACCACCTTGGCCTTGAGCTTGGTGGCTTTCTCGGGGCTCTTGCCGCCGAAGATGTCGAGGATGCCCACGGAAGTGTCCTGTCTCCTTGTCTCTGTCAGCGACCGACGTAGACCAGCACCACCTCGCGGCGGTGGGCCCGGAGCCGGTGCTCGTAGAGGTAGATGGCCTGCCAGGTGCCGAGTGCGAGGTCACCCTCCACCACCGGGATGGAGAGCGAGGTCTGGGTCAGCGCGGCGCGGACGTGGCTGGGCATGTCGTCCGGGCCCTCGGCGGTGTGATGGAAGATCCGGTCCCCATCCGGCACGAGGCGGGCGAAGAAGCGCTCCAGATCGGCGAGCACCTCGGGGTCGGCGTTCTCCTGGATGACCAGGCTGGCCGAGGTGTGTCGGATGAAGCAGGTGAGGGTGCCGGTCCTTGGCCCCGAAGCGGCCACCTTGACCCGCTCCACGAAGTCCACGACGTCGCGGGTGATGTCGTGCAGTCCGCGCCCGCGGGTGGAGACGGTGAGTGTGTGCGACTGGGGATCCATCGAGAGCCCGGCAGCTTTTACGTCCTGGCGCTTCGGACGCAAGTGTCCCCGGCGTGCTCCGCCCGAGCGCTCCTCAGAGGCGCAGGTCGCCGCGGACGTCGTGGTGATACCCGCTCCCGAGGGTCTCCGCCGCGGCCTTCACCTCGGGGGTGGTCTTCTCCGGCACCTGAACCCGGAGCTCGTAGTACAGGTCGCCGCGTCCGTTGCCCTTCAGCGCAGGCACGCCCTGACCCTTGAGCCGGAGCTTGCGGCCCGACTGGCTGTGCGGGGGGACGGTCACGGTCACCTCGCCGGTGAAGGTAGGTGCGCGCACCTCCGCCCCGAGCATCGCCTCCGGCACGGTGACCGGTAGCGGGACGTAGAGATCGTCGCCCTCGCGCCGGACGATGGGATGCGGCTCGACCTGGACCTCGAGGAAGAGGTCGCCTGGCGGTCCCCCCTGCATTCCGGCCGCGCCCTGGCCGGCGACGCGGACCTGCGAGCCGGTGTGGACGCCCGGCGGGATCTTCACCGTCACCCGGGTGGTCTCCTCGACCCGACCGCTGCCACCGCAACGGTCACACGGCGGAGCCACCTTCCCGCTCCCGCCGCAGGTGGGGCAGGTGCTGGTCACGGACAGAGGCCCGCGCCCCTGGCGGATCTTCCCCGAACCCTTGCACGTGGGGCAGGTCCCGGGCTTGCCGAAGTGCCCGGAACCCTTGCACTTCGGACACCTGCCTGGCCGGGTGATGGACAGGCTGCGCTCGGTGCCGGTGACGGCCTCCCGGAGCGAGATGCGCACCTGGGTGTGCAGATCCTCGCCGCGCTCCGGCCCCTCCGGCTCCCCGGTGACGAAGAGGTCCTCCATGCCGCCCGGGGCGCCCCCCGCACGCCGGTTGCGGAACAGGTCTCCGAGGATGTCGCCGAGGTCGAAGCCCTCCACGTTCGGGATGCCGCCCTGGAAGCCTCCTGCCGTGCCGCCGCCGCGGGCCGCCGCGTCGCGGTAGGCGCGAAAGGCCTCGGCCTTCTTCGGGTCGTACCCCAGCTTCGCGGCGTCCTCGCCGAATTCGTCGTACAGCTTCCGCTTCTCGGAATTGGACAAGACCTCGAAGGCGGCGCTGACTTGCTTGAATTTCTCCTCGGCAGCTTTGTTGCCGGGGTTGACGTCCGGGTGGTACTTGCGCGCCAGCTTCCGGTACGCCTTCTTGATCTCGTCCTCGCTGGCGCCGCGGGAGACGCCGAGCAGCTGGTAGAGGTCTTCAGCCATGCGGTCCAGGCAGCTTAACCGTCCGCGACGCCCGTGCCAGCGGACGAGGGTGCTCCTGTTCCTGGCCCCGCTCCTGTTCGCGGACGTCGCGGCGGGACGGGTCATCGACCGCGTGGTGGCGCTCGTGGACGGACGCGTGCTCAGCTGGAGCCAGCTGGATTTCGAGGCACGTGTGATGCTCATCGATCGCGGGGGAGTGGAGGCCGCCACGGCGCCGCTGGACGCCTCGACGATCCAGAACGCGCTCGACCTCGCCATCGCCCAACGCGCCGCGACGGCCGAAGCGGACAAGCTCAACGCCTATCCCGTCGAGCCTGCGGAGATCGACCAGCGTCTGCGCACGTTCGAGTCGCGCTTCCCCAGCGCCGCCGCCTTCCAGGCGTTCCTCAAGGCGCACGACGCCGACCGGGCCGCCCTCGCCGAGGTGCTCGCCCGCGCGGTGCGGACCGAGAAGTTCGTCGAGGGGCGGGTGCGCCTCCGCTCGCAAGTCCCGGAGAGCGAGGTGCGCAAGGCCTGGGAGGCGGACCGGGGCGGCCGCACCTGGGAGGAGGCACGGGGACCGCTGCGCGAGCGAATGCAGCGAGAGCGCGCCTACGTGCTGGCCCGCGAGGCGCTGGCGCAGCTGCGGAGCTCCATCCCGGTGCGGATCATCGCCCGGCCGGACGCGCTGGCCCGCGAGCAGCTCGGGCTCGGGGAGGCCGCCCGGTGAGGAAGCTGAAGGACACCCCCGAGGGGGCGTTCCACCTCCGCCCGATGACCTCGGCCGACCTCCCTCGGGTGATGGAGATCGAACAGGTCGCGTTCCGGAACCCCTGGAGCCGGGACCTCCTGGCCCGGGAGCTGGGCCATGACTGGTCGACCATCCTGGTGGCCGAGGAGCCGGGCCCCCGGGGAATGACGCTCCTCGGCTTCGTCATCTTCTGGGTGGTCCACGACGAGCTGCACGTCCTGAACGTGGCCACTGCCCCGGAGCAGAGGCGTCGCGGGGTGGCCCGGGCGGTCCTCCAGGCGGCGCTCGATGTGGGACGGCAGAAGCGGTGCACCCTGGCCACCCTGGAGGTCCGGCGGAGCAACGCCGCGGCCCTGGAGCTCTACCGGTCGTTCGGCTTTCGCCCGGTGGGAATCCGGCCGAACTACTACGTGGACGAGGGGGAGGACGCGATCGTCATGGTCCTCGACCTCTGAGCGGGGGTAGGCGGCCGTGAGGCGTGGCCCATGGCGTGTGTCATGAGCCCTGACGCTTGACTTCCAGGCGATTCAGCGTGATAGACCGCCCCCTCTTTTCGGGGGCTTCTGCGCTCGGCGTGTGCCCGGCTGGTGGCCTCTTCGTACGACGGACAAGGGACGGATGCCGACCATCAGTCAGCTGGTGCGCAAGGGGCGCGAGAAGCTCGTGGTGAAGGGGAAGAGCCCCGCGCTCAAGGAGTCTCCCCAGAAGCGGGGCGTGTGCACCCGCGTCTACACCACCACTCCGAAGAAGCCGAACTCGGCGCTGCGGAAGGTGGCCCGCGTGCGGCTGACCAACGGCATCGAGGTGACGTCCTACATCCCCGGCGTGGGTCACAACCTCCAGGAGCACTCGGTGGTGATGATCCGCGGAGGCCGAGTGAAGGACCTCCCCGGCGTGCGGTACCACATCATTCGCGGCACCCTGGACTCGGTGGGCGTGCAGGGCCGGAAGCAAGGCCGCAGCAAGTACGGCGCGAAGCGCCCGAGCTAAGGAAACGGATTCGAGATGCCTCGTCGTCGCGTCGTCGCCAAGCGGAAGATTCTCCCTGACCCCAAGTTCCAGGATCGGCTGGTCACCAAGTTCGTCAACGACCTGATGCGCAAGGGCAAGAAGTCGATTGCCGAGCGCGTCTGCTACGGCGCCTTCGCCCTGATCGAGGAGCGGGCGAAGGAGGAGCCGCTCCGCACCTTCAAGAAGGCGCTGGACAACGTGAAGCCGGTCCTCGAGGTCAAGAGCCGCCGCGTCGGTGGCGCGACCTACCAGGTCCCGGTGGAGGTGCGGCAGGACCGCCGGGTGGCGCTGGGGATGCGGTGGCTGATCACCTACGCCAAGGCGCGTGGTGAGAAGACGATGGAGGAGAAGCTCGCCGGGGAGATCATGGACGCGGCGAACAACCGCGGGAACGCGGTGAAGAAGCGCGAGGACACGCACAAGATGGCCGAGGCCAACAAGGCCTTCGCGCACTACCGCTGGTAAGCAGCCCCGCAGTGTTGCGATGTTCCAACGGCCGGGTTTCCGGCCGTTGTCGTTTGTAGAGACCGATCATGCCCCGCGACTTCCCGCTCGAGCGCTACCGCAACATCGGCATCATGGCGCACATCGATGCCGGGAAGACGACCACCACCGAGCGGATCCTCTTCTACACCGGCACCATCCACCGGATGGGTGACGTCGACGACGCGAACACCACCACCGACTGGATGGTGCAGGAGCGCGAGCGCGGCATCACCATCACCTCGGCGGCGATCACCGCCTTCTGGAACCGGAACGACCAGCGTTACCGGGTCAACATCATCGACACCCCGGGGCACGTGGACTTCACCATCGAGGTGGAGCGGTCGCTGCGGGTGCTCGATGGGGCGATCGCGGTCTTCGACGGGGCCAATGGCGTCGAGCCGCAGAGCGAGACGGTGTGGCGGCAGGCCGACCGCTACGGCGTGCCACGCATCTGCTTCATCAACAAGATGGACCGGCTGGGGGCCGACTTCGACATGTCGGTCCGGAGCATCCACGAGAAGCTCAAGGCCAACGCGGTCCCGGTCCAGCTCCCCTGGGGGGTGGAGGATCAGCACCAGGGAGTCATCGATCTCGTGAAGATGAAGGGGATCACCTTCGACGAGACGGAGCTGGGGAGTCGCTTCGAGCTGGTGGACATTCCGCCGGAGCTTCTCGACGCGGCGAAGGCAGCACGGGCGCACCTGATCGAGGCCTGTGCCGAGCAGGACGACCACGTGATGCAGCTCTACCTCGACGCGAAGGAGCCGAAGGAGGAAGAGCTGCTGGCGGCGCTCCGGAAGGGCTGCATCGCTCGCAAGCTGTTCCCCGTCCTCTGCGGGTCCGCGTTCAAGCACAAGGGCGTCCAGCCGCTGCTGGACGCGGTGGTGGACTTCCTGCCCTCTCCGCTGGACATCCCGCCGGTGCACGGAAAGGACCCGAAGACCGGAGCCGACGTGAGCCGCGAGACGAGCGACACGGCGCCGTTCTCGGCGCTGGCGTTCAAGATCATGACCGACCCCTTCGTGGGGACGCTCACCTTCATCCGGGTCTATTCCGGGCGCCTGGAGAGCGGGATGGCGGCGTGGAATCCGGCCAAGGGGAAGCGGGAGCGCATCGGACGGCTGGTGCAGATGCGAGCCGACAAGCGCGACGAGATCGACGAGGTGCTCGCCGGCGACATCGCGGCCTGCGTGGGGCTGAAGCTCACCACCACCGGGGACACGCTCTGCGACGAGAAGAACCCCATCGTCCTGGAGCGGATGGAGTTCCCCGAGCCGGTCATCGACATCGCCATCGAGCCGAAGACCAAGGCCGACCAGGACAAGCTCGGGACGTCGCTGCAGAAGCTGGCGACGGAGGACCCGTCGTTCCGGGTGCGGACCGATCCCGAGAGCGGGCAGACGCTGATCGCCGGGATGGGCGAGCTGCATCTGGAAATCATCGTCGACCGCCTCCTGAGAGAGTTCAAGGTCGAGGCGAACGTCGGAAAGCCACAGGTCGCGTACCGGGAGACCATCAGCCAGTCGGTGGAGGCGCGCGGGCAATACATCCGCCAGTCGGGTGGGCGCGGGCAGTACGGCGACATCGTCTTCCAGGTCTCACCGAACGAGCCGGGGAAGGGCTTCAGCAGCAAGAACTCGATCGTGGGCGGGAAGGTGCCGCGCGAGTTCGTGGAGGCGGCGTTCCAGGGCGCCAGGGAGTCGATGTCCAACGGGCCGCTCGCCGGGTACCCGATGGTGGACGTGGCGGTGGAGGCGGTGGACGGGAGCTTCCACGACGTGGACTCGAACGAGGTGTCGTTCCGCATCGCCGGATCGATGGCGGTTCGCGAGGGGGCGCCGCAGGCCGGGCCGGTGCTGCTGGAGCCGATCATGTCGATCGAGGTGGTGACGCCCGAGGAGTTCATGGGCGACGTGATCGGCGACCTGAACGCTCGCCGGGGCAAGGTCGTGGGGATGGAGCCGAAGAGCGGCGCTCAGCACATCCAGGGACAGGTGCCGCTGGCGACGATGTTCGGCTACGCGACCGACCTCCGCTCCCGGACCCAGGGCCGGGCCACCTACACGATGCAGTTCAGCCACTACGCGGCGGTGCCGAAGCAGGTCGCGGACGAGATCGTGGCCCGGATCCGCGGACACTGACGCGACTCCGCGCCGCCTCTCCGACCGAGCGCCGGCGTCCGGGCAGCCGAGGGCCGCCGCAGGTGTTTGACACCTTTGTGTCAAGTACGCTTGACGTAGCGCCCGTCGAAGGTGTCTGGCACCTGTGTGTCAAGTGCGCTTGACGCCACCGCTCGAGGTCAGCGGGGTCGGCGGGTGTCGATCCCGTAGCGGGCGACCCAGCGGACGACCTGGGTGCGGCCCTTCCCCACGGCCCGAGCGACGGCGCTGAGGTTCCCTCCGTGCTGCTCGAGGAGCTGCAGGAGCTCGTCGCGATGGCGGATCTCCTCGGGGCTGAGCGTCCGCGCGGGCAGCTCGTCGACGACGGCGACGAGCTCGGGCGGGAGATGGTCCTCCTCGAGGGCGCCCGCCCCGCTCAGCGCCAACGCCCCGGCCAGGGCCTGCTCCAGCTCCCGGACGTTCAGGGGCCAGTCGTGCCGGAGGAGCGCCTCGGCGGCGCCGGGGGACAACGTCACCTCGGGGCGCTCGGGAGCCAGCTTCCGGAGGAGCACGGAGATGAGCAGCGGGATGTCCTCGGGACGCTCCCGCAGCGGAGGCAGGGCGAGGGTGATCCCATCGAGCCGTGCCAGCAGGTCCTTCCGGAAATTTCCCTCCTGCGCGAGCTGGCGGAGATCGCGATGGGTCGCGGCGATGACACGGAGATCGAGCTGCTGCGCGTGAAGCCCGCCGACCGGACGCACCTCGGACTCCTGGATGACCCGCAGCAACGCTGCCTGGGCCGGGGCCGGCAAGTCGCCGATCTCGTCGAGGAAGAGCGTTCCGCCGTCCGAGGCCCGGACCAGCCCTGGCCGATCGTCGGTTGCTCCGGTGAACGCTCCCCTGCGGTGCCCGAAGAGCTCGGCCTCGACGAGATTCGGCGCGATGGCACCGCAGTTCACCGCCACCAGCGAGCCGCGTCGTCCGGAGAGGGCGTGGATGTGTCGGGCGAACACCTCCTTGCCCGTCCCGGTCTCGCCTACCAGCAGGATGGGGACCCGGCTCGGCGCGCCTGCCGCAGCCCGGGCCAGCACCGTCGAGAAGACAAGGGACTGGGTGCTGAGCGGGCTCGGACCTCCGGGCACTGACTCGAAGTCCATGCTCGCCGGCGCGAGCAGCGGAGCGTCGGCCCGGAAGCGGAGGAGCGTGTGCCCCAGCTGGACCAGTGCCGCATCGTGGAGCGCGCCATCCCTCACCGAGCGTCCGTCGAGCAGCGTGCCGTTCTTGGAGCGGAGATCCCGGATGCCCCAGCGGCCATCCTCCGGTCGCAGCTCGGCGTGCGCGCTGGACATCCGGGTGTCCGGGATCTCGATCGACAGGATGCCCTCCGCCACACGCCAGGTGCGCGCGGCCCCTCGACCCACACGGATGAGGTGCAGTCCTTCGAGGCACCAGCGGGCGGGGCCGGCGAGAGGGCGGTCACATTCCAGCTCCAGGAAGAGGTGAGGTGCACGAGGCACCTCCCGCTTCCTCCCGGGCTCGACCATGGACTGGGTGTGGGTCCTGTCCGCCACTCAGGGACGACGGTATGCCCCGACGGTCACCGGTTCGCCACCGGTGAGTCCGGAGTGGCGGGCGGAATCTGGTCCACCAGCTCGATGCCCCGGAGCTCCAGCTTGGTCCGGGCGAGGATCCGCTCCAGGCTCATGCGAGGCGGCGTGTCGTCAGGGCGGGGGAGGGGGTGCAGCTCCCAGAGGCCGTTCCCCCGCAGGACCCGATGACGCAGATCGGAGAGGATGTTCTCCTGGGGGAAGAGCGCGCCCGGTCTGGAGACCTCGATCGTGGCCAGCTGCTCACCGGTCCGGGCGTCGAGAAGCGTGCTCCCCTGTGATTCACGGAAGAGGATGAGGATGGAGCCGTCGGTCGAGAACTGCGGCCAGGCATCGGTCCAGCTCGCATTGGTCACCTTCCAGAGGAGGCGCTGGGACTCCACTTCCCACGCCGAGATCTCGGCGGGCGTCGAGGTCACCAGCTGGGTTCCATCTCGATTGAGCGCCACTTCCACGACGTTCTGCTCGGAGGAAAACTCGAGCGGCGTAGGACGGCTCTCCACCCGGACCAGTGCGCGGTTTTGCCAGATCCAGGCGAGCACCCGGCCGTCGCCCGAGGTCGCGTAGCTCTGCCCCAGCCTGCCCCGGCGCTCTGCCTCGGACCAGAGCAGCCGGGGAGGATCGACGTTCAGCATCGCGAGGATCTCGCGTGACTTCGCCACCACGCGCTTTCCGTCCTCGGTGAGCTCCACCATGAAACACTGACGGCATTCCAGGGTCGACACTCTCTGGCCAGTGTCGGTGGCGAGCACATCGATCCGATCACGGTGCGACTCCGCCAGCAGACGGCCGTCGCCCGACAGCGCGATGTTGAGCACCCCTTCGCCCGCTGCGGAACGGATGAGGCCGGCCTCGACGTCCCGGATCTCGTAGGCATAGCGCGTCGGCGTGTAGCGAAAGAGCGTGAATCGGCGCCCTCCCTTCGCGGCTCGCAGGAAAACCGGGCCCGGCCTCCCTCCGGAATCCAGTGGCCTGGGGCGGGTGAGCTTCCAGCCCAGGACGAGCGACCCTCCGACCAGGTTCGAGACCAGCACTTGCTGCCCGTCCGGGGAGAAGCTGAGCGCAGGCCTGCCGGGGGGATAGCTGACGGAGGCGATCACCGCCCGCTCCCGCAGGTCGACGATCTCCGCCTGGCTCGCGATGGAGCTTGCGATGGCCAACAGGTGGCCGTCCGCGGAGGCGACGTGCGCCCGACCAGGCTGCGGTTCGATGGGTGCGGCCGTCAGCCTGCCGGGCAGCTCGACGATGAATTCCCCGTCCGGTCCACCGAAGACCTGGACCGAGCGCGACCGAACCACTGCCAGCCCATGACCGGTGAACAAGATCTGCTCGGCGTCGGGCGCCGGGCGAGTTGCCAGCTCGTGCGCAGTGGCGAGGTCCCAAAGATGAACCGTCCCGCTCTCATCTCTGAAGGCGACCTGCCGCAGGTCGTCCGAGACGACGCACACATGGGCGAGGGGCTCCGCGGCGTGCTGCTCCACGCCGTTGACGTAGAGATGGAGCTGCCCAGCCCGGTCCGTCAGCGCCTGACGGGTCAGGGGACCGAAGGTGCAGGGCAGGTCTCCCTCGAAGCTATCCACGAGCCTCCCCGTCCGGGCGTCGAGGAACTCCTGTCGATCGTGGGAGTGGCCCACCTTCACCAGTCCGTGGTCCACCAGCAGGGTGTCGGCGTTACCCGAGACCGGATGTCTCCAGACCTCGTGCGTGTCGAGTTTCCGGGCCACGACCGCCGACTGCTCGATGCCGATGAGCAGCAGGCTTCCATCGTCCGCGTGGCTCAACGCGATGGCCGACCTTGGAGCGCCGCGATGGGTGAGGAATCGCTCTGGGATGCGATCCTGGACCAGGGCCAGCCCCCAGCGTGCCTGGCGGGTGTCGTGCTCGGTGCGCGAGGCGGCGTAGTAGGCCGCAGCACGTCCCCAGTCCAGCATCCGCTCGGCGTCCCGTGCTCGCTCCAGCAGCGCCGACGCCAGGTTGAGCCGGGCCCGGTGCAGCTGGACGGCCACCACCGCGGCCCCGACGAGCGCGACACACAGCGCGGCGCCGAGCGCGGTGGCAGCCGTGCGGTGCCGAGCGACGAACTTCCGGAACAGCTCCACCGACTGGTAGGAGTACGCGGAGACCATTCCGCCGGCGCGGAAGGCAGAGAGCTCCTTCGCCAGCGCCCCGGCGTCGGGATAGCGGCGCTGCGGGTCAGGGTCGAGCGCGCGCTCACAGATCGCCGCCAGCTCCGGTGGGGTGTCGGGGACGAGGAGGCGCACCGGCTTGAACTCTCCGGCAAGGACCTTGCCGATGATCTGGCTGCTCGTGGCGCCCTCGAATGGAGGACGCCCGGTGATCACCTCGTAGAGCACCGCCCCCAGGTTGAAGACGTCGGTGCGCGTATCGATGCGGTCGACGTCGCCACGGGCCTGCTCGGGGCTCATGTACGCCGGAGTTCCCAGCGCCACACCTGCCACGGTCACCTCCGGCGCGCGGTCCGTGGCGGGGGTGACGTCCCTGACCTCGCTGGTGCCCTGCTCCTTGGCCAGGCCCCAGTCGACGACGACCGTCTCGCCGAAGTCGCTGAGCATGATGTTCGACGGCTTGAGGTCGCGATGAACGACCCCGCGCGAATGCGCGTAGGCGATGGCCTGGCAAGCATCGACCACGTGAGGGAGCAGCGCCAGACGCTCGTCCAGCGATCGGGTGGAGAAGAGCGTGGCCCTGAGCGTCTGGCCGCGGATGAGCTTCTGGGTGCAGAAGAGCGTTCCGTCCTCGCGCTGGGCGAGATCGTGGATGGCGACGATGCCCGGGTGGTCCAGCCGGGCGGTGAGCCGGGCCTCGCGGAGGAATCGCTCGCGGGTCGCGGTGGGGCTAGGGCTCTTCTGCGAGTGGGTGTCCGGCCTCACCGGGAGGAGCTCCTTGAGCGCCACCTCCCGGCCGATGAACTCGTCGGTCGCCCGCCAGACCACGGACTGGCCGCCCCTGCCGATCTCGACCACGCGGGTGTACTGCCCGGGCCTTTCCACCGGCACGTCGCGGTCGGTGTCCGGCAGGGACTTCCTGGCCCTCGACGAGAGCTCGGCGGTGCTGAAGGTGCGATCGACTGCTGCCTGACCGCCCAGGGCCTGGAGGACCTCCTGGGCGTCCCCCTCCCGGGCGGCCAGCGCCTCCCGGGCCAGACCCTCGACGAGCGCCTTCCGTTCTGCGCTGAGCGCGCCGGCGTCGACCAGGTGATCGAGCAGGGAACGTCCGTCGCGGGCCATCAGACGCGCCGACGCCGCCGCCATCACCTGCGCCGGCGTGGCGAAGCCCGCCTGTGCCACCAGCACACCGAGGATGAGCTGTTGGTCGTCGATCGGGCCGGACCTCCGAACCCGGTCAAACTAGCAGCGGCGTGTCCTCGGCGCTTGGATTGGCTTTTGGCCTCAGCGAGCCTTCCCCAGGACCGACTGCACGTCCGCGTCGGCCCGGCGCCCGGACGGCTTCAGCGCGTCGCGGATGCCTTCGCTGATCTGGCGAATCGCCGCCTCGACGCCGGGCACCTGGCGGATGGCGTTGAGCAGCACGAAGTCGTGAATCAGCCCGTTGTAGCGGGTCGCGGTGACCGAGACGCCGGCTTCCTTCAGGTGACGAGCGTACGCTTCGCCCTCGTCGCGGAGCGGGTCGTTCTCGGCCGTGATGACGAGCGCCGGGGGCAGGCCCTGGAGCTGCTCCTTGCTGGCACGCAGCGGCGAGACGTACGGGTTGTTCCGGGTCTTCTGATCCGGGGCGTAGAGATCCCAGCCGTACTTCATGAACGCGCGGGGAAGGAAACGGCCCGTGGCGAACTCATGGTACGAGGCGGTATCGACGCTGGCGTCGGTCGCCGGGATCAGGAGCACCTGGTACGCGATCTTTGGACCACCTCGGTCCTTGGTCATCAGGGTGAGGGCCGCGGTCATGTTTCCGCCGACCGAGTTGCCGGCGATGGCGATGCGATTTCCATCGGCCCCGATCTCGCGGGCATTCGCCGCGACCCACTTGAGCGCGGCGTAGCTCTCTTCCAGCTGAGTCGGGAACCTCGCCGCGGGGAGCGGACTGTACTCGACGAAGACGCCGACCTGACCCGAGCCCACCACCAGATCGCGCAGCAGCCGTTGATGGTTCTGGAAGTTGCCGACGATCCAGACGCCGCCGTGAACGAAGAAGAGGACGCCCGGCGAGTCTGCGGGCTGCTGCGGGGACATGATGAACAGCTTCACGACGCGTCCGTCCTGCGTGATCGTCTTCTCGACTGTCGTGACTCCGGACATGTCCACCGGGGTCTTGTTCTGCAGGCCGGTGAGAATCTCCTGCGGCTTCGGTTGCGGTAGCTCCCAGAACGGGCTGCTGTCCTTGTTGAGCTCGGCAAGGAAGGAACGCACCTGCGGATCGATCCGCGTGTCGGTTGCTGCGTTCGGGATCTGCGGTGCGGCTCCCTGGGTCATCATGATCATTCCTCCAACGACGATGTTCGAGATGGTCGACATGCCTTTTCGGTTCTTCCTTTCGTAGGTGAGAGGCGTCCGGCTGGTTTTGCGGGGTCCTGGGTGACGTCCTTCGCGCGTCAGGCCCCTCGCCGCGGCTTCAGGAGATCGGTGAGCCCGACTCGCCTGAGCATCTCGGCCCGGAGCCGGTCGAGGACGGAGAAGCCGATGCTGGCGCCGTCCTCGGTCGGATCGATGGTCACCCGGAACGGCCGGGTCGCGAAGGGCGCGTCGACGACCTTCACGATCGCCTCGGCGACCTCCTTCACGTCGGCATCGGGCGGGACGATCTCCGCGAAAGCCTTCTGGACCTGGTCGGCGAATCCCGCGTAGGGGCCGGCTTCGTAGTCCTGGACCACCTTCGCATCCGCCGGTTTCCCGGCGTGTGCGAAGTGATTGGTCCCACGCGTGAATGCTCCGGGGACGATGATCGAGGTCTCGATCCCCCAGCGGGCGAGCTCGCGCGCGTACTGCACCGCGATCGCGTCCATCGCGGCCTTCGCTCCGAAGTAGGGGGCGAGATAGGGCGGTGTTCCGCCCGCCGAGCTGCTGCTGGAGACCCAGACCAGCAGCCCCCGCCGGCGGCCGCGCAGATGGGGGAGCACGGCCCGGTTCACCCGCTGCGTGCCGAGCACGTTGCTGTCGTAGAGCTGGGCGTACTGCTCGGGAGTGAATGCCTCGGCCGGGCCGAACACCATGTGGCCGGCGTTGTGGACGACGACGTCGAGCGAACCGGCATCCGCGAGCAGCCGGGCGATCCCGGTGTCCACCGAGCGCTGGTCCTGCACGTCCAGCTCGAGGACGCGCAACCGGTTGCCGGTGCGCTTCGACAGCGCGTCGAGCTCCGCGGCGTTGTCGGCGTTGCGCCCCGCGACGTCGCGCATCGAGGCGTAGACGGTGTGGCCCGCCCGGGCGAGCGCCTCCGCGGTCAGCCTGCCGAAGCCACTGGATGCACCGGTGACGAGAACGATCTGACTCTGGTTCATCGCGTCTTCTCCTGGATCCGTCAAACCACGCCGCCGTTGGCGCGGAGGGTTTGCCCGTTGACCCACCCGCCATCGGGACCGGCGAGGAAGGACACGACCCGGGCGATGTCGACGGGCTGGCCCATGCGTTCCAGAGGTGGAGCCTTGGTCGCCCGCTCGATGACCTCGGGCGGCTTGCCCTTCAGGTAGAGTTCCGTCGCGATGGGGCCCGGCGCGACGGCGTTGACGGTCACGTTGCGCCCTCGCAGCTCTTTCGCCAGGACGACGGTCATCGCCTCCACCGCGGCCTTCGTCGCTGCGTAGACGGCGTAGGTGGGGAGCTGAAGACCGATGACCGTCGAGGAGAAGTTGATGATCCGGCCCCCGGACCGGATCCGCCGTGTGGCCTCGCGGAGGGTGTTGAACGTGCCCTTGAGATTCACCGAGACCATCCGGTCGAAGGTGGCGTCGTCGGTGTCGGCGAGGGGTGCGAGCGTCATGATGCCGGCGTTGTTGACCAGCACGTCGACTCCGCCGTAGCTCCGCTCGACCGTGTCGAAGAGGCGCGCGACGTCGTTCGGCGCCTGGACGTCGGCCTGGACGGCGAAGGCCCTGCCGCCTGCGCTCTCGATCGTCGAGACCACGGCCTGGGCGTCGGCCGGCTGGCCCGCGTAGTTCACGATGACGGTGAAGCCGTCCGCCGCCAGGCGTCGTGCCACCTCCGCACCGATCCCACGTGAGGCTCCGGTGACGATGGCAACCCGACTCTTGTTGCTCCGGTCTTGTTCGGTGCTGTTGGTGCTCATGGCGTTCCTTCGGAGGAAGGTGG
>Ga0081540_1000786_pt1 | contig 29124 bp, 33 predicted proteins | sample TabmetS2T1R1_FD_71024 | JGI IMG/M metagenome (GOLD analysis project Ga0081540, IMG submission 71024) | Tabebuia heterophylla rhizosphere microbial communities from the University of Puerto Rico - S2T1R1 | ecosystem: Host-associated > Plants > Roots > Rhizosphere ...
TGCATCGAGTCGAAATCGTCGCCGAAGACCTTTACGGCGACATCCTCGCGCACGCCAGCGATCAGCTCATTGAAGCGCATCTCAATGGGTTGGGAGAAGCCCACTTTGTTTCCAGGCAGCTTACTCGCCTCGGCTTCGATGGCCCGGATCAGCTCCTCCTTTGTTTTGCGTGGACTGGGCCACTCGTCTTCCGGCTTCACGATGATGTAGGTGTCGGAGGCGCTCGGCGGCATCGGATCGGCGGCGAGGTCAGGCGTGCCGGTCCGCGAAAAGACGAACGCAACCTCTGGGAAGCGAGTTATTACGCTCTCGATCGCAAGCTGCATGGATTGGGACTGCGCCAATGCTGTACTGGGAATGCGCTTCACCTCCATCACAATATTTTTTTCATCAAGAGTGGGTGCGAACTCTCGCCCCAGCTGGATAAATAAAATTCCAGCCAACACAATGCATAGAACCGCGCTCGCAAGAACCGGCGCAGGTGCTCGGATCGCAGCGCTCAGCGGTGCCTGGTAGACGCGCTTTGCCGCGTGCACAAACCAGTTCTCCCCTTCCTTAATGCGCCCGGAGACCAGGATCGCAATCATGGCAGGAACAAACGTCAGCGAGAGGACGAAGGCGGCAGCAAGCGCAATGAGAACGGTCAACGCCATCGGCGTGAAGGTTTTCCCCTCCACTCCCGTAAAGGTGAGCAGTGGAACGTAGACGAGCATGATGATTGCCTGCCCGAACACGGTCGGCTGAATCATTTCCTTGGCCGCCGCGGCGACGGTGTCCAAACGCTCCCTCAAGTGCAGTGTTCGGCCAAGAGCGTGTTGACGACCAGCGAGTTGCCGCAGGGCGTTCTCGGTAATGATGACCGCACCGTCGACAATGAGCCCAAAGTCCAAGGCCCCGAGGCTCATGAGATTGGCGCTGATCCTCGTCTGCAGCATGCCAACGGAGGTCAGAAGCATCGTCACCGGGATCACCAGTGCGGTCAGGATGGCGGCGCGCAGGTTCCCCAACATCAAAAACAGCACGAGGATGACCAGCAGCGCGCCTTCGGCGAGGTTTTTCACTACAGTGTGGATAGTCGCATCGACCAATTGCGTGCGATTGAGGACCGTGCGCGCACGGATTCCGGGAGGTAGCAGCCGGTTGATTTCCCGAATCTTGGCGTCGGCAGCAGCGGCGACGGTGCGGCTGTTGCCGCCAATTAACATCAAAGCCGTACCCAGCACGACCTCGCGACCGTTGAGGCTGGCGCTGCCGGTACGCAGCTCACGTCCGATCACGACATCGGCGACGTCTTTGACGCGGATCGGCACGCTGCCGCGCGAAGAGACGACGATCTCAGCAATATCGGAAAGGGATTCCACGCGCCCACGCGTCCGTACCACCGAGCCTTCACCGTTGCGTTCCAGGTAGTTTGCGCCGCGACTGGCATTGTTGGCCTCGATGGCGCTCATGACCTCCGCGAACGACAGGCCATAGCCAGTCAGTCGGGCAGGATCGGGCTGCACTTGGAATTGCTTGACGTAGCCGCCGATCGCATCGGCGCCAGCTACCCCTGGTACGGCCCGTATGAGAGGACGGATGATCCAGTCCTGCACGGTTCGCAGATACACGGTTCTGTGGAACTCATCCGCCAGCCTTTCACCTTCCGGTGTCAGGTAGGTGCCGTCACTCTGCCACCCGGGGCGCCCGTCGACGACGGTGCTTTCGCCAGGAGGTATATACTCTACCGCCCACCAGTAGATTTCGCCCAGGCCGGTTGAGATAGGACCGATCTTAACGTCGATACCCGGCGGCAGGTCGGCTTTCGCTTCGTTGATCCTTTCGGTCACGAGCTGACGGGCAAAGTAGATGTCGGTGTGATCGACAAACACCGCCGTCGTCTGTGAAAAACCATTGCGCGAGAACGATCGGATTGTTTCCAATCCCGGAATGCCGGCAAGCGCCGTCTCAATGAGGACGGTGACCTGTTTTTCAATCTCAACCGGTGTGAGGCCCGGCCCGAAGGCGTTGATTTGCACCTGGACGTTGGTGACGTCCGGCACGGCGTCGATTGGTAGCCGGGTCAGCGACCATGCCCCAGCCACGCTCGCGCACAGAGTTAGCACGAGCACCAGCCAGCGCCGGCGCACCGAAAATGACAGCACGCTGGCGATCATCGCTCAGTCCTCAACCGACGATTTCAATAGCTCCGCCTTGAGCGCAAACGTGTTGCTTCGGGCGATGATCTCGCCTGGGCGCAAACCGCTGGTCACTTCGGCCATGCGCGTGTCGCTATTTCCTACCGTGATCGCGCGTTTTTCAAAGCCTCCGGCGGTCCGCACGAAGACGACACGCTCCGTTCCAATGGTCTGCAGGGCGCTAAGGGGAACCGCGGTATCGGCCTGCTGCTCCTCGATCGTGATTGCCGCGGTGACAAAGGAGCCAGGCCGCCAAATGCCTGCAGGATTGGGGATTTCTGCGACTACGCGCGCCGAGCGGGTGTCTTTGTCGAGCAGTGGGCTAATGAAAATGATCTGCGCCTGGCCCTTGTCTGCAATGCCGCGGCCGGACACCTCAACCTTCTGGCCTTCCTTAACCGTTGAGAGATCGTCAGCATTCACTGCAAGCTCGATCCAAACGCGCTCGAGATTGAGGATGACAAAGAGTTCGGTTTCAAGGTTGTCACGTCCGAGCGCCGTTCCAAGGTCAACCTTGCGCTCCACCACGCGGCCGCTGATCGGGGCCCGCACGTCCTGTCGTCTGAGGCTGGATTCGGGCTGTGCTGGCAGGGCGCCGATTTCCTTCTCCTCCAGCCCCAGGGCGATCAATTTCTGCCGCGCCGTGTCGAGCCGCATCTTTGTTTGTGCTGCCGCATTGCGTGAGCGAAGGAATTGCTGCTCGCTCGAGATCCTCTTGTCCCAAAGGGCCTTGTCCCGTTCGAACAGCTCCTGCTGCAATTCATCGGTCAAACGCGCTGCCAAGTACTCGCTTTTCGCGTCTGCCACCTCTCGGCTTTCGAGCACCGCAATCACTTCATCCTTCGAAACACTGTCGCCAATTCTCTTGCGCAGCTCCGCCACAATGGACGGCAACTTTACGGAAACCCTCGCTAGGCGGTCGGCGTGCGGTACAATGCTGCCCGGCACAATGATACGCCGCGTCAGCGTGCCCCGACCGACCTCGATGGTGTCAATCTGAGCTATGGCTCTATCGTCGTCGGTGATCTGGATAACTTGAGATTTCTCGCCTTCCTTATCCTGCTTGCCCGCAACCTGGCGATCCAAATCGGAAACGTTTCCCGATCTCCAAAGAGCGCGGATGGGCTCAGGGGCGTACAAGATTAGGGCGGTGGCGAAGGCAGCACCCATCACCGGAAGCATAACAATGCTGAGCCGACCAGGCATGTATCTAGCCCCCGGACATGCGCAGATTTGACGCCGTAGGCAGCGCCTCAATGTGAATGGGAAGCTGATACGGCGCGGTGCGCTTCCTCGTTTCGCGAGCTGTCGGCGTCATGCGGGACAAATCGGATATGCGCTGCTGCCAGCATTGGCAGATGGGTCTTGAGATTGTGCTCGAGTTCGGACCTGATTGCATTCGCGTCTGCGACCGTGATACCGCCATCGACAGTAACCTCGAGTTCGGCGTTGAGTTTGTGGCCGATCCAGCGGGCAGCTACGCTGCCAACGCCGCGGACGCGGTCGACATGCTCGGCCGCATGACGGATTTCTTCGGGCAGGTGAGGATCGACGCCGTCGAGCATTCGTGTGAAAACGGCTTTTGCTGACTGCCAGACAATGCCAAAGATGGCGAGGGTTATGAGCAGTCCAACAATGGGGTCGGCAAGAGGAAAGCCCATCCAGACGCCGAGCGCACCAGCGACCACCGCAAGGCTGGTTAAGCCGTCCGTGCGGGCGTGATAGCCGTCTGCGATGAGCGCCGCACTGTTAATCTCCCGCCCTACGCGAATGCGGAAAACCGCGACCGCCTCATTTCCGACAAATCCCAGCAGGCCGGCCACCGCAACCCAACCAACTAAAGACAAGGGTTGCGGATGCAGCAGGCGGTCTATGGCCTCGTAACCCGCAACGAGTGCGCTCATAAGGATGATCAGGACCACCGTCAATCCGGCCAAATCTTCCACCCTACCGTAACCATAGGTGAAGCGGGCGCTCGGCTTTCGCCGGGCTAGCGCGAAGGCAATCCAAAGTGGAACGGCCGTAGCGGCATCGCCGAAATTGTGGATCGTGTCCGCCAACAGCGCGACGCTACCCGAGGCGAATACGACCAGCAGCTGCAAAGCGGACGTAATGGCCAAAAGGACAAACGACCACTTCACCGCCCAGATGCCGCGATCGGTCGACGCGATGCCCGGATCTATCACGCCGTGTGTGTGGCTTGCAGCCTGCGCCCCATGTTCGGCGTGCTCATGTCCGTGGGAGCGGCCATGGTCATCCCATCCAAGCCAGTCCAGAACTTTGCGCAGGCGTTCTGCGTTCACAGGTACCTCGCAATTTCCTTGAATTCGTCGATTTGGCTCCGCCTGCCACGCGGCACTGGTCCAATCGCGTCTTCGAGACAGTGCTCGATATGATCGTGGATGAGTATCCTCTTGGCAGCGGCGATCGCCTTCTCGACGGCATGCATCTGCTGTGCGATTTCGAGACAGCCGCGTTTAGCCTCGATCATGTCAATGACATTGCGCAGATGGCCCTCGGCGCGCCGGAGCCGATTGACGATATCAGGATGGCTCGTGTGGACGGGTTCGTGGTTCATGTTATAGTCCTATCCCCCAGGAGAGGATATGTCAACCCGGTCAGTGCCATTGCGACATCATTGCTGCTTGCTGAGCGCGGCGAGCTGCTGCCAGCTCCAGGGACGCTTGCCGACCGCGGTCATGCGGATCAGAGGATGTAGGTGCCCCTCGGTGCGGATCAAGCGTTTGATGTTCTCAGGGACCACTTGGTGGTTCGTCATCTCCGACCCCGCCCTGGAGATAATTGATGGTCGACTGGTTGATCGCAGTTCAGCGCTGGCTCTACGGCGGCATGGCCGAGGGGATGCGATCGACCGCGGACCTAAGCGGACTGCCGACGCTGATGGCAGCGGCCTTCCTATTTGGCATTGTGCATGCCTTCATGCCGGGCCACGGGAAAACCGTACTCGTCTCATATCATCTGGGGCGTCCCGGTCGCATTGCCGACGGCCTGCTGACGGGGACGCTGCTCGCCGTCACGCACGTCGGCATGGCGGCGGTGTTCGTGCTGGCTGGCGTGGCCGTCATCAGCCGTTCCCTGGCAGCCGCCGGCCGCGCACCCGCGTTCGAGACCGCCAGTGCAGGCCTGATCGCGTTAATCGGTCTTTATCTCGTGCTTCGCGCCATTTGGCCCCTCAAGCATGCGCGCGTGCAAGATGGCAAGATGCTTGCCGTGTGCACGGGCTTGGTACCGTGCCCGTTGACGACGTTTATTCTCACATACTCCGTCGCCAGGGGGATGCTAGCCATTGGTGTTGCGGCCGTTGCGGGTATGCTGGCCGGCGTCATTGTCACGCTCATTGTCTTCACCATGACGGCGATTGCAGCTCGCGGACGCCTAATGGTACTGCTCTCGCGGACGGAGGAGTGGCGTCATAAGGTAGGTTGGAGCCTGGAGTTTGCAGGTGCGCTTGCAGTATTGACGATCGGGCTGGTCATGCTGGCGGGACAATTCGGGCTCCTGCCTCGGTGAACAAATTCTGTGCCTGGGTGTAGTGACGTCCGCTGGATCCGCGATCGGCGCAAGGGAACCCTCTCGTTATGGGGCACGGAACGGCTTCGGCATTGGTCGGGTGGATATTAGAGCTACTTGGAGCTGTTGACGGGCGGTGCTCGGCGCAATTTATGCTGATCGGGCTTCAGCAATTTACGGCCCAAAGCAAGGCCAGTAGCGGCCGTGTGTTCGGGCAAGCGCGACAACGTGGGAGGCGTTCGAATGCCGACGACATTTCTCGAGGGTCTGCTGTCGGGGCTCGGGCACCCCGCAGTGGGGCTTGACCACCTGGCTTTCATCGTGGTGCTCGGAGTGGTCGCAGCGCTCATCCCCGCCGGGCTCGCCGTGGTTGGCGCTTTCATAGCAACGTCTGTGATCGGAACCGTGGTCCACGCCATCAATTTCGATTTCCCGCTCTCAGAGCAGCTTGTGGCACTGAGCGTCGTGTTGGCCGGTGTGTTGGTCGCGCTCGGGCTTGGCGCGAAACAGATCGTTTGGCTGCCTTTTGCGGCCATAGCCGGTCTACTTCATGGGTACGCATTCGGCGAGACGATCCTTGGCGCGGACGGATTGGTGATCGTGGCCTATCTGATCGGCGTGGTCATTGTCAGCTCGGTGATTGCCGTATTGGCCATGCAATTAGCCTCTAAGGGGCTGAAATTGTCGGACGCTGGCTCGGTCCCGTTAAAGATTGCAGGCGGCTTGGTCGCCGTTTTCGGTATCGTCCTGCTCGCCAGCTCGTGGGGGGTTGATAGCTGACAAACATCAGCCATTCGGGTGATGGCTGTCGATTACATCAGCCTGTGCACCCTGCGCCACGTTTGCAATAGTCGTGGCGGCAACAACGGTGATGGTGGAACATCGTCCGTACGTGCGGAGAGCCATCGGGTCGTTGCAATGCATGAATGTTGGCTGAACGCGCGCGTGGGGCCGGGTTCAGCTGGAAGCCTTACTTGCCCCATCTTTTCCGCGTGAGGATTGCGCCTGGATCGCTGTCCGTCGGCCGCGGCCGATGCAACGCAGGAGACAAACGACAATGCTCCAAATTCTAGCTGTGATCTTGAGCTTGGCCCTATCCGCGCCCGCCTTTGCGCATAGCGACAGCAAGTGGACCAAGGGACCGCAAGGCGGCCACATCGTTGATGCCGGCGGCGGCAAACAGCACTGGGAGCTGGTTGCCAACGGCAACGAGCTCACACTCTACGTGTTAGATGCCAACGAGAAGCCGCTCAACATCGATAGCGGCAGCGCCAAGGGCCAGGTGCTCATCGGCGGCAAGACCATCAACGTCGAGTTCAAGCCGGCCGGCGGCAACATGCTCAAGGCCATCGGCGATTTCAGCGCAGCCAAGGGTATGAAGGTAATCCTGACCACCAGCAAACTCGGCGGCGAGAGCTTGCAGGCGCGGCTGGCTCCCCTGAACTGACGGACACGCAAGGAATAGACAGAGGGCGGCCACAGCGCCGCCCTCATTTATTCAGGGCGCGTTCAGGAAAGGCCGTCCATCCTCCCCGACGACACGCCAGGGATCGGTCCTTCGCTTCACCGCCGAGCGGTCAAGCTGGGTAGTTAGGCAACGGCAGCTCTCTGCTGCTCATTCTCTGGAGCACAACCAATGAAACTCCCTTTCCTATTGGCAGCGCTGATCCTCGCGGGCACGGTGATCATGTCCACAGCTCAAGCGGCCCCGGCGGCGCCACTCACCGAGACGTTCAGGACCGCCAAATCGCAATCGGAGACCGGCGTTGCGCAAGTGCATTGGCGCCGTCATCATGGCTACCGCCGTCATCATGGCCACCACCGTCATCATGGCCACCACCGTCATCATCGGCACCACGGACATCATCACCGCAGACACCATTAGGCAAGTAAAGCCCGAGCCTGATGCTGTTGCGCTTTGATAGAGCTCGGCCGACGCGTGGGTTCCTACTTGGCCGGGCGCCCGTAAGCGCCCGGCCTCTTTCGTCCAGACTAACAGCGAGCAAAAATATCGAGGCGACCTGCCGCTGCGCTCTAAGCGGCGGTCGCGCTTGGACTGCTGCTAACAGCACTACCATTGATGGTGGTGGTGTCCGTGATGGTGATGACCCCGATGGTGGTGATGGCGCCCTCCATACGCGTATGGTCGGTACCCTCCATACGCGTATGGCCGGTAATTGTAAGAGGCGTAGGCGCCATCGGAATAGTTTTCATAAGCGTAACCGGGCGCATAGCTGTTGTGCGATCGGTAAGCGTCGCCGTGCTGGTGATGGTGGTGACGGTGATGGCCATAGCCGTATTGGCTATAGCCGTGCTCGTATTCCTCGCCTGCTTGGGCGACACCCGTGCGGCCAGCCATCAGGACGAAAGTCCCGGCAGCGAGAACAGCCAAGCGTGCGCCTCTGGTCAGGATGCCTGCCATGAGAGTGACCTCGTCATTAGCCACAGCGTGATCGCTGCGAGGTTGGCCAAATCTCTCTGAACCGTCGGTGAATGTGCGCCACCAGATAGTCTCGCAACGAATATATCGAGCGATGCGCAACGCGACCAGTGCGGACTGTAGACGCTGAATAGGGTCAATTTCACGGAAACAAATCGGCTATGCGCAGGAGGCGGACGATCGGGCGGCTGACCGATCCATTTTTTTTGCGTCTCGTCTCAGCGCGACCCCTGAGCTCCCGTTGTCGCCGCGGCCCCAAGATAACGTGATCGTCCGGGGAAATCGCCACTGACGGGAATTAGCCAAGTTGCCCGATAGGCGATTTGCCGGCTAACCCCGTCGAAAGATGCCGCCTTCAGATAGGTTGCAGCAAAGAGCGTGTCGGAGCTGTGCTACAGCACTATTCCGCTCTGGGCCCTGCAAAGCGAATAGGTCACTTGTCCCGCCTGGCAGCACTTGCAGGCGATCACCTCGCCGTCGGCCTTGTGCGCCACTGTTCTTTAGTGCGCGGCTTGTTTGGATTGGGTCCTGCCACAAGGGCTTGCGGATTCCCCACCGGGGCTCAATCCGCATAAGAGGCATCGAGGCGATCGAGCCTGCGTCTCAGCGCGGGCCATTCCAACAGGCCATAGCCGGTCTGCCCCTTCTGAGCGCCCGCCTTGACATGTGGATTGGTGCTGGCCTCGTTGCCGAGCGTGATCTCCGAGCCCGCCAAGGCGTCGGCCGTGCTCGCCACCACCTGGTGCGCCGGCACACTGAGCGCCCGGCCGCAGGCCAGAATGTCGATCTGAATCTTGCAGGCCTGCTCCAGCCAATAGATGAGATTGAAGGCCTGGGGGATCGTGGGCGCGCAGACCAAGAGCCCGTGATTGCGCAGGATCATGGCATTCTTGCCGCCGAGATCGGCCACCAGGCGCTCGCGCTCACCCCTATTGAACGCCGGTCCTTCGTAGTCGTGGTAGGCGAGATGGCCGATGAACCGCATGGCGGTTTGCGACAGCGGCAGCAGACCTTCGGCGAGCGCGCTAACGGCGGTACCGGCACGGGTGTGGGTGTGGATCACGCATTCGGCATCGTGCCTCGCCCCATGCACGGCGCTATGGATGACGTAGCCCGCCGCGTTGACGGAATAGTCGTGTTCCGGCTGCAGCACAATCTTGCCGTCGAGATCGATCTTGATCAGGCTCGAGGCCGTGATCTCCTCATACAGCATGCCGTAGGGATTGATGAGAACGTGGTTGCTTGCCGGCACGCGCGCGGTGATGTGATTGTAGACGAGGTCTGTCATGCCGTAGAGCGCCACCAGCCGGTAGCAGGCGGCGAGATCGACGCGCGTCTCCCATTCCTCGGCGGAAACTTGCTGGCGTAGGGATTTCGTCCTGAGCGGCAGCACATCAGCCATGCGACCCTCCTTGCGAACCTGGGGCACGCTTGCAAGCATCCCGGTCAAAGGCGGGGGTGTCAACCGTTGCCCCGCGGCTCCGACCTCGCCAGCTACCTAGGTCGCCAGTTCCCCCTCGAACTGGAGGATGTTGAGGCCGGCATTGGGATCCGTCAGGTACATGAGCCCGCTGCGATCGACATAGCAGTCGCAGGACTGGATGACCTGTGGCCGGTTCGGTCGCGGATCCATCATTCGCGTCGGATTGGGCGGCACGTAGAACCCCACCTCGCGCGGGCGGAACGGGTCGGCGATGTCGTAGGCCCGCACACCGGCATTGTAGTAGGTGGCAAAGATCAGTCGCGAACTCTGGAAGGCGCCGGGCCGATTTTCGTGCAGGTTGTGGGGCCCGAAGTTGCCGCCCTTGCGGCAATAGTCCGCCTCGTCCGGCTGCGGGAAGGTGGCAATGCTCACCGGATTGCTGGGCTCGCGGATGTCAAACATCCAAATGTAGCGCAAGCCCTCCTTGCAATTGGCCGAGGTCGGCTCATCGGCAAGCACCAGGAGATTGCGGTCCGGCAAGGGCAGCGGCGAATGCGCACCGCCGCCGAAGGGAGGATCGGTATTGCGCCATGCCAGCAACTTCGGCGTGGCAGGCTCGGCAAGGTCGAGCACGGTCAAGCCGCCGTCGCGCCAGGCCGCGTAGGCGATGCCGCCGGTGACCAGGCCATGATGCAGCGCAAAGCGCTTGCCGTCCCGCCAGGTCGGGGCCTCGCCACCCGCACGCCACATGCCGGGGAGCCACCAGCGACCGGCAATCTCCGGTTGGCTTGGGTTCGAAACGTCGATGACCGTGAAAATGTGGTCGGTGAAATCGGCGAAGTGGATGGAGGCATAGGCGTAGCGTCCACCCGCATACCAGATGCGGTGCGGGCCGAGGCCTACCACCGGCATAAAACCGATTTCAACCGGCTTTCCCGGCTTGGAGATGTCGTAAACGCGAATGCCCGAGGTGAAGCGGCTTTGGTCCTTCAGCTTGTCGGCCGGCGAGCCAGCAAAATAGGCCTTCTCGTCTTGGAACTCCTGCATGGTCCACACGCTTGGCGCGTTCACGGCCAGCAGCAGGTCGTCGTGGGTCTGCAGGTGAATGGCGCGCGTGCCCGGTGGACACGCAATAAAGTCGACGACCCTGGGGCTCTTGGCGTCGCGGACATCGACAATGGTAATGCCGTTGCTGAAGCCGTGGCCGATGTAGGCAAAGCCGCCATGCACCATGACCTGGACGCCGTCGCCGCGGCCGCCGAGGTCGGAATGACCGATGAACTTGATATTGCGCGAGGCCACAGGCTGCATCGCTCTCCTCCCTGACCAACTGGGCTCAGCGGCCCAGGTGGCATTCTATGTCCGCCCTTGCCCTGAGCGCCTAGACCTTTTGTCTCCTCTTCGCGGGCAAGACGTCTCATTTCGCGCCGGCGGCGGCACGGCAACCGCGCGCGGCGTTCCGTCTCCTCGCCGGGGGACGCCCGCCCGCTTTTGGAGCGCGGGCAGCCTCGTTTGCCGCTCAGGGCTTGAAGACGAAGCCAGGACCGATCATCACGGCGTCGGGGATCTTGGGCAGATCATCGAACAGCTCGGGGTGCTGCTTCATTACGTTCAGGATGTGCTTGGGCTCGATGTGCTTGTTGACGTCGAAGGTGGTCTTGAGCACGCCGAGGCGAAGCAAGGTGTCCTGCGCGCTCCAAAGGGCGCGATAGTTGTTGGCCGAAAGCCGGCGGTCGTTCTGCTGCACGTTGAACTCCATCGCAGCCTCGGCGATGTCAGGTTTGAGCCCGGGAATCCATCGGGTGGCAATCTGTGCGGCCTGCTTTGGATTGGCGCGCATCCACTTGTCGGCCTCCGAGACGGCGCTGAGGAATTTCTCGATCGTCTCGCCGTTCTTTTCCACCCACGGACGCAGCCCGACGTTGTATCCGAGATAGGCGATGGTATCGCCGCCCCTGACCACCTCGATGGCACCGGGTACGTCCTTCAACGCCACGATGGGCCAGGGATCCCAACACGAAAAGGCATCGATGCCCTTGGCCAGCAGCGCCACCGTCATCTCCGGAGGCGGCGTATTGACCAGGGTGACGTCGTTGGGGGTCAGCCCCGCCTTCTCCAGCACGGCGAGGGCGTAAAGATGATTGATGGTGCCAAAGGAGGCGGCAATCTTCTTCCCCTTCAGGCTCTTGAGGTCGCCCTTCGCCACGCCGGCATCCTTTCCGGCAATGATCGCCATGGTGGCATCCGAGCCAAGCTTCGTGGCATTGCCGCTGTAATTGCCGAGAGCCACGAGATCCATGCCTCTGAGCACGGCACCGATCATCGGCACCCCCACCTGCACGATTTCGCTTTCACCGGCCTGCAGCGCGTTGAGCGCGTCGACACCAGTGGCGTAGGGACGCGCGATCGTCACGTCGAGGCCCTGCTTTTCGAAAAAGCCACGCTCGAGCGCAATGGGCAGGCCGACCTGGTCGATGCCAGTCACCATCCCGGCTTTCAACTTCACAAGCGACTGCGCCACGGCCGGCACCCCGGCCAACACACACAAAACCAGCAGCAGGCGTGGTAAAAGGCGCATCACTTTCTATCCTCCTGGCGGCAACGGCTCGACCCGTCTCACCCAATAAGGCCGGGCCACGGTGTCGAGCTCTGTTCGTTTCACTCCCCTAACTTCAACGGCATTGTCGCGCGTCCCAGACACCCGGCCGTAGCTCTGGAACTTTTGCACATGGAAGCGCTCCGGCGGAAACGGCAAGGTCACCAAGATGTTCACGCGCTCGCCAGCCGGGGGAAAGCCGCCGGCGACCTTGCCCGGAGCGGCCAATGTCAGCCAAACCTCGAAGACAAGGTAACACGCGAGTGCGGCAAGGAGCACATGCGTCTTTCGGGAAGCGAGCGCCGCGCGAAGCATTGGCTCAGGCCGCGCGCACTAGCTGCAGGACACGGCCCGTGAGGGCCTTGAAGCGTTCGTCCTCGTTCAGCACATCCCAGGCGCGAGGACGTGGCAGGTCGACGGCGATTTCCTCGAGCACCTGACCCTTGGAGAGCACGATGACGCGGTTGCCGAGGAATACCGCTTCGGCAACGTCGTGGGTGATGAAGAGCACGGTCGGGCGCTTTTCCTGCCAAATGCGCGTCAACTCCTCCTGCAAGGTCATGCGCGTCTGGGCATCGACGCTCGCGAAGGGCTCGTCCATCAGCAGCACGTCGGGCTCGTTGGCGAGCGCACGCACCACGCCGACGCGTTGCTGCATGCCACCCGAGAGCTCGTTGGGATAGCGTCCCGCCGCATCCGACAGCTTCGCCAAGGCCAAGTACTGACGCGCGATCTTTTCCCGTTCGAGCTTGCCGATGCCCCGCATCTTCGGTCCGAACGCCACGTTGTCGAGCACCGTGCGCCAGGGAAAGAGGGCAAACGACTGAAACACCACGCCGCGATCGGGGCCGGGGCCTTTCACCGGGCGTCCATCCAGCAGGATCTCGCCGCTGGTTGCCGGAATAAAGCCGGCAACCAGGTTGAGGACCGTGGTCTTGCCACATCCCGAGGGACCGACAATGCAGGCAAACTCCCCCGCCGCCACCTCCAGCGACACGTCGCGCACTGCAGTAACCTTGGTTCCGGCGTAGGGATCGAAGTAGGTCTTCGACAGGTTGCGAACCCTCAGACTCTTCACCGCGTTACCAATCCCCAACGCTCACCGGTGGCACGCTCAACGGGCGCCAGAATCCAGCTGTCGACGATGTACCACAGCGTGCCCAAAATGACCATGCCGAGGAGGATCTCGACCACGGAGCCGGCACGACGCGCATCGAACATCAAAAAGCCGATGCCGCTGGTGCCCACAATGATCTCGGCGGCAATCAGCGCGCGCCAGCCGTAGCCCAGCCCGTTGCGCAAACCGGTGACGATGTTGGGAAGCGCACCGGGCAGCACCACCTCCCACAGCACGCGTGGGCGCGACGCGCCGAGGCTCAAAGCCGCGCGATGCATGTTGATGGGGATCGAGCGCACGCCCAGCACGGTATTGAGGACGATGGGAAAGATCACGGTGTAGACGATCACAAACGTCATGGTGGTGAGGCCGTAACCGAACCAGATCACCAGGATCGGCAGCCAGGCAATGTCGCCGATGGCCTGAAAGAAAAGAAGCAGCGGCCACAGCGCCCGGTGCGCGCTTCTGCTGACACCGATGAGAACACCGAGCGGAATCCCGAGCGCAATACCCCAAGCCGCGCCGACGGCCAACCGCACCACGCTGTCGGCCAGATATTCGGGCAGGATGCCCTTGTAGACGAGATCGACAAAGGCGCGCACCACCTCGGCGGGCCCGGGTAGGAACACGCGCGGAAAAATCTCAAGCGCGGTTGTGGCCCACCACAGCGCCAGCACCGGGATGAACGGGACGATGGAGGCGATGGCCGGCCACCGCGACGATAGACGCACGTAGGCGCCCCAGGTTTTGAGCAGTGGGTTCATGCGCGCTGCACCATGCCCCAGCGCTCGATGGTGGCACGTTCGAGCGGTGCCAGCAGCAGCCGGTCGATCAGTAGCCACAGCACACCGATCACGATCATGCCGAGGACGATGACCTCGGTGCGATAAAAATCGCGCGCCACGAACAGCATGTAGCCGAGACCAACGTTGGTGGCGATCATCTCCGCGGCAATCAGGCCGCGCCAGGCAAAACCCAGCCCGGTGCGGATGCCGGTGACAATGTTGGGCAGGGCGCCCGGCAGCAAGACCTCCGTCAACATCGTCCAGCGCCGGGCGCCGAGGGAGGCGGCGGCGTGGCGTAGCGGCTTCGGGATGGTGGCCACGCCGAGCAGCGTATTGTAGGCGACAATGAAAAACACGGCGTTGAAAATGACGAAGGTGATCGCCCCGAAGCCATAGCCAAACCACAGCGTCGCAATCGGAATCCAGGCGATGCCGGCGAGCACGGAAAAGAAGCGGAAGAGGGGTGTCAGAAACGTCGACACCGCCGGACTGACCCCCATCGCCATGCCGAGCGGGATGGCAAGCAGCAGAGCCAGCGCCGTGCCGACCGTGACGCGCAGCAGGCTGGCACCCACGTGCGCCCAAAGGCTGCCGTCGCGGCCTGCCTCGATGGCGGCCTCAACCACCGCGCCAAGCTGGGGGAAGAGGCGGGGGTTCACCTGAAAGTAGGGAACGAGCGCCGCCCATAGCACCAGGAGCACGGCAAATGGTGCCAGAAACATCAGCACCGAGGTGAGCGCGGAGCGCCGACGCATTTCATCCCCGCAGAAAAACGAAAAACCAGGCGGCTGGCATAGTAGTTAAGCCGAACGCCGGTGTCTGCGCCGCCGCGACGGGCGCCGGCCCTCGCTCCGGCGCTCCCTCTTAGAGGCCGCAGCGCCGATCAGCGCGCGGGCAGGCGCACCCGCAGGACTGGCCGCCGCCTGCGGGCGCGCCTCCCATGCCTTTTTTTGAGCGCCCGCGGCGTCCCATGCGGGACGCACGGGGCCCAAGCTGCAACGGGCCGGTGCCTTAGAAGGTCAGCGATACGCCCGTTACAACGCGCACCTCCGGCTCCGCCTGAGATCCGTTTTGGTCGTTGATAATGGGAACGCCTACGGACACGAAGCTCGACCAATTATCCTTGGAAAAGCGCAAACCCGGTGAGAGGTAGAGCGTATTGCCCCCCGTGTTCGGATCCGTGACGCCGCTTTGCACCTGCTTGGTGTGCCACTCGCCGTTCAGCTCCAGGACCAAGTCCAGGCCTGGTCCATTTGGGGCTTCCCGATGCGCATGGCTAGGTTGATGCGCGCCGGGGCCTCCGTGCCACATCGGCTCCGGCAGCGCACCGAGCTTCATCGGCGCCAGCGCTGCCGACGTCCCACTCCATAGGCGGTAGGAAACGGCAGCATTGTAAAGCAAGCGATCGCCGAGATCGGTGCTCTGGGTGCCTTCCGTTACCAGCACGTAGAGCACGTTGGCATCCAAAGACCACGGCCCGATGCGCTTGGTTGCTGCCAGGCCGAACAACCCATCCCAAGAGCCGCTGCCGGGCTGGAACTCGGCGTCGAACACTTCGCCGGTGTCGGTATGGCGATCGGTGACGCCGGTCGGCGCCTTGACGCCGAGTAGGAGGGCCAGCTCCGTTCGCGTCGCGCGGTTGTGGTAGAACCGATACTGGCCGAGCAGGGTGAGGTCGCCGATCCCGGCGGAGTCGCCGAGGAATTCCACCGCGCCTTCCGGCAGCGCACCTCCTCCGGGGTGCTCGTGTGCCGCCTCTTTGATGTCGGTACGCACCACGACGGGCAAGCGTGCACTGAGCGTGAAATCCGCCGTGATCCCGTAACCAAAGGAAATGGCGGGCGCCAGGATGGATGACAGGCTGTGAACATCCACGTCGTGGCTGTTTGTTGCCCCGACGTTCGCAAGGAACGCGTTGCTCAGGGGATTGAGCTTGATCCACTCGAAGGCAATCGAAGCCGCCCACTCGCCCTTGTCGAGTGGGGAGGCAGCGATGGTGTTGATGGGGCCGGCGCCGCCGGTCGAGCCAACGCCAGATGGGTGATGGGCGAACGCAGGTTGGGCGAGCAGCAAGGCTGCACCAGCCGCCGTGATAACGAACTTGGTCGGCATGAGGGTGTCCCCAGATAAGGCGAAGTGAAAGCGTGGGCCGTGCCCAAACTCTCCGCAACAAGACTGGAAGCAAATAAACGTCGAGATAGGGTGCGCTAGGCGCTGACCAAACCCGGCGGTGCGCGCGGCGCGTGGGCCGGCCAATCCGCGAAGACGGACGGCGCTTCGGAGGGAAGCGCAGCAATCAAATACTGGCGCAGCCAAGGCCCTTCAAATTGGCCAATTTGGCCGGCCACGAGCGCCGGCAACTTTCCGGCCGATCCGCCGCCGACGGCGCACCAGGGACACGCCGGGCTCTCTTGGCGGGGCTGCGGAGTTCTCGTCGGCTCATCGACGACCACGGCGCCGTGCGAGGTACAAATAACGATCGACTCGACGGTCGCCGGCATGCTTGCGGCGTGGGCCAGCGCCAGGGCGCGCACCAACGGATGTGCGGCCACCGTGAGGGAGATCACGAGCAGCAGGAACGTTCGCAACCCTGCGCAGTGGCGTGGCATAGTGGCATGCATCCTACATTCGGGCCGCGAAAGCTATGGCCCGAACACCACAGTCGGCGCCATTTTTGCAATCCGAAGTTGCCCTTGCCGCGGCGGTCGTCGCGCGCGCCTGCGGCGGGCCGCATCCCCAGGGGCAACCCACCCCTCCCCCTGCAGAGGTTCTGGCCGCGGAGGGCATCGGGCCAGGCCAAACGACCACGGCCACTGCTGGCCGATCTCGCTGGTCACAGACCCCGGGCATGCTGGCACCGTTGCGCAGCCCGGCCGTCCTCAAGTCTCGGATGCGAGCTTGTTGCCGGCCCGAGCCAGGGCTCAATTGCCAGTCCACGTCGCAAAGAATTGACCGAACAAGCACATTTGGCCAAGCTTTCACGCGCTTTGCTGCTTTAAATCTCTCGGGCGCCGTCAGTGTCCTTATTGGCTGCTGCCGCCACGTCGATCTTCGAGTAGGCCATCCCATGTCACCCGAGATGCTCTATCTGGCCTCCACCTGGGTGCTGCCGGTCATTATCGCCATTACGCTCCACGAAGCCGCGCACGGCTTTGCCGCCTACCTGTTGGGCGACAACACGGCTTGGCGCCTGGGGCGGGTCAGCCTCAATCCCGTCAAGCACATCGACCCCTTCGGCACCCTGCTGTTGCCGGCCCTGCTGCTGTTTCTGCGCGCCCCCTTTTTGTTTGGCTACGCCAAACCGGTGCCGGTGAATTTTTCGGCCCTCAACCATCCGCGCCGCGACATGGTGCTGGTCGCCGTGGCCGGTCCGGCAACCAACATTGTGCTTGCCACGCTCGCGGCCTTGCTGTTTCACCTCGTCGCCTTTTTTCCCACCGAGGCCGCCCGCTGGCTCGCGCAAAATTTGCGCAATGCGCTTATCATCAATGTCGTGCTGGCGGTGTTCAACATGATCCCGCTGCCCCCGCTCGACGGCGGCCGGGTGGCCGTCGGCCTGTTGCCCAATTTCTTGGCCTTGCCGCTGGCTCGGCTCGAGCCTTACGGCGTCATGATCCTTCTCACCCTCATGTTGTTCGCGCCGATCCTCGGCGCCCAAATGGGCGTCGACCTCAACATCATCTCCCGCCTCATCAGCGGCCCAACCGACGCCATCTTGGGCGTGATTTTGCGCTTGACCGGCAACGCTTGACCCATACCCGTGGGCTGCGGGCTACCTCGTGCGCGTGCCTCTGTGGCATTCTGGGTGGCGGCCTGACAGCCGGCGGCGCTCGCGGCGGAGAACGTGCATGAAGTTTGGCCTGTTTGGGGGAGCCAAGTCGTCCGGCGATGGGCCTGTCGGGGACAGCATCGGCTACCGCAAATACATCGACTACGTGTTGCGGGCGGAGGCGTTGGGCTTCCACAGCGTGTTCGTCGTCGAGCACCACTTCACGGGCGTTGGCCAGCTTTCTGCATCCTTGAACTTCTTGAGCTATCTCGCCGGCCGCACCGAGCGCCTGCGCCTCGGCACCGCGGTGGTGGTTCTGCCCTGGCACAATCCGGTTTTATTGGCGGAGCAGGTGGCAACGCTTGATCTTCTTAGCAACGGCCGCCTGGATTTTGGCGTCGGCAAAGGCTATCGCGACGCCGAATTCGCCGGCTTCTCAATTCCCATGGAAGAAGCGAGCGCGCGCTTCGATGAAACCATGGCCTTCCTGCGCCAGGCCTGGAGCGCCAAGGATCGCTTCTCCCATTGTGGCCGCTATTGGCGGTTTGAGAACGTCGTCATCGAACCGCGCCCGGTCCAGCGTCCCCATCCGCCGCTGTGGATGGGGGCGGGCAGCCTGGCTTCGATCCAGCGTGCGGCACGGGAAGGCTTCAATCTGCTGCTCGACCAGATTGCACCGGTCGACCTCATTATCGAGCGCGTGGCCGCCTATCGCCACGCCTTGCAACTTGAGGGTCGTCCCTACCACCCCGGGCAGATCGCCGTGGCACGCGCCCTGCAGATCGTGCGCAGCGCGCAGGAGCGGCAGCAGGCCTACAATCTGCGCATCAAGGTTCTCAAGACGATCGGAGGACTGGCGCGCGGCCGCGGCGCCGAGCGCTACCAGAATATCGGCTCGCATGCCCAGGCCAACCTTGCCGGCGAGGAGGCTGCCTTGCTGGGCACGCCCGAGGAGATCATCGCGCGCCTGAAAAAGCTGGCGGCCGGCGGCGTCGATTACGTGTTGCTGGTCGACCCGACGGGCTCGCTGGCGGCACTGGACACCTTTGCCAAAGAGATCATGCCGCAGTTCGCGTGCATGCCCTCGCCCCCAGCTGCTGTCGAGGAGAAGAGGCCATGAAACAGGCCGTCGCATTCTACAGCGAAGGCTGCAAGCTGTCCGGTGATCTCTATCTGCCGCAGGACTTGCGTGCGAGCGATCGCCGCGCCGGCATCGTGCTGTGCCACGGCTATACCGGTGTCAAGGATCTCTACCTGCCCGACAATGCCCGCGTCCTCAACGAAGCCGGCTACGTCGTGCTCACCTTCGACTACAAGGGCTGGGGCGCAAGCGAAGGCCCACGCAGCCGACTGGCGCCCTACGGGCGGGTGGCCGACGTGCAGGCGGCGCTCACCTTTCTCTCCCTGCAGCCGCAAGTCGATCCCGATCGCCTCGGCATCTACGGCACCAGCTACGGCGGGGCCACCGTGGTCTGGGTCGGGGCCGTCGATGCCAGGGTCAAGTGCATCGTCAGCGTGGTCGGTATCGGTCACGGCCAACGCTGGATGCGCAGCGTGCGCCGGCCCGACGAATGGCACGACCTTCTCGATCGCGCCAAGTTGGACCGCGAAAAGCGCGTCATCGATGGCACCTCAGCGCTGGCCGACCGCGCCGAGATCCTGTTGCCCGATCGTCAGTCGGCCGAACTCGCCGCCGCCGCACGCCGCGCCAATCCCGCCGCGGTCAATGAACTGCCGCTCGAGTTCATCGACGAGACCTTGGGTTTTCATCCCGAATGGGTCGTTGACAAGATTGCCCCGCGCCCGATTCTGTTCATCACCACGGATGACGACCGCCTGGTGCCGCCCGAAGAATCCGAGGCGCTGTTTGCCAGGGCCGGCGAGCCCAAGAAACTCGTGACCTTGCGCGGCTTTGGCCACTACCAGGTTTACGTCGAGCCCGCCTTCAGTCAGGTGATGGCCGAAACCACCGCCTGGTTCCGCCGCCACCTGCCACACGCCTGAGGCGTTAGCGGTCGGGATCGGGCTTGTGTTGAGGGCGCGCTGCGCTCCGGCAGCAATCCTCGAGCCCACCCGCTTCCGCCCAGGCGGCGCGCCAGCAATGCAAGCCTGGCGGGCCTCGCCCGCCCTTCTGGTGGCTTGACCAGAACCACTCCCTATTTCAAAGTCTTGACCACAAAAAGCAACAAACCGCGCCCCGGCACTGCCGCGGACGCGAGCGACGGAGGAAATCCATGTCCAAACGGTGCGACGCCAAAAGGCGCGACCATCGCTTAAACCGGCGCGAGCTGCTGTCGGGTGCCGTGGCGGCGGCAGTCGCAGGTTTTCCCTTCGTTTCGCGCGCGCAAATGAAGCCCATCCGGATCGGCATGCCGACCATTCAGTCCGGGCGCGCGGCCATGGTCGGCGCCTCGTCGCGCAACGGCTGCAGCATGGAGATTGAGAAGTTCAACGCCGCCGGTGGGTTGGGCGGCCGCATGGTCGAGCTCGTGGCGCGCGACACCAAGGGCAAGCCCGAGGAGGCGGCACGACTGTCGCGCGAGCTCGTCAACAGCGACGGCTGCGAAATTCTGTTCGATGCGGAATCATCCGCCGGGGCCTTTGCCATTCACGAAGTCGCAAAGGACTTGGGCGTCCTCGTCATGCACATGAACTCGGAGACCTCGTCGCTGACCGCCGATCCGAAGCTGCGCATTCCAAACGCCTTCCGGGCGGCCCGGCAGGGCATTCACGATTCGATCGCCGCCGGCTCATACGCCGGCAAGATTGCCAAGGCCAAAGGGCTGAAGAAGTGGCTGTCGTGCTCGCCCGACTATGCCTACGGGCGTGACTCCACCCAGCTCTTTCTCGAATACCTCAAGCACTTCCAGCCCGACGTCGAGGTGGTGGGAGAGGCTTGGCCGAAACTGTACCAGCCGGATTACACCGATGCCCTGACCAAGATCCTGCAGATCAAACCGCAGGCCATGTATTCCTGCCTGTGGGGTGGCGACCTCACCGCCTTCATCGATCAGAGCGCAATCTACAATCTGTTCGCACAAATGGAGGTCTTCACCATCAACGTGGCCGACTACACCATTTTGACGGCGGTGAAGAACCTGCCGAAAGGCATCCATTCCGGCAATCGCTATCTGTCGACGTTTCCCAAGACCGAGGCCAACGCCAAGTGGGCCGCCGAGTACCGGGCGAAATTCAACGAGTTTCCCATCAATTGGTCCTGGGAAAATGCCACCGGCGCCAAGTTCGTGCTCGAGGGTCTGAAAAAGGCCGGCAGCACGGAAGCCAAAAAGCTGTCCGACGCCATCCGCGGCATGAAGATCGAAAGCCCATTCGGGGCCGATGGAACGCTCACCATGCGGGCCGAGGATCAGACCTTGGTCAATTACGCCACGGGCTGGGGGCAAACGATCCCGACGGAGCCGTTCATGCCTGAGGTGACGCCCGTCGACTGGCAAGTCATCTATGAACTCGAAACGGCATGGAAGAAGAAGAACAACTACATTTGAGCCTGGCGCTGACGCGGCGGCGCGGCGGCGCATCGTGCGGGAGGCGCTAGGCGCAGCGGCGACTACGGATCGCATCGAGGTGGTGCTTGGACTTGCCGGCTTTGGCCAACTGCGTCACGTCGCTCTCCTGCATCGTTACGCAATCGACCAGTGGCTTGATCATCGGCATGCTGCTGTTTTTGGTGGCCGCCGGCGTTTCGCTGATCTTCGGCGTCCTCAAGGTCATCAATTTCGCCCACGGCTCTTTCTACATGCTGGGGGCTTATCTGGTACTGACCGTCTATGGCCTCAGCGACAGCTTTCTGCTGGCGGTGATCGCCGCCGCCCTCGGCGTCGCCGTCTTTGGCCTGCTGTTTGAGCGCCTGATCATCAGCCGGGTGTACGGCTCGCAGGTCTTGATGCAGCTGCTCGTCTGCTATGGCGTGATCTTGATCCTGGACGACCTGGTCAAAATCATCTGGGGCCCCGAATTCAAGTCGCTCGGAATGCCGGCCGCCTTTCAAAAGCCGCCCTACCTCTTGGGCGGCGGCGTCGTGCCCGTCTACTACCTGTTTTTGATCCTGCTGACGCTGCTGATTGCCGTGGCCCTCGGGCTTGCAATCACGCGCACCCGCTTGGGCAAGATCGTGCGCGCGGTGGCGATCAATCCCGGCATGGTGTCGGCGCTCGGCATTAACACGGGCTACGTCTACGCCGGCGTCTTCATGCTGGGGGGCCTGCTCGCCGGCCTCGCCGGGGCGCTCGCCGCCCCGGTGCGGTCAATCGTCTCGGGCATGGGACTGTCGGTGGTGGTCGAATCCTTCATCGTCACCGTCATTGGCGGCATGGGCTCGGTCGCCGGCGCCCTGGTCGGATCGCTGCTGATCGGACTGGTGCGCAGCTTCGGCACCATCGGCTTTCCGCTTTTCACCGAAGGCTTGATGTTTCTGCTGATGGCCGTCGTGCTGGTGCTCAAACCCAGCGGCTTGTTCGGGCGTGAGGGCTGAATTGGTGCGCACGTCCTCCATGCGACGCGACTGCCTGATTGCGCTCATCGTTTTCGCGGCACTCGCCGCCCTGCCGATGCTTTGGCCGAGCCGCGGTGTGTCCGACTTCGTCATCCGCCTCGCCGCCTTCGGCATCTTTGCGACCTCGCTCAACATGCTGGTCGGCTATGCCGGTCTGGAAAGCTTCGGGCATGGCCTGTTTTTCGGCCTCGGCGCCTACAGCTTTGCCCTGGCCATGCAAAGGCTCGGCACATCCATCCCGACGGCCTTGCTGCTGACCGTGCTTTTGTCCGCCGCCGTCGCGGGCATCGTCGGGGCCATTTGCGTGCGGCTGAAGGAGATCTATTTCGCCTTTCTCACCTTGGCCTTCCAAATGCTGCTGCACAGCCTCATTATTGCCTGGACGCCGCTGACGGGCGGCGACCAGGGCTTGACCGGCGGGGTGCCGCGTCCAGCGTTTTTGGGCATCCGGCTCGATGCCCCCTATCACCTTTACCTCTTCTCCGCCGGCCTGCTGCTGCTGTGCCTCTTGCTGATGCGCCATATCGTGCAGTCGCCGTTCGGCTACACGCTGCGTTTGATCCGCGACAACCCCGCGCGCGCAACATCGCTCGGCATCAATGTCTGGGCCATGCGCCTTGCCGCTTTCGTCATCGCCGGCGCCTTCGGCTCGCTTGGCGGCGTGGTGATGAGCCTGTTCGTGTCTGGCGCCTTTCCTGACTTCGCTTACTGGACCATTTCCGGCGAGGCCATTTTCATGATCATGCTGGGCGGCACCACGCTGTTTCTGGGGCCGGTGGCCGGCGCCGTCATGCTGTTGCTGCTCAACGACGTGGTCACCAAGCTCACCGAGCACTATGGCCTGGTTCTCGGGCTCATCATCCTGTTGTTCGCCCTCGGGCTGCGCAAGGGGCTTGCCGACTATCTGGCCGAGCTGTGGCGCGAACGCAGCGCACGCCGCCTGGCAGTGCCGCTGCCAGCGGCCCCGTTCGCCGAGCCATCCAACAAGCTAAGCGGCGAATGAGCCGGGCACGCCAATGTTGTCGATCGAGAACTTGAGCAAATCCTTCGGCGGCGTCGTCGCCATCCGGGATGTCAGCTTGAATTTTACGCCGGGCTCGCTCACCGCCGTGATCGGGCCAAATGGCGCCGGCAAGACGACGTTCTTCAATCTGATTATGGGGAGCTTGCTGCCGGACCAGGGCCGCATTCTGCTGGGCGGGGAAAATATTGCCGGTCTGCCGACGCCGCAGATCGTCCGGCGCGGTATCGCGCGCGCCTTTCAAATTGCCAGCATTTTTCCGAGCCTCACCGTCCGCGAGGCGCTGCTTGCCGCCGTGAACGCTCAACGCCAACAGCATGCCAAGCTGCTGGCCCGCTTTCCGCTTGCCGCTGCCCGCGACCGTGCCCAGGAGATCATGCATATGGTCGGGTTGGCGATGAAGGCCGACATGGTCTCCCGCTCCTTGAGCCACGGCGATCAGAAGCTGCTGGACATCGCACTCGCCCTGGTGCTCGAACCGCGGGTTTTATTGCTCGATGAGCCCACGGCCGGCATGGGTCCCGAAGAGCGCTGGCTCATGATCGATACCGTGCACCGCCTGTGGGAGCGGGAGAAGATGACCTTGGTGTTCATCGAACACGACATGGACATCGTCTTCAAGATTGCCCAGAGCATTGCCGTGCTGAGCTACGGTCGCGTCCTGGCCGAGGGCACGCCTGCGGCCATTCGCCAACATCCGGCGGTCATCGAGGCCTATCTCGGCAGTGAGTACGCGGGCCGCGCATGAGCCAACGGGCGATCATCGAAGCCGAAGGCCTCGACGTGTACTACGGCTCGAGCCAGATCCTGTTTGGCCTCGGCCTGGCCGTCCTCGAGGGTCAGACCACGGCACTGCTCGGGCGCAATGGCGCCGGCAAGTCCACCACGCTCAAGGCGCTGGCCGGCCTGGCGCCGCCGCGCCGCGGCCGCATCCGCATTGCCGGTGCCGAGTTGCAGGGGCGAAAACCGCATGCCATTGCCCGCGCCGGCATCGGCTACGTGCCCGAGGATCGACAGATCTTTCCCGAGCACACGGTTGAGGACAACCTGCTGATCGGCACGAAAAAGGGGCCCGGCGGGCAGGACTACTGGACGCTCCCACGCATCTACCAGATGTTTCCGCTGCTCGAGCCGCTCAAGGACCGCCTGGGGGGCCGCCTGTCCGGCGGCGAGCAGCAGATGTTGACCATCGCCCGCACGCTGATGGGAAATCCGATCGGTCTCTTGCTCGACGAACCGAGCGAGGGGCTGGCACCGGTGATTGTGGCCCGCATCGGCGAGCTTTTGCGGCGGCTTCGCGATATGGGTGTGACCGTCTTGCTGGCCGAGCAGAACATGCACTTCTGCCTTGGCATCGCCAGTCACGCCGCCATCATCGACAAGGGGCGGATCGTGTATCGCAACAGCATCGAGGCGCTCAAGGCCGACGACGGCGTTAAGCAGCGTTATTTGGCCTTATAGGGTGCCAACCTTTGCCCTCGCTCAGCCAATGGCGGTGATGGCGCAACGCGTGAGGAGACCAGGGTGATGGGAAGCCGGCTCGACCCCGATCTTGCAAAAATCCTACCGCTCCTGCCGCTCAAGGATGCGGCGAGCCTCACGCCATCGCGGGCCCGCCACGACCTGGTCGCGTTGGCGGCTTCTCGCAAGGATGTACCGTTGCCGCAGCCGGCCGCCGTCGCCGATGCGCAAATTCCAATAACCGCCGGCGCACTCGCCGCCCGCATCTACCGGCCGGCGCGGCTGCCGACGGGGACGCTAATGTATTTCCATGGCGGCGGTTGGGTCGCCGGCGATCTATACACGCACGATCGCCTTGCGCGCACGCTCGCCATCGAACTCGACTCGGTTGTGGTCAGTGTCGACTACCGGCGCCCGCCAGAAGCGCCCTTCCCCGCTGCCTTTGAGGATTGCTATGCCGCAACGCGCTGGGCCGCGGCCAACATCGCCACCCTGGGCGGCGATCCCGCCCGGCTGGGTGTGGGGGGCGACAGCGCCGGCGGAAATTTGGCGGCGGCCGTGGCCCTGGCGTGCCGGGACCAGGAACACCCGCTGGCCGCCCAGCTGTTGATCTATCCCGCCACCGACCTTGTCGGCTGCTATCGCTCGGAGGCGGAGAACGCCAACTACCCGTCGCGGACAGAGAATGCTGAGGGTTATTTTCTGAGCCTCGAGGCGATGCGCTTTTTTGCACGCACCTACCTTGCCGATCCCCACGCTGGCCTCGATCCGCGCGCCTCCCCGGTGCGCGCCCGGAGTTTCGCTGGGCTGCCGCCGGCGGTGATCTGCACGGCCGAACTCGATCCCTTGCGCGATGAGGGCGAGGCCTACGCCAAGCGTCTCGAGCGCGCCGGCATCCGCCTCGCCTACTTTCGCGAGCCAGGCATGATCCATGGTTATTTCGGCATGGGCGGCGCCTCGCCCGCAGCGGAAGCGGCGCGGCGGCGTGCCTCGGCCCAATTCAAGGACATGCTGGTCGGCCGGCGCTGACAAAGAACGGCGCGCCCACCGACGCCTATCTGGTCACTTGCGCGCGCGCCCGCGCGACACCCATCCGCACTGGCACAGCCGCGCCACGACAGGTCGTGAGGCAAGCCGCGCCCGTCACCCCTTGGCCGCTCGTTTTGGCGTGCCGCTGGCGGCGATCGGCTCGCACCCGCTGGCGAGCGCGGCGCGTCGGACGTATGGAAAAGCGACAGTGAACGGATTTCTTGTTTTGATTGGAACCACAATCGGCCGTATGGATTGCCTTTCCCGCTTAAATCGGGGGGCCCCACGTGTTTGTTTATCTTTTCCGCGATGAAAGCGGCTGCAATACCTTTGCCTATTCGACCGATGTGACGGGTCGAAACATTCCAGCAGCAACGACGGGCACGAAGTGGAGTTTCGTTGCGGCGCTGGCGGATCGAGACATTGAAAACTTTGAGGACGTTAGGCGCCGCCTGCGGCAGCAGGGCTACTACGTATTTAAGAAGTGAGGCGTCCGCCTTTGCTGGTGCGCCCCCACTCCTAATGCTAGCCCACGCAGGGCTGCTCGATTTGGTCGGCCTCAGCATAGCCGTTGCGCGCAACGTCGCGCGCCGGTTCGTCGGCCCTTTGCAGTTCCTCTGGCTTGAAGCAGCGCGTCATGACATTGCTGCCCTCAGAGCGCCGACAGATGACGCCATGCCGTCCTTGCCCCACGACGCGCCACGGCAATGCGGGCGCTGACCCCTTTTCCCAAACCTGGGTCCCCTTCGTCAGTAAGCTCAGCATATATTGTGGTCCTTCCTGCGAGGCCCACCCGTCATGCATTTAATATCGTCTGAGAGTAACGCTTCAGTGACAGAAATCTCAATTTTGCTCGGCACTTGGTAAACACGGTTCTCCCCTCGCACCGCCGCCCGGACGCCGACCGGGGGGCCGGTTTGGTTAGCGCGCAGCGCAAGCGCGCCGCGCCCTTTCACGGTTGGCGCGCCGACAACGGACAAAAACGCTGACAGGGTCGCCGCGCGGGTCGCGCAGACGTGATCGCGGGCTCCCTCTTGCTCACAAAAACGTGCACCGCTCCGGTGACGGCCTGACCCGGAACGACCGGCGGGCGAGCGCCGCCCTCATGTCTTTCCGCCCGCGGCGACGCCGGCGTGAGCCCCGGCCAATGGCTTTGGCGCTCCCGCCTCGGCGCGATCGGCAGGCCTCGCGGCGGCAACGGCGGGGGCGGCGGCAACGACGACCCGTGGGGCTCCGCGGCGGCGGCCGGCGCCGGCTCGGGCTCGTTCGACGAGCCGCCCTTCTAGACCCTTCCCCGATCTACCTGACGGAGCACTGACACATGGCGAAGGCGCCACTGCGCAAGCCGAAGAAGAAGGTCTGCGCGTTCTGCAAGGACAAGGCCACCTACATCGACTACAAGGACACCGCGCTGCTGCGGAAGTTCATCTCCGACCGGGGCAAGATCCGCGCCCGGCGGGTGACCGGCAACTGCAGCCAGCACCAGCGTGACGTCGCCGTCGCGGTCAAGAACAGCCGCGAGATGGCGCTCCTGCCGTACACGAGCACGGCGCGCTAGGGGGACGGGTCGATGAAGCTCATCCTCACCCAGGAGGTCGCCGGGCTCGGCTCGCCCGGCGACGTCGTCGAGGTCAAGGACGGGTACGGGCGCAACTTCCTCGTCCCGCGCGGCTACGCGATGGCCTGGACCAAGGGCGGCGAGAAGCAGGTCGCGACGATCAAGCGGGCCAGGGACGCCCGCGACGTGCGCGACCTCGCGTGAGCGATCCGGCTCGTCAGGAGGTGGGGCCGCCCGAGGAGCGCGAGGCGCCGCCGAGGCCTCCGCGGGAGCGAGCCCGTCGCAGGCCCCCCCGGGCCCGCGTCTCGGTCGCCGTGGCGCTGGCCGGGATGGTGGTGGCCCTCGTGATCGGCATCGTGGTCGGGTACGCGGCCCGTGGCGGCGCGCCGGACGCGACGCCGGTGACGCAGGAGCGCGACGTCCCCGTCGTCACCGTGACCGTCCCGGGCAGCCGGTAGGTCGCCGGCGCCGGACGGTCGTCCCTAACAGGGCGGCGGGCAGGTCCAGTGCGCGGCCAGTTCCCGGTCGCGCGTCTCGCCCCGCTCGATGAGGGCGTGGATCTCCGGCAGCCGGTCGCGGCGCAGGTACACGTGGCGCTGCCCGACGCTCGGCTTCACCCCGAGGAGCCCGGCCTTCAGCAGCGCCTCGCCGACCTCCAGGGCCTCCCGGCGGTCGTCGGGCGCGGCGCCGCGGTAGAGGTGGTCGAACTCCGTGTGGTGCTGCTCGCCCACCTTGCCCATGCGCAGGAGCCGCTGGAGCACCTTGCGGGCGTGGCCCCGGCGCGCGCACGGGTCGTCCTCGATGGCCAGGCTCGGCGCGCACGCGGGCTCGGGCGGACCCTCGCAACCCCACTCGCGGAGCGCCCCGACCATCTCCTCCGGATACTCGTGGACCTCGAGCGGCTGGCCGCGCGCGAGGAGCACCAGAGCCACGCGCACCGGGTGCACGCGCGTCGCCCGGCCCAGGGCGACGAGGCCCTCGCCGTCGCGCGGGCGCAGGGCGTCCAGCCGGAGCGGCGGCCCGTCGACGACCACCTCCTGCGGTAGCGCGGCCAGGGCGGCGCGCGCCGGCACGGGGTGGGCCTCCTCCAGCGCGCACGGGGCGAGCTCCTCGTCGAGGCCGGGCAGCGAGAGGCAGGTGAAGCCGTGCCAATCCTCGAGGGAGAGCGCGTCCGGGTCGGCCCCGGCCTCGGCGGCGGCGGCCAGGCACCGGCGCAGGACCAGCGCCGGCCCCTTGGGGGCGAACTGCGCCGCCTGGTCGGCCGTGACCGGGAGGATCCACGCCGGCGTGCCGTCCTCGTCGCGGCCGGCCCAGACCCAGCACGTGTAGGCGCGGGCGTGGAGGTCGCGCGCCGACGCCTGGAGCGTCTCGAGCGCCGCCTCGTCCGGGTCGCCGCGGCGCCAGGCGGAGAGCGCCCGAGCCACCTCCTCCGGGTCGCGGCCGAGGTCCCCGACGCTCACCGCTGTTGCCATGTGGTTACGGTAGCGCGGCGGGGCTCGCTCCACCCCCCGCGCTCGGCTAGCGTCGTGCGTTGATGCCCCGCTGCCGAAGCAAGATCCTGGCCACCCTGGGCCCGGCCACCGATCGACCGGGCGCGCTCGACGCGATGATCGCCGCGGGCATGGACGGCGCGCGCATCAACTGCTCCCACGGCACGCCGGACGACTGGCGGGCCCGGGGGGGCCGCGGGGGCGGGGCGTGCCC
>Ga0081540_1000787_pt1 | contig 29106 bp, 19 predicted proteins | sample TabmetS2T1R1_FD_71024 | JGI IMG/M metagenome (GOLD analysis project Ga0081540, IMG submission 71024) | Tabebuia heterophylla rhizosphere microbial communities from the University of Puerto Rico - S2T1R1 | ecosystem: Host-associated > Plants > Roots > Rhizosphere ...
ACGAACTGGAGCGTGCTTTCCAAGGTCGCCGGGCCGATTCAAGGCCCGCTCCTGATGTATGAGACCTTCACCGCCTTCATGCTCGAAGCCAGCTTCTTTGGCGTCCTCATCTTTGGACGTAGCCGGGTGCCGCCATGGTTCTACCTGTTTTCGACCGCGATGGTCGCGCTGGGTACCACGTTTTCGGCATTCTGGATCATGGTCAATAACAGCTGGATGCAGGTGCCGACTGGCTATGTCATGGAGAACGGCAGCTTCGTTCCCAACGATTGGACCAAGATCATCTTCAACTCGGTCGTGTGGTCGCGATTCCCGCACATGCTGCTTGCTTCCTACCTTACCGGTGCGTTCTGTGTCGCCGCGACCGGGGCATGGTACGTGTTGCGGAAGGAATACCATGCTGAGTCACGCATCATGCTGCGCATGGGCCTCGGTCTCGCCGCCGTGCTAATGCCGATTCAGCTGTTCTTCGGGCATCTGAACGGCATCTATGTCAATACCTATCAGCCTTCCAAGATGGCTGCGATCGAGGGACGCTGGAATGATGAAAAGCCGGGATCTGAGGTGCTATTCGCGTGGCCGGATGTGAAGAACCGGCGTAATCTGTTCGCGATTACGCTGCCGCCCCCCTTCGGCAGCCTGATCGACTCCGATAATCTCACTGCACGGGAGACGGGACTCAACAGCATTCCTCAGGAGAACTGGCCGCCAGTGGTTATCCCGTTCTTCGCGTTCCGGATCATGGTCGGATGTGGTCTGCTAATGCTGGGGCTCGCTTGGCTCGGCAGCTATCTGAGTTACAGGCACCGCCTGGCGTATAATCGTCCGCTGCTTTGGCTGACGTTCCTGAGCTTTCCGCTGCCCTTCGTCGCGATCATTACCGGCTGGTTCACCGCTGAAGTCGGCCGCCAGCCCTGGGTGGTTTATGGCGTGCTGCGAACTGCGGATGCCGTGACGCCGTTTCTGACGACGCGCGAAGCTACGATTTCGCTTGTGATCTTCTGCTCAGTCTACGCCTTCATCTTCCTGTTTGGCACGTACTACATCTACCGGCTCATCCGTATTGGTCCCGCGCGGAAGCCATTCGAGGTTCCGCATCTCGTGGTTCCGAACCGGCCAATGTCATTGGCCGACGAAGAGCTCACCCATACTACCGCCGGAGAATAGCCATGGTCATGTTCTGGGTGTCGCTTTTGGCCATCAGCATCCTGCTCTATGTGCTGCTTGACGGCATCGACCTCGGTGTCGGCTTGCTGTTCGGACTGTCGAATGGCGAATCCAGGCGCAGCGCGATGTTGAGCGCCGTCGCGCCGATCTGGGATGGCAATGAGACCTGGCTGGTGGTCACCGCGGTGATCCTTTGGGGAGCCTTCCCGCTGGTCTATGCAACGTTGCTGTCAGCGTTTTATCTTCCTCTCATCGTTATGCTCGCGGGTCTGATCCTGCGCGGTGTAGCATTCGAGTTTCGCTATAAAACGCAACGGCTGCGGTGGATCTGGGATTGGAGCTTCGTCGGCGGGTCCCTGATCGCGACTTTTATGCAGGGTATGACAGTCGGTGCCCTGGTGGAAGGATTGCAGTTCACGAACGGCGAATATTCGGGCGGTGCGGTCGGCTGGCTCACGCCATTTGCGGTTCTTTGCGGAATCGGCCTGTGCCTTGGCTACGCACTTCTTGGTGCTTGCTGGTTGATCAGGAAATGCGATGGCGAAGTTCGCGACGTTGCGCGCCGCCAGATTTCCGTACTTGCGGTGGGCGTATTGGCGTTCCTGGTGGTCGTGTTCGCATATGCCCTGGCCGAAAATCTCCCAATCCTGCAGCGCTGGATCGACCGGCCATATCTATTTGTGTTTCCGGCGATTGGCGCGATCGCGGCGACAGTACTCGCGCTCAGTATCCTGAACCACAACGATTACCTGCCGTTCCACATGGTCGCGCTAGTCTTCATGTCGGCATTCGGCACGCTCGCGCTCTCGTTCTGGCCGTACATGATCCCCTCCGTCATCACCATCGATCAGGCCGCCGCACCGCAATCCAGCCTGGTGTTCATGTTCTGGGGATGCGGCGTGTTCGTCTTTCCACTGATGCTGATCTACACGCTGATAAGCTACAGCGTTTTCAGGGGGAAAGTCAGGTCGAGCGGCGGGTACGGGCATTAGATCATCTTCATGCCGATTGCGCTCAATGCGAGAATGCTGCCGGTCGTGCTCAGCGTTATCGCGGGCAGTGTGGACGCAATCAGCTTTCTCGGGCTTGGTGGCCTGTTCACCGCCCACGTTACAGGCAATCTTGTCGTCTTTGTCGCGCATCTGGCCGCGGGTAGCCACGCGCCGGTAGCCAACATTCTATCGGTCCCGGTGTTCGTGGCTGCGCTCGGGTTGGCCAGACTGCTGGCCGGCGCCCTGGATAGGCTCGGATTGGCCTCACTACGACCGCTCCTTGTGCTACAGCTGTCGTTGCTCGCCGGTTTCTGCGCCCTGTGTGCTTCATCCGGCGCGAGCGTAGACCCGCGAGCAACGAAGGCGATCTGTGCGGGGATGCTCGGCGTCTCGGCGATGGCCGTACAAAACGCGCTCGTTCAGATCTCGTTGAATGGCGTGCCGTCGACCGCGGTCATGACGACCAATATCACACGTTTCGTGATGGATATCGGTGAACTCATGCTCGGTCGCAAGCCGTCCGACGTCGCCAGAGCGCGTGACCGGGCGATGTTGACCTGGCCTTCGATCGTCGGTTTTGCCGTTGGTTGCGGTCTGGGAGCCACATGTGAAGGCGTAATTGGCCTCAGATCCCTGGCTTTGCCTTTGGTGCTCGCTGTGTTCGCTGTTGCGATGGGATGAGCGCCAACTTACGAGGGAAGCAAGGATTAATAGCCGGCCCGGGGGCACATGGAATTCGGTTTAGGCCACCGGGGGCGTGGCACGGCGTACGCGGTGGGGAGCGACGCCGGCATCGGCCTGCATCAAGAGACGCTCGTGGAGAATTGTCTTACGCCGAACCTTTTCTCGAACTCCAGCACGTTGACAATACCTCGGCGATGGGTGCCATCACCGATCTTGCGGTCGCCGTCCCAGGCCTCGAAGACGACGCTCTTTGGGTCGATCTGGACGACTCGAGAAAGGGCACGGACTCTTCGGCCGACCGGCGTAGCGGCGAGGTGGCGCACTTTTACGTCCATGCCGAGGCTGACAAAGCCTTCCGGCAGATGTGCCGCGATGGCGGAGCCTGACGCCATTTCCATGTGGAGGATCATCATCGGCGTGGCATAGACCTGCGGCATATTCGCGACGAAATGACCGACGGTCATCTCGGAAGTCACGGTGACAGTCTGCTCCGCAGTCATGCCGATCCTGACATTGTCTAGCGCGTCCATATCGTGCCTGTTCGCGATCTTCATCTGCCAATGCGACTTTGTCGGCCACGGACGCCCGCGACCCGGTTTGGCACCCGAATCCTAACCACGCCGTGATTGAGGGCCTGATATCCGGTCGCCTGAGGTGAGGACGCAGCCTCAGGCTCTGCGGCCACGCTGCGGGAGACCGCAAGGCCAGCCGCCAGGACCGCGGCTGCGGCAACTGCGATCGCGGCAACACTGATCGGACGGCGCCGTCGGCGCACTGCTTCCATGCGGGTCACGTCTGCACTGGAAGCGCGGAAAGCAGCTTGTCGAGCGTGATCGGATAATCTCGAACTCGGACGCCGCATGCGTTGTGGACCGCATTGGCGATCGAGGCGCCGGCGCCACAGATTCCGAGTTCGCCGATGCCCTTGCTTTTCAGGGGATTGGATCTGTCGTCCAGTTCGGCAAGAAAGATCGCGTCGATCGCGGGAATGTCGGCGTGCACCGGCACGTGGTATTCGGCGAGATCGTGATTGACGTAATAGCCGAAGCGTGGATCGAGCGACATCGCTTCCTGCAACGCTGCGCCGACACCGAACACCATCCCGCCGATGGCCTGCGAGCGCGCCGTTTTTGCGTTGAGGACACGGCCGGCGGTGAATACGCCGAGCATGCGCCGCAGGCGTATCTCACCGGTATCCATGTCAATGCCAACTTCGGCGAAATGCGCGCCATAGGACTGCTGCGAAAAATCCTTGTTATTGCGGCCGGGCCCGATTTCACCATCGGCGTTGATCCCGGCGCCGACAATGTCGGTCAGCCGTACCGACTTGGCTCCCGATGTGATGCTACCGTCGGCAAAGCGCGCGGTTGACGGATCCATGCCGGCCAGCCGCGCGAGCTTTTCACGCAGTGCATCGCAAGCCTCGAACAGCGCCGAGCCGGAACTGCCGGCGCCGAACGAACCCCCGGAACCGGCGGCCTCAGGAAAGGAAGTATCGCCGAGTTCGACCCGCACGCGTTCTGTCGGGAGCCCAAGCATCTCGGCTGCGATCTGGACCAGGATGGTATAGGTGCCGGTACCGATATCAGTCATTGCCATCCGCACGGTCGCATTGCCGTCGGCGTCCAGTTGGACATTGGCTTTGGAGAGCCGAAGCGGGTTGCCGCGCGTTGCCGCCGCCATGCCGATACCGACCAGCCAGCGTCCGTCACGAACCTGGCCCGGCTTCGAGTTGCGCTTGTCCCATCCAAAGTGGCGTGCACCTTCCTGCATGCAGGGGATCAAATGACGGCTGGAATAGGGAATGTGCTTTTCCGGGTCTTCGCTCGGCTCGTTTCGAATGCGCAATTCGATCGGGTCGAGATTCAAATTCTCTGCAAGTTCGTCCATGGCACATTCAAGGGCCATCAGGCCGACGGCTTCGCCGGGCGCCCGCATCGACGAGGCAACCGGTATGTCCAGTGGTGCAAGACGGTGTCGCGTCAATCGGTTAGCCCCGGCATAGAGAGTGCGAGTCTGCAGCGCGGCGCCCTCGTAGGTCTGCTCGCTGGGCAGATTGCCGGAGAATACGTCGTGACCGATCGCAAGGATGCGGCCGTCGCGATCGGTGCCCAGGCGCAGCCGTTGAATCGTGTCGGAGCGGTGCGTCGTAACGTGAAAAATCTGCTGCCGAGTCAGCGCGATTTTCACCGGCCGCCCGAGCTGGCGTGATGCGATCGCTGCCAAGATGGCGTCGGCGTTGACCCAGAGCTTGCCGCCGAATCCGCCGCCGATAAACGGGCTGATCAGCCGTATGTTTTCGGCGGGAATTTTCAACGTTGTCGCTATGACTTGCTGGCCCTGATTGAGCATCTGATTCGCCGTGTGCAGGATCAATTTGTCGCCATCCCACGCCGCGAGCGTGGCATGCGGTTCCATCATGGCGTGACTTTGCAGCGGGGTCGTATAGGTCACGTCGAGCTGCACCGGCGCGCGAGCGAATGCGCCTGCGAAATCGCCCACCGCGCTGTCGGCTGCCGGCGCGTCGCTCTGATTTGGAACCTGCGCTTCATCGAGGTTGGCACGGAGCGAGTATTTCCCGTTTGACCGATCATACTTTACGCCTACCAGGTAAGCTGCCGCCCGTGCCTGTTCGAAGGTCTCGGCAACAACCAAGGCAACCGGCTGGCCGTAACGCGTCACTTGCGGCCCGGTGAGCACCGGGTGCGCTTCACGGTGATTGCCGGTGCCCTGCGCCGGCACATTGCGATGGGTGAGAACCAGCACGACGCCCGGGGCCTTTTCCGCAGCGCGCGAGTCAATCGATTTGATCCTTCCTTTTCCGATCGAGGCCTCGACCACAAAACCATACAGCACGTTGCGCTGCTGCATCTCATAGGCGTAGCGCGCGCCGCCGGTAACCTTCAGTGGGCCATCCACGCGGTCGAGCGGCTTGCCGACGATGCCTGGTCGATCGAGGGCGTTGGGACCAACGGGTGAGTTCATTTCCATGCGTTCACTCCCTCAGGTCCGGGCCATCTCTGCAAGCACGCTGTGCAGCGTGCGCCGCGTCAGTGGCATCTTGAAATCGTTGCCGCCGAACCCGCGCGCGCCTTCGAGAACGGAATCTGCGGCCGCGTTGAAAGTGGTCGTGTCCGCGGCTGCGTTGACCAACCTCTGCTCGGCTTGCGCCACCCGCCACGGCCGATGCGCCAACCCGCCGAAGGCCAGCCGGGCCGAGCGGATCTGGCCGCGTGTGCTGTCGACGATCGCGGCGACGGAAACCAGCGCAAAGGCGTAGGAAGCACGATCGCGAACCTTGCGATAGACCTGCACGCCGGGTGGTGGCGGAGGCAGTGTCACCGCGGTGATGATTTCGCCCGGCTTGAGTGAGGTCTCGATCTCGGGAGTGTTGCCGGGAAGACGATAGAACTCCGCGATCGGAATCACTTTGGTTTCGTCTTCACCGTTGACCGTCTCTACCTTGGCATCGAGCGCCTGCATCGCTACCGCCATGTCCGAGGGATGCGTCGCGATGCATTGCTCGCTGGTACCCAAAATGGCGTGAATGCGGTTGAAGCCGGCGATCGCCGCACAGCCGGAGCCGGGATTGCGCTTGTTGCAGGGCTTTGTGATGTCGTAGAAGTAGTAGCAGCGCGTTCGCTGCAACAGATTGCCGCCGGTCGTGGCCTTGTTGCGCAACTGCGCGCTGGCGCCAGCCAGCAGCGCGCGGCTCAGGACGCCATAACGTTGCCGCACACGCGGGTCGGCGGCAAGATCGCTGTTGCGAACCAGCGTGCCGATACGTAGTCCACCATCGGGAGTTTCTTCGATCTTGTCGAGCGGCAGGCGGTTTATATCGACCAGATCCGAGGGCGTCTCGACCTGCAATTTCATCAGGTCGAGCAAATTGGTGCCGCCGGCGATGATTTTCGTTCCGGGCTTGACGGCAGCGGCGGCCGCTTGCGCCGTCGATTTGGCGCGCTGGTAGGTAAATGCCTTCATGTCAGCATTCCCGCGGCTTGTTTGATAGCTGCCACGATGTTGGGGTAGGCCGCGCAGCGACAGATGTTGCCGCTCATTCTCTCGCGGATTTCCGCATCGGTGAGTTCGGCCGCCGGCTTCGTCAAGTCCTCAGTCACGTAGCTCGGCATGCCCGACCGGCTTTCGGCCAGCATTCCGATGGCCGAACAGATTTGGCCGGAAGTGCAGTAACCGCACTGAAAGCCGTCATGTACGACGAAGGATGTCTGTAGCGGGTGCAAATTCTCGCTTTGGCCGAGCCCCTCGATCGTGGTGACCGATTGGCCGTCATGCATCACCGCAAGCGTCAGGCAAGAATTGATGCGGCGCCCTTCGATCAGCACCGTGCACGCACCGCATTGGCCGTGATCGCAACCCTTCTTCGATCCGGTCAGCGCGAGGTGCTCCCGCAAGGCATCGAGCAGCGTCGTTCGGGGATCGACGGTCAACGAATGCGAACGGCCGTTGATCTGAAACTCGACGCTCACGGGAGGCGGGGGAAGCTTATTGTTTTTGACGGAATCTGCAGCAACGGCGGTGCGCGGAAGCGCGGCCAACAGCAGCGCGGTGGTTCCGGTCTCGATGACGGTGCGACGGTTAACTTCAAGTCGAATTGGTGCATCCGGCTCTCTGTTGGATTCGTGGTCGTCCATGATTGCTCCATGTTCGCAAGGCCCGTTAAGGCTGGTTGCAGGAAGGCATCGGGCTTACGGCCTGATGCCGTCCTGCTTCCTGCAGGAAGACACCCGCTTACGGCCAGGTGTCGTCCGGAAGGTTGACGACGATGGGTGTTGGAGTGCTGCGTACGACCACCCATCGAAACGGTTCGAGGTTCGACGGGTTGATCTCCATATGGGGCAGAAAGGCGGGCACGTGAACGAAATCGCCGGCCTTGGCAAGCGCAACTGATTCTCCGCTTGTGCCCCAACGGATTTCGCAGACGCCCGACAGCACGTAAGCAATCGTCTGCTGTTCGCCATGATGATGGATCCCGGTCCGCGCTCCCGGCTCGACCTCGAATAGGCCGCCCCAGATGGCCGACTCGATGCCGAGCTCCGGTGCGATGGCGGCTCGACGTTCGGAGCCCGAAGTCTGCGCGGTTCCTAGGTCGAATTGCACCGGGCTGACGATGTGGATTGCAGAAGTGCTCATGGTGTCCCCGATCAATTTGGATGTTCAGTCGGAAAGCTAGGCAGCGGTTGATGAGAGGGTGACTAAATTGGAGTTTATTGAGTTCACTTCCAGTTGAGCCGACATTCCCTTGGCGGGGGAAATGGTGGCGGCATTTTTCAAGTCGATCATCTAATCATTGCTCCAAAGAGCGCTGGATGGAGGCCTGCGCCGGTGGCGCGGAGCGGCGCTTGGCCATGTCGACCGCTTGTTGCCCCAACACCATTCCGAAGAGGCCGACGAGCGCGATCATCGGCGGAGCCGGAGAGCGGACGTGGACGAGACCGTAGGCTGCGCCCACTGCCAACCCCATGAATAGGGACACAAGATACCCAGTCATCATCAGATCCTGTTCCCGCTGCCGCAGTACGATCCAGGGCGCGGTCTTGCTGGAGCACCTGCCGAGGATTTCTTCGGCGGGTGCTGGCTCAGCGTGGCCGGATCAACGTAACGGCAGTGCCGAAATCCATTGTGCAGGATCGGCTTGGGACGTGACCATGGACCCGCCCATGCTCGATCACAGCGGCATGACTTCCGGCTTATCCTTGGGGAATTTTGCGATGGTGGCCTCGCTCACGTTCAGGTGCTGGCTAACCATCGCCGGTGGCGTGCGAGCGATCCAATCGGACAGGGAGACATCGGCGAAATAGGGGGCCCTGAAGACTTCCAGGAACTGCAGATCGGTGTCACCTGTATTCTTGATATAGTGTCCGAGGTTCTTTTTGACGTAGCCGACGTCGCCTGCACTGAAGTCCATAGTGACAGCGTTCGGGCCGGTGTTGAAGATCGTCATCTGTCCCTTGCCCTTGATCCAGTACTGCCATTCGTCGGCGTTCGGATGCCAGTGCATCTCCCGCAATCCTCCTGGACGGACTGTCACCAGCGCGGCGGCGACCGTGGTCGAGACAGCGAAGTTGCGGCTGTCGGCAATGTGCACAGTACCGCCCTTGGTCTCGCGCGCCGGGGCTCCCGATGCGAGCGAGAAGGTGAAGGGATGCGGCGGTGCGCCGCGCCCGCTCACCGCGGCGCGGTCCGCGGCGAGGTCGCCGGGCAACTCGCCCTGGAAGATGTAAAGGTCGCGCAGCGGAATATCCTTGAACGTCTCGGCAGGGACGCCGAAGTTTTGGGCGAGGATATCCGGTGGCGTATGCGTGAACCATTCCGACATCAGGAGGGTGGTGAACTCGGAGGCCTTACCTTCATCGAAGCAGATGAGGAATTCGCAGCCGTCCGGACCAAGACCCTGCAGCGAATGTGGCAGGCCGGCAGGAAAAAACCAGAGGTCTCCTTCTTTCACGTCTGCGATGTAAGGCCGTCCCAATTCGTCAAGCGTGGTGATGCGGCAAGAACCGTACGTCATGTAGGCCCACTCCGCAAACTGGTGCCAGTGCATCTCGCGGATGCCGCCCGCGGTCAGGCGCATGTTGACGCCGGAGATGGTGTCCGCAACCGCGAAGGAGTCCTGCGTCACCTGACGTGCCCAGCCGCCATTTTGAATGCGCCGCGGCGCGTTGTTGAACGACGCCCAGCTTAGCGGCATGCTGCCGACGTCGGTCGGAGGCGGCGAAAATGCTCCCGGAAACTGATCCCTGATCACCTGATTCTGCGGACCAGGGTCGCTGATGCTCCTCGGGTTCTTGGCGTTGATGGCGCCCTGCGGCGGATCGTTCGGATTGCCGAAGCTGATGTCGCTCTTTACCGGCGTGGATGCCTCCGCCTTAGTCATCGTCGCTGCCGTCACCAACCCACCTGCGGCTGTCGCCGCCAACATGTCGCGCCGTGAAAACATTGCTTTTCGCTCCTGTCGAGGATGAAACTTGTACGGTCCAGATATTGTGGCGAATTTTTTCAAACGCCATTAAATTGGCGGTTAGAGTTTGCCCGTGAGCAGTGCTCGTTGTCGGTCCAGAGCTATCGAGATGCTGGGTAATGATGGTGGCAGCATGTATGGCTGCCGTACTCTCACTTGGTGTATCAGTGAAGTCTCGGAGCGTGCGGCATATCTGTTCAGCGGCTTCTGCGCTTTCCGCAGAAGCCGCCTGGAGCCAGCTGACCCGCAGGCGTCCTGCCGGGAGTCGACAAGGCTAGAACGGGCTTCGCCAACCTTTTCGTGATCAGCGGCTGGGGCGGCGCCTCCGGCTTCCAAAGGGGAATGACCATGCGAAGCCATCCAGGCGTGTCTCGGCCTCCATAGTTGCGCTCCGCGACTTCCGTCGTTGCGTAGGCCTGGAGAGTGAGCGGGCCAAAGTCGTACCCCATGAGCCCGCCGACGGCGAATTGACTTTGTTTCTGATAGCCAGCAATCGGACGCGTAAGGTCGGTAGAGCCGTAGGCACCAGCTCCGAACTCCCATTTGTCAAACTTCTTGGTCGCCGTCAGGTTGACGTTGATGAAATCCGGGCTGCAGCCGTTGAAGCTGAACGGAGCCGGGCAGGGCGAGATTTGCGGCCGGTTGGTGACGCTGTCGAGTTGGGTGCCATAGATGATGTTTGCCGTCAGATTCCAGCCATCGCGCGTATAGCTCAATGCGAAGCGTTGATTGAGCGACGTCGAACTCCACGACACCGCCTGGTCAATACCGAAGTAGGCGCCCAAAGCGTAGCTGAATCCGAGTCCGTTGCCGAGGTCTCAGGCGAGTTGGCCGAACAGGGCCGGATTGTACACGCTCGCATTGTACGAAGTGCCGTAGACGCCGGTTTCGATGATAGGGGTCACCGTGAAAAATTAAACCCCACCGCCGAGGAACGTCCAAGGCGTTGCCCATGTGACGACCGGAATCGTGATGCCGAGGCAACTGGTCGGAGTCGAATTGCGGCAGCCCCAGTCCGCAGTATTGACGAAATATAGACCCTCTGGAAGAGGCGCGCCGGCCGGCGCCCCAACGGTTTCACCTGGTTGTGTAACAGACGCGGCAAGAGCGTGGGGGGCGCCTATGCACGTCGATAGCACACCCGCCGTTAACACTCTTATCGATCTGCATCGCATGTTAACCCCCGTGGATTAAGCCGATGCGCAACCTCTTTGCAGAATGTATGTGTGTCTGGGGTATCCATAACCGATCTCCCCGACGTGGCCATTAAATTACAGTTTAGAAAGGCGGCTCGCCGAAATGCGTCATTCTGCCATGACTGCCTTCCCGCCATCCGATACGCGGCTCGCCGTCGCGAAGATGTTTTTCGTCGTGGCCGCGTCCGCTGACCGGCGCAATAAATTCTGGCGCCGCCCGAAACGGCTACCTCCTCATTCGGCTGGCACCGGCTTTGCAGCACCGGGCGTGGTGTGCGCTTTCCGTTCGCCGAACAGCCTGGTTTGCAGCCGGTCCAGGTAAATATAGACGACCGGTGTCGTATAGAGCGTCAGTATCTGCGATACAGCCAGACCTCCGACGATGGCGTAACCGAGCGGCTGCCGAATTTCAGAACCGACCCCCGTGCCGATCATCATCGGCACGGCGCCGAGCAGCGCCGCCATGGTCGTCATAAGAATGGGGCGGAAGCGCTTGATGCAAGCCTGATAGATTGCTTCCTCGGTCGATAGGCCTTCGCTCTGTTCGGCTTGCATTGCGAAATCCACCAGCATGATGCCGTTCTTCTTGACGATGCCGATCAGCAGTATGAGGCCAACGATCGCGATCACGCTTAGATCGATGTGCACCGCCATTAGCAATAGCAGCGCGCCGACACCAGCCGAGGGGAGGGTCGAGATGATCGTGATCGGATGGATCAGGCTCTCGTAGAGCACGCCGAGGATCACGTAGATGACAAACAGGGCCGCGAGTATGAGGATCGGAGTGTCTTTCAACGACGCGCCAAAGGCCTGCGCGTTACCCTGGAAGCTGGTCTGGAGCGAGAGCGGCGGGTTGAGCGCTTTCTCGGCGGCTTGAATATCGCTTACCGCCTGGCCAATCGCAGCGCCCGGTGCGAGGTTGAACGAGATTGTCACGGACGGGAACTGGCCTGTGTGGTTAACCACCAGCGGCGCCACCTTCTCCACCGAATCGACAAGAGTGGATAACGGCACTTGCTGGCCGCTCGATGATTTGACGTAGATACCGTTGAGCGCTTCGGGGCCATACTGGAACTTGGGGTTGACCTCTAGAATGACATGGTATTGCTGCAAGGTAGTATAGATGGTCGAGACGATACGCTGGCCGAAGGCGTCGTCGAGCGTATTATCGATCGTGTAGGGCAGGATGCCGTAGCTCGAGGCGACATCGCGCTTGATCGTGATGTCGAGCAGCGGCCCGGCATTGAGCTGATCGGTGGCGACATCAGTGACGGTATGGAGCGCCTTGATCTTCTCCACGAACAGGTTCGTCCAATGATTGAGTTCGCCGGGATCTGGGTCATTTAACGTGTACTGAAACTGGGTCTTGTTCAGCCGCGCGCCGATCGTGATGTCCTGAGCAGCCTGCATATAAAGGGTAATACCCTGTATCTTGGCAAGGTTGGCTTGCAGCCGCGCGATCACTTGGTCGATTGGGCCACGCTGCTTCTTGGGCTTGAGCTGAATGAATACGCGACCATCGTTGATCGTGTAGAGGCCACCGCCGGCACCCGTCGCCGCACCGACTGAGGCCACGGCCGGATCCCGCACGATGACGTCGAGCATCGCTTGCTGGCGCTCGGTCATGGCCTGGAAGGAAATGTCCTGCGCCGCCTCCGACTGGCCGAGGATCAGGCCGGTATCCTGCTGGGGAAAGAAACCCTTGGGAATGACGACATAGAGGTAGCCGGTCAGCGCGATGGTACCGAACATCACCATGAGTGTGATGAAGCGGTGCCGCAGCACGATCTTGAGGCCTGCCTCATAGGCCTGAAGCAGGCCTTCGAAGCCGCGCTCAGACATCCGGTAGAGCCAGCCGTGCTCCTCGCTCTCAGGCTTGAGGAGATAGGCACACATCATCGGCGTCAGCGTCCGCGAGATCACCAGCGACAGAAGGAGAGCCACGCTCACTGTCATCGCGAACTCGCGGAACAGGAGTCCGACATAGCCACCCATCAGGAACAGCGGGATGAACACGGCGATGAGCGAGAACGTGATCGCCACGACAGTGAAACCGATCTCGCCGGATCCCTTCATTGCCGCGTCGTAAGGCGAGAGGCCATCCTCTATGTGTCGCTGGATATTCTCGATCTCGACAACGGCGTCGTCGACCACAAATCCGACGGCAATCGACAATGCCATCAGCGAGAGGTTGTCGAGACTGTAGCCCATTTCATAGAGGATCGCGAAGGTGCCGACAAGCGACAGTGGCACGGTGATGGCCGGAATAACAGTCGCCCAGAAACTGCGCAAGAATATGAAGATCACCATGACGACGAGCGCTACCGTTAGCATCAGCGTGAACTGCACGTCGGCGACCGATGCGCGAATAGTCTCGGTGCGATCGGAAATGACGTCTATATTGACAGCGGCCGGGATCGAGGCCTTCAGCACCGGCATCATGGCCTTGATACGACTCACGGTCTCGATGACGTTGGCGCCGGGCTGGCGCTGGATCGCCAAAGTGACGGCCCGCTTGTTATTTTCCCAACCGGCGATCAGCTCGTTTTGTCCCGCGCTGATGGCACGGCCGATATCGCGGATGCGGACTGGCGATCCGTTGCGATAGGCGATGATCAGGTCGGCGTATTTTTCGGGCTGAAACAACTGATCGTTGGTGTTGAGCGTAAAGGTCTGGCGCGGGCTGTTGAGCTGACCTTTCGGAAGGTCGACATTGGCCTGACCCAGCACGGTGCGCACATCCTCAAGGTTGATACCACGGGCCGCCAACGAGTCCGGGTCGACCTGGACTCGGACGGCCGGCTGCTGTTGGCCGCCGATACCGACGAGGCCGACCCCGGAGATCTGCGAGATCTTTTGCAGCAAAATATTCTGCGCATAGGCATCGACGACTGTTATGGGCAGGCTATCCGAGCTAATGCCAAGCACCAGGATCGGCGTGTCGGCCGGATTGACCTTGCGGATCATGGGTGGATAAGGAATGTTCTTGGGCAGATACGCGGACGCGGTCTGGATGGCCGACAACGTATCGCTGACCGCCCCATCGATGTTGCGGTTCAAGTCGAACTGCAGAGTGATCTGGGTGTAGCCGACGGCGCTCGCCGATGTCATCTGAGTGAGGCCCGGTATCTCACCGAACTGCAACTCCAGCGGCGATGCTACCGTCGATGCGATGGTCTGCGGATCGGCGCCAGGTAGCTGGGCCGTCACCGTAACCGTCGGATAGTTGACGTTTGGAAGCGACGCCACCGGCAGAAGTGGATAGGCGACCAGGCCGGCGACCAGCAACGCCACCATTAACAGAGCGGTGGCGATCGGCCGTTCGATAAACGGTGCGGAAATGTTCATGGGATCGGCGCCTGCAAGGCGTCTTGTGCGGCTTGTTCCTGCGCGGCCTTGCCATGCAATAGCGTGACATGCACGCCCGGCCGCAGCTTGTACTGTCCATCAACCACGACCTGCTCGTTGGCTTCGAGGCCGGAATCGATGAGCGCCTGGCCATCAGCGATCTGCGCGACCTTGATCGAGCGGATCGCTACGGTATTGTCAGGATTGACTACGTAAGCGTAGGGCCCTTGCGAACCTTGCTGCACGACAGATGCCGGAACGGTCAGGCCTTTATGCCGCGTCTCGACGAGCAGCCGCGCATTAATAAGCTCGCCCGGCCAGAGCCGGTTCGCCTTGTTGTCAAAATTCGCCTTGAGCTGGATCGACCCGGTGGTCTGCAGGATCTCATTGTTGACGAGGCCGAGCACGCCTTGATCCAGCAGGATCGTATTGTCCTGATCGTAGGCGAGGACTGCGAGCGGCGTCTTGGCTTTTTGCTGTTGCTGCTGGATTTTCGGCAGGGTCGTCTCGGGCAGCGTGAAGATCAGCGAAATCGGATGAAGCTGCGTGACGACGACGAGGCCGTTGGTATTTGACGGGCTGATGATGTTGCCGACGTCGATCTGACGAATGCCGACCACGCCATCGATGGGCGACGTCAGGCGCGTGTAACTTAGCTGCACCTTGGCTGCATCAATCAGCGCCTGATCGGCTTTGATAGCCGCCTTCAACTCGCCCACTTGCGCCTGTTGAGTCTCGAGCAACTGCGGAGTGGCCCAGCCCTTTTGCCCTAATGTGGTATAACGCGTGAGATTGGCCTCGGCGTTTGCGAGCTGAGCCTGATCGCGTTCCAGGTTGCCGGTGTACTGATCGATCAGGGCCTGGTAGGGACGCGGGTCGATCTGCGCAAGCAGGTCGCCGGCGTGAACGGTCTGACCCTCGGTGAAGTTGATGCTGATGATTTGCCCCTGGATCTGCGCGCGCACGACGTCGGTATTGTACGCGATCACAGTGCCGACACCGGTAAGATAGATCGGCACGTCGTGTTGGGCGACCGTCCCGGCGACGATGGGTACCGCGGGCGGAACGGGCGTAGCATCGACTTTCTCCAGCGGCTGAACATGCATGAAGTACAGCAGACCGCCGGCCGCAAGCACCGCAGTCAACAAGGCAGGTACAACGACTTTCTTTTTCATGGCCGCTCTCGCTCTCAGATCAAAAATTGGCTCACGGGTTGGTGCTTGTTGTCATGGATGTCGGCATTGGAGGCGCCGGCTGGGCGGCATTAACAGTGGGCGATACTGTCGGCGTCGAGACCGCGGGCGCGGCACTAACCCCGAGATTTCCGACCTCCGCAGACCCCAACGGAATTCCGGTCCGAACGGGCGCGCTCGTGGTGGGCTGCGTTGACATTGGCGCTGACGATGCGGCAACGCTGCTCGAGCCGGAGCCGCACATTCCGGTCAAGCCCGAGGTCTCCAGCATTCCGGAGGATGTCGACAATCCCGACGTCGGAGAAATTGCCGTCGACGTCGATATTCCTGACGACGTTGTTCCCGACGGCGCCACGCCACCCGACGTCGCCGCGGTGTCGGGCGTCATGGTTCCGGTTGCCAATGCCATTCCGCCGCCGTCATAGGTCGCGGGCATTCCGAACGTTCCTGTTGGCGAAGTCGCTACAGTCGAGCATGCCCCCGGGCCGCTGCTGGTGCTTGGAACGGTAACTGTGCCCGTCACGCCGTTGAGCACGGGACTGACAGTAGGCGAAGTGCCGACCTGCAAGCCGTTCGGGCCGACTGGCGCAACGGGAAACGTCCCAAGCGAGGAGGTGACGCCGAGCGAGGGCATGGTCGGACCGACCTGAGCGAATGCGGGACTCAAGCACAACAAAGGCCAGGCCGTCGCGACGATCACCAATGGTCTCATGGACGATCTCCGATAAGAGAAGGATTACGCAACGGACGCGGTTACTAAGGCGACGGCTGCCGCTCGCAAAGGATGAAATCTCTCAGCATCCGGGCCGGGATCGAATTTCCGCTGACAGTTGCGTTTCCCTCCCCGACGAAACCGGCGCTGCCAACACCGGAGCCTCCGAGGGCCGGAGTGGTCCCGCATGCCGCAGTGCTTGCCGTCGGAGATGAAACAGTGGGCACCGTTGGCGGCAACGCGCTGGGCCCTACCGTGCCTACAATGGGCAATACGCCTATTGTCGGTACCGCTGGTGCCGAACTAATTCCGAGATTGCTGATCTCGGTCGAGCCCAAAGGAATTCCGGTTCGAGCGACGCCGCCTGGCGTGGTGGGCGATGTTGACGTTGGGGTGGACGATGCAGCAATGCTGCTTGAGCCGGAGCCGCACATTCCCGACATGCCCGATGTAACCACTCCTGAGGTTGTCGATAGTCCCGGCGCAATTGACATTTGCGACGATGTTGATGTTCCGGGCATCGTCGTGGGGTCTGTCGTTGCCGTGGCTGGCGCGGCGGCTCCCGGTGCCGTTCCGCCGCCGTCGTAGCTGGCGGTCGATCCGTACATTCCCGATGGCGACATCCCCCCGGTCGAACAGCCGCTGCTGGCAATCGCACCGGTGGTTGGGATTGCAATGGTGCCCGTCACGCCACTAGTTGGAGTTGGGCTGACCCCGAGTGATGTCAGTTCGGTGGAGCCCAGCGGGATTCCAGCCGTGCCGACTGATCCGTTGGCGCCCATTCCGAGCGGAGAGGTGGCGTCCAGCGAAGGTACAGCCGTGAGCGGATCAAGAGGATCCTCAACCTGTGCAAAGGCGGGGCCGGCGAGCAACAAGCACCCAACCGTCGAGAGGACTGACAATGATCTCATGAAGGTTTCCGCCGATGTAAGCTGAAGCACCGTGGCAACCGGCGAGAAGCTCATTGGCATGTTCCGTTCAGGGAGCGCCTTGCCACGGCGAGCACTAACGCCGATCGGTTTTGCCGCGTTCTCCCTTGGTGCGGGCCTATCGAACATTGGTCAATCTCTCCGGCGTCGTGAACGCAGCTTGGACAAAATCAGCACCAGTGGTTGTTACAACCGTCGGTCGAACGCCGCGTCCGACTTCCGTTGTTTCGCGTCGAGCGCCGGAAGCCTCCGTTGCTCCGGGAAAATTCTGGGTCTTGCCCGCCCCGTGTGCAAAAGGTGGCTGCCTTGCGCGAGCAGTTCAATTAACAACGGATTTATTCTCAGACGCAGTTCCGTTTCGGGTTGCAGGCGATGACGACCTGCTCGAGCTGGACTCTCAACGCTAAATCATTTTTTAGTTGAGCATATCGCGCTTGGTGCCGATGCTCATCAGTTCGGATGGAAAATTCGTTCCGACACCGAAACTGCCTTTCGGTCTCGCATCACTGCGATAGAGGAGAGCACAATGAGCGACGACGATGTCGTAGGCGTCCGCGAATACGAGGGAGCTGCGGCGGGGTGGGGCGCTCTCAAAGCCGTGGCGGACGCGGTGCGTGGTCAGATGGCTATCGCGAAGGAAGCCCGCGGTCTGCTCAGCATGAACCAGCCGCACGGTTTTGATTGTCCGGGCTGCGCGTGGCCCGATCCCAAGCACACCTCCTCGTTCGAGTTTTGCGAGAACGGCGCCAAAGCTGTCACCTGGGAGGCAACCGCCAAGCGGACGACGCCGGAATTCTTTGCGGCCCACAAGGTCAGTGAACTCTGGAATTGGCCAGACTTCGACCTTGAGAACGAAGGCCGCCTGACCCATCCGATGGCCTACGACCGGGCGACCGACAAGTACCTGCCGATTTCGTGGGATGAGGCGGTGGCAAGGATCGGCGCCGCGCTCCGCGAACTGCCGCACCCTGATATGGCCGAATTTTACACGTCCGGCCGCGCCTCCAATGAGGCGGCCTTCCTCTATCAGCTGTTCGCGCGGGAATACGGAACCAACAATTTTCCCGATTGCTCGAATATGTGCCACGAGGCGACGAGCGTCGGCCTGCCGGAATCGATTGGTGTTGGCAAGGGAACTGTCACCCTCGAGGATTTCGATCATTGCGATGCGATCTTTTGCATGGGCCACAATCCCGGAACGAATCATCCGCGCATGCTGACGACGCTGCGCAATGCCTCAAAGCGGGGAGTGCCGATCATCGTGTTCAATCCACTGCGCGAGCGTGGACTGGAGCGGTTCACGTCGCCCCAGCACCCTGTCGAAATGTTGACCTTGAGTTCAACGCCGATCGCCTCGACCTACTATCTGGTGAAAGTTGGCGGAGATATTGCGGTGCTGAAGGGTATCATGAAGACTCTCGTGGCACTCGATCATAAAAGCCTCGCCGAAGGCGGCGCAGGCGTGCTTGACCGTGATTTCATCAGAGAGCACACGACTGGAATCCATGAACTTCTGGCTGAACTCGATGCGACTTCCTGGGAGAAGATCGAGGAAGCCTCGGGTTTGTCGCGAGCAGATATCGAGGCCGCCGGCAATATCTACGCCAAGGCGGAGCGTGTTATCATCAATTACGGCATGGGGATCACCCAGCACCGCCACGGCACCGGCAATGTCCAGCAGATCGCCAATCTGTTGATGCTCCGCGGCAATATCGGGCGCAAGGGTGCGGGCATCTCTCCTTTGCGGGGCCACTCGAACGTGCAGGGAGATCGCACGGTCGGTATCACCGAGATTCCCAACGATGCGCTTCTGGACGGGCTGGCCCGCGTGTTCGGATTCGATCCGCCGCGCCACAAGGGCCACAACGCGGTCGAAGCCATCGAAGCGATCCGGGACGAACGATCGAAGGCGCTGGTCTGTCTCGGCGGCAACCTGGCCGTTGCGATGTCGGACCCGGAAGTCACATTCAAGGCAATGCGGAAGCTCGATCTAGCGGTGCATATCGCCACCAAGCTCAATCGGAGCCATCTGCTGCTCGCGAAACAATCCTTCATTCTTCCCTGTTTGGGGCGCACCGAGATTGATATTCAGGCGACCGGTCCCCAGTCGGTCACTGTGGAGGATTCAATGTCGATGGTCCATGCTTCGCGCGGCGGCCTGAAACCGGCGTCCGAGCAACTCAAATCAGAGCCGGCAATTATCGCAGGAATCGCGCTGGCGACATTGCCGAATACACGCGTCAAATGGGCAGATCTGGTTTCCGATTACGGAAAGATCCGCGATTGCATCGAGGCGATCTTTCCGGAATTCGCTGATTTCAACGCCCGTATCGAGAAGCCAGGTGGATTTCGGCTCTATGTTGCCGCATCAGAGCGCGATTGGCGGACGCTGACGAAGAAAGCCAATTTCATCGCCTATCCGGGAGTAGATGAGGATCCGCGCGTAGCAGATCGTGAAGCTCTGACGCTCGCAACGATCAGAAGTCACGATCAGTACAATACCACGATCTACGGGATGAATGATCGCTATCGTGGAATCACGGGGCGACGCGACGTTGTGTTTGTCAATGAGTACGACCTTTCCAGCCGCGGTTTGAAGCATGGCGACCTCGTTGATATCACCGCTGTGACCGATTTCGGATCGGAAGGCGAGCGGATTATGCGGAACCTGACGGCGGTCGCCTTCAATATCGCGCGGGGTTCGATCGCGACCTATTATCCGGAAGCGAATGTGCTGGTTGCGCTCGATCACTACGACGTCAAATCCGGAACGCCTTCGTACAAGTCGACCCCAGTTCTGGTGCGCGCTTCGCGAAATCAGCGCTAGAATGCATGGCCGCGGGAGTATGTGGGAATCTATCCTTGGGGATCTTATTTGTGCGCCCCTCCGATAGAACGATCTACAGATTGATAGCGCGAACCTGAAAGGGCGGGTGGAACTCAGCCCGCCCGAGCCGGTTCACCCGCCGCTGGTGCTTGCACGAGAAGGTTCTTTGTCGCCTTTCGCACTTTCTCGAACGCGCGCGCCTCGATTTGCCGTATGCGTTCACGCGAGAGGTTAAAGTTAGCCGCTAACTCTTCGAGGGTCAGTGGTTTGTCGGCCAGGCGCCGCGCCTCGAAGATATAGCGCTCGCGGTCGTCCAGGACATCAATCGCGGCGACCAGCGCCTTGAGCCGATGCTCCTTTTCGTCCTGTTCGATCACGATGGCTTCAGGAGAGGGGGACTGATCAACGAGATCATCCTGTAATTCAGCGGTTTTACGGTCGTGTTGACGCGGCGCATTGATCGATAGGTCGCCGCCCAGCCGTCGATTCATGTCCACAACATCCTCGCTCGTGACATCGAGGTTCTTTGCGATCAACGTCACCTGATCCGGGTGAAGGTCGCCGCTCTCCAGCGCGGCGATCTTGCCTTTCGCGGAGCGTAATTTGAAGAACAGTTTCTTCTGGCTCGCGGTGGTACCAATCTTCACAAGTGACCACGAACGCAGGATGTAATCGTGTATGGAAGCCCTAATCCACCACACCGCGTAGGTAGAAAAGCGAAAGCCTTTTTCAGGCTCAAAGCGGTTCAATGCCTGCATCAGGCCGACGTTTCCTTCGGCGATCATTTCCGAAACGGGCAGGCCGTAGCCACGGTAACCCTTGGCGATCTTGACGGCGAGCCGCAGGTGACTCGTAACGAGCTGGTTCGCAGCATCACGATCGCCATGCTCACGCCAACGTTTGGCCAGGTTGTATTCCTGGTCTCGTTCGAGTATCGCGAAACGCCTGATGTCGTCGAAATAACTCAGGCCGCGCGCACTTCTGGCGAGCGACGGTTCATGCCGTGTTCGAACTGCGAGGCCTACGAATTGCACTTCGATTCCCATGTCAGTCGCTCCGTCGTGGTAAGCTCGATATCTTGCGCCGCTGAAAGTCGAGCGGACTAGCAGATGATAGGCGCTGCGCGCAGATGACCCACTAAATTGAGGTTTAGGACGTTAAATTCTAATTCAGATGCGAGACTCGTTGCATGGTGAGAATTGCCGCTCACGGCCGCCTGTTGTGGTGCCGATTCAACAGTGGAGGAAATCCTTCGGCCGCGCTCACCCGGCAGAGCTGGCGTTCTGCTTTTCACCAATTCTCCAGGTGAGCACATTCACGTAATTAAAGCCGCGCGTTTCGCGACTGTTGGATCGGTCTCTACCCGTCAGTGGCCGCAGTACGGATAGTTGAATGTGTGATAGGGAAAGTACGGGCAGTCGAGGCCGTAGTCATAATAGCCACCGGCGAAGCGATGCCGACCGCGGCCAAAGTGGTCGTGGCCAGCGTGCGCGATGCCACCTGCACCAAGACCCCGGACGCGGCCAGCGCCAAGGCCACCAACCCGGCCGGCGCCAAGGCTATCTCCGCCGAAGCTACCTATGTGGCCTCCACCCAGGCCGCCCATGTGGCCACCACCAAAGCCGTGCCCGCCACCGCCACCGCCGTGGCCGCCACCGCCGCCACCGCGGGCTTGAGCGCCAGTGGCCAGCAGGCTGCCGGCGAGCACTGCGCTCGCCAAAATCATCATAACTCGTCCTCTCATGACATTTCTCCTTTTGAACAGGCGGACTATCCGCCAGAGGTCGCCTCAGACGTCGGCACCTTTCGGTGGCAACGCAACGCCGTGATGGACTGAAGATGAGGTTGCTTGTGCCTGGTCTCCATTAAATTCGGATTCATCGGTCTGAATGCTGAATCGCCTCAGTCGGCGTGTCGCGCTGAAGCGAGGTTTGCCCAATTTGCAGACAAGCTCTGTGCGGAGATCAATCGCTGCTGGGGACCGGTCGTTACACGGCGACCAGGCGACGCACGCGCGCCTCGCGCAGCGAAAGGGCATAGAGGCGTGGCGCATGTTGACCCCGTGGACAATCCCGTGACTATGCGGCGAGGGACAAGCGCGGGACGGTTGCTCCGAGCATGAGTTAGGTTCTGAGAAATCTGCACCAATAAATGTTGGTTTTGCTAATCGTTCCACGCTCGGCGGTCGGGTCGGCAGGAGGCCTAACTCGCCGAGCTTGCTTAGTGCGGCTTGATCGATGTTCGATTCGCACCCCGTTAGCGACAGGGCCCGCTCATGACCTCGCTCTTTCATCATCGGCGCGAGGACGACCGGAGAACGGCAGCCACGTCAGAAGGTTAAATTCATTTTTAGTTGAGATGCCGCTTGAGAACGTGAAGTGTACAGCCGACCGCTGTTTGGTGCGGACAGTCAGCAAATTTGCTGGAAAGTGTTCCACCGTGACCAGGCGGGAGGTTTCGGAGATCTGTTCGCAGTTCACGCGCTGCACCCCGAACGGAGCAACCGCATAAATGGAACCGGCCCGAACCGTTCATCGCCACAGTTGGCGGGCAGGCACTCCGAGTGTGGGCAGCCGTTCGATTCCGGAAGAGATCGCGGTAGCGGTCACATACAACGGCGGCACTTACGCTGTAATGATGATGACACCCGAGGATTTGGAAGATTTCGCGCTCGGCTTCAGCCTGAGCGAAGGCGTCGTTGACTCTGCTGCTGATATCGGCTCGTTGGACATCGTGCACCTCGATGACGGCGTCGAATTGCGGGTGTGGCTCAGTCAGCCGAGAGCCGATCGCCTGAAGGAACGACGGAGGCATATGGCGGGACCGACGGGGTGCGGATTGTGCGGCATCGAATCAATAGCGGAAGCAATGCGTCCGACCGCCATCATTAGTCAAGGCCGGCAATTCTCCCCGGAACAGATCATGGCTGCAATGGAGGACCTGCCATCGCGTCAAAGACTCAATATCGAGACGCGAGCCGTTCATGCGGCGGCCTTCTGGACCACCACGAACGGTATGGTTGCGTTGCGGGAAGACATTGGCCGTCACAATGCGCTCGATAAGCTCTCGGGTGCTCTTGCCCGTACGTCTATGGTGGCGAGCGAGGGTATCGTACTTCTCACCAGCCGGGTATCCGTGGAGATGGTGCAGAAAACCGCCGCGATTGGGGCGCCTGCAATGGTGTCGGTTTCGGCTCCGACCGCGCTGGCTGTCCGTATGGCGGATGCAGCGGGGATCACACTTGCCGCCATCGCGAAGGACGGATTCGAAGTGTTCACCCATCCCTGTAGAATCTCAAAAGGGCCACTGCGGTAATGGCGCGATTGTTATCAGCAAGGGCATGCTGAGACATCATCTCGTTCAGTGACAAGGCGATCTGTTGGCGAGCAGAGAGCCGGTCCAATGAGAGTGAGGGCGATGCGATCTCGGCTCTCGCTCATTGACCGGAGGCCGCATCAACAGGGCTGTCGAAACCTTTCAATGGCAAGTGCGCAAGGAGCGCAATATGCGAAAAATCATCATGGCAACGCTCGTGTTCTTGCTCGCCGGGCTTTCCGCCAGTTATGCCCGCGGCGGCATGCACGGGGGAGGGATCCGTGGAGGAGAGATGCAGAGCCTGATGGCTCCCGCGAATCCGGCCGTCCCACCCTCGCTGACGCCGGATCCCCGTCTCACCGGGACCGCGCCACTTCCGCCGCATCATCAGCCAACATCGGCTGAGGTCCCGTCGGTTCCGGACGCTATGCTCAAGCCGACCCCCGAAGAGGCTGCCGTCGATCGAGCAATTGGAAACATTTGCCGCGGCTGTTGAGGGCTGGCCTTGTGCATCGCACAGGGCTCAATCTTACGAGGCCGAGTCTGCATTCACCGGCAGGGTGAACTGAATCGTGGCACCATGGGGTGAAGCTTTCGTAGCCCAGAGCCGGCCACCGTGGGCTTCTATAATCGAACGGCAGATCGAAAGTCCCATGCCCATGCCGCTGGATTTGGTGGTGAAGAAGGCGTTGAACAACCGGTCCGCATTCTCGGCCGAGATTCCGATGCCGCAATCCGTAACACTTACGAGCACTAGCTGCTTCTCCTCCTCGCGGGATTGGATCAGGAGTTCGCGTGGCCGATCCGTGACGGATAGCATGGCTTCAATGCCATTCATCACCAGGTTGATGATGACCTGTTGCAGTTGGATCCGATCTCCCAGGATCGCGGGGAGAACTGGCGTCAACTCCATGCGCAACGACACCTGATGGCTGAATAGCTCTCGCTGCACCAGCGTAATGACCTCTCTAACGACATCATTGATTTCAAGCGGCGCCTTCTCAATTTCGGCCTTGTTCGCGAGGGCCCGAACACGCCGGATGATCTCGCTCGCCCGATTGCTGTCCTCGACAATCCATTCCACCGAGCGGCGTGCCCTTTCGAAGTTGGGAGGGTCGCAGTCCAACCAGCGCAGACAGGCTTCGGCGTTGGCGACGACACCGGCGAGCGGCTGATTCACTTCGTGGGCAATCGAGGCTGTCAGTTGTCCCAGCGTCGTTATGCGTGTTACCCGTGCAAGCTCCATCTGGGCATCGAGGAGACGCTTTTCGCTCGCGCGCAGCTTCTCTTCCGCCTGCTTGCGTTCGCTGATATCGCTGCACACGTTGCCGATGTTAACAGGCTGTCCGGTCTCTGGATCGACGATTCGAAAGGCCGAATAGTGGATCGGGATCGGATCTCCGGTCTTGAAATGGCGGAAACGCAGTTCTCCCGACCAGGAACCTTTCTCGAGCACCGTCGGCCAGAGCACTTCATTCACGAATTGGCGGTCCGCCGGGAAAATGTAGTGAATTCCGCGCCTCGTCCTCGCTTCTTCCCAGCTGTCGAATCCGACCATTTTCATCCCGGCCTTGTTCAGGTAGATCGGTGTCCCTCCGCTGAGGTCGGCAATCGCCATAAGATCCGCAGCCTGCTCAACCAATGACGCCAAGCGTCGACGCTCGAGCTCACCGCGTTTGCGCTCGGTCAAGTCGAGCACGAAGGCAACGCCCTGGTCTTGTTGTTCGGTGAACGCGGCCGAGCCGAGCAGCACCGGCACGCGGCTGCCGTCCTTGCGGTAAAACTCCTTCTCAAACGGCTGCAAGCTCCCGACCATCTTCACCTGCTCAACGGCCCGCGCGGTACGTTCGCGCCATTCCGGCGGCGTCAGGTCTGTCCAGCGCAGGCGGCCGGAAATGAGATCCTCACGATCGTATCCCAACATGCGAAGAAATGTGTCATTGGCGTCGATAATCCGGCCTTCGAGCTCTAGGAAGACGATCCCGATGATGTTGGCGTCAACCAGCCGCCGGATCCTGGCTTCGCGTTCCCGGAGATCGTTGTACAGGCCGGCGTTCTCCAGTGAGATCGCTGCTTGCGATGCCAGCAGTTCCAGCACCGAGATCCGCGCGGACGTGAACACGTGTGACGCCAAACTGTTTTCGAGATAGAGCATCCCGATCAACTTGGCTTGCTTTATCAGGGGCAAACAAAGCACTGACCGGACGTGTTTCTGACGAAAATACTGATCGGCCGAGAACGGATTCTGGGCTAAGGCATCATCAAGCATTACAGTTTCTCGTTTCCGCGCCACGTAATGGAGCACGGATTCGGGAAGCTCGGTCGGCGACACGCCTGTTTGGCGCGGGGTGACCTCAATACTGCCGCGCCCTGTCATCGCTTCTGCGGCGATCTGTGGCTGGTCGGTCGGGAACAGGATGAGCAGGCCACGATCGGCCCCAGCATGCTCGACCGTGATCCGCAATAGCGTCTCGATGAGCTTGTCGAGGACAATCTCGCCCGACACTGCCTGTGCGGCCTTGAGCACGGTCCCGACATCCAGCCGGTCGGCGGGAGCGCCAATGGTGGCGGTAGGAGATTCAGGGCTTGGCGTGTCACGGAGACGCGGATGAAGCTCTTCGAGTTGTCGCACCTTGCCGAACGCACCCCAGCAAAGATAGCACCGCCGTGCATCCCGCAGATTCGCGTTGGCGATCGTATCGAAGCCACGCTCCGCGTAGAAATGCGCGGCCAACTCATGGGCCAGACCCTCGTTCTGGACGAAGCCATGCTCGCGAGCCGATTGAATAGCCTGCTCGTACAGACGCATTGCGTCGGCGTCTCGACCTTCGAGCCGGGAGATCTCGGCCAGCACCAGCGCGTGCTTGTCGGCGAACGTCGGTGGATAGTTCTCGGCCCACTCGCGCAGTCGTCCCCGGTGTGCCGTCAGGAGTTCGCGCCATCTTTGCTGTTCGTCGGCAGAGGCCTTCTCATAGAGTGCCGCCATCGTCAGCGCGGCGTAGTAAATGCAATCGAGCAACTGGATATCGGCGGGTGCAGCCCAAAGGAGCGCATTAGCCTTGTCGGCTGCGGCGAGAGCCTCGACGTGGTCACCCGACAGGAACCGCGCCTTCAGTTTGAGGATCCAGTACCAGCAGATCATCCTGGGCCGGTTCCCCGACAGTTGCGCCTCGAATGTTGCTTCGTCGAACCGCGCGTCGCTGAAGGTCGAGAAGGTCGCCGTCTGGCCCCGCATAGTCGCGATGAACCGCTGTTGGCTCACGATGATGTCCGCGGCGTCGCCGGACTTGGTTCGGCGAGCGAAGTCCAGCGCTATCTCCGACTCGCGCCACACCGCGTCGAGTGGATCGTTTCGCAGGAGCAGGCCTGTGACGGATTGGAATATGCAATAGCAAGCGAAGGTCAGATCACCCGTCTCAACCGCGGTGCGAAAAGCCGCCCGATTGAAATCGATTGCCGTCGCAATCGGCTGCGTCCAGAGGCCAACCCATCCCATCGCGTGGTGAACCTTTGCCTGGTAAGCGATGAAGCCATGTTTCTCGACAAGATTGCATGCGAGCTGTACGAAACGATAACCCTCCCGATAACGGTGAAACGCCGGGCCAAGGATCGAACCCAGCCGGTCACAGGCATGCGCGGAAGCGCCGCTCGTCCCGTACTGCATGCTGAGGTTCACCATGCGGCACACGAGCAAGCACCACAAATGGAAGTCGGTAAGGTAGGCGGCGGGGGTAGAGACCGAGAGCACCTGCATGGCGGCCTGCACTTCCGGATCCGCCATCAGCGGCAGATCGATCAGGCTCTCGATCGGCCGCCCGTTGAGGGTCTGCCAGACCGACTCGTATTCGGCCTGGACTTGCTCCAACGTGGGGTGCATCGGGAGATCAATGCCGAACAGGCGCAGACACGTGAGCGCACCAGCTAAAGCCTGCTCTTTCTCGGACCTCATGACGTGGAACTGGACCTTCAAGTTATAGACGGCCGCCTGGTCGACTTTCGACATTCCGCGCTGCAGCAGCTCCCCGATCAGTTGCTCGGCCGTGTCGAATTTACCGCTCAGAAACTCACACTCCGCACGTTCGAGCCACACGGCGAACGTCAATTCGTACTGGCTGACCCAGCCCCATTCATCCAACAGCGCCATTCCGGCCGAGAAATACGCGAGCGCCGACGCATAGGCACCTGACGCCTTGGCTTTTCGTCCGCCGCGTAAATTGATTGTCGCCACCTGCACTTTCTCGTCCCGCTCGACCAGCAGCGTGGCGCCACGATTGAATTGGTTCGCGATATCGAACAGATGCTCGGCGAGATCGTCCTGCGTCATTTTCGCGAACAGCACGCGGCCGATGCCCAGATGAACTTCGGCACGTTGCTCGTCGGGAATCAGTGAATATGCCGCTTGCTGGATCCGGTCGTGCAGGAATCTGTAGGCGCTGTCCTCGCGGAAGACGAGCCCGGCGTGGACGGCGTCCGAGAGTGCGCGGTGCGTCGCCGCCGCTGTGTCGCAGCGAACCAGTGCCAAAGTAGCGATCTGGGCGACATTGCCAAGGCAGGCGAGCTGCTTCAGGACATCCTGGGTGGTGGAAGATAACCGCTTCAGCTTCTCGGCCACGAGATCCACCACGTTGTCGGTGTAGCTCTTGATGCGAATGCGATCGACGTTCCATTTCCACGCTGCCGCGATCGGGTCGAATGCGAGCAGTCCCTCGTCGACCAACGCGATAAGGAACTGGATTGCGAAGAACGGATTGCCGCCGGTCTTCTCCTGGACTAGGTCCACCAATGACCGTGCGCGCTCCGGCTCGCAGTGGAGCGCATCGGCGATGAGTCGGCCAACGTCATCGAGCCCGAGGGGTGCCAGCACGATCTCATGTACCCTCGCATCGGCTTTGCGGATTTCTTCTAGTGTGCGCCGAAGCGGGTGGGAGGGATGGACCTCGTTGTCCCGATAGGCGCCGATCAGTAGCAGGTGTCGGACTTCCGACTGGGTAATCATATGCTCAAGGAGATCGAGCGTTGCTGCATCTAGCCATTGCAAATCGTCGAGGAACAGCGCGAGCGGGTGCTCCTTGCGCGTGAACACGCCGAGGAAGCGCAGGAATGCCATCTGGAATCGGTTCTGCGCGTCTTGCGGGGGCAGGTCCGGGACCGGCGGCTGTTTCCCAATCACGAACTCCAACTCGGGAACGAGGCTGACGATGATCTGACCATTCGGACCCAGCGCCTCGCTGAGGGAGTCCCGCCACTGGCCAAGCTCGATCTGGCTCTTGCTTAGGAGCGAGCACACAAGGCTCTGGCAGGCTTGGGCAAGAGTGGCGTACGGAACGTCGCGTTTGTCCTGGTCGAATTTGCCGGACGCAAACAGGCCACGCAGCGGTACCGTCACGTTGCGCAGTTCGTTCACCACTGAGGACTTTCCGATACCGGAATATCCGGAAACCAGCACGAGTTCCGGTGTGCCGCTCGCCGCGACCCGGTCGAAGCAAGCGAGCAGGGTATTGATCTCGCGCTCCCGGCCGTAGAGCTTCTCCGGGACCAGCAGCCGATCCGATACGTCGCAACTACCCAGCGAGAAAAGTTCGATCCGGCCATGCGACTCCCATTCCGCCAGGCAGCGCCGGAGATCCGCCTCGACGCCCGCGGCGGTCTGGTAGCGCTCCTCGACAGTCTTTGCGAGAAGCTTCATGACGATTGCCGCGAGCAGCCCCGGGAGGCCCGCGACCCGCTCGTCGGGCGATACCGGGTGCCGCGCGATATGGCA
>Ga0081540_1000788_pt1 | contig 29095 bp, 33 predicted proteins | sample TabmetS2T1R1_FD_71024 | JGI IMG/M metagenome (GOLD analysis project Ga0081540, IMG submission 71024) | Tabebuia heterophylla rhizosphere microbial communities from the University of Puerto Rico - S2T1R1 | ecosystem: Host-associated > Plants > Roots > Rhizosphere ...
CCCGGTCATTGAAGGTGTCTGGCCCCTTCGATCGGGCCCCTTCGATCGGCCGCCTCCGCCCCCTCGACTGATCATTGAAGGTGTCTGGCACCTTCGATCGACCGCCCGCCCCCCTCGACCGTCCATTGAAGGTGTCTGGCACCTTCGATCGGCCGCGTCCGCCCCCTCGACCGCGCATTGAAGGTGTCTGGCACCTTCGATCGGCCGCCCCCCTCGACCGGTCATTGAAGGTGTCTGGCACCTTCGATCGACCGCCCCGCCCCGCTCGACCGGTCATTGAAGGTGTCAGGCACCTTCGATGGGCACCTTCGATGGCCTGGCCGGGCACAGATCGTGCTCCGGAGCGGCGCTGGTCGTGGGAGGCTCGATCCGTGACCGTCGCCCAGCTCCAGGGATGGACTGTCCTCGCGGTCCTCGCCGCGTGGCTCAGCTTCGCCGGGATCTTCTTCTTTCGCCGTCGGCCGCCGGCGTCGCCCGAGCGCGCTCGCGACCCGATGGGGCTGGCGGGCATCGTCCTCCAGGGCGTCGGCTTCGGGATCCTCTGGACCGTCCGGCGACCTCCAGGAACTCCGTTCGTCGATGCTCCGTTCTCCGCCCAGGTCTTTCTCTCGGTGGTCAGCGTTGCGCTGGCCGTCTGCTCCGTGTCGCTGACCCACTGGGCAGTCCGGACGCTGGGACGACAGTGGTCCCTCGATGCGCGGCTGATCGAGGGACACGAGCTCGTCACCCGCGGTCCCTACCGGTACGTACGCAACCCGATCTACTCCGGGATGCTCGGGATGCTGATCGCGACCACGATCGCGGTGTCGCGCCCCATCGGCGCCGTTGCGGCCGTGATCTTCTTCTGCGCCGGGAGCGTGGTTCGCATCCGCGCGGAGGAGCGCCTCCTCCGCACGGCGTTCGGCGAGACGTGGGAGGCGTGGGCCCGACGGACCCCCGCCTTCGTTCCCGGTCTCTGGTGATCGGTGCTCGGCGTGTCGCCGGCCACGCAGCCGGCGGTGCGTCCGGGACGTGAACGGGGCTGCCGCCGGCGTCCACGAGCAGCGACGGTGAGTCTCTCGGACAGGACGTCGAACCCTCGCCTTCCCTGCAGCGGCCGGGTGGTACGGAAACCGCATCCGACGTGGACGATGTTCCATCTCTTTCATCTCGGTCCGGCGGTGGTCGGCGGGCGGCGTCAGTGGTTGCTCTGCGGCGTCAACGACGAGGGCGGGTTCACGCGACCGCTCGTCGGGCCGGACCTTCCCTCCGGGCTCGCGACCCTCTCGGCGCGCCTGGGGCCGGAGCGGCTCCGGGTCGAGCCCGCGCTGGAGGCAATCGGCGCGTCGTTCGGCATCTCCGCCGAGGCGCTCCCCGAGCGCGCGCTGGCCCCACGGGCCGTCCTGGCCTTCGCGTTCCTGAGCTCCCTGGGGCTGTTCCGGACGCCCGGCGCCGTTGCCGCGTTCCTCGAGGCCTGCGCCGAGTTCGCGAACGCCGCTCCCTGGACGCGCCTCGGACCCCGTCAGCCGCTCGAAGTCCTCATGACCCGTCGCTGGCGTTGCTGGAAACGTGAGCTGGTCGTTCGAGGCTCGGCCGGGGAGCCTCGGAGCCTGGAGCTTCGCGGGCGCGCCGAGCGAGAAGGCATGCTCCGCTCACCGGGCGGCGATTCACTCCTCGTCACGTTCGAGGCGGGGCCACAGTGGGCCATCGAGGCGGTCCGCTCCGCCTACGGGCTCGGAGAGCTTCCGACCGTGATCCGGTTGAGGCCAGGCTCGGACCGTGCACCCGAGCCGCTGGAGCTCCTTCAGCTCGCTGCGGCGCTCCGATCGGCGGCGCTGCTGGGGAGCGAGGAAGCATCTCCCGACCACGGAGCGCAGGTCTCGCTCGCGGCGGACCGCTGGGAGCTTCATGCGGTGACGACGCCGCCGGCGGTCGCGCAGCTGACGCGACTCCCGACCTCCGAGATCTCTCGGAACGCGCTCTGCCCCTGTGGCTCGGGGCAGAAGTTCAAGAGGTGTCACCTGGCGACGAATGGGCTCGTCACCGGACGGGCGTGACGCATCGTGACGCATGACGTCGCCGGCGATCTGTCTAGGCTGATTGACGGCTCCACGGATCCCTGACATCCACTGAGCCGTGCAGCGCGTGAATCGACCCGCAGTGCGAGCCCTGCCCCGGAAGCGGCTTGCCTCACCGATGAAGCGGTTCACGGTGGCGTTCGATCGGGACGATGCAGGGTTCTGGGTTGCCCGGGTGAAGGAAGCCCCTGCCGCGATCACCAAGGGACGCACGCTGTCCCAGGCGCGCCGGCGGATCCGGGAGGCGCTCGTCCTGGCGCTCGGCTCGAGCGCTGCCGCTCGGAGCGCGGCGCTCATCGAGGATGTCCGGATGCCGGCGACGGCCCTGCGGGCACTCCGCGAGGTGGCCGCTTCCCGGACACGCCTCATCCACGAGAGGGACCGGCTGTCGGCAGCGATCGACACGGCGATCTCGACGCTGCTCGATGAGATGGAGCTCAGCGTCCGGGACGCCGGAGAGCTCCTCGGCCTCTCCCACCAGCGCGTCCAGCAGCTCGGGGCGGCCTCGACTCGAGTCGTCCGAAACCTCGGACGGAAGGGCTCGAAGCGGAACGCGCCTTGACCGGAATCCGCGACAAACCCTGACGGCTGCTTCGCCCCGGGAATGTGACGTGTTGAAACTTCCGTCACGTCGCCTGTGGACCGGGGGAGTGTCGAACATGCCGGGACCGGCGCGTCCGTGCTCGCAAGTCGATACCACCGGCGGGCTGGAGTTCCGGATCGAGGACTCGAGCGCCGAGCGGCGGCAGCAGATCCGCACCCTGATCACCGCCGAGCCCAGGGCGGTTCTGTCAGGCGACCCAGAGAAGTCGAGGGACGGTCCCGCCGTGACTGTCACCCTCGTGGCTGTCGAGGAAGAGCCGGCGTCCGATGCGTCCATTCTCGGAGTGATTCGCCAGGCAGTCGCAGGAAGCTCGGGTGTCATCTGCTACGGACCCGGGGCCGACGCCTGGTCCATCGCCGGAAGGTGCCGGCCGCTTCTCTCCGGTGCGCTGGCATTGCTCGACTGCACTTCAGCGACCTTCCCGGAGCATCTGGTCCGGGACCTCGAGCGCCTCTTCACACGACAGGTCCGAACCCTGGAGGAACGCCGCGAGATTGACGCTGCACTCGAGCGAACCGGGATCGTCTGGGCGAGCGAGAGTATGCGCGCGGTCCTCCGTTCGGTCCTCCGGATCGCGCGCATCAGCGATCTGCCCGTCCTGGTCACGGGAGAAACCGGGAGCGGCAAGGAGCTCGTGGCGCGGGCGATCCACCACCTCGATCCCCGGCGGTCCGGGCGCTCCTTCGTGGCGGTCAATTGCGCATCGATCAGCCCAGGCATCGCCGAGAGTGAGCTCTTTGGTCATCGACGTGGCTCGTTCACCGGGGCCGAGACCGACCGAAGCGGTCTCATTCGAGGCGCTGATGGCGGAGTCCTGTTCCTCGATGAGATCGGCGAGATGGATCCCGCTCTTCAGCCCAAGCTACTGCGCGTCCTGCAGGAAGGCACCGTCCTCGGCGTAGGCGAAGAGCGCGAGCGGCCGGTCAACGTTCGCGTCGTCGCCGCCACCAACAGGGACCTCGACGGCCTGGTCCGGGACCATCGCTTTCGCGCGGATCTCCTGCATCGGATTGCGACGATCTCGGTCCACGTCCCTCCGCTCCGCGAACGCCGGGAGGACATCGCCCCGTTGATCCGGCACTTCGTGCAGAAGTATCGGCACCTCGCCCCCAGTCCGCCGTCCGCCGGGACCGAGTTCATCGAGGCGCTCACCAACGCTCCGCTCGCGGGAAACGTGCGGGAAGTCGAAAACCTCGTCCGCCGGGCTCTGGTTGCCCACACCGATCCGGAACCGCTCGGGCTTCGAGACTTGCCTGCGGTCGTCTGGCAGCAGCTGTCCGAGACCCGCACGGTAGACTCCGTGCACCATCCTCACGCGGTGGACCACCCCCCGTCTCTCATCGGCAGCGGCGGCGAGGCGGCTTCCAGGCTGTCCGCTGCAGTCGTCGCACTCGCCCGGAGGCACGGCTGGAATCTCTCCGCCTCCCTCGAACAGATCGAGCGGCTCCTCGTCGACGAGGCGCTCCGGATGAGCGGGGGAAATCAGTCCCGAGCTGCGCAGCTGCTAGGGATCAGCGCCCGCAGCGTTTACAACAAACTTCATCGTCCGCTCGCCCCGATCGAGCCCGCGCCCTGACCGGAAAGGATGTTCCGGAAACGCTGTGACACCCGGAAGCTCGCTTCCGGTCGGCGCATCTCCATTGGCGGGGTCTGTGGCGAGAGACTTTAGTCGCGCTGCCCGGTTCGCGTCCCCGGTTCTGGCACGCTCCCTGCTCACCGCCGTTGCGGAATGCGGAGCGACGACGGGTGCGCGGAGCTGAGCAACGAGCTGCTGAACCGCTGGGTGAGCTTCACACTCGGGGATGTCTACTTCCCCGAGCCGCGCGAGCTCGCACTCTCCCTGCACCGGGGAGAGGTCATTCGCGGCCAGGTGGTCGATCTGTCGCGAGGCGAAGGGGAGCAGAGCTTCGTCGTCGTCCGCGTGCACGGCTTCGAGCCGCTGCTGGTCGTCTCCGCGCGAAGGGCGACGCCGGAGGCCCCGCATGGCCGCTGACCGATCCGCGCCTCTCACCTCTTGATTCGAACGGAGCGCCACATGCCAGACAACGGTCCTGAGTTCGACGGCGAGGGATTCAACTTCCAGCAAGGGCTCGGAGCCGCTCTGTCCGGGGCGGGTCAGGGAGCTGCCGTCGGAACTTCCGTGGTCCCCGGCTGGGGAACGCTGATCGGAGCGCTCGCCGGGGCTGGAGCCGGGCTCGCCTCGCAGGCGCTCGCACCTTCCGCGCCCGCGCCGAAACCCGCGCCAGCACCCGCACGCCCGCCCCCTCCGCCTGCCCCGGTCGTCGCGGCGCCCCCGCCACCTCCACCTGTCGCACCGGTTCCCGTGATGAGCGCCGCGCCTCCCGCTCCGCCGCCTCCACCCGCCTCCGCCCCTGCGCCGGCCGCTCAATCCGGAGCCGCGGGCCTGCTCGGTCTTCTTCAGAACCCACAGGTCCAGCAGCTGCTCACCTCCTTGCTCGCGAGCAGAGGAGCGGCACCGGCGAGCGCATCCACACGGCCTGTCGGTTCATCGGCCGAGAGCGAAGCCGTTGACGGCGCAGGAGCCCTGAACTGGCTGGTTGCCAATCGCATCGCCCGAGTGGGCTGAGCGACCCCGGGAGAGACCCATGCTCGAGACAGACATCCCAAACGCGACCGTCGATGGCGCCGGACCCCAGGTCTGGGTCGAGCGCGCAGCCCAGCTCATCGACGTGCTGCTGAACCGCTTGAACCGGCCGGAACCCACGCCGCGCGTCGTGGATGTCCCGGGCAGGGCGTTCCGAACGACCGACGAACGCCTCGTGCGCCGCTGTCGGTTCCTTTCACGTCGAAACGCGCGGCTCGCCAGCGCGCTGGCCGCCTGCGCCTGCTGGGGACTGAACCCCCGGTGCTCGCGCTGTGGCGGCGACGGCAGGCCGGGGACGTTCGAGCTCGACCCGGAGGCGTTCGCGGAGCTCGTCGTTCCCTTCCTGCTCGCGCGGCCCGAGGTCCTTGCCTGGGTCGCGGCCCATCCGAGCGGAACGGCGGCGCCATCCGCCACAGCCGAGCCCGAACAAGAGCAGTGAAACCCAGTGGAGGTGTCCGATGCCATCGATGCGTAGCGGTGATTGGATGTACGAACGAGATGACGAGGCCGAGCCCTTCGAGGCGGACCTCGAGGCGGAGCCGTTCGAGGCGGCCGACCCCTTCGAGGCATCGGACGAGGCAGAGCCTTTCGAGGCCGCTGAGCCTTTCGAGTTGGACGGCGAGGCGGAGCCCGAAGACTCCGAGGCCTACCGCAGACGGCCTCAGCGCGGTCGGCCTTACGGGTTGACGGTCCGCGGAGTCCAGACCGCTGTGGTCAAGACGCCGTCAGGGAACGCGAACATCCAGCTCCCCTCACGGGTGCCGACCCTCAAGGAGTTCCGGAGCACGGTTACCCAGGTCCAGAGGGATCTGACGCGGACCAATCGGCGAGTACGGGTCGCCCGACGGATCTCCGCTCGAGCCGCGCTGCGGTCCGACTATCGCGCGGCCCGAAACGGCATCTTCATCCTGATGGCCGAGCAGGCCAGGGATGTTCTCAAGGACTTCGCCGCGAGCGAAGGCCTGTTTTCCGCCTCCCAAGGCCAGTATCGCCGGCTGATCGTTCCCCCGCCGGGCAACGGGCCAATCCCGCCGGGTGGGCCCCAGGTCAATCAACCCCCGGCGCAAGCGGCAGGACAGGGCAATCAGGGCCAGCCCCCGGTCAATCAGCCCCCAGCCCAAGCCCAGCCGCAGGCGCAGGCGCAGGCAGTCGTCGCCGCCGTCGCGTTCCAGCCGGCGGTACAGGCCAACCCGAACCCGCCTCCGGTCAACGCGCTCAACCAGGCGGGTCCACAGCCTCCTCCGGCCGGCCCGTAGCCGCCGTCGCACTCCTTCAACGAACGAGGAACCTTCATGTCTCTTTATGATGCAGCGCGAAGTGCGGACTACACGCTCTCCACCGGTGAGATGGCGATCGCCCTCTCGACCATCCCCGCGGCCCGGCGCAACGATGCCTGGCTCCTGGCCCTCCTCGCCCCGCTGGCGGCATCGGGGGTCCGGGAGTACATGCGGCACCAGCTGCCGCAGCCGCTGACGTCGAGCCTGTGGACGATGGCCGGGCCGGGGCTGACCGGCATCGCCGCAGCGATCGGTCTGGCGATGTCGCGGCAGACGGCACTCAGACCACGCGCCACGCGTTGCTGCTACTGAGCGATCGGCGGCAGCCGTGATGGACCCGGCCCTGGAGCATGTCGTCCGGCGCGGGCCGGCGCACCTCGAGATCGAGGTCGCCGCCCTCCTCGCGCGGGGAGTACCCCCGCCGGACGAGCTCCGGGTCGTCGCAACCTTCGGTGACGTGGTCAGCGCGCGCGTGCGGCTCGGCCACGTCACCGAAGTACGGAAGCACCCCGCGGTGGTGAGCCTCAAGGCGAGCCGGCTCGTTCGTCCCGCGGACGCCAGCGTCGGCACGTCGACGAGCGGCAGGCGTGCTCGCACGGCCGGAAGCGCCACTGGAGCGGGATGCCTGCTGGTCTTCCTCGACTGGGGATGCGACTTCGCACACCCATCGTTCCTTCGTCCGGTGGGTGGAAGCCGGCTCCGTGCGTTGTGGGACCAGCGCGGTCCGGGCGACGGCAACCGGTGGGGCTACGGCCGCGTCTTCTCCCGCGAGTCGATCGATCGCGCCCTCTCGGCAGGCGCCCCATACGCAGCACTCGGCTACGGGCTCGGCCCTCGGCCCGCGCACGGAACGCACGTGATGGACATCGCCGCGGGGAACGGCGGGCTCGCCGGCTCGGAAGTCGGAGTCGCTCCCGAGGCCGATCTGGCGTTCGTTCACCTCGCGAGCAACGTGCACCCGGGCGACGGAGACCTCGGCGACTCGGTTCGTGTCCTCGAAGCTCTGGACTTCGCGCGGTGGATCGCCGGAGACGATCCGTTCGTCGTCAACATGAGTCTCGGTCGAACTGCCGGCGATCACACGGGCCGATCGATCGTCGAGCGAGCGATGGACGCGCTCCTCGAGGAGGCGCCAGGTCGGGCCATCGTCCAGAGCGCCGGCAATTATTTCGGAAAGCGTCTCCACGCCTCCGGTACCCTTCGACCGGCGGAGACCACCCGTCTGGAGTGGGTGATCGATCCGGACGACACCACGACCAACGAGCTCGAGGTCTGGTACCCCGGCCGTGACCGCCTCTCGGTGGAGCTCATCCCTCCCGGAGGCGCTGGCCGGGTCACTGTCGGCCTGGGCGAGAGGGCGACGGTGACCGCGGGCGGACGGAGCGTCGGGGCGATCTACCACCGTCGTTCCGACCCACTGAACGGAGATCATCACCTCGATACATTCCTCGAGCCTGGCGCTCCGTCTGGTACCTGGAAGGTGCGGCTCGTCGGCGCCGACGTCGTGGACGGCCGGTGGCACGCGTGGATCGAGCGGGATTCGGTCGGACCCCATTCACAATCCCGATTCCGCCCGGACGTGGCCACGAACGAGACCACGCTGGGCTCGATCGCCAGCGGTCTGAGAACTCTGGTGGTCGGGGCGATCGACCCGTCGACGAATGCTCCCGCCGCCTTCAGCAGTCGCGGGCCTTCCCGCGATGGGCGTCCGAAGCCAGACCTGGTCGCGCCCGGCGTGGGAATCATCGCTGCCCGCTCGACACCCCCCGGCGCTGTTCCGGGAAGCGCGGGGCTGGTCGAGATGTCCGGAACCAGCATGGCGTCACCGCACGTCGCCGGGCTGGTCGCGCTGCTCTTCGGTCGCGCACCTCGCAAGTTGAGCATCGCCGAGACACGGGTCCTGGTGCTGGGGAGCGCCTGCCGGATCGAAGGAGACCCCATGCGAACCGGAGCTGGAGTGTTCGATACCGAGGCCGCACTGGCCTCACTGCACTTGATGTTTTCCGAGAGGAGGAGAGCCATGCCAACGGCTGGTGGAGTTGTGACGGTGCCGCGTTCGTCCTGGGCACCGGTCGGGAGCGAGGACTTCGAGCGTGAGGTCGAGGGAATCTTCGGTCCGCTCGGCGCATACGATCTGCTGGCGTACCCAGGAACGACCTTGCGGGGCCCGGTCCGCCCGGGCGACGTTCTCGTCCGCGTCCAGACCGGCGGCGTGGGGGGCCCTTCGATCGCCCGTGTGGTAGCCGACGGGCTGTACGGACCCGAGGGTCTCCCCGATGAAGCGGAGGCAGAGAGCGAGGGAGACGGCCTTTACGCCGAGGCGATCGTCCGACGGCCCGGTGCGCGGGTTGGCGCTCCGTCGTTCCGGTTGGTCGCGGGCCGCAATGGCGTCGTGCCTGCCGGGCAGCTCGTCCTCCGCCCTATCGGCGGTCCAGGACGTTCGCCCTTCCCGATCGCGCCGCCGATTGCACAGCCGATCGCGCCGCCGAGCGTCCCTGACGAACCGCCGCCGTCCGCGGAACCCTCCCCGGGGGACGAGCCACCCGAGGATCGGGAGGACACGCCGCGAACGCGACGACCGTCCACCAGGCTCGATTTCTCCGACGAACCGGTCCAGATCTCGGTCCCGGTCACCGAGATCGATGCCAGCGCCGCCGAGCAGGAGGTCGACGCCACCCTCAACTCCCTAGGCCGGTGGATGCTCCCGTTCGCGACCTCGTATCTCGGAGGGCTCGACCACTTCGAGACCAACATGCTGTTTGCGTCGGACCAAGAAGCTCAGCCTCGGTACTTCGAAGTCACGCTCAAGGAGGTTGCAAAGATCATCCTCGAGGAAGGGATCAAGCACGCGTTCAAGGAGGTCCCGGTACTCGGCGAAGTTGTTGGCGCCGTGAAGTCGCTCGTCACCGCTTGGTACGATGAGAAGGAACGCGCATCGAAAGCCGGGGGCGAGCGTCGGATCGCCAACTACATTTCGGACGCTCGCGATCAGATCAACCAGCTCATCCGCGATCTGACCGGGGCCATCGATGCGTCGCGCCCGAAATTGCTGAACGATTTTCGCGCCGCCGTGGCCCGCTCGGCACCGGGGCAGGGCCGCAATCGACGGCTCACCGGTGACGCGGCTCAGTTCATGATCCAGCTGCGACGCGCCGTAACTCAGTTCAAGGACGCGATCCCCACTCCGCGCAGCGTTCAGCAGATGCTCACCGAACGGTTCATCGGACCGTCGAGACTCACGACCTACATCAGTCACGGTGGGCGACAGAGCGCCACGCTCTACCTGGAGGTGAGGCTCTACCATGACAAGAGCGCGTCCCGGCCGTGGCAGGTGAGGAGCGTCGCTTCGAACTGGGTGGTGCCGAGCCTCTCCCCGCACCCGGATCGCCTGGCGACCTCGCTGAAGTCGGCGTTGATCGCTCAAGGCAGGGAGGTCTGGCGAACCACCCTCCCAAAGATGGTTCATCTGAACATCGAGGAGGAGGCCACGCTGATGAACGAGTACCGGGACGGCTGGATACGTTTCTCCTCCGACCCGGCGAGCTTCGAGGTCCGGTCGAACTACGGTCTGCCGCAGTTCGATCAGGCCTGGCGCGTTCCCGAAGTCCGAACGGCTGCTCTGGCGGCGAACGATCTCATCGGGAAGGACACCTAGCGTTGGCTCGCTAGTGTACTGGCGGACTCGGGGGCTTGGACTCGGCGGTCCCCGGCGCGTGCGGCCGCGGCGAGGCGAACGCCGCCTGCATCACGTCGTCCGCCGAGTCGGCGAAGAAGAAACGGATTCGCTCCTTCACCTCGGCCGGGACATCCTCCAGATCCGCCTCGTTCCGGCGAGGGAGGATGACCCGCTCGATCCGCGCCCGGTAGGCGGCGAGCACCTTCTCCTTCACTCCGCCGATCGGGAGCACCTTCCCGCGAAGCGTGATCTCCCCGGTCATCGCCGTGTCGTTCCGCACCGGGATGCCCTTCGCCACCGACGCGACGGCCGAGAGCATCGCCACGCCGGCCGATGGCCCGTCCTTCGGCACCGCGCCCGCCGGAACGTGAATGTGCACCGAGTTTTCCTGGAACACCTTCGGGTCCACGCCGAGAGCCTGCGCGTTGCTCCGGACGAAGGTCACCGCCGCCTGCGCGGACTCCCGCATCACGTCGCCGAGCATCCCGGTCAGCACCGGCGCCCCTCCCTGCCCGGGCACCAGCGCCGCCTCGACGAAGAGGATCTCCCCGCCCACCGGTGTCCAGGCCAGACCCGTCGCCACGCCCGGGCGATCCACCCGCTCGGCGACCTCGTTGAAGAACCGCGGCCTCCCGAGGAGCGACGGGATCGACTCGCCCGTCACCCGCACCGGACCGGCCTCCCCCTCCCCGATCCGACGGGCCGCCTTTCGCGCCACCGTCGCCAGCTCGCGCTCCAGCTGCCGCACACCGGCCTCGCGCGTGTAGTCCGCGACGATTCGCCGGAGCGCGTCGTCATCGACCTCCAGCTCGCCGTCTCGCAGCCCGTGCGCACGGATCTGCTTCGGCAGAAGGTACCGCCGCGCGATGTTCAGCTTCTCCGCCTCGGTGTACCCGGAGAGCGCCACCACCTCCATCCGGTCGAGCAGCGGCGGAGAGATCGTCTCCACCGTGTTCGCCGTGCAGATGAAGAGGATCTTCGACAGGTCCACCGGCACGCCCAGATAGGTGTCGACGAAGGTGTTGTTCTGCGCCGGGTCGAGCACCTCCAGCAGCGCCGCCGCCGGGTTTCCCTGGAAGCTCACCCCCAGCTTGTCCACCTCGTCGAGCATGAACACCGGGTCCATCGTCTCCGCCCGGCGCAGCGCCTGGATCAGCCGGCCCGGGAGCGCGCCGACGTACGTGCGCCGGTGACCGCGGATCTCCGCCTCGTCGTGCACTCCACCCAGGCTGATGCGGAGGAACTTCCGCCCCATCGCCCGCGCGATCGACTGACCGAGCGACGTCTTCCCGACGCCGGGCGGCCCGACGAAGCAGAGGATCGGCTCGCGCCGCGCCTCGTCGTCGGCCGTCTGCGGCACCGGGCCCGGATCCGCCACCTTCCCGGCGTCTCCAGCGCCCGACAGCGAGACCTGCGCGTGCCGCTCCTGCCTCAGCTTCCGCACCGACAGATAGTCGAGGATCCGCTCCTTGATCTTGTCGAGGTCGTAGTGGTCCTCGTCGAGGATCGCCCTCGCGCGAGCGATGTCGATCGTCCCGCCGCTCTCCTTCCCCCAGGGGAGCGACAGCAGCCAGTCCAGGTAGCTCCGCGCGATCCCGAACTCGGGCGAGATGGGCGGGATCTGCTCCAGCCGCTGGAGCTCGCGCTCCGCTTCCCGCCGCGCCTCGGGCGACAGCGGCGTCTCCTCCACCCGCTTGCGGAGCTCGGCCGTCTCCGAGCCTCCCTCCCCTTCCTGGCCCAGCTCGCTCTGGATCGATCGCAGCTGCTCGCGGAGCACGTGCTCCCGCTGCTGCTTCGTCATCCGCTGCTGCGTCCGGCTGGTCACCTCCTGCTCGATCCTCGAGACGGAGAGCTCGTGCTCCAGCAGCTCGATCAACCGGCGCAGCTTGGCCGCCACTGGATCCAGCTCGAGGATCTCCTCGCGCCCCGTCTTCGGCAACGGAGCGGTGGCCGCGATCAGATAGACGAGCTGCCGCGCGTCGGTGAGCCCGTCGGCCGCCGAGAGCACCTGCTCGGGAATCGTCCGGCCGATCTCCCCGAGCTCGCGGAAGAGCGTCCGCAGGCGGCGGACCATCGCCTCGGTCTCGTCTCCGGTGCTGGGCCTGTCCGGGGCCTGCTCCGTCGCCGCGATGAAGTACGGCTCGGTCTGCACGAATTTCTGGATGCGGAGACGCTCCAGCCCCTGGAGCACGATCAGGATCGCCCCGTCCGGCCCGCGCTGGAACTGGTGGATCGCCACTGCGCACCCCACCCCGTACAGCGAGTCGGGCTCGACCGGCCCCTGCGCAGCGTCCCGCCGCGCGACCGCGCAGAGCACCCGGTGGGTCCGCATCGAGTCCTCGACCGCGCGCACCGCCCGCTCGTCCTGGACCACGACCGGTGACACCGACATCGGGAAGAACACTCCTTCCCTCAGCGGCAGCACGGGGAGGAGCGGAGGAATTTGCACCGCCGGCGGCGCGGCACCCTGGTCGCTCGACGCCTCCGGGGTCATCGCCAGGCCTCCCGCGCCTTCGGCACGCGGATCCGGAGCAGCCCGTCCTGGTACTCCACCCGGATGGTGTCCACGTCGATCGATCCCGCGCGCCAGGGAATGCGCACGGCGGCATGGAACGGTCCGTGGCGGATCTCAGCGCGATGCAGGCGCGCCGCCTCGCCGAGCTGATTCCACCGGCGCTCCCCCTGCACCACGAGGTGCTCGGGGTAGAGCAGCACCTCGTACTCGTCGTCACGGAGTCCGGCGATCTCCAGCGTCACCATCCACTCCGACGCGGTCTCCACCACGTCGGCCGGAGGGCTCCATTCCGGTCGAGGCGCGATCGCCGGGAACGACCAGGCGACGAGCGTCGTCGGCAGTGCCTCCGAGAACACCCGTTCGTAGTGGATCTGCAACCGCCGCAGGCGCGCCACGATGGACTCCTCGCTCGAGGGTTCCCCGGCCGCATACCGAGCCCGGCACGTGGAACGCCACGCGAGGCCCGCGAGCGACGGCCCGGCCGTCTCGGGCAGAACACAAGCCGGGCTGCCGTCTCCCCGGGCCGGCTCCCGATCGCCTGCGCGCCCCACAACCAGTTGAAATGCCGGGATTTCCGTGAAAGCTCGGGGGCCGTGTCGATCCGCGCCCATCCGGCTCGTCGCCCTGTCAGAAAGGGGCGATCCCGGCCAGTCCGGGTCGGCTCGACCTCTTGAACCGACAGGAGCAGGCGATGCGCGTGATGGTGATCGTGAAGGCGACGAAGAACTCCGAGGCCGGGAAGATGCCGAGCAAGGAGCTCCTCACCGACATGGGGAAGTTCAACGAGGAGCTGGTCAAGGCCGGAATCATGCTGGACGGCGACGGCCTGAAGCCGAGCAGCAAGGGCAAGCGGGTCCGCTTCTCGGCCGGGAGCAAGCGGACCGTCATCGACGGACCCTTCACCGAGACCAAGGAGCTCGTCGCCGGCTACTGGATCTGGCAGGTCAAGTCGCTGGACGAGGCGGTGGAATGGGTCCGCCGTTGCCCGGACCCGATGCCGGGCGAGGAGTCGGAGCTCGAGATCCGGCCGTTCTACGAGCCGGAGGACTTCGGTCCCGAGTTCGCCCCCGACTTCAAGGCGTATACGGAGCGGATGGAGAAGGGCCTGAACGAGCTCAAGCAGTTCGGGTCCGACCTCGAACGGCAGAAGGCGAAGAAGTGACGCGCTCGGGGTGACGCCGGCATGCGCGGGAAGACGACTCCCGTCGACGGGTATCTCGCGCGTGTCGGCGACGAGCAGCGAGCCGCGCTGGAGCGCCTTCGCCGGACGATCCGCGCGGCAGCGCCGGGGGCCGAGGAGATCATCAGCTACGGGATCCCGACCTTCCGCCTCGACGGGCGGGGGGTCGTCGGCTTCGGCGCCTCCTCCGAGCACTGCGCGCTGTATCCCCTGAACGGCACGACCGTCGCCGAGCTCGCCGACGAGCTCGATGGCTTCGAAAACAAGTGGCCAGTCGCCCTGGTGAAGAAGCTGGTCAAGGCGCGGATCGCCGAGAACCGCCGGGGTCGGCGATGAGCGAGGCCGCCACCCGCGGCGCCATCGAGGCGGTCTGGCGGATCGAGTCGGCGCGGCTTCTCGGTGGACTGGTTCGCGTGGTGCGTGACGTGGGGCTCGCCGAGGACCTCGCACAGGAGGCGTTGATCACCGCGCTCGAGCGCTGGCCCGACACCGGCATTCCCGAGAATCCGGGCGCCTGGCTCATGGCCACGGCGAAGAACCGGGCCATCGATCAGCTCCGCCGCAAGCAGATGCTGGACCGGACCCACGAGGACATCGCCACCGACGCGGTCGCCCGTCCACCGGCGCGGCCGGATCTCGAGACCGCGATCGACGAGAACGTCGGAGACGATCTCCTCCGCCTGGTGCTGGTCGCCTGTCACCCGGTGCTCTCCACCGACGCGCGAGTCTCGCTCACCTTGCGGCTCCTGGGCGGCCTGACCACCGAGGAGATCGCGCGCGCCTTCCTCCTGCCGGAGCCCGCGATTGCCCAGCGCATCGTCCGGGCGAAGCGAACTCTCGCCGAGGCGAAGGTGCCGTTCGACGTCCCTCGCGGCGAGGACCTCTCGATGCGAGTGCCGTCCGTGCTCGAGGTCGTTTACCTGATCTTCAACGAGGGCTACTCGGCCACTCGGGGCGACGACTTGATCCGCCAGGAGCTGTGCGACGACGCGCTCCGCCTCGGCCGCATCCTCTCCGAGCTCGTGCCGGGCGAGGCCGAGGTTCACGGGCTCATCGCCCTGCTGGAGATCCAGGCCTCACGGCTTCGCGCCCGGGTGGGACCGGACGGCGAGGCCATCCGCCTCTTCGACCAGGACCGCTCGCGCTGGGACAAGCTCCTGATCCGGCGCGGGCTCACCGCGCTCGACCGTGCCGAGGCGCTGGCGAGGCCACTCGGGCCGTACACCCTCCAGGCCGCCATCGCCGCCTGCCATGCACGGGCGCGCACCTCGGAGGAGACCGACTGGAAGCGGATCGTCGCGCTCTACGACGCGCTGGTCGAGGTCACCCGGTCACCGGTCGTCGAGCTCAACCGCGCGGTCGCGGTGTCGATGGCCTTCGGGCCTGCCCAGGGCCTCGAGCTGGTCGAGGCGCTGCGCGAGGAGCCCGCGCTGCGCTCCTATCACCTGCTCCCGAGCGTCCGCGGAGATCTGCTGGAGCGACTCGGGCGCAAGGACGAGGCCCGCGCCGAGTTCGAGCGCGCCGCCGAGCTCGCCCAGAACCTCCGCGAGCGGGAGCTGCTCCTCGGGCGCGCGCGTGCCTGTGGGCGCAAGCCCGACCTCTCCGGTCCGCGGGCCTGAGCGTCAGGGCGGCGGAGGCGGAGGACGCTCGACGGTCCCCGGCTCACCGGTGGTCCAGGAGAACCGGTCGTCGAAGGCGATCCCGAAGCGAAAGACGCTGGTCCGCTCGTTGTAGTGGAGCAGCGTCTCGTCGTATCCGAAGAACGCCTGCGCGTAGAAGCTGAAGCTGGTGAAACGCCACGGCGGCCGGTAGGCGAGCGTGAGCTGCACCGTTCCGTGCGAGCCGACCGTTCCCTTCCGGAGCAGCACTCCCAGCGTGATGTCCTCCCAGCGGCCGTTCCGCAGCAGGTGATGCCAGCCGATCTGCGTCGTGAGCTCGCCGTACCCGACGTAGTCGACGATGTCGGGGTTGGTGTTCTCCGGGAAGGGCCACCACAGCTTGGGCTGGAAGGTCAGGTAGAACGGGTTGAACGAGCCCCAGAGCACCACGAAGCGCGCGGAGACGAAGATCCGGTCCCAACCCCGCGAGTTCTCGCCGCCTTGCCCGTTCGACTCGTGCTCGTAGCCGAAGCGAGCCCAGAGGAAAGTGAACTTCCCCGTCGTCGGCAGCGTCCGCAGCGCCGAGATGTCCTTCAGCCCGAAGACGAAGAAGAACTGCGGGTTGTAGTTCGAGTCCTCGAACGGCGAGCTCTGCGCGTACGCGTTCCAGAGCGAACGCTGGGTGTAACCGAAGAAGAAGCCGCACGGCCCCTCATTGGGCACGAGGTCGAACTTGAAGCTGAGCTGGAACTTGACCTGGTTGTTCGAGGTCTTCGGATCGCTCGGGATGCCGGTGATGACGTACGTGTCGTCGTGGATCGAGAACAGTCGGCTGACCGGCTGTCGCCACTGCTCGGTCGGCGAGCAGAACCAGTCGGCGCGAGCGACGGAGGGCCAGGCCGCCAGGAGCCCGACCGCGACCCCGGCCCAGCGCTTCCGGATTCGCCGCATCGCGCTGCGAGGTAGTGACACCTCCGGCGCGGAGCCAGCCTCGGACCCCGCCCGGACGTTCGACATCCGGCACTGACCACCCCCGCCCGGTCCGCCTCGCTCCCCGTCACACCTCGGTGGCAGTTCCCAGCATCCTCTTGCCTTGGGGGGAATACAGGGGGGAGAACGGGATTGGCCACCCGGAGGACGTCTTGAAATTCAAGCTCAAGGTCAACGGTCAGACGCGGACGGTCGAGGGCCCGGAGGACCTGCCTCTCCTGTGGGCCCTCCGGGACGGGCTGGATCTGAAAGGCACGAAGTTCGGCTGCGGGATCGCCCAGTGCGGCGCGTGCACCGTGCTGATCGACGGCCAGGCGCGCCGCTCCTGCATCACGCCGGCGTCGACGGTCGGGAAGTCGAGCATCACCACCATCGAGGGTCTGTCGAAGGACGGGAGCCACCCGCTCCAGCGCGCCTGGGAGGAGATCGACGTTCCCCAGTGCGGCTACTGCCAGGCCGGTCAGATCATGAACGCGGCCGCGCTGCTGGCGAGCACCCCGAACCCGACCGACTCCGACATCGACGAGGCGATGTCCGGGAACATCTGCCGCTGCGCCACCTACCTCCGGATCCGGCGGGCGATTCACCGCGCCGCCGATCTGAACAAGACCACCGCGTCCGCGGTGACCGGGAGCGGCAAATGAACACCGAGCTCTCGCGTCGTGCGTTCCTCCGCGCCTCGGCCATCGCCGGCGGCGGCGTCCTCCTCTCCAGCTTCTGGGAGCCGGCGGGAGCGGTGGCAAAGAGGCCGGTTCCGGCGCCGGTCCTGAACGCCTTCATCCGCATTCAGCCCGACGGCATCGTCACCATCGCCGCGAAGAACCCGGAGATCGGCCAGGGCGTGAAGACCATGCTCCCGATGCTGATCGCCGACGAGCTCGACGTGGACTGGAAGCAGGTCCGGGTCGAGCAGGCAGACTTCGACAGCAAGAAATTCGAGAACCAGTGGTCGGGCGGGAGCCAGGCGGTACCGAACAACTGGCTTCCCATGCGGCGGGTCGGCGCTGCCGGCCGGGCGATGCTCGTCGCCGCAGCGGCGAAGACGTGGAGCGTTCCCGAGTCCGAGCTCAGCACCTCGAAGGGCAAGGTGCTGCACAAGAAGAGCAACCGGTCCATCTCCTACGGGCAGCTCGCCGCGGCCGCCGCGACGGTCCCGCCGCCGGATCTGGCGAGCGTCAAGCTCAAGGACGCCTCGGAGTTCACCATCATCGGCACGCCGATCCCGGGCGTCGACAACCACTCGATCGTCACCGGCAAGCCGCTCTTCGGCATCGACGTGACGGTGCCGGGGATGAAGTACGCGACGTATCTCAAGTGCCCGGTGTTCGGCGGGAAGGTGAAGTCGGCCAACCTGGAGGAGGTCGGGCGCATGCCGGGCGTGCGCAAGGCCTTCGTCGTGGACGGCAGCACCACGCAGAACGAGTTCCTCTCTGGCGTGGCCATCGTCGCCGACAGCTGGTGGCAGGCACAGACCGCGCGCCGCGCCCTCAAGGTCACCTGGGACGAGGGTGAGACCGCCAAGCAGGGAACGTCCGTGTTCGACGCGCGGGCAGCGGCGCTCCTCAAGGAAAAGCCACAGCGCTCGATCCGGAAGGATGGGGACGTGCAGGCCGCCCTGAAGAAGGCGGCGAAGGTGATCACCGCCGAGTACAGCTCCCCGTTCCTGTCGCACGCGCAGCTCGAGCCGCAAAACTGCACCGCGCACTTCGCCGACGGGAAGATCACCTTCTGGGCTCCGACCCAGACTCCAGAGGACGGGCGCGAGCTGGTGTCGAAGGTGATGGGCCTCAAGGAGGACGACATCACCATCCACATCATCCGGGCGGGCGGTGGCTTCGGACGTCGCCTCAAGAACGACTACATGGCCGAGGCCGGGTGGATCGCGCGCGAGGCCGGTGTCCCGGTGAAGCTCCTCTGGAACCGCGAGGACGACTTCACCCACGACTGGTACCGGCCAGGCGGCTACCACGCCTTCAGCGCGGGGCTGGACGGGTCCGGGAAGCTGACCTCGTTCCGGAACCACTTCATCAGCTTCGGAACGGAGAAGGACTTCGCCCCGTCGGCGGCGATCTCCGACACCGAGTTCCCGGCGCGGTTCGTGCCCGACCTCGCGCTCGAGGCGTCGGTGATGCCGCTCGGGATTCACACCGGCGCGCTCCGGGCGCCGCGGAGCAACGCGCTCTGCTTCGCGTTCCAGAGCTTCCTCGACGAGGTGGCGCACGCGGCCGGCAAGGATCCGCTCGCGTTCCGCCGCGAGCTTCTCTCCATCGCTCCCTCGCCAGCTCCGGCTCCCCCGGCGCAGCGCCGGCCTGGCGGGCCGCCGCCGACGCCGTTCGACCCTCCGCGGATGATCGGCGTCCTGGATCTCGTCGCCGAAAAATCGGGCTGGGGAAAGCAGAAGCTGCCTCGCGGGACCGGGATGGGCGTGGCCTTCTACTTCAGCCACCGCGGCTTCTTCGCGGAGGTGGCTCAGGTCACCGTGAGCCAGAAGGGCGATCTCACGATCGACAAGGTCTGGGTAGGCGGGGACATCGGCAGCGTCATCATCAATCCCAGCAACGCCGAGAACCAGGCGCAGGGCGCAGTGCTCGACGGGATCTCCGAGGCCCTGGGCCAGGAGATGACCTTCGAGAACGGCCGGGCGGTGCAGACGAACTTCAACGCCTACCCGATGCTGCGGATGAACCAGTCGATCCCGGTGGAGGTCCACTTCCGGAAGACGGACAACCCGCCCACCGGCATCGGCGAGCCGGCGCTCCCACCAGCGATCCCGGCGGTCACCAACGCGATCTTCGCCGCGACCGGCAAGCGGGTCCGCTCGCTGCCGCTGTCGAAGCACGACCTGTCGTGGAGCTGAGGCGGGACCGTCGAGCGCGAGCGCTTCTCAGGGTCCGATCAGAACGATCTTCACGGCGAGCAGAGCCACGACCGTGAGACCCGCGACTCCGACCGCGGCGCGATCGCGACCCCAGAAGTAGCAGAGCACCGCGATCCAGGTCAGCACGGCCGCAAGGAGCGCCCCACCGACGAACGGGACGACGTGCGCGACGTCCAGTGCCGCTCCCTGGACGTGCCGGAGGCGGAAGACTTCCCCGAGCGTACGGACGAGCGCGAGGAACTGCACGCAGATGCCCACCTGGGCCAGGAGGTGGGCCCGCCTGGGGCTCGGCCACATGCCGGCCCACCGTAGCGCGCGGCGCCGGTCATATGCGGGCGCTCCACGAGAAACCAAGCGCCCGGGCACGACGTTCACCGCCCCCGGAGGTTCCCATGTGGAGAGGTCTCCTCGTCCTGGCCGTCGTGTGCGCTGGCTGCGGCGCCGGCCCCGCGTCGTCCGAGTCGTTCCTGACCGCGCTTCCGTCGCGGCAGACGCTCGAGCTCACCGCGCCCAGCGCGCATGCTCCGGCGGCGCTGTCCGAGCGCTCCGGCTCGCTCGTCGGTGAGACGGCCAGCCTCTACGTCCTGACCCGGCAGATGACCGCCCAGGTGAATGGCCTGGTCGGGGGCGCGCTGGACACGATCGGCGACATCACCCGGACGCCGCCGGCGGCGGTGAGCCCCGACTCCGCGGTGTGGGGTCCATTCACGGAGACGCTCTCGCCGGTGGCGGCGCGCCTCCTGGTCACCCGCGTCGGGCCCGGGGCGCACCGGTTCGTGCTCCAGCTCCGCCCGAAGTCCGGTCAGGACTCCGACTTCGAGCCGTTCCTCGAGGGGGCATCGACCGGCGCAGCGCCCGGCGGCCCGAGCCAGGGCTCGTTCGCGCTGGATCTCGACCTCGCCCACCGGCTCGATCCGGTCGCCACGCCCGCCGAGGGCCATGTCGTCGCCGGCTGGACGGTGGTGCCGGACGGTCGACAGATCCAGGTCCACCTGGGAGGCGTCCACGTCGGCACGGGGCCGAGCACCACCGCGGACATCGTCTCGGCGCTCGTCGCGGACGGCTCGGGCACCCTCGCCTTTGACGCCGACGCCAACCTGGTCGGAGGTCCGGACGCGCGCGAGGCGGGGAAGGTCGGCTCCCGCTGGAACCCGAGCGGCGCGGGGCGCGCGGACGTCGAGCTGCACGGCGGCGATGCTCCGGACGGCGCGGCCATCACCGAGTGCTGGGACGCGAGCTTCGGCCGCGTCTTCGCCCAGGGTCCGGCACCCGACGGCGGCGTGGCCTCCGAGGGCGATGCGACGGCGTGCGCCTTCGCCGAACCCCTGCGCTAGCGTGCGCCATGGGCCCGACGCGTGGCATCGGTAGAGCTCGAGCAGCAGATCGCTGCGCTCCATCCGGCGAGCTTCGCCTGGGCCCTGGCCTGCACGCGCTGGAACACCCCCGAGGCCGAAGAGGTTCTCCAGTCGGTGTACCTCTCCATCCTCGAGGGTCGCGCCCGGTTCGACGGCCGCTCCAGCTTCAAGACCTGGCTCTTCGCGGTGGTAAGGAACATGGCCGCGCGAGCACGCCGGCGCCGGTGGCTGGAGGAACGCTGGAAGTCGTTCGGCAGAGCCACGATCGGCGGAGTGGTGGACCCGGTGCTCGTCGAGGAGCGAGGAGCACGGGTGCGGAGTGCGCTCGGAATGCTCCCCGTCCGCCAGCGCGAGGTGCTCGATCTCGTGTTCTTCCATGAGATGACGGTGGAGCAGGCGGCGCAGGTGATGGACGTGTCGACGGGAACGGCCCGGACGCACTACCACCGTGGCAAGCTCCGGCTGCTGGAGCTGCTCGGAACGGAGGACCCACCGTGACGCCGGGAGACGACGAGGCCCGCCTCCGCGCTGCCCTGGCCGAGGCTCACCGCGAGGACGCAACGCCGTCCTTCGAGGCGACCTGGGCGGCCGCGCGGCGGTCCACACCGCGTCGCTCGACGTGGCGCTGGGCGGTGGTCGGCACCGGCCTCGCGGTCGCTGCCGCCGGCGTGTGGCTGGTCACCCGACCAACCCCTCCCCCCGCGGCGCCGATCCTCGGAACGCGCTGGGTGGGGCCGACCGACTTCCTCCTCGAGACTCCAGATCTCATGACCCTGCGAACGTTGCCTCCGCTCGATCCGGCCGCGGATCCGTGGACGGCGCGACCGCCGGCCCCGAGAGGCAACCCATGACCCGATGTCTGATGTCGACCCTGCTCGCCACGCTCGCACTTGCCGTGAGTCCGCCGGCCGCGGCGCAGGCTCCCCAGACGCCGCCGAGCCCGGCTCCGGATCCGATCGGGAGCAAGCTCTTCCCTCCCGAGCTGATCATGACGCACCAGGCGGAGATTGGCCTGGAGGACAAGCAGCGCGAGGCGATCCTCAAGGAGCTGGAGAAGGCGCAGTCGCAATTCCCCCGGCTCCAGTGGCAGCTCCAGGCTGCGAGCCAGCAGCTCTCACAGCTCCTCGATGCACCTCAGGTGGATGAGGCGAAGGCGCTCGCCCAGGCCGGGGAGGTCATGAAGCTGGAGACGGAGATCAAGCGCGCGCATCTCGCCTTGCTGATCCGGATCCGGAACACGTTGTCCGACACGCAGCGGAGCAAGCTCCAGGCGCTGCGCCGGGCGGCTCCGTAGCGCTCCACGCAACGGCGCGCGCGTTCCGTTGCGCGCGCTGCAGTCGCGCCGCCGTCGGAGCCCCGTGATTCCGCCCGTTCGCGGTGGGCATCGCCGATGCACGGCGCCCGGCCCGGACCGTTGCCGAGAGGGGCACGCGATGGACACCGAGACCGCTGGGTGGAAGTGGGTTGCGCAGGGCGTCGTCGAGGCAGTCCTCGCGGTGCTGATGCTCTCCCTGATTGGCTCGCTCACGCTGACGCTGATCGGCTGAAGACGGCCATCTGCGTCGGAGGACCGGCGACTTCGTCGACCGGACCGACAGGCGCGAAGCGCACCGAGTAGCCCGCGCGTCCGGCCACGGTCCGGGCCCAGGCCTCGAACTCGGCGCGTGACCACTCGAAGCGGTGGTCGTGGTGCCGGAAGGTTCCGGCCGGCAGCGAGGCCCACTTCACGTTGTACTCGGAGTTCGGTGTGGTCAGGACGACGTGTGCGGGCCGCGCGAACTGGAAGAGGTTGCGCTCGAAGGCAGCGAGACGCGGCGGGTCGAGGTGCTCGACGACCTCCACCACCGCGGCGGCGTCGAAGCCCGTGAGCCGCGCGTCCCGGTAGACCAGCGAGCCGTGGAGGAGGCGAATCCGCTCGCGGACTCGCGGCGGCAAGCGACCGTCGGGACCGAGGCCGAGGCGCTCCTCGGCGATCTCCAGCGTGCGGAGCGAGACGTCCATCCCGACGACCTCGGTGAACTGCTTGTCCTTGAGCAGGGCGCGGAGCAGCTTGCCCTCGCCGCAGCCGAGGTCGAGGACGCGGGAGGCTCCGAGCTCCTTGAGGGTCGCGAGCACCGCGATGCGGCGCTGCTGGTCGAGGCTGAGCTTCCGCTCGGGGACGGCGGCCTGGGTCTCCGCCTCGGGCTCCGGCTCCGGATCGGTGGCCTCGGCGGGCTCCTCCTCGACCACGAGGCGCTCGAGCGCGGCGCGAGCGAGGCTTCGCCGGTGCGCGAGGTAGCGGCGGGCGATGGTCTCGCGCTCGGGGTGCTTCTCGAGCCAGCCCTCGCCGTGGCGGAGGAGCTTCTCCACCTCGGGGCGCCCGACCCAGTAGTGCTTCTGGTCGTCGAGCACCGGGATGAGCACGTAGAGGTGCGAGAGAAGGTCGGTGAGGCGCTGCGTCCCGGCGATCCGGACGGTGAAGTAGCGGCTCATCCCCCACTCCGGCTGCGTCTCGTCGAGCGGGTGCTGGCGGGCCTGCACCGTGTACCCCAGCGGCTCGAAGAGGGCGCGGAGGAAGCCCTCGCCGCCGCGGCAGGGGACACAGACGATCTCCGCCTCGAGCGGGATGGGCGTCGCGGCGAGCTCGGGGCGCTCGCGACTGTTTCCCGAGAGCGCCGTGCCGAAGACCCGGGACATGGCGACGCTGAGGAACGACGAGGCGACGTAAGGGCGATCGTTGACGTACTGATCGAGCGCACCGCCCTCCCCCGCCGGTCCGCGGCGCCCGCGGACGAGGCCGACCGGATCGACCTCGAGCAGCAGCGCGGCGGTGCACCGGTCCTCGGTCGCCTCCGGATAGAAGACACGGGCGCGGCCGAACGGGAGATCGAAGCTCTGCATCCGCGCCGGGTTCTTGGCGAGGAGGTACCCGAGGTCGGTCGCGGGGCGATGGGTGGTGGTCAGTGTCAGGAGCATCGGCCGGCGGCGAGCGTACCCCGGCGCGTCAGTCGCAGGGCTGTCCGAGGCCCGAGACTTGCCGCGGACCATCGGTCGTGTGCTCACCCACGTCGCTCACCCAGGCGCTCGCCGCGCTGGGGCAGCAGATCCCCTCGCGGCGGAGCCACAGCACGCGCACCTGCCCACGCGCGGCCCCGGGAAGGAACGCCACCGGGGCAGGGAGCCGCGAGCCCTTTCCCCGTGCCTGCCCCTGCCAGGGGCCGGGCCGACCCTCGAGGATCCGGAACCGGACGACGTCGTAGAGAGCCGTGCCGTTCCCCTGGAGCTGCCCGCGGCCCTGCACCTGGACGCCTCGCTCGCCGTTCCCCTCCAGCCAGGTGAGGCAGGTGACCAGCTGCCCGGCGGCGGGAGATCGGCTCGAGGTCTCCCCCGGAGGATCTCCGCAGGTCGGCGGCGGGTCCTCCAGCGGCTTCAGCCCGGGGCGGAGCCCATCCGGGTCCGTCCCCTCGACGCTGACCAGCTTCAGCGCGCGGATGGCCGGCGCGTCCACCTTCGATGCGGGGACGAAGACTCCCGTCCGCTCGGCCTGGCTCACTCCCAGGGACACGGCGAACTGCCCGCTGCCGCAGTCCCCGGGCAGGCACGCGGGAGCGCCGAGCGTGACGTCCTCCACCCGCCCGTCCCCGACGAGGACGCCTCGCTCGCCCAGCTGCTTCCGCATGCGCGATTGCAGCTCCGGTGGGACCGGAGTCGCCGCATGCGCGCACTTCTGCGGCCAGATGACGCGGCTACGCTCGACGACGAAGAGCGGCAGGTCCGCGGCACGCGCCTCCCCGCTTCCGGCCGCCAGGAGAGCCAGCGTGGCGAGACGCAGCGAGCGCACGGTGGAAGTCTACCGCGCGTCGACCGTGAGTCCGTCCACTGCGGGCCGAGCGGTTGCCGGGCCGTTCACTGCAGGCGTCCCTCAGTCACCAGCGCTCACGTCTCGTCCGGAACGTGGCAGCCTCGGCAGATGGCCACCGTGTTCAAGGCCGGCGTCGCAGGCTGGGACTACAAGAACTGGAACGGCACCGTGTACCCGGAGAAGGCGGGGCGCGGGTTCGACAAGCTCGAGTATCTCTCGCTCTACCTGCCGCTCTTCGAGATCAACCGGACCTACTACCGCGCGGCCACCGCGACCGAGGCCCGGAGCTGGGTCGAGCGAATCGCCGATCGGCCCGGCGTGGTCTTCACCGCGAAGATCCCCGAGCAGTTCGTCGCCCCGGGGAAGAGCTGGACGAAGGAGGACGTCGCCAGGGCGCGCGAGGGGCTCGACGTGCTCCACGACGCCGGCCGGCTCGGGGCGGCGGTCCTCCAGTTCGCCTACAGCTTCAAGCGCATCCGGCGCGACGACACCATCGACGAGGACGCGCTGAAGTGGCTCCTCAAGGCGGCCGCGGCGTTCAAGGGGCTTCCGGTGTTCGTCGAGTTCCGGCACGACAGCTGGGACGCGCCCGAGGTCCTGGCCGAGCTCCGGGAGCGGAAGATCGGCTGGATCAACCCGGACCAGCCGCACCTGCCCAAGGACTCGCTTCGCCTGCGGCCCTACGTCACGACCTCCACCGGCTACATCCGGATGCATGGCCGCAACTACCAGACCTGGATGCGCTTCTTCGGCCGCGGGTCGAAGAAGACCGCGGAGAACGTGGAGAAGCGCCAGAAGAGGACGCCGGAGGAGCGCCGCGCCGAGGAAGATCAGAAGAACGCCCGCTTCGACTACCTCTACTCGCGCACCGAGCTCGAGGACGTCGCCCGGACGGCGCGGGAGATCGCCCGGCAGCCCGAGGTCACCGAGGTCTACCTGGTCAACAACAACCACAACTTCGGGAAGGCCCCCACCAACGCGCTCATGCTCGAGTCGATGCTGACCGGCGAGGACCTCCCTGCTCCGCCGGACCTGTTCGAGCGCTACTCCGAGGCGCTCCAGGGATTCGCCCACCCCGTTCCGGCGGTATCGCTCCGCGAATCGGAGGACGACGAGCCGACCCTTCCGCTGTTCGACGAGGAATCGCGGTCGGCGGGACCGCGCAAGCGCTGAGCCTCAGGAAGGCCTGCTGCGAGCGCGCGCGGCACGCTTCCGATAACGCTGGGGCTTCGAGTCGGTCCGCTCGATGACCCGCCTCGCCTCGAGGTCCAGCTTCACCGTCTCGCCGTACCAGTGGGTGTTCCCGTCGAACCGATCCCGGAGCCGAGCGTACAGAGCGTGCATCAGCTCGGTGTGCGTGAGCTCCTTCTTCCCGAGCACGGCGAGGATTCCGGCGCGGATCTGGTCGTACTTCTCCCGGTCGATCGACCGGCCGGTCTTCCGCTGCGGATGCTTCGTCAGGATCTTCTCGGTCATCGCGCCACCTTCTTCACCGTGTCCCAGGTCCGGGTCGTCACTTCCTCGCCGAAGGTCTTCTGCAGCAGCGTCATGAAGACCGGACCCTTCGGGGTCGGAACGTACGTCGAGAAGACCTCGCGTCCGCGGACGGCGAGGATCCGCGCACCCTCCTGCTCGGGCAGCTTCGCCGGGACGCGCTCCGGCGCCGAGCGGAGGAAGGTGACGATGCGCTTCTGCGCCGCCGGCAGCCCGTACTTCGCGAAGGGGTCCGAGGCGAGCAGCTCCTGAAGCTCGTCGACCGAGCGGATGATGGTCAGGAACGTCCGCCCGAGGTGCGCCTTCATCGCCCCCTCGGCCTTTCGCTCCAGCGCCGCGTCCGACGCCTCGCGCGCGCTGAAGACGACGTTGCCGCTCCCGAGCACCGTCCTCACCTCACCGAAGCCGGCCTTCTCGAAGGCACGCTTCAGCTCCGGCATCTTGGCCACCATCGGGCCCACGCCGCGGAGGAGAGCTGCGTAGCGCTTCATCCGTGGAAGACCGCCTCGATGTTGTGTCCGTCGGGGTCGAGGACGAAGCCGCCGTAGTACTTGTCGTGGTAGTGCGGACGGGGGCCGGGTGGACCGTTGTCCCGTCCGCCCGCGGCCAGCGCGGCGCGGTGGAAGGCGTCCACCTCGGCCCTGGAGCCGGCGCGGAAGGCGACGTGGACCCGCGGCATCTCCGGAGTGCCCTGGGCGACCCAGAAGTCCGGCTTCGGAGGGACGCCGAAGCCCAGGACCACCAAGCCGCCGGTGTGCTGGGTCGGGACCTCCATGACCACCCGGTAGCCGAGCGGGCCGAGCGCGGCCTCGTAGAAGCGCCGGCTCTTCACGGGATCGGTGACCTTCAGCCCGCTGTGATCGATCATGGGCCGCCACTACCACAGAGCGAGGTCGGTCACATGGTCCGGACCTACGACGGACGGTGTCATTGCGGGGCGGTGCGCTTCCGGTTCCGGAGCGAGGAGATCACCCGGGGCATCCGCTGCAACTGCTCGATCTGCATCCGGCGCGGGGCACCGATGTCCGAGGCGTACTTCGGCCCGCAGGACATCGAGCTCCTCGAGGGAAAGGACGGCCTCGCGGTGTACCTCTGGGGGGACCGGATGGTGAACCACTACTTCTGCCGGACCTGCGGCATCCACCCCTTCCACGACACGACCGAGAAGCCGGGATGGCTCCGCTTCAACCTCGGCTGCATCGAGGGGCTCGACCCGTTCGCCCTCCAGATCCGATTCGTCGACGGACGGTCGTACTAGCCGTCATCGGTTTCGAGCGCCGTCCGAGGACCTGCGGGAGGTGCGGGCCAGGCGCGTGGACTGACCCGTCCCTCAGTCCGCCGGCTGCTGGCGCGATGCCGCGTGTTCCCGGAGCGAGGTGAGCAGATCGCCCCACCACAGGCCCATCATCCGGATGAAGGCCGGCACCTCGTGCCCGTGGCGCACCGGATGGTCGGGGCGGAGGCTCGCCCAGCCGCGGTGGGTCACGGTGACCGTCGTTCCGCTCGGGCTCGGGGCGAACTGGACCTCGACCTCGGTCTTCTCGCCGGGAACGAAGTTCACCCCGCGCCACTCGAACACCAGCCGTGACGGCGGCTCCCAGACCCGGACCGTCCCGGTCTCGAAGACCCGGGTCTGTCCCTTCGCCTCGAAGGACTCGAAGAGCCGCCCGCCGACGCGAGGCTCGAGGTGGATGAAGCCCCGGTTGCCTCCCGCGACGCGGTACTTGAGGCCGCGTCGCCACCACTGGTCGATCTCCTCGGTGAAGACCTGGAAGGCGACGGCGGGCGGAACGGCCACGAGCACCGTCGCTCTCGCCTGATCTCCGGGACGCGACTCGATCATCGGCGATGCCTCCGGTGCACCTGCTCGGCGTGCGCCTTGAACGACTGGAGCTGGTCATTCCACATCGCCTCGACGTCCTCCACCCACGCCCGGAGGCGGGAGAGTGGCTCCGTCCGCAGCTGGATGAGGCGGGCGCGGGCGTCCTCCTCGAGGGCTTCCTGGGCGATGAGCCCCGCTCGTCGAAGGACTCTCAGATGTCGGCTCATCGCCGGGCGGCTCATCGACAGCGCCTCGGCGACCTCGCTCGGGCGCTGCGGCTTGCTCCGGAGGCGCTCGACGATGGCCCGGCGGGTCGGGTCGGCCAGCGCGGCCAGCGTCCGGTCGAGGTCAGCGGCCACGCGGCTTCTGGTCCCGGACCCGCTGCATGAACCACCAGTGGTGACCCTCGAGGTCCTCCACCCGGTAGGTCCTGTCGCTCCAGTAGTCGTCGCCGTAGTCGTTCGTCGTGGGCTCGTCGTGGATCTTCCCCCCGGCCGCCCGGGCGCGAGCGCAGTGGGCGTCCACGTCGTCGACGAAGAGGGCGAGCATCTGGGTGTTGGTTCCGCCCACGGACCGCGGGCTCCGCGCCGGCAGCGGCGTCTTGCGCTCGGAGGCGCCGCCCGAGCTGCCGACCATCAGCAGCCCCTCGCCGAACCGCAGCTCCGAGTGCTCGATCCGCCCGCCCTCGCCCTCGATCTTCAGCTGCACCTCGAAGCCGAAGGCCCTGCACAGCCAGTCGATGGCCTTTGCCGCGTCGTCGTAGAAAACGGCCGGGCAGATGCGCGCCCAGCCCTCCGGTGGCTTCTTCATGTGCGTCCTCCTGCGAAGTTGTCCGATGGCGCAATGATTAACCTGATACGCAATCATCCGCAAGCCCGGCCGGGGGAACGTTCCGGAGTGGACGAAAAGAAGCTCGGCCCCCACCAGGACGCAGGGGCCGAGCCGGAACGACGGACGGTCTCTTCTCAGGCGCGGGCGCGACCGAGGCCGAGCAGCGGCGCGAGCGACGGGCGCCGGAGCCCCAGGCCAACCCAGATGAGCGCACCCACGTAGACCGGGAACACGGTGTGGCTGAACACCGGGTCCCCCACTCTCAGGTGCGTCGCGACGGCGCCACCGAGGTAGCCGGTGAGGAGCACCGCGCCGAGCACGGCGGTCCGAGGCACGAGATGCAGGATCAGGCACGCGAGCAGGAGGACCCCC